>Ga0116202_10002277_pt1 | contig 11437 bp, 17 predicted proteins | sample LakKivw325mmetaG_FD_94479 | JGI IMG/M metagenome (GOLD analysis project Ga0116202, IMG submission 94479) | Anoxic lake water microbial communities from Lake Kivu, Rwanda to study Microbial Dark Matter (Phase II) - Lake Kivu water 325m metaG | ecosystem: Environmental > Aquatic > Freshwater >... | reverse complement strand
GTTGGTGACCATCGTGCACAAAGCCAACGTCCTCCGTGCCACCTGTGGGCTATTCCGCGAGGTGGCCTTTCAGGTGGCCAAAGAGTTCCCCGAGGTGCGCGCCGAGGAGATGCTAGTGGATACTTGCGCCATGCGCCTGATCACCGAGCCGGAGCACTTTGACGTCCTCGTCACCACCAACCTCTTTGGGGACATCCTCTCCGACGAGGCCGCAGCCCTGGTCGGGGGGCTGGGGCTGGCTCCTTCGGGGAATGTGGGCGAGCGGCAGGCCCTCTTTGAGCCGGTGCACGGCTCTGCGCCCGACATCGCCGGTAAGGGGATCGCCAACCCGATGGCGACGTTTCTGGCGGTGGCCATGCTGCTAGACCATTTGGGCGAGGGGCAGATGGCCGGACGGGTGCGCGCGGCAGTGGATTGGGTGCTGCGCGAGGGGCCGCGCACGCCGGATTTGGGAGGCCATGCGCGGACGGACGAGGTCACCGAGGCGGTGATCGCCGCCTTGGGGTGATTATGTTGCCTCTGCTTTTGGGGATATACTATGGGGGTCGGTGGGTCGTCTATCCTCTCCGTGTGGCCGTTTGTCTTGCGGCTAGATGAGAAGTCAGGAGGCTTCTATGCTTATCGAAACTCGTTATGAACACATCATGCTCGACCAAGCCCAGGTTCCCATGATTGCCGACACGACTATGAAGGTCATTGAACTTGTCTTAGCCCATCTTGCCTACGGTTGGAGTCCGGACGAGCTACACTTCCAGTTTCCCCATTTGACTTTGGGGCAGATTCACTCAGCCTTGGCTTACTATTGGGATCATCGGGCGGAACTGGACAAGGACGTCGAACGACGACTAGAGTCCGTTGATAAACTCCGAGACTCGCTTGAATCCCCGCTCGTAGCGCGCCTGAAGGCAAAGGGGCTGATCTGATGCCGCTTGCGTTCTACATGGATCAGCACGTGCCCAGAGCGATCACGAGCGGGCTTCGCTTGCGTGGTGTGGATGTGCTCACAGCCTATGAAGATGGCGCGAGCGCATGGGATGATTCCGCTTTGTTGGATCGAGCCAGCGCGTTGAAGCGCGCGTTGTTCACGCAGGACGATGACCTGCTCGGCGAAGCGGCCAAGCGTCTGCGAGAGGGTATCCCTTTCTATGGTGTGATTCACGCCCACCCATTGCGTGCGTCAATTGGAAGATGCGTTCGCGATCTTGAGATGATTGCCAAGGCAGGCGAACCTGAAGATATGGTCAATACGGTCTGCTTTCTGCCATTGCGCTAAGTAATAGTGATAGGCAAACGAAGCTATGGAGAACCCCGCGACCTCGGAGAACGTGTTGACCTTGGCAAAGCAACTCACTGTCGCTGATAAGGCCCGCCTGATCGAGCGCCTGGCCCCAGAGGTGGCGCGCGAGCTAGAAAGCAAGGCGGCAAGGCCGCGCAGGAACTTACGCGGCCTATGGCGGGGGCTGGACATCACCAAGGAGGACATCGCGGAAGTCCGCCGAGAGATGTGGGGTGGCTTCCCACGGGAGGATATCTGATGCCGGATGTGGTGACCAATACCCATGCCTTGGTATCGCATCATCACCGCCACGGCACTGTGTTTGGGACTGCCTCTGATCAGTCACGACCGAAGGATCGTGCTCTCGGATGTAGAGACGATTTGGTGAACTACCACATCACTGGCGCTTGCAGACTCGGTTGCCTGGAAGGTGAAAGTAGAGAAGGCAAAAGCCTATGGCAAACTCGAAGCACGTCGAGATTCTAAAGCAGGGAGTGCAGGCTTGGAACCACTGGCGAACAGAGAATTCTGACATACGGCCAGATCTCTCCGAGGCTGTGTTCACTGGCGAAGACCTCTCCAATGCGAACCTCCAAAGCGCAAACTTGGCTCTGACAGGACTTTCGAGGACAAACCTCACTGATGCTAATCTCTTCGCTGCAAACCTAGATGGGGCGATACTTACTGGCGCGAACCTGACAAAGGCCAACCTCAATAGCGCGGATCTTTTCCACGCACTACTTGATAGCTCCATCCTTGTCAACGCAAACCTCACACGGGCGAATCTCACCTGGGCGAGACTTGATGGGGCCAACTTGAGTTGGGCCCATTTACACTTGACGAATCTCAATGGTGCACAGCTCGGAGAGGCTGACCTCTCTTATTGCCTAGCGCAGCACACGATTTTCACAGACACAGATCTCAGTAGGGTGAAAGGGCTTGAGACGATAGACCATATCGGCCCTTCGACCGTTGGCATTGATACTCTCTATCGCTCAAAGGGCCAGATTCCCGAGTCGTTCCTGCGTGGGTGTGGTGTGCCAGAGCAGTTTATCGGTTACGCGCGAGCCGTCATTGCTCCCAACCAGTATTACTCCTGCTTTGTGAGCTACAGCCTCTCCGACGAGGAGTTTGCCAATCGTCTTGTCACGGACCTGCAAAGCGTCGGAGTTCGGTGTTGGTTTGCGCCCCAAGATCTGAAGGTTGGAGACGACATCCGTATTGGCCTCGACTCAGCAATCGCAGCAGCAGACAAGGTGTTGCTGGTCCTCTCTAAACATTCTGTGGGGAGCAAATGGGTAAGGCGAGAGGTGGAGAAGGCTATTGAAAAGGAGCGAACGACTGGTAAGACCATAGTTTTTCCGATACGTGTTGATGACGCGATTCTGCAAACATCGGACTCTTGGGCACTAGACCTAAGAACTCGAGTGATTGGGGACTTCCGAGAGTGGCAAGACCAGGTTCGTTATCAAAAGGTGTTCTCAAGCCTGGTCAGAGCACTGACTGTCAGCGTGGCCACAGAAGCAAGTGAAAGCCGCAAATGAGGACCAATCTCGCTGGATATGCAAAGTACCAGGTTTTCCTGAACTATCCCTTTGACGCCACCTTCGAGCCCCTGGCGCTAGCGATGCACTTCGGGGTAGTTGCAGGAGGTTTGTTGCCAGTGTGTGCAATAGACCTGAGCACTCCTGATAAGTTGCGTTTGGAGATGCTCGCCGAGGCAATTGGCAAGTGCGACTACTCTGCCCATGATTTCTCCAGATTCACTGGCGAAGGGGAGAAGAATTGGGCGCGCTTTAACATGCCACTCGAACTCGGAATGGCGATTTCTCGCGCCCTCATGATAGGAGAAGGGCATCATTTCGCTTTCTTTGTTTCGACACCCTACGATTACCGTGCCTTTGCGTCTGATCTTAGTGGCTTGGATCCAAAGTGCCACAACAATGACGAGGGCTTAATGGTTGCAGGTATATATGAGTGGCTGCGCAGCGTCGTTCCGCAGATGCTGTTCAATTCGCAGCCGACAGCGCACGTACAAGAGAAGTACGATCACTTTAGGCGACGACTATGCCTTCTTGAAGGGAGTGGTACAGGCGGTAAGCCATCTCATGATGAGGCGCAGGAACTAATGTACCAGATTTGCTCAGAATGCGGTTGGTGGGACTGGAGAGCAAACAAGAGTGGTAAGGCTGAATTCCCCGTTCTGCCGCTGTCTTGGAGGGATGACCCATAGCCGTCATTCTGCTCATCGGCCAGTGGTGATTCCCGGCCTGCACCAAGGATCCACATTCCGGCTGAAAGCTAGACGCTGACAGCCGATAGCTATCTTTGCAGGAGTTGAAATCATGAAAATTGGTATCCTTCTTTCCCGTGTGCGCGTCGAAGAGAAGCTGCTCATGGAGACCTTCGACAAGCGCCACATTCCCGTGGACTTGCTCGATGACCGCGAGCTGGTCTTTGACCTGAACGACCTCGCCCCCATGCGCGCCTACGACGTGATCCTGGAGCGCTGCATCAACCACTCGCGGGCGCTCTACACCTTGGAGCTATTGAACGCCTGGGGCATCCGCACGGTGAACAGCGCCCACGTGGCTGCCGTCTGCGGCAACAAGTTCTCCACCACCGTGGCCCTGATGACCAACAACGTTCCCAGCCCGCGCACCCTCCTGGCCTATACTCCCGAATCGGCTCTGGAGGCCATCGAGCGGCTGGGCTACCCCGTGGTGCTCAAGCCCGCCGTCGGCTCCTGGGGGCGGCTGATCTCCAAGGTCAACGACCGCGACGCCGCCGAGGCCATCTTGGAGCACAAGACCATCCTCGGCTCCTACCATCATTCCATCTTTTACATCCAGGAATACGTGGCCAAGCCCAAGCGCGACATCCGCACCTTCGTCGTGGGTGACGAGACCATCTGCGGCATCTACCGCTCCTCAGAGCACTGGATCACCAATACCGCGCGCGGCGGCCTCGCGAGCAATTGCCCCATCACCCCGGAGATCAACGCCCTCTCCCTGGCCGCGGCCAAAGCGGTGGGCGGAGGGGTCGTGGCCATTGACATCCTGGAGCATCCCGGCGGGCGACTCCTGGTGAACGAGGTGAACTATACCATGGAGTTCCGCAACTCCATCGAGACCACTGGCGTGGACATCCCCGGCCGGGTGGTGGATTACGTGCTAAAGGTGGGAAGGGGCGAGATATGAGCCTGAAGGTCTCTATCTTCGGCGGCTCCGGCTATGCCGGGGGGGAGCTACTGCGCCTGCTTCTCGATCATCCCCAGGCTGAGATCGCCCAGGTGACCTCGGAGAGCCACACCGGGGAGTTCGTCCATGCCCTGCACCCAAACCTGCGCAAGCGTACGATGCTGAAATTCAGCGCCCTTGCCACCCTTCAGCCCTGCGACGTGCTCTTTGTAGCCCTGCCTCACGGGGAGCTGATGAAGCGCATCGGCGAACTATCCAAGGTGGCCCCCAAGCTGATAGACCTCTCCGCCGACTTTCGCCTGCGCGACCCGCAAGATTACGTCAAATGGTACGACCACGAGCACGCCTGCCCGGAATGGCTGGAGCGCTTCGCTTATGGCCTGCCGGAGATCAACCGGCCGGCGATCCAGGGAGCTGACTATGTGAGCGGCGTGGGCTGCAATGCCACGGCCACCAACCTGGCCCTCTGGCCCCTCTTCCAGGCCAATGTGGTGGATCGCTCGCGGGGGGTGATCGTGGAAGTCAAGGCCGGCTCCTCCGAGGCCGGGGCCACGCCGGGGGCCTCCTCACACCACCCCGACCGCAGTCACGTCGTGCGCTCCTTCGCCCCCACCGGCCATCGGCACACCGCCGAGGTCGTCCAAGCCCTCAGCCGCGCCGGGGAGCCAGTGCCGGTGCACATGTCCGTCACGGCCATCGAGCTGGTGCGTGGGGTGCTGGCCACGGCGCATGTCTTTCTCAAGGAGGAAATCCGAGGCAAAGGGTTTGAGCTGAAAGATCTATGGAAGATCTACCGCGCCGCCTACGGCAAGGAGCCTTTCGTGCGCCTGGTGCGCGAGCAGCAGGGGGTTTACCGCTACCCGGAGCCGAAAATTCTGGCCGGCTCCAACTACGCCGACGTGGGCTTTGACTACGACCCCTCTACGGGGCGAGTCGTGGCCATCTGCGCCATTGACAACCTGATGAAGGGTGCCGCCGGCTCGGCCGTCCAGTGCATGAATTTGATCTGTGGTCTGGAGGAGACGGTGGGGCTGGGGTTCCCTGGACTGCATCCTGTATAAAGGATGAAGGCGGAGGGATGAAGGATGAAAACGTTCCCTTTCAGCCTTCATACTTCATCCTTCAGTCTTGGAAAGAGTTGAAGGATGAATGAGAAGGGGCCGAGGGACCTCAAGGAGAGGACGCGAGAGTTCGCCTTGCGCGTCATTCGGCTTTACTCGTCGCTACCCAAGAGCACTACCGCGCAAGTGATCGGCAAACAGGTGCTAAGGGCGGGAACGTCCGTCGGTGCACACTACCGCGAGGCTTGTCGAGCCAAGTCCAACGCCGATTTCATCAACAAACTTGAAGGGGCGCTTCAGGAACTGGAGGAGACCGGTTATTGGCTGGAATTGCTGGTTGGGGCGAGTATGGTCTCAGGTGAGATGCTTGCTGCGTTGCAGCAAGAGGCGGAGGAGCTCACAGCGATCTTGGTGACCATCGTCAAGGGCGCCAAGGCCAGGCGAAGCCCCAAGGGATAGAGGCCGAAGGATGAGGGACGAAGCCTCTTCATCCTTCATCCTTCATCCTTCATCCTTCGGAGGTCTTATGCTTGTCGTAAAAGTCGGCGGCAGCGAGGGAATCAGCCTCGCCGCTGTGTGTCGTGATATTGCCGCGCTGGTTAAGGAGGGGCAGCGGCTCATCCTGGTGCACGGGGGCTCGCATCGCACCAACGTGGTCGCCGAACAATTAGGATACCCGCCGCAGTTCGTCACTTCGGTCTCCGGCTTCACCAGCCGGCGCACCGACCGCGAGACGCTCAAGATCTTTGAGATGGTCTATTGCGGCGAGGTGAACAAGGGTGTTGTGGAGATGCTCCAGGCCGAGGGGGTCAACGCCTTGGGCCTTTCGGGCCTGGATGGCCGCCTGCTGGAGGGCCGACGCAAGGACGCCATCAAGATCGTGGAAAATGGCCGCCGCCGCGTCCTGCGCGACGATTACACCGGCACGGTAGAGAAGGTGAACGTGGAGCTGCTCAACCTCCTCCTCGATCACGGCTATCTGCCCGTGGTCACGCCCCCGGCGATCAGCACCGAGAGCGAGGCCATTAACGTGGATGGCGACCGCGCCGCGGCGATGATCGCCGCCGCCCTCAAGGCGGAAAAGCTGCTCATCCTCTCCAACGTGCCCGGGCTATTGCGCGCCTTCCCCGACGAATCCACGCTCATCCAGCGCATTGAGCCGGCCCGCGCTAATGAGTTCATGGAGCACGCCCAGGGGCGCATGCGCATCAAGGTGCTGGGGGCGATGGAGGCCATCGAGATGGGCGTGGGCCAGGTGATCTTTGCCGATGGGCGCATCGAGGCCCCCATCCGCGCCGCCCTGGCCGGCGGGGGCACTTGGATCGGATAATCCGCGAATAAGCGCGAATGAGGAAAATGTTGTACATCCCTTTCTATTCGTGTGGATTCGCGTAATTCGCGGATGGACGGGGATAATCCACGAATAGGGGGAAACGCCGTGCATCCCTCCCTATTCGTGTAGATTCGCGTTATTCGTGGATCGTGTCAGGAGGGAGTCTGTGATGGAATCTCTACGCATCCTCGTGTTTGGCGCACACCCCGACGATTGTGACGTGCACGCCGGGGGGCTGGCAGTGAAATACGCCCGCCTGGGGCACCAGGTGCGCTTTGTCTCCCTCACCAATGGCGACGCCGGACACTACTCCCAGGGCGGGGCTGCGCTGGCCCAGCGCCGCCAGGCCGAGTCCCAAGAGGCGGCGAAGGTGGCGGGGATTGAGTACCTCGTGCTCAACAACCACGACGCCGAGCTGGAAGCTACCCTGGAGAATCGCCGCAAAGTTACGGGGCTGATCCGCGCCTTCCGCCCGGATTTGGTGCTCACCCATCGGCCCTACGACTATCATCCCGATCACCGCAATACCGGCCTCCTGGTGCAGGATTCGGCCTATCTGGTCACCGTGCCCAACTTTTGCCCCCTCGTGCCGCACCTCAAGGAGAATCCGGTGATCGCCCACCTGAGCGACCACTTTATCCGCCCTGTGCCTTTCCGCGCAGACGTGGTGGTGGATATTGACGATGCCTGGGTCGCCAAGCTGGACATGCTCCATTGCCACCGCTCACAGTTCTACGAGTGGCTGCCCTATAACGGAGGGTATCTGGAAGACGTGCCGCGCGACGATGCCGCCCGCCGCCAGTGGCTGGCCGAGAGGTGGGACCCGTATCAACGGGCCATCGCCGAGCGCTTCCGCGCCGAGCTAGTCGCCACCTACGGCCCCGAACGCGGGGCCAGGGTGCGCTATGCCGAGGCTTTCGAGGTCAGCGAATACGGCACCTCCCTCACTCCGGAGAAGCGCGCGCGAATCTTTCCATTCGGTCTGCCTTGACACCATCGCTTCCAGCACCTACGATAGAGGTGTCCAGGAAGCTTTTATGCAGCAAGCGAGGCGTCGGCTATGCCCAACATGCGCAATCTGTCCAATGGGCTCCATGCCCCTGTATGTGCGCGCCGTGAAAACGGGGCATGGTTGGTTTGGAGGGGATGAACATGAATAAGGTGCTGCAATTAACCGCTATCATTGAGCGTGAGGGGGATGGTTATGTGGCCACCTGCCAGGAACTCGATGTTGTCAGTCAAGGCAAAACCGTCGAGGAAGCGCGGCTGAATCTGGTCGAGGCAGTGGAAGGATTCTTCGAGGTCGCCTCGCCTTCCGAAATACGTCGCCGACTGAAGAAAGAGACCTATGTAGTGCCCATTATGCCGACGGTACCACTAACTCGAAGCAAGGTTGCGAGGCCGAAGGATGCCTAAGTTGTGCGTCCTCTCAGGCAGAGATGTTTGCAGAATTTTGGCCGAGCATGGTTTCAAGCAGGTGCGACAAAAAGGTAGCCACATTATCATGCAAAAACGAGAGGCGCACACGACGGTCACCGTGCCTGTGCCAGACCACGAAGAACTGAGGATGGGAACTCTACGGGGGATCATCCGACAATCCGGCCTGCCCCGTCATCTCTTTGAAATCGAATGATTACCACTCTGGCCCGTCCAATGGCGCAGCTCGTCGAAGGGGTAGATCGGTCGGGGGAGCTTGCGCCAGGGGAAACGCTCCAGGTGTGAGCTGGTCAGGCCAGGTGAATCCACGCGCAGCACGGCGCTGGTCATCTCCTTGTAGTATTGGAAGTTGCTCGCCGTCTTGAGCACCACCATCTTGGCTTCGGCCGGCTCGATCCCAAAGCGGCGATAGACGGCGGGGTGGTTCCCACCGATCCCGCGATACTCGCTGACCACGATCTTGATCGCCCCAGCCTCAAGGAGCGCCGTCCGCCCCATATCGAACGACTCCAGGCCCACCACGCCCGCCCTGAGCCGCCCCTCGGCGATGGCCGCCACCCTGGCGGTAAGCTCCACGGGGGCGTTAAAGAGGCGGTCGAACTTGGCCCCCAGGTGCGTGGTGAGCTTGTTGCCCACGCCGACGGCGATGGCTTGCGAGACGACCTCGGGGTCCAGCATGGGCACCAGCGCCATGCAAGGGACCTTTTGCTGGAGCATCTCGCGCAGGATGGCCGTGCTATCCCCCGTGCTGCCGCCAAAGACGGAATCTCCCGTGTCCGAGAGCACCACCAGCCCCTTGGGGGCCTCTACCGCGCGGCGGACGGCCTCTTCGGGCGGGATGCTGGTCATCTCCCGGAAGCGCTCGCGGAGCGCCCAGGCTTTATCGGCCAGCTCCCCCGCCAGACGCTCGGCAAGGGCCTGGTCGCCGTCGGTGATGACCACGGTCGCCCAGCCTCCTTCGGCCACATCCAGCCAGGGCTGCATAGGAAAGTTGGAGATGGAAAGCACTCCGGGGAGGGCCTCGAACTGCCGCGCCAGGTCGAACCATTCCTTCATCGGCCCGCTGGTCGTGAGGAACTGCTCCTGATGGGCGATCAGGGGGATCTTGCGCCAGGCGGTGGTGGGGTGGATTTCGCCGCGCACCAGGCGGAAGAGGAGTTTGGCCGCCCGTTGGCCGGTGTCAAACTGGTCATGGGGCTGGGTGCGGTATCCCACGATGGCGTTGGTCAGGGCGACGATCCGCCGGGTGATGTTAGCGTGATGATCGCAGGGCATCACCACGGGGAGGCCCTCGCCGAGCACCTCGCGCATGGCGGCCAGCAGATAGCCGACCACGTCGTCCATCGTTTCTGAGGCCGCTGCCCCGTGGAGGAAGAGGAACGCTCCATCCAGAGGCAGGGCGCGCCGCAAGCCCTCGACCAGGTTGACGCGGAAGAACTCTACCGCCTCATCGCTCATCGGCCCGCCGGCCAGGGCATTGCCGAGGAGGATGGGCACCGGGGTGATGCCCCCCTCTTCCTCGGCTACGGCGAGGAAGCCATCAATCGGCCCGCCCACGCCCCTGGCCTTCTCCAGCACTTCCTCGCCAAAGTGCAGCCCCTGCTGGCGAAAGTCATCGAGGGTGGTGAGCAAAGGGCTGAAGCTGTCGGTCTCCTGGACGAAACTGGCTACGGCGATGCGCATTGCACCTCCTAATGGGAATTGTTCGCCTCTACTTTGCGCCCTTGTAGGGTAGTGCCTCCAGAGTAACCTGATCGGCCAGGGACTCGAACTCCGGGTCTTTGTGCACGAGGATGGCGCGGCGCTGTATGGCAAAGGCGGCAATGAGCGCGTCCGCCAGGGAAAGGTGATGGACGGTTTTCAGTCGAGCGGCACCGATCAGGGTCGGCTCATCCATCTCCCAGAGGATCGTCGCCGACAGATGCCTGATCAGGGCATAGCGGCGGTCGGCCTCACCTTGGCCCCGCTCCTGCTGGGTCACGTAGTACGTTTCTAGCAAGACCAGATAGGGGAGCAAGACTTGCTCGTGGGTCAGCAGGTGTTCTACCCGCTCAGCACCAGATTCGTCTTCGATCAACGTGAGCAGCGCCGAAGTATCCAGGACGTAGCACTCAGGAGCCACGGTCGCGGTCCTCGCAGCGCGAAGCCAGCAGTCGCTCAAGCAGGTGCTCCCCCCGCCCGCGGCCGCGCAGGGCGCGAAGGGCGTCGGCGGGGATGGGGATCACGCGAATCGTCTGCCCATCATCCAGCCAGACGAGATAATCGCCCTCCTGAATGCGATAGCGCTTGCGGATGGGCGCGGGGATGACCGTCTGCCCGCGTTTGGTGACTGCTGTTTGCATGATTTGCCCTCCTATCAGTGATTATACAAGATAAAGGAGGGAAATGCAAGACTAACTTGTTTTACTCATCCACCAGGCGAAAGCTGGTCCCCCAGGTCTTGATGCGTTCGTCGTGGACTCCGTTGACGCCCTCCTCTGCTGGGGCCACGGGCCAGATGGTGAGGAATTCGAGGTCTTCCGTACCGGTATTGGTGATCTTGTGCACCGTGCCGCCGGGGATAAAGATCGCCGTATCGGGCCCTACCTCGTACGAGTCGGCCCCGCCATCGAACTCCATCAGGCCCTGCCCCCGCAGGATATAGTACGCCTCGTCGTAGGGGGCGGGATGGGCGCCCCCATGTCCCGGCGTCCGCCCCGGCTTCATCGTGGCATGGATCAACTGCAACCTGGCCGACCCCATGCCTTCCGCATCAATCAGCAGCCTGGACACATAGTTCCCCCCCGAACCCTTGGGGCTAAAGCCCATCACTTGCTTGACGTTTACCACTCTCAATTTGCCCAATCTAGTTTCCTCCTATACGTCGGGCGCTTCCATCCCCAACAGACCCAGCATCAGATAGACCTCGCCGCGATGGTGAATCTCGTGCTCCAGCACATGCCACACGCACCAACGCACCGACACTTCTGCCCCCCAGGGCAGCTTGACGCGGCGGTCGAGCCACGCGCCGAGGTCGCCTACGGCCAGGTCGGCGGCGGTGCGGGCGTGCACCTCCGCCAGGAGCTGCTTGAGGGCGGCTACGCTAGGGTAGCCCTCGGGAGCATAGTCGCTCTCTGCCGGAGGCCACTGG
>Ga0116202_10002275_pt1 | contig 11442 bp, 7 predicted proteins | sample LakKivw325mmetaG_FD_94479 | JGI IMG/M metagenome (GOLD analysis project Ga0116202, IMG submission 94479) | Anoxic lake water microbial communities from Lake Kivu, Rwanda to study Microbial Dark Matter (Phase II) - Lake Kivu water 325m metaG | ecosystem: Environmental > Aquatic > Freshwater >... | reverse complement strand
CCTTGTTTCATCCCCGCGAGCGCGGCGACCTGCAGAGAGCGCTCGGCCAGGCGTTTCATCGCACCCGTGTCCGGCAGGTCAGCGACCGCCTTTGGCTGGCGCCTCTCGGCGGGCTCGCCGCCGTATTGCCGCTAAGCTATCCGGAACCCATCCGCCGTCTGACACTCGCCTCAACAAGGCGCACCGTTGAATCCTGCCTGGAGCAACTCGGCTTCGGACACTGCATATTCTGGTTCTATTGGTGGTTCTATCCAGAACTCGCCCTGTTCCCGCAAGCTGCCTTGACAGTCTATGACTGCATTGACCAGCACGGTTCCTACCCCCACAACGCGCGGCTGACAGGACTTCAAACCGCTTCACGCAGACTGGAGAAGAGGCTGCTTACCGCTGTGGATGCCGCCTTCTTCGTCTCCCCCGGGCTTTTCGGGGAAAAACATGCCCTGACGCGCCATGCATACCTCTGTCCCAACGGGATCGACCTTGCTGTCGCCGATTCGGCTCTCGCCTTCCAGGCGCCACCCACCGATATTGCCCAACTGCCAAGGCCGGTCATCGGATATGCCGGCGATGTAGGCACCCGGGTGGACTGGCAACTCGTCAGGGCCCTTGCCTCTCGACATCCGCAATGGTCGTTTGTGTTTGCCGGCGGCGCGCGTCACGCCGCGGTGCCCCTGCTGCCTAATGTTCATGTCATGCCAAGCCGTCCCTACCAGGAGATGATGAGGACGATCCGGGACTTCGATGTGGCGATATTGCCGATGGCCGACAGCACGTTCAACCGGGGCACGTCGCCGATGAAGTTGCTGGACTATCTGATCACCGGCCAGCCTATTGTGGCCCATCCGCTGCCCGCCGTTACAGCTCTCGCCTGTGAGACGCCTGGCCTGATGCGGACCGCGACAACATTGGACGAATGGTCTGAGGCCCTTGAAGCATCCCTGGATGAGCCGCATGGCTCTCCTTGGGAAACCCTCCGGAAAACGACCGCTCGACGCCACAGCACAACCGCACGAACACAAACAATGCTGGGCCACGCCGCCGTTGTGTTTGCCGGGAAGGAACGCCAGGGAAAGGAGCACGTGCATGGCTCATAGCCCCCTACTCATCCTTGACGGATGGCACCTCGGAGAGCCCCATGTCGGGATGGGAGTCTACATGCGACGGCTGATCGCTGGCCTGGGTCGACACTGCCCGGAACTCCCCGCCACACTGCTTGCGCCCGCCCGCCTGCGGGATCAACTCGCAGGCTGTGAGATCCCTTGCGTGCCGTTGCAGACCCCCCGGACCGGGATGGAACTCCTGGACCGGACAATATGGCAACTGCGAATCGGACGCCTGTCGCATCGTTTCGGAGCCGGCGCCGTCCTGCTTTCGCAGTTTCCCTTCTGGGCTCCATTCCCAAAGCCCCGGGTCATCGTGGTCTGCCATGACCTCATCTGGAGACATTTCCCGAGATACGCGGGAAAACGGTGGCTGCGAAAGTCCCTCCTGGAAAAGTCCGAACAGACGTTACGCGACGCCGCGGCGGTCATTACTGCTTCGGAACACGCGGCGCAAGACATCGCGGCAGCCTCCGGAATGGATCCCGGGCGCCTTGTGATCGTTCCGCACTGGATTCCGCCCGGGTTCACCCCCGCGGAAGCACAAGAGGGCTCAGCCCGTGTCATCCGCCAATACGGCCTGCCTGGGTCAGGGTACTGGCTGTATGTCGGCGGGTACGATTACCGGAAGAACATTGACTTCTTGCTGGAGGCTTACCAGGTGGCTCTCTCGCACATCCCGTGCCCTCCCTTGGTGCTCGCCGGCCGCCTGCCGACGGACCCCGGCAAGCCCGTCTGCGATGTCAACGCCACAGTGCGCCGTCTGCGCCTGCCACCGGGCCAAGTCGTGACACCGGGTTGCATCGCCGCTGCGGATATGCCGGGTCTGTATGGCGGGGCCGGTTTGTTCGTCTACCCGTCGCTCCACGAGGGTTTTGGACTGCCGCCATTGGAGGCCATGGCATGCGGCTGCCCCGCCATTGCCTCCAATACATCCAGCATGCCGGAGGTTGTCACGGATATCCCCTATCGATTCGACCCTGGCGATGCGCATTCCCTGGTGATGCTCCTGCGACAGGCCGCGCGCAGACCGCCGCCCCTGAATCCCGGATTCGACAGAACCCGCTACGCAGAGGAACGATGTATGGCGCAGTACCGGGACGCGCTGGCCAGACTGCTCCAGCAACAATGAGACAGGGAACACGGGAGTGTAACGTGCAAGTCGCCCTGGATACAAACAGCCTTTATGTCACACGAGCCGGCACAAGCCGGTATGTGCGTGGTCTCCAAAAGGGATTCCTCGAATTGTCCCCCCGCGGAATCACAATCCGGGAACTCGCCTGGCCGGTGGAGAACTTTCACTATCGTCAACCATGGCGCGGGGTCAAAACCCTTTACCGGGAAATCGTCTGGGCCCGGATCATCGCGCCGATCCTGCTGACCGGGAGTAGGACGGATCTTCTACACCGCTGCACGCCTTCCTGTCCCATCAGCAAGCCGCGGAAAGTCCGCGAAGTCGTGACATTGCATGATCTGGCAATCTTGCGATACCCGGAAAGGTTCCGCCCTTGGCACCGCCAGGCCGATATTCGAAGACTTTCCCTGCTGCCTCGCGCTGATCGCATCATCTGCGACAGCCAGTTCACAGCGGACGAAGCCATCTCTCTCCTGGGCCTGTCGGCGTCACGGATCGCAATCATACCTTTGGGGCATGATTTCGATCCCCTTGAGGAAGGAACGGATCCAGGGGTGAGTCGCGATCTCCTGCACAACGGGTTCTTTCTCTTTGTCGGGTCTCTGGAACCAGGCAAGAATCTCTCGCTGCTGCGGGAAGTGTATGCAAACGCGAACGCACAGGGGCGGCCGCTCCCCCCGCTTGTCATCGTCGGAACCCGCTGGGCTGGCGTGCCCACCGAAGGCGCCCCCGACCAGCGATGGCATTACCTTGGCCGCCAACCGGACACCGTTCTCGCTTGGCTTTATCGCAAAGCATTGGCCTTGGTCTTCCCCAGCAAGTACGAAGGGTTCGGGCTGCCGGTCCTTGAGGCAATGGCCATGGGTTGCCCTGTCATTTGTTCCCGTGTGGCAAGCCTCGGGGAGGTTGGCGGCGATTGCTGCCTCTACGCACACATGGATGCCGGCTCCTATGCGGACGCCATGGCGCGGATCCAGACGGACGATTCTCTCCGGCTTGATCTGGCGCGTCGCGGAAAAATGCGCGCCTCGCTATTCTCATGGCGCACGTGCGCTTCGCAGACCCTGGATGTCTACCACCAGGCGATGCACCAAACCGCCTGACCACACACCCTCGCCCACCCCCACCCCGATTCCAGTATACCGCTCGTGAAAATCGATCGCGGCGCGGACCGCGCACGGTCCCGCGCTGAGCCGACATCCGTGCCCCGCTCAATCATGCAACGGACAGGAACGCTGTGCTATACTGCCGGGTGTGCACACTGCAGGCGGTCGGATCGATCCGGCGCTGGCGCCACGATTCACAAACCGGCGCTGTCTCCGGCAAAGAACCCGGGAGTACACAAAGAATGACGGATCCACATGTAACACGGCGCATCTCGCAGGGAACCATTCTCTTGATCGGGATTGGACTCGCACTTTGGCTGATTACGGCGGTTGGCGAAAAGGGGGTGTATGGCCTGATCTCTGTGACTCTTGCCATCGCACCAGTCGCCTGGATTGTATTCGCGGGCCCCCACTGGTGGATGCTGATGCCGTTGGCCGTTGTGTTCGGCGGCATTTTCGTGCTCGAGCACAAAGTCTTCACACATGAAATCGCCTTGCCACTCAGCTTGCTGGCCCTGCTGCCAATGATTGCAACCCGCAGATTGCCACCTCTTTCCCGCCCCCCTGTCCCGGCGGCATCCTGGCTGCTACTTGCACTCCTGGCAGGCAATGCGATCGCAAGCCTCTATGCGTCCCGCTATCAGGGGACTGGCGGCGCCGGAAGCATTGCCCGCATCTACTACCAGGGCATGTGGGCCATTGTTTTCCTGTTGGCGTTCTATCGTTTCGGGGAAACCCGGCATATTAAGACCCTCTTGGCACTCCTGTACGCCATCGCCCTGGTCCGGATACTTGTGGGGCTTCTGGCCTTTGGCCTGGGCCAGTATATCTACGTTCCATATCTGAATTATGTCTTGGGCGGAATGGCGCAGGGGTTGGCCGATTTCCGGTTCACAGGACTGCAACTGGCAATACTTTCAGGCGCATGTTTGCTCCGGGCGTCCAGTAGGGGGGCCAGATGTTTCCATGCGGTCATCGCACTGGCCTCGGGAGCCTTGGTCGTCATGAGCGGGGGACGCGTCAGCGTCGGCATGTTATGCGGACTGCCCTTGTTCTGGGCCTTGATCAGGCGGAAATTCGGCTGGCTCTCGGTCTTTGGAGCGCTACTCCTGGCCACCGTGGTATTCCTGAACCAGCGGCCCGATTTGCTCTACCAGCTCCCAAGAGAGGCGCAACGCGCACTGTCCATCCTGATACGCGAGTCCTCAACCCAGTGGATCGACCAGCATGATGTAGTGCGCGGGAGCAACGAGTGGCATCGCCGCCTGATGGAACTCGGTCTTGCACGCTGGACGGAATCACCCTTCACAATCGCGTTCGGGAACCGCGTCGAGGCGTACGACAAGGGCTATGAATCCTTTTCCGCAACCATGGAAGTCCGGGCCCAGGTGGCGGCCCGGATGGGGGTATATGAATCCGGGTTGTGGACTGTGCTCGGCACACTTGGTATCGCAGGTATACTGTCGTATTTCCGCTTGCTGTACTTCTGCCTGAAAGGTCCCGCTCAAGAACTGCGTCGTCATGGCGTGCGGGACGTATCCCATGTGTTCTACTTGTGGGCCGTCTTGAGCACCGCACTGTGGGCGGCCTTTTCCTGGATTGCGGGTGGCTACCCAAGCTTTGAAGTAATGCTGGCGGTCCTCGCCAAGGCGACATATGAAGACGGCAAGGCATGCACGCCGCCGGCAAGAGACAGGACCGCTGACACGGCGGGGCACGGCCCCCCGGCGCGGCTTCCCTTGTCCCACGAGGAAGGTTGACGCCCGTGCGTGTTCTGCTGTGCAATAATTTTGTCCGTGGCAACAGCGGCGTCGATGCCGTTGTCCAGATGGAAGCAGACGCCTTGCGTGCCGCCGGACACGAGGTGGCGCTCTACGCGCGCAACAATACCGAGCTTGACCGCACAGGGATATCAAGGTGGCGGATGATGCTGTCATCCGTGTACTCGCGGCAGACGCTCCAGGATGTGACGACCCTGGTGAACGGCAACGCCTTCGACGCCGTTCACATTCACAACACCGTGCCGCTCATTTCCGGCTCGATCCACACCGCATTGCAATCCTTCAAGGGCGCCATCATCCAGCATCTTCACAACTACCGGTTCTTCTGCCCCGCTTCCTACGCCTTCCGCAACGGGCGGCCCTGCCGTCTGTGTTCGCGGACTGGCGGATTGCCCTGCCTGTGGTTCCGCTGCTATCGCAATTCCGCGGCAGCAGGGTCCGGCTTGATTGCCGCGCGCTTGATGGATGCGACAGCAACCTTCTTCGGCGGACGCCGCCCTGATTTGTATGTGGCTGTCAGCGAATGCGTGCGGGACGCCTGCATCCGTGAGGGATTGCCCTCACGATGCGTGACTGTGATCCCGAACCCAGTCCGGGACTTGAAGCCAGCGGATCTGTCCCCGTCATCCCGGATCCCGGAACGCCGTTTGATATTTGTCGGTACCCTGCTCAGCGCGAAAGGCGTGCTCCGCCTTCCGGAACTTGCCCGCCACCTGCCTGGTTTCCGTTTCGACTTGGTCGGATCGGGGACGGAGGAAAAGGCGGTGCGTGAAGCCATTCACGCCAACAGGCTCCAGAACATGGTCCTGCATGGACCGCTGGACGGCGAAGCGTTGCGCCGAGTGTGGGCGGATGCGTTTCTGACATTGGTCCCGTCGGAATGGGACGAGCCATTCGGTCTCGTCGCGGCAGAGAGTCTCTCGCTCGGAATCCCCGTGGCTACGACGGGGCGGGGAGCCTTGGGCGGCATTGTGACGGAAGGGGATACGGGCATCGTCGGCCCCTTCCGTCCTGCCGGGGCGCTGGCCGATCGAATCACCACTCTTTGGAACGATCATGACCGGTATGCCCGCATGTGTGTCAGCGCCAGATCACGCTATGAACAGGCCTACACGCCAGCCGCCTTCGTGCAAGCGTTGATGTCTCATGTGACAGCCCTCTTGGAGGCACCGCGTTGCGCATAGCCCTCCTCGGATCCCGCGGCGTGCCCGCCCGCTACAGCGGGTTCGAAACCTTCTACGAACAGCTGGGCTCCCGGCTCGCCGCACGCGGCCATCAGGTGACCGTTTACAACCGGTCGCACTTCATCCGTGACGTGAAAAAGGAATACCGCGGGATGCGGATCATCTCCCTGCCTTCGATCCCGACCAAGCACCTGGACACAATCACCCACACCGCCCTTTCCTCCCTGCATGCCCTCTTTGCGGGATACGATATCGCGCATTACTGCATTGCGGGGAATAGCCCGCTGGTGTGGTTACCACGCCTGTCCGGGGCTCGGGTTCTGCTGAACGTGGACGGCGAGGACTGGACGCGGGATAAGTGGGGGCCGTTCGCCCGCTGGTACCAGCACCGGTGCGAATGGATCGCCACAAGAACCGCCCATGCGATCATCGCGGACGCGAAAGCGGTCCAGGACCGCTATGCGTCCGTATATCATACCCCTTCCGTGTTTGTCCCGTATGGCGCCAACGTCACGCGGGACGAAAGGACCGAAACCCTCAAGCGCTTTGGCCTGGAATCCCGCCAGTACATCTTCTATGTGGGGCGGCTCGTTCCTGAAAACGCCATCGATATCCTCATCCGGGCCTTTCGGGAACTGGCCACCAACTGCAAACTGGTCATCACGGGCGACGCCCCTTTTGCCGAGGCATACAAGGCCTCCTTGCGCCAACTGGCCCAAAAGGATCCCCGCATCGTCTTCACCGGCTATGCCTTCAACGAGGACTATGCTCAACTGAGCAGTCACGCGCTGCTCTATGTCCAGCCCTCCGGCATAGACGGCACACGCCCCGCCCTCCTTGACCAAATGGGATTCGGGAACTGTGTGGTGGTGCGCGACTCGGCGGTTAACGTGGAGGTGATCGGCGGCGCGGGATACACATTCGACCGCGCCGCCCCCGTCTCTTCGCTAAGGACTGTGCTGTCAGACCTGCTCCAACACCCAAACCGCGTGGAAACCGTCCGTCCCAAGGCCGTGGAACGTATCCGGAACTACTATAACTGGGACTGGATCACCCTGTTCTACGAGAACCTGTTCCACCGGTTGATCGCCGGCGAAAAGACTGTCTCGTACGACGGGTTCCTGGCGGCACAATCTCCGGGAGCGCGACCCGCATGACCCCTTCCCCGTACCGGAGATTTCTCTTCTCCTCGCTCCTCCTGGCCGTTCTTCTCCTCGCGGCCCGGCTCTTCCTCCTCTGGCACAGCCCGGATTTCCGGTTCCCGGATGAACACGTCTACCTGGATATCGCCCGGCATGTCGCGTCCGACAACCGTTTCGCGGTATCCGCCGGCAGTCCCGTGTACGCCTCCCGCCAGGCACCCGGGCTCCCCGTGACTCTCGGTCTCCTGGGCAAGATCCTCCCCCTGTCCCCCCTTACAGCCAAACTGGTGAACGCCGCGGCATTCACCGCCGCCGCCGTTCTCATCGCCGTGGCGGTTTGGCGGATGACCCGCCGGGTCTGGCCCGCCCTCTGCGCCCTGGCGCTGGCCGGACTGCACCCCGCACTCCTGTACACCAGCCTCACCAACTACCCGCAGTCCTTCCAGGCTTTCTGGATGGCGGCGCTCGCCCTGGCCTGGACCTGGCGCACCGGCAATGCCCAACCATCGCCGGCCGTCGGGGCGCTGGACGGCGCCCTGATCGGGATCGGCGCCCTGTTCGTCCCCACACAAGTCTTCGTCGCCCCCGCCGCCCTGGCCTTCCACGCAAACCGGGGCCTGGCATGGCTCACACGCTATGCCGCCTGCGCCGCATTGGCCGGCGCCCTGGTCATCACCCCCTGGACCGCCCGCAACCTGGTTGTCGAACACGCCCTGATTCCGTTCTCCACCAACGGCGGCGAACAACTGTATCTCGGGTTCAATCCCCAGGCCGGCCCCAATACCGGAATCCAGATCGCCCTGCCGGATGAACTCTCGCGCGAAATCCAGGCCGCGCGTTCCGGCAAGGAAGCGGAACGTGTCTTCACACGGCATGCCGTGGCTTGGATCCGCGGGAATCCCGCCCGCGCGGGACTCCTCTGGGTTCGCAAGTTCCTCAACTTCTTCCGCTGGGACAACGGCCGCATGGTGACCGAAAGCGAACGCTCCGCCTTCCGGGAGTGGATCGCCCGGGGAACATCCCTGGGCGTCTTCCTCCTGGCTTTGACAGGCGCCTTCCGACTGCGGAAATCATCACGGCCATGGGTCATCGCCTCGATTGTCCTGTGCCTGACGCTCGCAGCCGGCCACGCGTGCTTCATTGCCCGCTACCGGTACCGCCTCCCCTTCGAACCCTTCCTGATCCTGCTCGGCCTGGCCGGCCTCGGGATGCCGGGGAAAACCGCAACCCCATCCGAGAGGATTTCTTCGTGACAACCACCAGGGACGAAAACACCCTCTGGGATACCGTCGTCGTCGGCGCGGGGCCCGCCGGCAGCGCGGCCGCCCACGCCCTGGCCGCCGCCGGGGAAGAAGGTGTGCGTGCTGGAGCAACTGGACCGCGCGGGCGGTCTGGCACGCACCCTGGAACGGCACGGCGCCCGCTACGATATCGGCCCCCACCGGTTCTTCACCAAGGCCGAACGCGTCCTGAACCTGTGGAAAGAAGCCGGCCGCGGGGAACTGGTGGAAGTCGAACGCCTGACCCGCATCCTGTACCGCAACCGCTTGCTCCACTATCCGCTGCAACCGGTCAACGCCATCCTCGGCCTGGGTGTGGCCCGGAGTCTCGCCGCCGTGGCAAGCTATACCGCCGCCCTCGGACGCCGCGCCTACCGCACCCGCGAACCCGTTTCGTTCGAGGAATGGGTCACAGACCAGTTCGGATCGGTCCTCTACGAGAGTTTCTTCCGAACCTATACGGAGAAAGTCTGGGGCATCTCCTGCCGGGAGATCGCCGCCACCTGGGCCTCCCAGCGTATCAAGGGCCTCAACCTCCCCCGCGCGGTGCTGAACGCCCTGACCGCCGGTCGGTTCTCGAATATCAAGACACTGGTGGACCACTTCCTCTATTGCCGGCACGGCGCCGGCACACCCTACGAAGCCATGTGCGCCCGTCTGGCCGCGGCGGGCGGCGAATTCCATCCGCGCGAGGAAGCGATCCGGATCTGCCACAACGGCCAGGGAACCGTGGAAGGCGTTGTGACCCGGACCAACGCCCGGACACGCGAGTACCGGACACGGCACCTGGTTTCGACAATGCCGATCACAGAACTCGTCTGCCGCCTGCACCCCGCCCCGCCACCAGACATCCTGGACGCCGCACGGCAGTTGCGCTATCGCACCCACATCTCCGTCAACCTGCTGGTCGAGGGAAATCCCTTCCCGGATAACTGGATCTATGTCCATAGCCCGGAAGTCCGCGTGGGACGGGTGGCCAACTACCGCAACTTCAGCCAGGCCATGTGCCCGGATGACAAACTCACCCCCTTGACATTCGAGTACTTCACTTTCGAGGGCGATGATACAGCCTCCCTGGACAACAGCCAACTGACGGATCTGGCGGTCACCGAAGGACGCAAGATCGGCCTTCTGGATGGGCGGCCGCCAACAGACGCGTTTGTGGTCCGCAACCCAAATGCCTATTGCGTCATCCAAAGAGGGCATGAAGCTCCCGTTCAGCGCCTGAAGGAGTTCCTGGCCGGATTTGCAAACCTCATCACAGTGGGCCGGGCGGGCATGTTCAAGTACAACAACCAGGATCACTCCATCATGACGGGCCTCCTCGCGGCGGATACAATCCTGGGCAACCGGAAAGATGTCTGGTCCGTGAACAACGATGCCGAGTATCATGAGTCCGGAACCGCCCCTGACCTGTGCGCGGAGGACCGGGAGGAAGTCCGCCTCTAGTTGGCACGGCACGCACAACACCATGCAAGCTCGGACACTATTGAGAAGCGTTCCCCTGGCGCTCTGGCTCGCCATCGCGGCCGCCACGGTGGCGATGTTCGGGATCGGCGGCAATACGGATCAGCCGGAGGTTCACGGCCATTCCGCCATCCGGTGGATGACGGCCCGCTGGAACTGGTCGGGGGCCGATATGTCGCACGCCTGGCTGATCCCGCTGATCAGCCTGTGGGCACTCTGGCAGCGGCGCGCCGCCCTCCGGAACACCGCCGGCGCACCGGACTGGCGCGCCCTGCCCATCGTCCTTCTCGGCCTGCTGCTCTATCTGACCGGCCTGCGAACCCAGCAGACCCGCATCGTTCTCGCCTCGGCAATCCTCCTCCTGTGGAGCCTGCCGTTCCATGCATTCGGATGGCCCCTGGCACGCCAATTGATTTTCCCCTGCGGATACCTGGTCTTCTGCATTCCCTTTACCTTCCTCGATGACCTAACGCTCCCCCTGCGGCTGATCAGCACCACAGTGTCCGCCGGCCTGTTGAACGGCCTCGCCATCCCTGTCACACGCATCGGCACAGCCCTTCACATCCAGGCCGGCGAAGGGTTCTCCCTGGATGTCGCCCACCCCTGCAGCGGCCTGCGGTACCTGGTCGCGATGATCGCCCTCACTTCGGCCTACGCGTACTTCACCCAGCGCGGCGCGCTTCGCCGGTTGACGCTGGGAATCGCTTCCGTGCCACTGGCCATGATCGGCAATATCGCCAGAATCGTGCTCATCGCCGTTGTGGGGGTCTGGCTCGGCAAGGACACCGCCGTAGGCTTCTATCACGACTATTCCGGCTACGTTGTCTTTGCCGTCGCAACCCTCCTCATGATCTGGGTGGGCGGCCTGATGAACCGCCACCCCGGCAGGATGTCCCGCACCGCGGAAACCGCCGCGGCGGCGCCCGCTCCCGCCAGGCATTCGCCCCTGCGGCAGGCACTGCATCCGCCCGTCACCTTGGCCGCCCTTCTCGGCGCCACACTGCTGCTGGCTCCGGCGGCCAGCCGGGTCTCCCTGGAGGATCCTCTCGCGGCCAACATCACCACCCGTCTTCCCGCAGCCGTCGGAACCTGGCAGGGCGAGGACCTCCTGTATTGCCAGAACGAACAGTGCAACCGGTCCTTCCGGCGCTCCGAACTGGAGGGCGAAGGCAAGACATGTCCCGTCTGCGGCGGCACACTGGATCGCATGGCCCTCGCGGAACGCACCATGCTGCCGGCCGACACCT
>Ga0116202_10002274_pt1 | contig 11443 bp, 12 predicted proteins | sample LakKivw325mmetaG_FD_94479 | JGI IMG/M metagenome (GOLD analysis project Ga0116202, IMG submission 94479) | Anoxic lake water microbial communities from Lake Kivu, Rwanda to study Microbial Dark Matter (Phase II) - Lake Kivu water 325m metaG | ecosystem: Environmental > Aquatic > Freshwater >... | reverse complement strand
TCTATGCTCTGTTCAACCCTCCCATAAGGATCAAACGGGAGCTTCTTCTGAGGCTCATCTAGAATCTTGAACTCAGAAGGAATGACTTCAGCTCCGTGTGGCGCTTTCGCTATGCTCTTGACTGAGCCCCTTATTCCAATCAGGCTGTACTGCTTCAGCCCCTTCGCCTTCTCCAGCACAGCCAAGGGAGATCTGTCTTTGTGGACAGTCGCCTGAACTATTCCCTTCATGTCCTGAATTATCAGGAAGGTGATGCCGCCCTGCTCACGTAGGCTCGCGACCCTGCCAAAGATAGTGACGTGCTTTCCTTCCAGTTCTGGAGTTACATCAGTAGAGTAACACGTCCTTCTCCATTCGCCTAGTTCTTCCCTGGCTTCAGGCAAACTCGATTCCCCTTGCCCCAGATATTCAAGCCTCTTTTATTACTTTTAGTCTCTCGGATGACCATGGAGCTTGATGTGGACTCTCAAAGCCATGATCTATTCTCTGCTTTCATTTCTCAAAGCATTTATTACTGCAGGTGCCTGAAGGGAAGATTCTGTCAACTCCGGGCAAACCTACCACTTTCGCGCAGTCTGAAAAGAACCAGATGTGAATAGAGTGAAGGCCCCATCCTACCTCGTGAGACTGTCAAATGTCTCGAAGAAGTATGGGAATAGATTCGGCCTAAGAGATGTCAGCTTCGCAGTTGAGGACCATGAAGTCTTTGGACTCATGGGGCCGAATGGAGCGGGAAAGTCGACTCTGATCAGGATACTGGCAACCCTGACCAAGCCCACAAATGGAGAAGCCACGATCGCTGGGTACAATGTCACCAAGCAGCTGCACCCGGTCAAGCGATTGATAGGTGTCTGTCTTCACCAGAGCCTGCTGTACGACGAGCTGACAGGCATGGAGAATCTCTCTTTCTATATACGCCTCTACGGCTGCAGAGACAAAGAGACGGCAAAGCAGTTGATAGTCAATGCGGCATCTCTATTCGGCATAGAAGACAGGCTCGAAGATCCCGTTGGAACATTATCGAGCGGACTGAGAAAAAGGCTTGATATTATCAGAGCAACAATCCACAGCCCAAGACTCTTGCTGCTGGACGAGCCCCTCGCTGGGCTTGACCTTCAGGGCCTCGAGTATTTCAAGAAATTCCTCAAGGATGCTAGGAAGAAGTCAGCAATCATATTCTCCACGCACAGCCTGGACGTCGCAGAAGAGATCTCGCACAGGATCTGCACTCTGAAGGAGGGCCAGCTCGCAGAGCTTCGTTATGCGAAGAGATAGTGGAGAGCGCAATGAATCAATCTGCTGATTTCAGGAACATCGCTGACTTTCTGGCAGATGTGTGGGAGATTCTCCTTAAGGATCTCCGCCTCGAGCTGAGGAAGAAGTATGAGATCTACTCGATCATCATCTTTGCCTTGCTCTCAAATCTCTCATTCGCGTTTGCCCTTGGACCTTCAAACCCTAACGTTCTCAAATTCATACCGGCGGTTCTCTGGATGTCCATTCTATTCATTGGCATGCTTGGCTTCACAACGGTCTTCATAAGGGAGATGGACAAAGGATCGCTTGACGGACTGAGGCTGGCACCGATATCACCTCAGGCCATCCTGATCGGAAAGACACTGTATACATTTATTCTCATGAGTGTCGGCGCGGTCTTCATCGTTCCCTCAAGCATGATCATTCTGAACTATATCTTCAATTCAGACGTTTTGCTCGTGGTCATGGTTCTGATTCTGGGCATCTTCAATTTGGCTATCGTGGGCGCTATCGTCTCAGCACTAGCCATGTATTCAGAGTCGAGAGCGCTCATTATTCCTGCTGTCTCCCTTCCTCTAATTCCTGGGACGCTGATCCCATCTGTCCTTGCGACAGGCAAACTCGCCACAGGCGCTAGCTTAGAGATGATCCTTCCGGAGATCCAGCTCAATCTAGGATTTCTCTTGTTGATGAGTGCAGTCCTGTGGGTAACGTTTGAATATGTGCTGTACGACTGATGAGAAGCCATGAAGGGCCAATATTCTTCAGCGATCATACTTGCAGCAAATGTTCTTGCCCTTTACATGATCTTCATCTGGGCTCCGCCTGAGAGGTCTCTCGGTGACTCTTACAGGGTCTTCTTCTTACACACATCCTCAGCCTGGGTCTCCTATCTTGCCTTCGCGATCACATTCATCAGCAGCATCCTCTACCTCAGGACCGGAAACCTGAGATGGGATCTTTACGCCGCGTCTTCATCAGTACTTGGCATTCTCTTCAGTATGATTACATTGATCACAGGCTCAATATGGGCCAAGCTGGCTTGGGGACTGTACTGGAACTGGGATCCACGAGAGACAGCTACCTTGATACTCTTCCTAGCTTATTTCGGCTACATCAGCTTCAGGATGGCGATAAGTGATAGAGATCGTCGAGCCAGAATCTCAGCAGTCTTGGGCATACTGGCTTTCATCAGCATTCCATTGAGTTACTTCTCCGCAGTCTTCTGGGCCACACTCCACCCGATGCCTCTGTTGCCAACTGCTAGGCTTCGGCTGGGTGTTGAGCCACCTATTCTTCTGACCTTGGCAGTCTCGACACTGGGGGCAACGTTATTATTCGCCTGGATGTTCTACCTGACGCTTAGCACATACAGGCTCATTGATAATGTTGAAGACAGTGTTGGCAGAGGATAAGAGTTGGATTCTCTAGAGTTGCTACTTGCAGTCTCCTTGGTCTTCTGGGGCTTGATATTCCTCTATCTGCTCTGGCTTCACTCAAAGATTAGGAAACTATCAATGACGATTGACAGACTGAAGAAGTGATACTGGATAGACGTCAAGTTGAGGCTCTACAAGATACTGATTCTGGCAGCTGTCCTTGTTGTGGCCGGATATCTGATCTTCCAAGCATCGACCTCTGTGATGAATCCCTATCTATCAGTCTCTGAGGTTAAGCAGCACCCCGACAGATACGTCGGCAAGGATATTCAGCTGATCGGTAACGTCACAGGACTCTTCAACAAAGATTCTGAAGATTTGAGCTTCACTCTCACAGATGATTCAGCCTCTCTTCAGGTGTCATATCGCGGACCGATTCCGCAGAACTTCATGGAAGGAATCCGCATCGTGGTTATAGGCAGGGTAAATCCGGATGGCTCTTTTGTCGCAGAGCAGATACTCACAAAATGCCCATCGAAATATGCGACCTGACTGCACTTACTTGCGCCCATGTTTTCATGCAACTTAGCAGCACGGATGTGAGTGTTGTCCGATGAAGATCACCCTCGTACATCCTGCAAGCGACCCTCTCTGCCACGAAGCGATGTTTGGATTGAGGGCCCCGCCTCTCGGACTAGCCTACATTGCAGCTTACCTTGAGGAAAGAGGCTACAAACCTAGTATCATAGACGCGTCAGCTCAACGAATGTCTTCAGAGGATCTTGAATTCAAGCTCAAGACTACAAATCCAGATCTGGTCGGGATCTACTGCTCTATCACAAGAGTGAAACAGAGTCTTGATGTGGCTAGGATCGCTAAATCCCTAGGAGCAACAGTGGTTCTTGGGGGCCCTCACGCCACTTTCGACCTCAAGACGCTGATCAATAATGAGAATGTTGACGTGATCGTGCGCGGTGAAGGGGAGGATGTCTTCACCAAACTGGCTGAGTCGATCGAGTTTGGTCGCAGCTTAGGAGGCCTAAATGGAGTGGCCTACAAGGAAGGCGGAACAGTAAGGATCAACCCGGAAGCCTCACTGATACCCAACCTAGATACTTTGCCCTTTCCAGCTTTTGGTCTTCTTCCGATGGAGTACTACAGGATATGTGACAGCATTCCGATCTGTACACTCTCCTCAAGCAGAGGTTGCTCTCGAAAGTGCAGGTACTGCATAGTGCCAGAGATGTATCAGGGCAGATGGCGCGGCAAGACGCCGGGCAGGGTTGTCGATGAGATGGAGCACATATCCTCAACCTACAAGCCTGCTCTCCTTCTCTTCTTCGACGAGTTCTTCACAGAGGATCTTAAGAGAGTGGAAGCAATTGCAGGTGAGATCAACAGCAGGGATTTGGATATCAAGTGGGCTTGCATGAGCACCGGCACAGACATCTCTAAAGAGCTGATGATCAAGATGCACAAGGCCGGTTGCCTAGCTCTCTTCTTCGGGGTCGAATGCGGAGTCATCACCTCAACACCCAACCCTGCAGGAGGCGGATACGGGGATATCGTCAGGAGAGCTTTCTCTAATGCTCATGAAGCAGGGATATTCCCGATAGCGAACGTGGTCTTCGGCTTCCCCGGAGAGACACGGACCGACTACGAGAATCTTGTTCAGTGGATCATCAACTTGGATCCTGATCACTCACTGTTTTTCAAGGCTGTTCCATACAGTGACTTTGAGGATGACGAGCTCACCCGCATGGAGGTCTTGGCCTACAAGAGATTCTACGGCAGAAGAAGTTACGTACTAAAGCACATTGCCAGATCGGTCATGAGGGCAGCTAAACAGCGACAGTTCTCACTTGACTTCGTCACGAAATACTCCAAGTGGTTCATGAAGACAATAACTAAAGTGAATGAACTGGGAAACACGTGATCTTGGGTTAGTTATTAATAGGCCGTCCCGGCTTGCCCATTGGTACAAGGTTGGTATTCTTGAGAAGTCTATCAATGCTTGAGATGACCAGACCTGCACTGAACTTCATGGGAACCACCATGGCCGGAAGCGGTGCGGCGTTAGCTCTCATGAGAACGTCAAGCCAGGAACCTCCGTGGCTGCATATAGCTCTGGGCGTCATTACAGTATTCGCATCTGTTGGGGCGATGCACACCCTCAATGACTACGTCGATAGAATTCGAGACAAAACTATCTGGCCCAGCAGACCACTTCCTTCAGGACGAGTACGACCGCGCGAAGCTCTAGCCTTAGCCACGGTATCTCTCGGTCTGGGCTTGTCGATAGCGCTGACAGCCTTCAACCAAACATGCTTCGTAATCATGCTGATAACCGCGGCTCTAGGGTTGGTCTATACTAGGTATTTGCGGAACAGAATCGGCTATCTCAGTCTGCCACCGATAGTAGGGCTTATCCCCGTTGGAGGGTATGCTGCATTCGCTCCCGGAACGGTTCTCAGTGATCCCGTTATCTGGCTGATCTATCTGACAACTGTATTCTGGCAATCGGGCCACATACTTGTCTACAGTCCCGCACACGGATTGACAGCTGATGGCGGTGTCACTAGGACAGCTGTTCCAGCGTTTGTTAAACGCCTCACCCCGGGCGGTACGGCTAAGCTAGCCTTTGTATTCTTTGTTGCTCTGCTGGGAGTCAATACTTACTTTTCTTTGTCCACGCCAATGAGTTTTGTCTACCTCACCATAACAAGCGCTTTTGGACTCTTTACTGTTATATCGAGTCTACGACTGGCGAAAGAGACGTCGGAATCGAACTCAGTGAAGGCGTTCAAGGTTGCATCAACGTACGCCATTATACTATTCTTGGCGATAACGCTTGAACTTCTCATTCGACTGTATGTCCTGTGACTCTGACCTAGGTGATTTTTCATCTGCCGATGTACAAACAATAATTCGAAGAATAATACTTCGTCCGGTAATGATCTCACGGCGATCATTACGTGCTCCACCTGATTAAGCTGCGATCTAGTACCGTGAGACCAGCTCGGCTAGGTCTTCAAGGATCTCTTGATTACAGAAATCCATCCCATTGATGGCTTTCTTGGCTTCTTCCTCGAATTTCTCTGAGAGGTTTTGAACATGCTGGATCGATGTTGAATTTTGAAGGAGGCCTATGGCGTCTCGTACTCTGTGGCAGTCCCTGTCTGAAGCGATTAAGCTCCGCAAGAAATTTCGCGAGGACTCATCGGAGTTGTTGAATGAATGTATCAGAACCAAGTTTGAGCCTTCGCCGAGAAGGCAATTACTGGTTGAAGTAGTGAGCATTGCTTCAACAGCCAAGATCTCATGTACATCGTCTCTGAGTTGCAGACTCAAACCCACGGATTCGCCATACTTCGACAGAGCTACTACCTGTTGCTCCGACCCGCCTCCAGTGATTCCTCCGCACTCCGCCGCCGCCTTGACCAAGGCTCCAGTCTTCTTTCTGGCCATCTTCAGGTAGTTCTCTTCTGTGACTGCCTCGGGATGCTTCTTGAATATCATGTCCATGTACTCGCCTTCACACATCTGTATGCATGCCCGGGAGATGGTTTCTCGGATCCTGCTTGGTGAGTTGGAAAGTATCTGCATAGCCTTTGAGGTGAGCAGATCGCCGCTCAGGATGGCTACCTCGCTTCCATACTTTACGTGCACGGTCGGAGACTCGCGTCTCTCCAAGTCCTCATCGATGAGATCATCATGTATCAGGGAAGCCGTGTGAATAAGCTCTATGGCAACAGCCACGGGCAAGACCTTCAGGATTTCTCCTCGAACTGCTTCGCAGGCTATCAATGACAGCATCGGGCGGAGTCTCTTGCCACCGGACCTGATCGGATGTGTTGAGGCTTCGTACAGAATTCCAGGTTCAGAGTCAGTGCCTAGGGCTTTGGCCATTTCTTCGTTTATGAGTGATAGCTTGGCTCTTAATGGTGGGCTACCTGACAGGTAATTGGTAAGTGGGTTGCTTGATCCTGAGGCTTCCTGCATAGTTCTAACACATTCGGCTCCCTAGCTTAGGCGTAAGCATGATGGAAGTTAATGGATCAACTCATCAGTTCTTGCGATCAATCCAGACGATGGCGGCTAAGCCGACTGTGGCGAGTGATGTCAGAAGCCAGCCTATGATGCTAGTGTCGGGTAGCTTTAGGTTTTCAAGACCTGCAGAGGTGGTTCCTTGCTTCTGGAAGGTCCAGTTGTGGCATTGGGCGCAGTGATTGACGAAGGGTTTGTGAGTCTTGTGGCATAGGGTGCACTGTATCTCGCCCAGATGGCTCATGTGAGGGTTAGGTTTCACGTTGCTGGTCTTCTGTGCTAGCTCGCTGTAGGTGCCGTGACATTTGAGGCAGTATTCTTTTGTGAGATTAGCCTCGGGCAGTGGCGTCGGGTAGTTTCCTGTGACGTAGTCTATTCCTTCCTTCGTGTACCTCCCCATCTCCATTATCTTAGGCTTTCCAGGTTCAATATGACAGTCAACACAAGTAACACCCTTGACTGCATGCCTGTGATCTAAATACTGGCCGGACTTCCATGACTCATAGTAAGGAGTTACAATATGGCACATGCTGCAGAACTCGGCTGTCCCGGTGTACTCCCAACCGATCACCCCAGCAACGACTATGACTGCTACAAGAACCAAGAAGTACTTCTTGCGAACTAACTGCCCTATCTTCAATCTAACCCACCGAGGGTTTTTTGTTAAGCAATACTCAAAGGGTATTTAAGATGAACTCTTGAGTTCCTCCATTACTAGCTCGATGATCTTAGGAACAGATTCCATCACTCTGTTCGTAAGTTCGATCTTCATACTTGTGGTGTCTTCTGGCTCGCAGCCGATGATCACTATGTCTTTTGGTATGCTGCCGAGTCTTCTACCCAAAGCGATCACTCTCTCCAGGTTGATCTCGTGCATACTCATGTAGATCACTCCCCGGAAGTCTTCATCTGTGACTGGAACCTCGCGCGGCGTTATTCGGTACACTGTGCCAACAGCCCTGCCGAGCTTGACGGCATCGATGAATATGGCCTTGTCATAACCCGCAGAATAGTGCAGAACATCCATCGCTGAAGTGCCGAGATCCATCACATCAACATCAGATGGCAGACTGATCTTGGCGAGTTCCTTAACAACATGCGGTCCGAGACCGTCATCGCACTTTAGGAGACTCCCAACTCCAGCAACCAAGATCTTCAATTTGGCTTTCCGGCCTCGAACGACAAGTAAGGCAAACAGTCATTCTGGAAGTCAGATTCTTGCTTATTCTTAATAAGATCATTCCGTGAATCACCAGCCTGTATAAGTGCTGGATCGCGATCAACAGATTCTTTGCACCGGCAGGTGCCGCCAACCTTAAAAAGTCCAGACATTATCTCAGAAGCCAAGTTCGGGGATTGAATCCATGAAGGAGCAAGCCCGCAACGCACTTTCCAGACGTCACTTTCTGAAGGCCGGCGTAGGTGCAGCTGCACTGCTCTCCACCTTCCGCCTTGACGACGCCATCATAAAGGAGGCCATGAGCCAAATACGCGAGGGAGGAGTCTCAGTACTCTGGGTTCACGGCGCAGCCTGCCAATCTTGCACTGTCTCACTCCTGAATACAACCTATCCAGATGTCGCTGACGTGATCTTTGGCACACTGCCAGAAGTGAAGATAGACTTTGACTTTCAGACAGTGATAATGCCGAAGTGGGGAGACAGTGCGCTTGAGGCATTGAAGAACCCACCGAAAGACTACATCCTCCTCGTGGAGGGGGCGATACAGACCAAGAACAACGGAACATTCTGCACCATCGGTGAGATCGATGGAAAACCGGTAACAATGATGGATTGGGTTAGGAGACTGTCAAAGGACGCGATGGCCGTTGTTGCGTTTGGAACATGCGCTGCTTACGGCGGTATACCGGCTGGTACCCCAAACCCAACAGGTGCAGTAAGTACCATAGATTTCCTAGGGGTAAACTACGTTTCTAGACTTAATCTGCCTATTGTGAATGTACCAGGATGCCCACCTCATCCTGACTGGATGGTCGGGACTCTTGCAAGCGTGATCCTTTCTGCGAAGAAGCTGTATCCTTTTCCAGAGCTTGACTCACTAGGCCGACCGAAGATGTTCTTCGGCAGATCAGTTCATGACGACTGCCCGAGAAGAGCATTCTATGATGAGGGAATGTTTGCGGAAAGATTCGGCCACGACGGATGCATATTCCAGCTGGGCTGCAAGGGACCGATATCCTATGCAGACTGCAACTCAAGAAAATGGAATAATGGCCTGAACTCATGCACGATATCCGGTGCTCCATGCTTAGCATGTGTCCAGCCGGAGTTCCCTGACAAGTCCTCACCATTCTTCGAACCTTTGCCTATTCCCCCGCTCTCAATTAAGGAAGCAGCTGGTATCGGAGCTGTTGTTGGCGGAATCCTTGCCGGAGCTTACTGGCTTCAAGGAAGGAAGGAGAAGCGGGGTGGCCATTGATGGCAGAGATTACAATAGACCCGGTCACCAGAATCGAGGGGCACCTCAACGTCAAAGTGACCTTGGAGAACGACAAGTTCACGGACGCTTGGACATCCAACTCGCTCTTCAGAGGCTTTGAGGAGATCCTTCAGGGCAGAGATCCCCGTGACGCTATATACATCGCATCTCGAATGTGCGGTGTATGTTACACCTCACACGGAATGGCCTCGGCACTAGCGCTGGACCAAGCGATGGGCGTCAAGCCGCCTCCCTTAGGTTCGCTGCTCAGAGTTCTCACTCAATACGCTGAGTGGATGTACGATCACCTACTGATACTGTTCGCATTAGAGGGCCCAGATTATGGTCCGCCTTTCGGAAGAATAGAGGAGTTCGCTGCATTCAAAGGAAGCGGCTACCTCGATGCGCTCAGAATCTCTAGAGTCGCCAGAGAAGCCACTGCTGTCTGGGGAGGCAAGATGCCCCACCAGGCATCGTTTGTGCCGGGCGGCATCACGGAGTTCCCAGACACGAAGAAGTTTGCGAACTTCACCTACAGACTCTTGGACGTGAAGAAATGGATAGACAACACAATGATTCCGTTGTTCGACAAGTTCTATGACACGTACAAGGATGAATTGACAGGTTCTGGTGAGCGGGAAACGAACCTTCTCAGCTACGGCGTCTTCGATGATCAGACGCTTGACCCTCAGAAGAGAGTTCAGAAGCCGGGAGCCATCATAAACGGTAACTTGGTTGCAACCAACCTCTATCAAGAGATCGCTCCAAAGATCACCGAAGACGTAACACATGCATGGTACACTGCGGATTCAGGTGGAGAGCCGAGCAAGGTCAAGGCTCCAACACCTCAGTACACTGGAATCCAGAAAGAGGGCAAGTACTCGTGGTGCAAGGCGTCACGCTGGAATGACAATGTGGTTGAAGTTGGACCTCTGGCGCGCATGTGGAGCACGGCCTTACAGAGCGGGGGGAAGATCGAGACTGACGCCGGTTCCTGGTCTCCACCGAAGAAGCCAGACACGATCGAAAGGATATACGCCAGAGCATACGAAACCGCGCTGGTAGCGACCAAAGTCATCGACAAGCTCTACGAACTCTTAGACCTCATCAACAAAGGTGAACGTGAGGTCTTCCAGCCCTACTCCGTCCCAGAGAACTCAGAAGGCATGGGGCTCACAGAGGCCGCAAGAGGAGCGCTCGGACACTGGGTCAAGGTCGAGAACAAGAAGATCGCAAGGTATCAAGTCATAACACCTACAACTTGGAACTGTTCACCGCGAGACAACAAAGGAAGACGTGGACCAACAGAAGAAGCGCTGGCAAATACCCCTGTTAGGAGCGCTGATCCGACGCTTGATGCGGTCAGAGTGGTTAGAGCCTTCGACCCCTGCATCGCATGTGCTGTGCACGTGTTTGATGGAAGCAAGATCTCAACTAGGAATCTGGAGATATTTGGAGACATCGTCGGGTGAAGACGGACAAAGAGACCTGATCGATAATGCTCGATCTAATGCAGATCTTCGATTTCACCAGGTCAGTTCTGCCACTGGTAACACTCGTCGTCTTCATCACAGGCGTAATGTTGCGACTCACCAAATGGGCGAGCCTCAGCTTTCCAAGACATGATAGACCGCGCGGAAAGTCGAACAGACTGATCGGAGCGATCAAGAACTGGTCAATCGATATGATCCCGCCCTGGGATCTGGCCGGAAGGGTTGAACCGGTCGCGTACGTAGTCGGAATCGCTATGCACGTCACCTGCATACTGATACTTCTTGGCGCATTGCACGCGGCCTCGGTTCAGAACATCATTGATCTTCCTTTCACGCAGTCACGGCTCAGGCTCCCCATGATACCGGCATCAAACATCCCCGTAGCGATCCCACGGACCCTTCTGACCTACGTCATCACCCCGATCTTCCTCTCAACATTGGGTATACTTATTCTTCGACGAGTCTACTGCAATCTTAGAGGCGGCCCGCTCAAGGCTCTGACAAGAAAGGAAGACTGGGTAGCGGCGCCACTATTATGGTCGGCTGGGTTCACAGGCTTCCTGGCAGTCGTCGCCGTCGAACCATACATGCCGATATTGACGCTGCACCTCATTTTGACTCAAGCATTCATAATGTATCTGCCCTACAGCAAACTGATTCACAGCGCCACCGTGTTCTTGGTCAGAACATGGTCTGGCTTCAGAAGGGCTATCTATGGGGTGTGACTGGTTTGGCTGACAGCCTTTTCCTCTCGCTGAAGAAGCTTGACGGCTACGAACTCATCAACATGGAGACCTGCACCAGGTGCGCTGTCTGCGCCCACTCATGT
>Ga0116202_10002270_pt1 | contig 11447 bp, 5 predicted proteins | sample LakKivw325mmetaG_FD_94479 | JGI IMG/M metagenome (GOLD analysis project Ga0116202, IMG submission 94479) | Anoxic lake water microbial communities from Lake Kivu, Rwanda to study Microbial Dark Matter (Phase II) - Lake Kivu water 325m metaG | ecosystem: Environmental > Aquatic > Freshwater >... | reverse complement strand
GCCCTCGGGAGTGCAGGGCAGATCGGCCGCGATCTGCCAGCGGGAGTGCTCGGCCGGGGTCACGGTGGCCGGCCTGCGCCGCCAGGAGCGCGTGCTCGGCAGGGGCTTGTACCAGACCCAGGCCTTCTCGATGCCGTCGCGGTCGGCGGCCGTGGCCGCGACGCGCAGGTCGGCGGAGTCCTCGGCGCGGCGAGTGACGGCTATCGTCGCCGGGAGGGTGAAGCGGGGCGGCCCGTCCAGGCTTCGGCGCACGACGAAGGGCGTGTCCCTGCCGCCGGCGGGCAGACAGGCCGAAGCGGCGCCCTCGCACACGCAGAGGTAGTAGCGGACCTGGTCGGGCGGCAGGTGCGCGGGACCCACGGTGACCTCGCCGCGGCCCTGGAGCAGCCTGCGCAAGGGGAAGGTGTGCCACTGGCCGTCGTCGAGCTCGACCACGGCCTCGATCTGCGCGGCCTCGTTGCCAAGGGCCGTGGCGCGGAACGTGAGCGGCTCGGCGGGCGCGAGGAGCCGGACAGGCACGTGGCCGACGGCCAGGCCTCGCCCGCGCCACTGGTCCCTGAGCTCCGCGAGGCGCCGGTGGAGCTTCTCCCGGTCCGCCGAGACCTCGGGGGTCAGCTTCCGCCACTGGAACTGGGGGTCGTGCATGCGGAGGGTGTCGTGGACGTAGGCGTAGTGCTTGCCCGTGACGGCGCTGAGACCGCGCCACTCGCCGATGGCGGAGGACAGGTGGCGCGTGGCCTCACCGGCCTGCCACTCGTCGCCGGTCTGGGCGAAGAGCTCGAGGGCTAGGGCCGCGCGGGTCTTGCCCGCGTAGTAGCGGGCCAGATGGGCGACGGCGGCATTGTCCTGCGCCCAGCACCGCCACTCGTCGCTGTCGGGCGCCGACTCGACCGCGCTCGTCGCGGCCCACGAGAGGCGCTCGAGCTCCTGGGCCCAGAAGAGGGGCGTGAGCCGGCCGTCGGGACGCGCGGCGAGCACGTTGGCGACGTACTCCGGCACGCTCTGGATGGAGAAGGTGTCGAGGGGCTGGACGCGGCCGAAGGTGAGGATGTCGCCGCCGGTCTCGAACTCGGGCGCCATGTTGCGGTGGTCCGGGCCCAGGCAGTGGCCGGCGTAGATGTAGGACACGATGCGGCCGGCGGCCTGGATGCGATCGAGCATTTCGCGGCCTGCCTCCGGGTCGCCCCCGGCGAGACGGTGGGTGGCCAGGGCGCGCCAGTCCGTGTCCTCGGGGTCGTAGGTGAGCCGCCCCCAAAGCAGATACCACAGCCAGTAGCGGTCCATGACCCAGTGGGGATGGCCGTGCCCGCAGGCAGGCTCGGGGAGGTGGAAGTAGTCCATCTGGGGGTAGTAGGTCTCGGTGCTTTCGAGGCTGTATCCCAGGGCGCCCGCGAGCCCGCAGCAGCGGGCGGTGGCGCGGATGAAGTCGGGGTCGGCCCAGCGGAAGAAGCGATGGGTGCCGTTGGCGCGGATCTGCCAGAGGATGGAGTAGGGACGCGGGAAGGAGGAGTAGTCCTCGTAGGAATAGTGGCCCCAGCCGGCCATGCGACCGCCGGCGACGATGTGGGGGAGGCCGTACTGCTCGCCGTTGTACTTGATCTCGAGGAGGAATCGGCCGGGGAAGCGGTCGCCGAGGGCCAGGATGTCGGCGTGATTGGCGCCCCAGGAGCGGGTGTGGAGAGGGATGTCGAGGCCGCTGTCGGCGATTCCGGGCAGGTAGGAAACCTGGTAGAAGTTCTCGTGGCGTCCCGATTCGCCGATCCGGAAGCCGATGAGGGCCAGGTCGGGCACCTCTCGGAGCAGAGCCGCCACACACTCGCGGGTGTAGAGCGCCAGATTGTCGTCGGTGGCCTCGTAGGGGGTCTGGGGGGCGCCGGTCACGTCCCAGGAGGCGTGGTAGCTCATCAGGGCGACCCTGATGCCGCGGCGCTTGGCCAGGGCGGCAACCTTCTTGAGCATGGCCAGGTTGCGGGCCTTCTCGCCGTCGGGCACGCCCACGGCGGGGAAGGTCTTGGAGTTCACGAAGTAGGGATAGATGTTGGGGAAGTTGGTGCGGGCCACGTCGTACATGCCGTGCAGGTCGAGCCAGTTGAAGCGGCAATGCGCCAGCAGGTCCAGGTACCTGGTCCAGAACTCGTCGCTGAGGAACCACCAGGGCTGATCGGGCGGATAGGGGAGCGAGAGGAAGGGGTTCGGCGCGCGGAACTCAACCAGCGGGCCGGCGCTGTGGGTACGCGCGGCCAGCTTGCGAAAGGCCAGCTCGGGAAGGTCGGCCGCGGGCGTGGCAGGCACCCTCCGCCGCTCCTGCGCGACCATGGCCGGCAGGAGGTCGGCGAGGTCGAGCAGGCCGTACATCGCGCCGAGGGCGTCGCGGCCGGCCACCAGCACGTGCGAGCCCCAGGTCCCCTGGCGGAGCGGGCCGACAGCATAGCTTTCGGGCTTGTCGGGCACGGTGAGGCCCGCGGCGCGGGTGAAGCCAGCAGCCTGCGCCGGGCCCGGGATGGTCACCACCACCGCGCTGCGGCCGGGCGCCGGCTGGGCGTGGGTGACGGTGGCCTCGAGGCCGACGGCGCGCCACTGGCGCGTCAGCTCGCCGGCCGCGTAATCCACGGGAGCCGGGCGATCGGCGGGCAGGCAGAGGTCCACAGGGCGCGTGGCCGCCAGAAGGGACATGCACAGAAGCAGGGCTGGCACGGGCACCACCCTCCCGGCGGTGTTGTTCCGCACGGTGGGGGGAAGGCCTTCTCGGGCGCGACACAAAGGTCGCGCCCCACAGGGGACCACAGCGCGTCCACCCCCGCAGGCGCGGCCCTTCGGGCCGACCTGCGACTACGACAGACGGAGGCGGACACCACAGAGAGATGGAATAGCCCGCGTCGAGATGCGCAGGCGATGCACAGGCCCAGGGAGCGTGATGGTGATGCCCATGCTGGTGTTGATGACCGCCCTCGAGGGCGCCTCGGTGGCGCCGGAAGTGGTCCGCTGGCAGCCGGCGGACTTCGCCTTCCACAGCACGGCGGCGCACGAGAACCCCTTCTCTGTGGGCTTCTCCGCCACGGTCATGGGCCCCGGGGGGCTCACGTTCAGCATCCCGGGCTTCCACGACGGCGAGGGTACGTGGAAGGTGCGCGTGTCGCCGACCGCCGAGGGCGCCTGGTCGCTGGTGACGCACTCCGACGACCCGGCCCTGGATGGGAAGAGCGCCGCCTTCACCTGCGTGGCGGGGGACAACCCGCACGTGCACGGGGGCCTGCGCGTGGACCCGGATCACCCCCGTCACTTCGTCTACCAGGACGGCACGCGGTACTTCGCGATGGGCTACGAGTGCGACTGGCTGTGGGCGCTGGACATGGGCGACCCGGCCTTGCCCACCATCAACGGGTTCCTGGACCGCCTGGCGGCCGAGGGCTTCAACTTCATCATCCTCAACGTCTACGCCCACGACTGCGGCTGGCGCAAGGGCAGGACCGGGGACGATGACTACGGGCCGCCGCCGATGTACGCCTGGGCCGGGAGCAACGAGCACCCCGACCACTCGCGGCTCAACCTGGCCTTCTGGCAGCACTACGACCGCGTCATCGAGGCCCTGTGGCGGCGGGGGATCGTCGCCCACATCATGCTGAAGGTCTACAACAAGATGGTGCGCTGGCCGGCACCGCGCAGCCGGGAGGAGGAGCTGTACTTCCGGACCATCGGGGCACGGTACGCGGCCTACTGCAACGTGGTGTGGGACTTTTCGAAGGAGGCGCACAACGAGAAGGACCTGGGGTACAAGGTCGAGTGGCTGCGGCGGCTGGCGGAGCTGGACCCCTACGGGCGGCTGCGGACCGTGCACGACGACAGCGCGGCCTACGACGAGGGGGCCTACGACGAGGTGCTCGACTTCCGCTCGGACCAGCAGCACAGCCGCTGGCACGAGACCATCCTGAGCCAGCGTCGGATGCGCGGATGGCCGTGCGTGAACGTGGAGTTCGGCTACGAGCACGGGCCGGGCGGGCTGGAGGACAAGACCTACGGCGTGGTGCAGACGCCCGAGGAGGTGTGCAGGCGGGCGTGGGAGGTCTGCCTGGCGGGCGGGTATGTCGCCTACTACTACACCTACACGGCCTGGGACGTGATCCGCCCGGAGGACAATCCCCCGGGCTACCGCTACTTCAGGAACCTGCGGGAGTTCTTCGAGCGGACGCGGTACTGGCTGCTGGAGCCCGCGGACGAGCTGGTGAGCGTGGGGTACTGCCTGGCCGACGCGGGGCGGGAGTATGTGGTGTTCCTGAACGAGGCGGGGCCGGTCGAGGTGAGGCTGGAGGGCGTGCAGGGGGAGCTCGTGGCGGAGTGGTACCAACCCTTCACGGGAGCGCGGGCGAGCGCGGGCAAGGTACGGGCGGGAGTGGTGCGCCTGACGCCGCCGGCGGACTGGGGGGCCGTGCCGGTGGCGCTGCACGTGGGGGCGTGAGCGCGGCGAGGCCTGGTGTGGTCGGCGTGGCAGGGCGACCGCATCACACGGCACCAGCCTGCAGGGGGACTCCTGTGCCCCCAGACCCCCATCCACTGAGGTTGCGGAGCAACCTATGGCGGCGATCGTAGTGGGGATGCGCGATGGCTCGGCCGCGTGAGACTGGCGCGCGGCGTGCGACCACAGCCCCGAGGGAGGAGAGGCGGGCCGGATCGTCGGTGGGTGTGGGGAGTCAGGGCGTCTCGGGGTGCACGAAAGCCACGCCCGAGAGCACGTCCTTGAACTCCTCCTCCGCCTGCGCCCACCAGCGGTCCTGAGCCGCCATCGTGACAATCAGCAACAGCGTGCGCTGCTTGGCGAGGATGATGTCGTACCGCGCGGGCTCGTCCCCCGACATCGCGTGCGCCGTGAAGCGCAGCGCCACCGCGCGCCCCAGCATCGTCGGCCGCGCGGCCTCCGTGATCAGCATCGTGTTGCGCAGGTACTCCTGGCGGACCAGCTCCAGGCTCGCGCCCTCGGGCACGCCCGCCACCGCGAAGTGCACCAGCCAGGGCATGTAGCGCCGCTGGGCTACCGCCGCGCTCGCCCGCGCCATGGGGAGCCAGTCCCACTCCTCCGGCACGTGTACGTAAAGCCCCAGCGACTCGGCGGACAAGGTCCGGCCGGTCACCGTGCTCGCCAGACTGTACCTGGGCGGCTCCGGGCCCGCCGCCTGCTTGCGCAACGCCTCCACTACCTGCGTCAGGCTCGCGGGCCTGGACTCGGGCAGCGAGGCGACGAGGAAGAGGGCCCGCGCCCGCTGCATGGCTTCGCGGGCCAGGTCGCCACGGCCCACTACCCTGGCCGCGCGGCCCAGCTCCATCACGACGTGCGGCTCCTGAGGGGCCAGGTCCACGGCGCGCTGGGCTGTCGCGAAGGCCTCCGCCGCCATCTGCTTGGCGCGAAGCCGCTCGCTGGCGCGAGCGTAGGCCGAGGCCGCGGCGTCGCGGTCGCCGATCTGTAGGAGAAGCGCGCCCAGGTCGCTGCAGTAGGAGGCGTTGGAGGCGTCGAGCTCGCAGGCGCGGGTGAGCAGGTCGAGCTTGCGATCGCCCGGGGGCAGCTTCGCCGCGTGCAGGGCCAGCTCCCAGGCCTGCTCGGAGCGCCAGCGGGCCATGGCGCTGGGACGGGAGCCGGTGGGCTCCGCGGCCCTGCGCCGGGTGCGGGGGACGTCCTCGAAGACTGCCAGCAGATTGACGAGGGGGCGACCGGGGCTGAGGGGCCATTCGCCGCGGTAGTACAGGGCCGTGGAGGAGCCGCCGTCGAGGTTGATGGCCTCGACGCAGCCGAGCCGGACAAGGGCCTTGGCCAGCTTGCCCAGCGAGATAGCCTTGCTCGTGGCCACGAAGAGCAGCTTGCGCGAGGCGGTGAGGCCGACGGCGGTGCGGGCAGCCTCGCCCAGGATGTGGGGGTCGGTGAAGCCCTCGGCGCGGGCGTTGACGCTGACCTTGCCCTGGTGCACGAGCGTGGGGCCGGCGGCGAGGACGCTCTCGAAGCCGGCCCAGTCGAGGCGGCGGGCGTAGGGGACGCTGATGAAGGCGGCCTGGTTGTCGGGGGTGAGGGCGAGGGCCTTGCCCATGCCGCCGAAGTGGCGGAGGGTGCCGTCTATGACCAGGTCGCCGATGGGGCGGAGGGAGACGGTGCAGAACTCGGTGCCGGTGACGGCGGCGGCAGGCCAGTAGCGACGGATCATGGTCCAGCCGGACTCACCGCCGCCGGGATAGCGGGCGGTGAGGAGAGGGGAAACCTTGACGGAGGGGTCTTTGAGGTTGACGCGGACGACGTGATAGACAACGCCGTCTATGAACGATCGTTCATAGCCGACGCTCTTGGCCGACGTCGTCGCTGGGGCGAGGAAGAGGAAGAGTACGAGGACCCGAGCGCCCAGTTCGCACCGGTAGCCGCAGGTCCTCATATTACCCTGGGGACTGACTCCCGCCCGGGTGCCGCCACCGCCTGAGATGGGACTAGCAGGACTTCTTCTTGGGCTTGGCAGCGGCTGGCTTGTCCTCCGGCAGCTCCGCGAGAGACTTCTGCTGACCCTTGGCCTTGCGCAGGTAGGGTGCGCCGGTCTTGGGGGTCACGCAGTCGAAGTTCGCGATGCCGCCCTTCTGCCCGCGCCTGATGGCCTGCCCGATCGTCTCCGCGTTCCCATCGCTGTACACCACATGCGTGATAGCACCGCTGGCGTTCTTGCGCACCTTCACGATCTTCACGGCGTCTGCCATCTGTGGCTCCCTCCTTCTACGGTTTGCCATCGGCGGCGGTACCCGCGCGATAGCCTAGGCGGCCCGGCGTATCGCCCTCAACGCTGCGCCGCTCTCTCCGTCACACACCAGTTGGGCTAAGGGTATATCACTACACCTCCGCGAAGTCAAGAGGTGACACCGGATTTGCCCAGGAATGCCAAGGGTTTCCGCGACCTGACCTCCCTGGGGCCTTCTCCGGCGGGGCCAGAGAGCGTCAGTGTCTCACCGCCCTGGCACGGCCAGCCCTTCCCTCAGCAGGGCGCGCATCCGTGCCCCGGTCATCCTGGCCACCAGGTACACGGGGGTGCCGGTGAGCGTCAGACGCTCGCGGGGGGAGCCGGGCGGGACAGCTCGGCCCATGAGGTCGTAGCGGGCGGAAGCGGTGAGCGGCCTGGGCAGGGCGAGCTGGACCTCGGCGGGCTCGTCCGCGCGCGGCCTAGCCCAGAGCAGCGCAGTGGCCACCCCGGAGCGCTCGAAGACGTAGGACACGGCGTCGGGGCCCAGGACCCGGTCCACGAAGGCGCTCTCGTCGAGCAGGCGCGCGGCGGCGGCGTGGGCCAGCAGCGTCGGCTTGGGGGAGCCGTCCACGTCGGTCTCGACGTAGGCGATGTTGTTCATGCGGTAGTAGCCGTCCCAGGCGCCCGCGGCGAAGCCGATGAAGTAGTAGAACCACTTCTCGACGCCCGCGCCCATCATCTGCGCCACGGCCTTGGGCACAGCCGCCGCGGCCTCGTCCCAGCCGTGCCGCTGGCCGTCGGTGGGGGCCCAGGAGTAGAAGCTGGGGCAGCCGATGCCGCCCTCGGAGTTCCAGATGGGCACGTCGCCGCGGCCCTGCTCGCGCAGCAGCCCCCTCAGGTAGCCGACCTGGTCCTCGAGGAAGCTCCTGCCGCTCTCGGCGTCGGGCTCGGTCATGCCGGGGCTGATGTAGACGTGGTAGGTGAGCACGTCCAGGGGATCGAGGCCGCCGGCCGCCACCGCCGAGGCGATCCAGTCCCTGGCGCCGGGGTAGACGCACAGGCCCAGCACCCGGCAGTCGGGGTCGGCCTGGCGCGCGGCCTCGTACCCCAGCCTCTCGAGCTCGACGTACTCCTCGGGCGTGCCGGCCCAGAAGCCCCAGCCGTAGGGCTCATTCCACAGCTCCCAGTGGTGGATCAGGGTCTTGTACCGCGGCACCACAACCCGCACGTAGTCGGCGTACCACGAGAGCTCGCGGGGGACCCTGGCCTGCGGGATCGCCGGCTTCTCCGGGGGGTACTCGCGCCCGGCCCACTTCGGCGTCCGGACCAGCGTGCCGACGAGCTCGAAGCCCTGGCGGTGCAGGTCCTCGATTTCCCGATCGGCCCAGGCGAACTCGCCCTTCTTTTCTGGCTCACACTGGATCCACTGGGTGTGGTGGTTGAAGTCGTGGAGTCGGAACCAGCGCATCCCGGCCTGTCGGGCCAGGCGCACGCCCACGTTGTCGCTCGCGGGGTCCATGTGGGCGTGGGTGCCGAAGAAGGACCCCGGGACTCTCCTGCCGTCGTCCTCGGGCAGGACGCCGATCACGACCTCTCCGGGCGAGCACCTGCCCTCGACCGAGGCCGTGAGCCTGTAGATGCCCAGGTCCTGCCCGGAGCAGATCACCCTCGCCTCGCCGCGGCCGTCGGGGCCGAGCCGCAGGGACCCCTCGCCGGCGGGCCGGCTGCGCCCGAAGAAGTCCTGCCACTCAAGCTGCACGCGGACCTGCTCGCCGGCCCTGCCGGGCGCGGCTATCACCACCTGCGGTGCGAGCTGGTGGCCGGGCAACGGGTAGCGGTCGAGCAGGCGCAGCTCGAGGCCCACCTCGACCGGCGCCCTGGGCTGGTAGGCCGTCAGCCCACCCTCCTCGACCTGGACGTCGTCCACGAGCGCGGCGCCCTGGGCCGAGAGGCGGAGCATGTAGCCGGCGGTGAAGGGGGCTTCGAGGATGGCTGGGAAGTGGTACCTGTGCCACTGGGCCGTGAGGGGGAACTCGGCGGTCTGGTGGTGGCGGGCCACGGGCTGGTCACCGCCCGCGTCGGCGGACTCGACGATCTCGGCCGTGAGCTTCGCGCCGGCGGCGGCGCCGGCGGCCCGGGCGTAGAGGCTGACGGTGTGAAGCTGGCCGGGCGTGACGGTGAAGGGCTGCCCCTCGGTGCTCCGGTCGCCGGCCAGGCTGATGGCATGGGGGCTTTCGTGCCCGCCCTGGGTGACCTCGCCCCCGCGCCAGCCCGAAGTGCCGGCCTCGACGCCGGAGTTGTAGACGCGATTGCCCTTGACGGGCGGAAGGGTGATGCCGGGCTCCTGCGGCTTGTGCGCCCCGCGGAGCAGGGACACGTCGTCTATCCACAGCGTGCCGGTGCTGCCATACCACAGGTAGATGCCGCAGTCCTCGTCGCTGCCGGTAGACTCGCCGACCACGGTGAACCGCCGCCACTGGTCGGAGACGCGCACGTACTGGGCCAGGTACCTGGTGTAGGGCGAAGGGTGCTGGCGGAGGCAGAGAAGGACGGGGCGGCGGATACCCTCGCCGCGGAGCCAGGCCTGGAGGGTGTAGGTCTCGCCGGCGGCGACCCTGATCCCCCCGCACCGGATCTGGATGCCGCCCTCGCCGAAGCGCGTGCACTGGATCTTCTGCGCGGCCCGGCCGCCGTGCACGGCCTGGGTCTCCCCGGCGAAGGCCACCTCGAAGGTGCCGTAGCAGTTGGCCGTCCACCCGGGGGCGAGACCGTCCACATAGTCGCCCTCCATGCCCCCGTTGGGCGCCATCTCCTGGTCCTGGGCCCAGCCCGGTGCTCCCGACGCGAGGGCCAGGGCAAGCAGGGAGAAGGCTGCGCAACGCGCGAGACTCACTGGCGCCACCTCCGGCCGGCGGCCGTGCGGTGGGCCCCGGCCTGGCTACTGTGGTGACCGCACGCCGCCTGCGCGTCCCTTCTTCGGCCGTGCGGGCCGCGGGACCTTCTTCCTGTGCGGATGACGCCGTCCCCCTGCGCCCGCTGCTAGCGGACCGTCGGGTCCGCCGGGAGCCCGCTCCCCCAGACCCCCGTCCACTCGCGATGATCGTGGGCGGGATGCGGTAGGGCCCTTCCGCGGGAGATGCGGGGGCGCCATGCGGCCGCGGGAACGGGACCACAGCACCGCCACCCCCGCAGGCGCGGCCCTTCGGGCCGACCTGCGACTACACTGGGCTGAGGGTGGCCAAAGAGCTCGGGGGCCCCGTGTGGAGCCCCCGAGGAGGATCGGCGCGAGTCCCCCAGGATCAGGCTATCCGGTAACCGGCTTGGCGGGGATCTGCGCCATCAGGGTCTCGATCGCGAGCTGCAGACCGGGCACGCGCTCGGCCGCCAAGGTCAGCAGCTCGCGCGTCAGCCCCCACTGGGGCGGGTGCCAGCCCGCGGGCTTCGTGCCCCAGCGGCGCGTGGGGTCCGTGCGGAAAAGGGGCACGTAGGTGGCCTTGAAGGACCCCCACCGGCGGCAGAGGGCGTGGTGACCCGTGACGCACACGTCGAAGCGGTTGGGGCCGCGGATAGCGCTGCCCGTGTCCTCGACGATGAGGACCTCGTCCACGGGGGGCCCCATATAGATGACGCTGCCGGGTCCCCAGTACCTGGGGTCGGCCGCGACGACCCCGCGGCGTATCCTGCTGCCCCAGCGGGTGTGGATTCCCCCGCCGTCCGGGCACCGCTCACAATAGGTCGTGCACCTGGCAGGAAGCGGGTCCTTCTTGAGCCCATTGAGCACCATCGGCAGCTTCCAGGGCGGCTGCTCGCCCGACCTCCCATCCAGGATCCTCGTCACCACGGGCACCAGGGGGTGCGGGCGCGCGTCCTCCGAGCCTGCCGCACCAGCGTCCTGCGGCTGTTGCGTTAGAGTAAGCAATCCAACCATTCCTGCGATCCAAAACATGAAGTCGTCCTCCTACTGCTATCACCAGCGTGTTTCCCGATGTGTCGCGCCACGAGCACACGAGCACGGACCGGTCTGGGGGGATTGAGGAAGGGACTCCCTTCGAGGAAGTACAGCCTCGGCCGTGAGTGTCTTGTCAATCCTGCCGTCCCACCGGGGGGACAGCCCCGAACCGCGCGCTCGGGCGTGGCCAGCTCGTCTCTGCCGGTCCTTGCGGCCTCCAGCGTCGTCTCAGCCCGTGCCGCGGAGCCCTCCTGGCTCCGGTCGCTCCCTCCTGGGAGCGCGTGGGATCCCATGCCGTGGTCAAGTTGTCTTTGTGCACATCCACGGGTCGCGGGACCCGGGCACGGCCGGCTGGATGCCGGCGGACCCACAAAAGGCCGCGGCAGGCTACTTAAGGACAGCCTGCCGCGTACCATGATTATAGGTCAAGGGCAACCGGAAGGCAACCCCCAGGCCGGTCCTTGGCCAACATTTAGCCATTACTACGGCTATATGCGTAACCGCCGAGAAGGCCTGTGGGGCCATGGAGGGGTCGGGTGGCCCGCCGTCCCGGCGGTGAACACCGTGCGCGCTGGGAGGTGAGAGGGGATCAGAACTCGGACCGCGGCTCGCCGGTGAGGACTTCCTCGAGGTGACCCACCGCACAGGCGCTGTTGTGCTCGACCCCGCAGTACAGGCACACCTGGGAGATCTGCTCCTTCGTGCGGACGGCGGCCATCACGAAGCGCTCGAGGAGGTCGGCGAACTGCCGCGCCCGCTCGTCGCCGAGGGCCTCGAGGATCTTGGCCAGGAGCAGGCGGTGG
>Ga0116202_10002267_pt1 | contig 11452 bp, 7 predicted proteins | sample LakKivw325mmetaG_FD_94479 | JGI IMG/M metagenome (GOLD analysis project Ga0116202, IMG submission 94479) | Anoxic lake water microbial communities from Lake Kivu, Rwanda to study Microbial Dark Matter (Phase II) - Lake Kivu water 325m metaG | ecosystem: Environmental > Aquatic > Freshwater >... | reverse complement strand
GAAGATGACTTCGTCGGAACGCTTGTCGTTGTGCCACTCGCGCCGCAGGAAGGGTGGCAACACATAGAGGTAAAAGTCACGTGGTGGCTGGGCAGTGCTGCGTTCGTCCGGTGCACCAAAAAACAGATACCCAGGGCGGGTCACCTTCCGTTCCAGCCAGGGCAGCTCGTAGGGCCAGATGCGGAAGCCGGTGACGTAGGTAGTGTCGCTCAAGTTGAGCGTCTGGCGCAGCGCATCGAAAAAGTGGCGATTGAGGCCGCTCTCGTCCATGAATTCGCCTCGCTCGCGGATCTTGGCGTCGAAATCAATGTCCTTTTTCAGATCTAGATAGTACTGGCCGTTGTCTTCGTTGTAGGAAATGTATTGGCCGCTTACTGTGCGCGTGATCTCCTGCAGTGCCACCTGCACCTGGTCGCGCAGGAAGCCGGCCGTTGGCTCAGGGGTTTTAACGTACAAACAGAGGTTATCGCGCAACTCTTCTGGCGTAGCACCCAAAGGCGCATGAATATCCTCAGTGGTCAGGCGATGGACACTGAGCGCATGAATGATGCGCAGGGCCATGGGGCGCAGATGTGGCCGAGTGTAGGCATTGCGGATGCGCCCTTCGAGCACATTGCTCTTTTCAATCACCTCGGCTACGCCAGGCAGACCGCGCATGCTTGGGTTCTCGCGCAGCACATCCCAGTAGTGGTCATAGGAAACCAGTCCGGGCTGGTCGGCAGGCACTTGCTGATCCAGCAAGCTGCGCATGGCTTCGCTGAAAGTGCGGAGTACTTCCCGCTTCTCGGCCACATAGAGGCGTTCAAAAGTTTCGATATAGGCGGGATGGATGGGGAAAAGCTGGGCAAATTCAGCCATTCGTTCTGCCATGCGTTCGTAAAGCGGCGTGAATGAGCGCAGGTGCTCAGTGATCCGTGCGAGTTGCTCATCGGTTTTCCGCAGCAACCGATGAGAAACGACGAAGGCAATGTCTTCGCGGGCAATGCGCACCTGTTCGAAACGATCACGCACGCGGCGCAGTTGCTCAGCGACAAAGGCAAAACGCGGGCTATCGAATAGGGTTTCCTGTAGCCCGCCCAGGAAGCGGAATGGGGTCAACGCAGCTACCTCGCCTAACTCGCGCAGGAAACCAAGGTCAAAGATCAATTGCCGCTCTTCGCGTGTGCGCAAGAAATCGAGCAGTTCATCCACCACCAATAGGATGCCTTGGTCAGGGTAACGCTCTTGGAAAGCCTCCATAGCCTGGACAATAACATCCTTGTTGTTGGTCAACTGATCGGCCGGCGGAAAGGTAAAAGGCGTTCCCCAGCGCTCCAGGGCAATCTCCAGTTCTTCGAATAAGATGTCACGCAAGCTGCGGATGACACTGCCGATTTCGACCCGTACCACCTTGAAGCAACCAGCGATGGCCTGGGCCGCCTTTTGCACCTGAGGATGGTTCACCAGGGGCACGACATCTGGATACTCGGCCATAGCCGAGACAAGGGCCATCAAATGTGACTTGCCCGTGCCGTAATTGCCAACGATTAGCACACCTTTATTGTCGCGCGGAGTCAAGAATTGGAGTTGGGGGATTATCACATTGGCAAACTGATCGGCCATGCGATCCGAAATAACGTAGGTTTGAACTAGTTTGCGTGCCCCTTCCTCCTGGTCGGCTTCGCGCAATTGAATAACTGCCTCAATCGGTTCAAACTGGAACAGTTCACGGTAACGCATAAAAAACTCCTCTCGCGGCTCCGCTCACTCCAGGACTACAACGGGTATTCCTGGCTGCCGCCAAGTGCGATAATGGCTATGCTCAGGCACAGCATAAGCCAGCACATCATTTATATAGGTCCCCGGCCATGTGACGATCAGCTTGGTCACTCGACTAAACTGGCGCAGCAGCCCCAGAGGGTCGAGCTTAAGCGTTGGCTCAAAGAGCACGTCTATCTCCATGCACAAGACAGGCCCAGGAGCCATCTGAGCAAGACGCGTTCCCAGCCATTGACGAGCCGCATGCGTTCGGTGTGCTTCTGCAACCAACACAGCACTCAGTTCCCTACCTATAGGTAGACGTAGCCAGCCATAGACGGATACAAGCTCATCCGCCGCATCCTCTAATTTGCGTATCTCCGGATGCACAAGCACAAGGCATGCATCGTGGTAGGCTGGCGTGGTCAGAAAAGCATGAATTGCTGCGTCGTGGGTCGTAGTAGCGCCTCCAAATTGAAAAGGCTTGCGTGTGTTCACACCTGCGGAGGGACAAAAATACTAGTAGTTATCCAGCCTTATAGGTAATTATACCGCAGAGGTCCAGTCTGTCAATCAGTGAAAGTTCACCGGGTGCATTTCAGTTTTGGGGCGAGTTGTAAGCGGCGGTCCACACTTCATGGAAGCGTCTGCTGAGGATAGCAGCACGAATTGGGGCAAGGCGTTCTACCCCGGCTCGACTCCAGCGCATCCCCGGACCCGTGAAACGGGCATGGAATTGTTTGCATCCACTCTCGGCCATGCCACTGCCAATCGGAAAACCATCCTCACGCAGTTCCATGTACTGCATGCGACGCTGGTTGTGTGCAAAGTACTGTGCTTCCTTACGCAACTCTTGTGCCACCCGCAGATGTCGCTCCACTAGCCTCTGGATCGCTCCAACCACCTGCCACACTTGCCCTTGGTACAGCGGCTTTTCCAGCCCTTTGGCCCAACGGATGGCCGCGGCGCTGCCCTCGCCAAAAGTCAAATGGGCTACGTGATAGAGATGTTCTTGGGCATGGTACCAATCTACTGCCTGTCGGCTGTAGGGGAAGTGCTCTGCGGCCAGATTCCAGATCCAGGGCGCACCATCGCCCAACACAATGCTCTCTACGGCCCGTGGCAACTGCCTCCGGCTGGCTTCGGCCCATAGCGCCTGCCCGAACTGCTTCGGCCCACCGAGAATGGCGGTATAGCTGTTATGCATGGCACGAACCTGCTCCTCTGGCTGGCCTGCTTGCTCTTCACGTTGCAGCTCGACCTCAAAGACACACCCAACCTTCAGTTCCTTCCACCCCTCCTCACGCACATGCACCATCATCCCATCCATCGCTACACCCATGCGCTGCGCCATCTTACTCTCTCCGCGCACTACCCCATCTTGTTGCGCCACCACCAGCGCCCCGGCCATCCGCGCCGCTTCCAGCGCCTTGATCTTCTCCCCCCATCTCTTCACCCGCCGCCAGAGACTCGTATCCGAAAGCCTCACCCCACCCACCTCGCCCAGGACCTCCTCTGCCAAGGCGTAATCCACCTGTCCACATAACCAGACCACCAACTTGGCTAGCCCTTCGCTCCACCCCCGGTCCCATACCCGTAGTTGCTCATCCAGGGGGAAAAGACCCCCGCTGACAGTGTGTGCAGTAGTAATAATCCCTCTCCATCTCCACTAGCCCTAAGCGCGTCTCCACGCCCCTCTTTTTCCGCCCCTTCACATGCATCTCTTTGCCGCAAGTTGGACACAAAGGCCCAGGCACAGGCTGTACGCTTTCCTGGGCCTCTATCACCTTCTCCGCCAGCACTGGCTCCAACCCCTTGCGTATCTTGAGCACCGCTTCTTCAATATCGTTCAGCGTCGGACACGCAGTGCTTTCCGTCCAATCCAGAAGCTCATCAATCTGGCGCTCAGCCTCTGCCAACAGCTGCGCTTTGATCTCCGCACGGGTATGTTTCATCTCTAGATTCCTTTCTCATTAAGTTCGGTCCCTTCCCGCATTATGCCTCAATCTTGCCCCCAAATTGAAATACACCCCAAGCGCATTTAAAATTTGACAAAATTAGGAAAAGTGATATAATAGAAATTTGGCATTTGTACATCTGCCGGAATGTATTACAGCCTCCATTGTGGCTGATTGGCTAAAGCAATACTGGTACAATTGCCGTCAGCACTGGAGGCCGTTTCTGTTTCAAGCTACCTGGCGTGTTCTGATGATATTGTGAGGAGATGAGGGCGAATGTTGACGACAGTCACGCGTGTCTCACAGGGTAATGGTGACCTTGCTCTCAATAACATAAAATCTTATTCACGTATACCTGACGTGTATTCCCTTCCTAACCTGATCGAGATGCAGTTGCAGTCATACGAACGGTTCAAGAACGAGGGGTTGGCCGAGCTTTTTGAGGAGATCTCACCGATTGTCAGTTTTGGTGGCGATCTGGAGATGTACTTTCTCGACTATTGGTTTGAGGAACCCAGGTATAGCGAGGAGGAGTGTCGTGCCCGCGACATGACTTTGGCCGCCCCCTTGTTCGTGAGGGTACAACTGAAGAACACCGGGGCCGGTGGCGAAATCACGGAGCAGAATGTTTACATGGGTGATTTCCCCTTGATGACACCGCAGGGGACTTTTGTCATCAATGGCGCTGAGCGAGTAGTCGTGAGCCAATTGATCCGTTCACCGGGCGCTTACTTCACCGTCGAGGAGGATCATGTCACTGGCCGCCGATTGTGTATGGCCAAGCTTATTCCCAACCGAGGGGCCTGGCTAGAGCTAGAGACCAGCAGACGGGATTTGCTTTCGGTCAAAGTGGATCGCAAGCGCAAGATCCCCGTCACTGTACTTCTGCGAGCGTTGGGCGTTGTTGATGGCATTGAGGGGGTTGATCTCATTCGTGAAGGTACGGATGAGGAGTTGCTTAACCTCTTTGCTGCTGTGGACAATATGCCCGATCATCCCTATCTGGTGCGAACTATCGAGAGGGACCCTACAAAGGATGCTCGTACGGCACTTGAAGAGTTTTACAGGAGGATGCGCCCTGGTGATCCTCCTACATTCGAGAACGCCCGCGGCTACTTGCAGGCTTTACTGTTCAATTCCCGGCGTTATGACCTGGGCAAGGTAGGACGCTACAAGTTAAGTCGCCGCTTGCATCTGGATATTCCACAGCCGATACGAACCCTGACCAAGCTGGACCTAGTCAAAATCGTAGAGCGCATGATCCTCGTGAATAACGGCGTGGAGGATCCGGATGATATTGATCACCTTGGGAACCGACGAGTCAAGACGGTTGGCGAGTTGATTCAAAACCAGCTTCGCATCGGTCTCTTGCGCATGGAGCGCATGGTCCGTGATCGCATGAGCACGCGGGGGCCTGAGCAACTTACGCCTGTTGCTCTCATCAATATCCGCCCAGTGGTGGCTGTGCTACGCGAGTTCTTCGGCGGCAGCCAGCTTTCGCAATTCATGGATCAGACGAATCCACTGGCAGAGTTGACACATAAGCGTCGCCTGTCAGCCCTTGGCCCTGGTGGTTTGCGACGCGAGCGAGCCGGCTTTGATGTGCGGGATGTGCATCACAGCCACTATGGACGTATCTGCCCTATCGAGACGCCAGAGGGTCCGAATATTGGATTGATTGGGTCACTGGCGACCTATGCTCGCGTCAACGAATATGGTTTCATTGAGACTCCTTATCGTCGTGTGCTGCGCACTGTGCCTAATCAGCACAAGGCCATGCTAGGTAAGACGTTGCGCGAACAGATAGTAGCGCCTCACACTGGCGAGGTCGTGGCTAAAGCCGGCACAAAGATTGACCATGATCTTGCCTCACGGCTTGAAGAGCTGCCTTTGGAGGAAATCCCGATTGTGCCTGTAGTTACGGATGAGATTGTCTATCTCACTGCCGACCAAGAGGATCAGCATACTATAGCCCAGGCTGGTACCAGGGTAGACGAAGACGGCCAGCTTGTAGACAAACGTGTCTCCGTGCGTTACAATCAGCGCTTCTTGCTTGAGGCTGCGGACAGGGTTGACTATATGGACGTCTCACCGAAGCAGATTGTGAGCGTCTCGGCAGCCCTGATCCCGTTCCTGGAGCACGATGATGCCAACCGGGCTCTGATGGGTTCGAATATGCAACGTCAAGCTGTGCCATTGTTACAACCCGAAGTACCGTTAATTGGGACGGGCATGGAAAGACAATCGGCTCTGGATTCTGGTCAGGTCGTAGTAGCTGAGCAGGATGGTGAGGTAGTCGGTGTTGCAGGCCGTGGCATCCTGCTTCGCACGCCGCAAGGCGAGAAGAAATACAACTTACGCCGTTACAATCGCTCTAACCAGAGCACTTGTCTCGACCAACGCCCGATTGTGTCCAAGGGTGACCGCGTTAGGCGAGGGCAAACCCTGGCCGACTCTTCCTCAACTGACCGCGGGGAATTAGCGTTAGGCCAGAACGTGCTGGTTGCTTTCCTGTCCTGGGAGGGTGGAAACTACGAAGATGCTATCCTGATCAGCGAGGACCTTGTTCGCCAAGACAAATTTACCTCCATTCATATTGAAAAGCACGAGGTGGAGGCCCGTGACACTAAGCTAGGTCCGGAAGAGATTACCCGCGACATCCCCAACGTAGGCGATGAAGCTTTGCGCAATCTGGATGAAGAGGGGATCATTCACATCGGAGCGGAAGTTGGCCCAGGCGACATCCTGGTGGGCAAGATTACACCGAAGGGTGAAACAGAATTAAGCCCAGAAGAAAAGTTGTTACGCGCTATCTTCGGTGAAAAAGCCTGGGAGGTGAAGGATTCCTCTCTGCGTCTGCCTCATGGCGAGAGGGGTAAGGTAGTTGATATCAAAGTTTTCTCCCGTGATGAACATCGTGACATGTCGGCTGGGGTAGATAAACTTGTGCGCGTTAGTGTGGCACAGAGACGCAAGATCAGCGAAGGTGACAAGATGGCAGGGCGGCATGGCAACAAGGGTGTGATTTCGCGGATCGTACCCGTTGAGGATATGCCCTATCTCGAAGATGGTACGCCAGTGGACATTATCTTAAATCCTCTGGGTGTACCATCGCGCATGAACGTGGGTCAGATCCTGGAGGCCCATCTAGGATGGGCAGCAAGTCGCCTTGGGTTCCGTGTAATCTCTCCGGTCTTCGATGGCGCGGATGAAGGGGAAATCGCTGCCGAATTGGCACGTGCTTGGATAATGGATTGGGCATGGCGTGATTTGAATCAGCGGATGTGGTCCTGGTTCCGCGAATCGGAAATAGATACCGAGAGTTTTGAAGATGACTGGGAGGCGCAGCAGACCTACTTACGCGAACATCTGTCGTTGCCCGCAGAATCTGAGGACCTCGATGAGATAATCTATGATCGTAACCGAGCCCGGTGGGCCTGGATGCGACAGTGGTTGACAGAGCAAGGCTATGACTTCAGCCAGCTCTGCATTGAGAACGGAGCAGAAGCCACACCAGCCGAACACTGTCTCGCGGATAAGCAAGCAATAGCAGCGTGTTTGCGTTTGTGGTTGAAGGACCTCGGCTACGATACGACAACTATCAGCAACGAAAACCTGGAAGCGGAAGCAAAGCGCGTCAGCACAGACCTCAAGTTGCCTCTACCTGTTTCGGGGAAGATGATTCTGTACGATGGAAAGACAGGCACGCCCTTTGATCGTCCAGTGACCGTGGGCGTCATCTACATGATGAAACTCGCGCATCTGGTAGAAGACAAGGTTCATGCACGCTCAACCGGCCCTTACTCGCTCGTGACTCAGCAGCCCTTGGGTGGAAAGGCGCAACAAGGAGGGCAACGCTTTGGTGAAATGGAAGTATGGGCTTTGGAAGCCTACGGCGCTGCTCATACCTTGCAAGAGATGCTGACGGTCAAGTCCGATGATGTCAATAGCCGTGTCAAGGCTTACGAGGCCATAGTCAAGGGAGAGAAGATTCAGGAGCCAAGCATACCAGAGTCCTTCCGTGTTCTGGTCAAGGAACTGCAAGGCCTTGGCTTGGCCGTGGAAATATTGAACGAAAATGGCGAACTCATCCAGTTTGGCCGCGAGGAGAGCGAGGAGGTATTGCCCAGGCTAGGATTGGGGTTGGGCTTGCCTGGCTTCGCTAGGCGCCCGCGGGTGGGATAGGTCATCCTGTGGGTTCCAGCAAGTGAATGTGCTCGGTCAAGTTGACAGTCTGCCTTTTTGTATTTATAATCAAAATTTGTGGCTTAAATTGCCTCAGGAAGAATCTTGGAACAGTATACAACCTGCACTGGGAAAGATGATGCCGAGGCGCTGTGCCCGTGAGGGCGGCCTCGGTATATTGTGCCTCGTGACGCGGGCGATTACTTGGGGCATCAACAGGAGGATGAGTTGCCGACCATCAATCAATTAGTGCGCAAGGGACGCAGGTCCCAACCAAAGAAAACCAAGGCCCCTGCGCTACGTTTTACGCGCAACGCGTTAAAAGGCAGGACCAGCCGTAGCAAGGGGTCGCCCCAGAAGCGGGGCGTATGCACGCAGGTGAAGACCATGACGCCGAAGAAACCTAACTCGGCTCTGCGGAAGATTGCCAGGGTACGCCTGACCAATGGCATTGAAGTAACGGCCTACATTCCTGGCGAAGGTCATAACCTGCAAGAGCACTCGGTAGTTCTCGTGCGTGGTGGTAGGGTCAAGGACTTGCCCGGCGTGCGTTACCACATTGTGCGTGGGGCACTGGATTCTGCAGGCGTAGAGAATAGGCAAAAAGGGCGTTCCAAATACGGAGCCAAGCGTCCTAAGTGATGGCCGCAGGCAGGGTATGTAGATAAAAGTTGGCTAAGGGTCACGAAGTATCCTCTGCTGGCTAGACATATGGACGATATGAATGGCATTATAAGCGGATGCATTGACTTAAGGAGCAATCTATGCCAAGACATGGCGCAGTAGTCAGGCGCAGAATAGAGCCCGATCCCAAATATGGGAACACGACGGTGGCACAGTTCATAAACAAACTGATGGTGTGCGGCAAGAAAAGCCTGGCGCAAAGCATCTTCTACGACTGCTGTGGGATTGTCGAAGAGCGAACGCATAGAAACCCATTGGAGACTGTTGAGCAAGCGGTCAAGAATGCTCTGCCTATACTTGAGGTGAAACCTCGGCGAGTCGGTGGGGCTACCTATCAGGTGCCAGTGGAAGTGCCTGAACATCGTCGTATGTCCCTGGCTATCCGTTGGCTAATTCAGTCGGCTCGTGCTCGCCCAGGTAAGTCAATGGCTGAGAAGCTAGCCGATGAACTGATGGATGCAGCTAAAGGCGTGGGCAGTACGATCAAGAAGCGTGACGATACACACAAGATGGCAGAGGCCAACAGAGCTTTTGCCCACTATCGTTGGTAGATGGCAGTCCGGAGCAAGGTATAGGCGCGGTGTTGATGGCACGTGCACGCTGTATTACAGTCAGGGTAGCTTATGTTCGAACAGGTTCCGCTAGAGCGGATAAGAAACATAGGCATCATTGCTCATATAGATGCAGGCAAGACGACCACAACGGAACGCATCCTGTTCTATACAGGGCGTACCCACCGTATGGGAAATGTGGACAATGGTACCACGGTGACCGACTGGATGGAACAGGAACGCGAGCGTGGCATTACGATCACCGCCGCAGCCATTACTTGCTTCTGGCGAGATTGCCAGATTAACATCATTGATACACCCGGCCATATTGATTTTACAGCCGAAGTACAGCGTAGCTTGCGTGTGTTGGATGGTGGGATAGTTATCCTGGATGCGGTGGCCGGTGTTGAGCCACAGTCTGAGACCGTGTGGCACCAAGCCGATCGGTTCAAGGTGCCACGCATCTGTTTCGTTAACAAAATGGACCGCGTTGGAGCAAGCTTCTGGCGCGCTGTGGATATGATTCGCGAGCGATTGCGAGCACAACCCGTCGTACTACAGGTGCCGATTGGCCGTGAAGCTTCCTTCAGTGGAGTGATAGACCTGGTTGAGAACAAGGCTGTTATGTACGCCGATGATCTGGGGACAAGGGTGGAGATTCGGGAGGTCCCTGCCGAATTGCGAGAAGAGGCAACTCATTGGCGTGAGGTCTTGATCGAGCATATTGCCGAAACAGATGATTCTTTGACAACTAAATACCTTGAGGGTGAACAGATCAGCGCTGAGGAGCTCAGGAGCGCACTGCGGCGGGCGACCATACGCACAGACTTGGTGCCTGTTTTTTGTGGGGCCGCGTTGAGGAATAAGGGCGTACAGCCTCTGTTAGATGCAATCGTTGACTATCTTCCTTCCCCGTTGGAGATCCCACCAATAGCGGGTGTGAATCCATATACGCAGCGTGAGGAGACCCGCCCCTCTAAAGAAGATGCTCCTCTGGCAGCTCTAGCCTTCAAGATTGTCTCAGATCCATTTGTGGGACGGCTCGCCTATGTGCGCGTCTATTCGGGTGTGCTGACCCTGTCCAAGCCGGTCCTGAATATGACCCAAGATCGCAAAGAGCGAGTGGGCCGTCTTCTGCGTATGTATGCCAACCAACGCGAGGACGTTGAGGTCATTAGGGCTGGGGACATTGGTGCCGTGGTGGGTCTCAAGTTCACATTCACAGGCGATACCATTTGCGACCCCTCTCACCCGATTGTCTTGGAGCCCATCAAATTTCCCGAACCCGTGATTTCTGTAGTGATTGAGCCGCGCACCAAGGCTGACCAGGACAAGATTGCCGAGGTTTTGCGGCGCTTATCTGAAGAGGATCCGACCTTCAAGGTCAGGATGGATGAAGAGACTGGCCAAACGATTATTTCTGGCATGGGCGAGCTACATCTTGAAGTTCTCGTTGACCGTATGCTGCGCGAGTTCAGACTAGAGGCCAATGTGGGTAAACCCCAGGTCTCGTACCGAGAGACAATCACGCGGCGAGTACGCGTCGAGGGACGCTTTGTGCGTCAGGCTGGGGGGCATGGCCAGTACGGTCACGTATGGTTGGAATTGGAGCCTCGGCCCCGTGGCACTGGCTTGGTGTTCAAGAGCGAGTTGGCTCCTGGGGTGCTCCCCCAGGAATATGTATTGGCGGTAGAGCAAGGTGTGCACGAATCTACGGAGAGCGGAGTTATCGCCGGCTATCCCTTGGTGGATCTGAAAGTGGCGCTGGTGGATGGTTCTTACGACGAGGAGGATTCCTCAGAGCAAGCTTTCAAAGCAGCCGCCTCCATAGCCATGCGCAAAGGCGTTATGCAGGCTAGCCCGACTCTGATGGAGCCTATCATGAGGGTCGAAGTGGTGGCTCCGGAGGAGTTTGTTGGCGAGGTCATTGGGGATTTAAATGCACGTCGGGCGCAGATCGAAAGCATGGACTTGCGGGCGGATGGTTTTCAGGCGGTGCGCGCCGTGGTGCCACTGGCAGAGATGTTTGGATATGCAACTGACCTGCGCTCGATGACGCAGGGACGGGGTACTTTTACAATGGAGTTCGACCATTACGCCGAGTTGCCCGAATCGAGGATGCGAGAATTGATGGGCAGGTATGGAATCGGGCATGGCTTTGATTCATTTGGGCAATTTGCCAAATTGTAGTTTTTGTGTATTATAGCCAAGTTTTGCGCTCGAGAAGGGTTCATTGTGAAAGGAGAGTCTTTGTATGGCCAAGAAAAGATTTGAGCGGACGAAGCCACATGTCAATGTGGGGACGATTGGGCACGTAGACCACGGCAAGACAACCCT
>Ga0116202_10002266_pt1 | contig 11454 bp, 7 predicted proteins | sample LakKivw325mmetaG_FD_94479 | JGI IMG/M metagenome (GOLD analysis project Ga0116202, IMG submission 94479) | Anoxic lake water microbial communities from Lake Kivu, Rwanda to study Microbial Dark Matter (Phase II) - Lake Kivu water 325m metaG | ecosystem: Environmental > Aquatic > Freshwater >... | reverse complement strand
GGTCCATACACAGCCTGTCGTTGCCCCGCAGGCTCGAGAGCTGGTCGGTTGGGTCCAGGACGGTGGGCAGTTCGGTCACCCATTTGTCCCTCCCGGCCTCGAAGAGCGTCTTCACGACATCGGCAAGAGTCTGCCAGGCCGGATTGCCCGTGTCGAAAAGCGGCATGTCCCGGTCGTAGTCGTCGATCACCTGTTCCGTCCAGATGGTGTAGGGCATGTATGTGACGGGCGTGCCGAGCGCCGCCCAGCCGATCAGGAGTGTCTTACACGGGAACGCCTCCGCCGCGTAGTACGTCGCCGAGAAGTTGGCCTCGCACCACTCAACCAGGTACTCGGGGTCGCCGTAGCTGCGGAAGGGGTCGTCAGGAAGCGGCAATTCGCGACGTGGCTTGCCGTTCGGCGCGGTCACGCCCATCGCAATGCGGTCCGTGACCTCTCCGGCCCACCAGGCCACAAAGCGCTGCTTGGCTTCCTCCCAGTCCGGCTTGTAGAGCACGATGTCGTTCACCTGTCGGGCCGGCTCAGTCCGGCACGTTGATTGGGTAGCGACCCCACTTCTCCCTGCATTCCTTCATCGCCATCAGGTTCTCGTTCTTCACCCCGCCCCACAGGACGAGCTTGTCGCCGTAGCGTTCCTTCAGCAGCTTCATGTCCATGCCGCCGCTGGCCTGAATCCCCTCATAACCCTCGAAGCCGCCTTCCACCACATACTCCAGCGCCTCCCAGATGCAGCCGCAGGAGTGCAGGATCAGTCGCAGGCCGAGCCGTTTCGCCTCAACCGCGTACACCTTCCACCAGGGCAGGACGTGCTCCCGGATGATCCGAGGGTTGCACAGCAGCCCCGTCGAGCTTCCCAGGTCCCCGCACGGCATGATCGAGTCGAAGCCCTGCTCGGCATACCACGGCAAGGTGGCGATCAGCCGCTTGGCCTGTAGCTCCACGGCCTTGGCGTGCAGTTCCGGGTGTAGGGCCAGGTTCAGATAGCCCTGTTCGTCGGTGGCACCGAGCATCGGGAAGCTGATCGCGCCCACGCAGATGTTGATCCAGTGCGTTGCCTGCATTCTGTCCATGACATGGCGCGCGGCCTCCCAGACTGATTCATCGGGCCTCGGCACGCTCTCATCCTCCACCTTGTCAATCTCGGCTTGCAGCGAGTCAACCGTCGGCAACTCGTATCTGCTCGCGTCAATCCTGTAGGGCATCAGGTCGTGGGTTGTGGCGGAGATGCGGTGGAGGTTGCCGCTGTGGTCGCGGTAGGTCTCGTCATCCACCTGCTCCATGGGGGTAGGCTTGTAGCCTTTGGCGGGCACCATGCCGATGGTGATTATATCGAAGCCCAAAGCCTCGGCCAGGTCGGGAACGTCGCGCTTGTAGTCGGCCACCACCTCATCGCGGCGACCGTCCCACATCGCCCGGGTGTGGCGGAACTTGGCGGCGACCAGCGTCTCCCGCCCCAGCACCATCTCGTAGGCTACGTAGTCTATCGAGTGCTCACCCCAGGGCACCAAATCGGGTTCCTCATGCGCTAGGGTACATGCAACGCGTTCGCGGGGTAGCATGGCTAGCCGTCACTCCGGCTCATGAAATGTGGTGCTCATGATGGCGCGTGGGCATGCTTGCGGGCCTCGTAGCCGGCGTCGTGGAGCCGCCTTAACACCTCTTCTACATGCTCGGGGCCGCGTGTGAGCAGAACCAGCTCTACCTCGGCGCGGCCCACCTGTACCTCACCGGTCAGCCGATTGTGCAGAATCTCGATGATATTGGCTCCGGCGTCGCCAAGTACCCCGGCGAGTCTCGCCAGCGCGCCGGGAATGTCAGGCAGAACCACCAGCAGGCGCACCGACCGCTCGGCCACCGCCAGGCCCCGGTCAATCACCGCACCCATCGTCGTCACGTCCACATTCCCGCCTGAGACGATCAGCACCGTCGGGCCGTGCAGCCGCTCCGCTATCTGCGGCAGTGCGGCCAACCCAACCGCGCCGGCTCCCTCCACTACCAGGTTGTCATCCTCTATGAAATCCAGCATCGCCGAGGCGATTGCCCCCTCCTCGACAACCACAATGTCGTCAAGCAACTCCCGCAGCAAGTGGCACGTCATGTCGTCCGCACTGCCGACTGCGATCCCCTCCGCAATGGTCGGCTTCACCGGCACGGTGCAGAGGTCCCCTGTGGCGAACGAATCAGCCATCGCCGGTGCATTGACCGTCTGCACGCCGATGATCGTCATGCCCTGCTTCCTCGCCCGCAATGCCGATGCGATGCCGGAAGCCAGCCCGCCGCCGCCGACCGGTATCACCACCGACTCCACCTCCGGCAACTGCTCGAGCAGCTCGAGGCCGATGGTGCCCTGCCCCGCGATCACGCGCTCGTCGGCGAAAGGATGTACGAACGCAAGCCCCTGTTCTTCTTGAACGCGCCGCGCCTCCTGGTACGCCTCATCGAAGTTATCGCCGTGCAGGTGTACCTCGCCGCCAAAGTAACGGGTCCGCTCCACCTTGAGGAAGGGCGTGGTCCGGGGCATGTAGATGTGCGCCTGAATGCCGAAAGCGCGGGCGGCCGCTGCAACGCCCTGCGAATGGTTGCCGGCGGATGCGGTTACCACGCCGCTGTCTCGCGCCGTCTCCACCATCTGCGCAATGCAGTTGGCCGCACCCCGGATCTTGAAGGCGCCCGTATACTGCAGATTCTCCAGCTTCAGATACACAGGCATGCCGCAGAGATCGCATGCCCGCTCACAGGGCACAAGCGGCGTCAGCCGCGCTGTGCCGGCGATCCTGCTTCTGGCGGCCTCAATCTCCCCTACTGCTATCATCCGATTCTTCCTCGTGTCGTTCCCCTACGGTGCGGGTGAACACGTATTCGCAATACTCCCCGTCGTCGCAACGCCGACACGGCAAGCTGAACTGATACTCCCCGCCGAACTCCTGGCACCACATCTCGCCCTCTGCCGTGCAGACCCGTTCGCCGATGGCCGCGGCAAGATCGCCCCGGCCGGATTTGCGCATAGCCGCCAGCCAGCAACAGTGATACACGCGCGCCCGCACACCGTCCGGCCCGATGCTGATGTCATATTCATGCCCGTCGGCGTGCAGCTTAAGACCGAAGCAGCGCGCCAGTCCCTCGGCTTCGTTGCCCTCAACTCCCAGCAGTTCTCGCCCTTTCCGCGCCTGGATCTTCGGCATGATCCGCCAGACCTGCTCGTCCAACTCCAGAGCCCTGGCAAACCCGTCTGCCTCCTCGATCTTCACGAACCACAGGCCGTCCACCGCCGCATACGACCGGCGCAGGAAATCGGCAACCACGTCGTCGGCAAAGCCGCATTGGTGCTTATCTTGCATGGATTGGCTCCTGAGACTGCGTCGTCCGCCTTCAGTCGTAGGCCAGCACCTGGTTTCTTGCATCCATGACACGAATCTTCGAATAGTGACACACCCTCGGCGCATTCGGCGTGTCCGGACACGCAGGCACGGCATCCTGTATCACGAACTCGGCCCACCCAGGCACATTCCAGGCCACAAATGCCAGATCGAAAACCTCTATCGGCCGCCTGTCGGACGTGAAGTCGGGCAGCAGGATCGGGCCGGTGTCAACCTGGAAATACTCCGGATCCTGGTGCACGTTCATGGTCTTTATCGGGTACTCGATCACGGCTCGCAGGCCGCGCTCTTCACTCCATATCTCCGTGCGGCCGATGAGGATCCTGTTGGCGAGCGTGGCGGCGACAACGGAGCCATTATCCTCGCAGACCTCGGCATCAACGAACTTCACCGCGAAGTCCGCCCGCTCGAAGCGGTCCGTTATGATGCCGGCATCCATCACGTCCGGATCGTAGGGCAACGGAACGCGATGGATGCGGTAACTGTCCCGCGAGTAGATCATGCAGAAGTCGTAGTTCGGTAGGAAGAAGAGGTCCTTTTCGGCATAGGTCCTCTCGGCCTTGCACGAGGCCACCAGCAGGTACTCCTCCGTCGTGTCACCGGTGGTCAACTCGCAGCGCGCCTCCACCTGAATGCGGGCGTTGTTGGCGCGCTCGAATGTCACGAATGTGACGAAGCTCCGGGCGAAATCGCAGACTTGCATGTGGCAGTCCCCCCTCATGTGGGCATTGATGCATGTGGATGGCGTCTCGAACCCAATTCCGTCGCCCATTTCTCCACCGTCGCCCGCAATACCTTGGCAGCGATTGACGGTATCGGCGGGGGCAAGGCACGTACACTGCAAGGACCTCCATTCCCCTACCAGGCTGGCAATATGCAGGAATGGCAGGCTGCCCAGCGAACAATACAACAAGTGTAGCTTGTCAGCGACGCCGTGCCGGGCACGTCACGACTTGCCGCCGGCGGCCGATCCATTCAGCAACGGGGCGTCCTTCTCCCACTCGGCGGCCTCGGTGGCCGAGATTGGCCGTATTCTGATGGGGTCGTCGAGGCTCGTCAGATCGAGCGCTTGCCGCTCCGTCACAGGCACCATCGCACCGCCGGCAGCACCGGCCAGCGCCTTGCCCCGCAGAACGGTGGCGGTGCCCCTGCCTGAGGCGTCGGCGCTGAGGCTGCACGTGCCCTCCGAGACCGGCAGGGCGATGGTCCCGGTGGTAGCAACAACCTGCACGCCGTGCTCTTCAGTCGGCGCCGCTCTGAACCGGATCCGCCCCGAGTTGAGCTGCAGGTCAATATGGAGGGTGGCGTCTCCGCCGGTCTTGGCTGACGAGGCTATTGCGACCGTGGACTCGGCAAGCACGAGCAGCGTGGCACCGGGCCACTGCACGAGGGCGGTTGATTCAGGGCCGGTGTGAAGCTTGTAACCGGCGGCAAGCTCTTGGGTGATCGTGGCCGGCTCCCATGCGGAGTCCGTGCCGGCGGTCTCGACCTTGCCGCTCAGGGCGCTGACTACGCCCGGCGTTGCCTCGGTTGTAGCATGACGGGAGATGAGAACGATGACGGCAACAATGACGACCACCGCTACCAGCAGCGGCACCATCGGGAACCTGTATTGAGCGGCTGACGCGTCATTTCCGGTCGCCGACATTTGGTTCACAGTCCTGTCATTGTTTGCTTCGCATGGTTAATGCTGTCTTCGGGAGGTCGGTGTGAAAGTGGATCCGGAAGCTTCCAGGCGTAGCAAGCCAAAGCACCCTTCACGCAGATTGCTGTATGCACTCGGACTCGCCGCCATCTTCATCGTATCTTTTCTCTCTTCCACCGGCGGACTCCTGCACCAGTTCGAGTTGCGTAGCATAGACGCCCGCTTCAAGCTGCGCGGAGAGCGGCCGCCATCGGGTGATGTCGCCCTCGTGCTCATTGATGAGACCAGCCTGATGCAACTCGGCCAGTGGCCGTGGTCCCGAGAAGTCCATGCCAGGATGATCCGCGAGCTGAAGAAAGCCGGCGCCAAGGTCATCGTCTTCGATGTGATGTTCGTCGAGAAGGCTTCAGACCCCACGGAGGACACAGAGCTTGCCCAGGCCATCAAGCAAGCCGGAAACGTCATCCTTGCTGCCTTCTCTCCTACCGGCGGCCCGGCTGTTGAGGCAGAGCACACCACGATGTTGGGCAGATTTGCCATGAACCCCCGCGAGGTCGCCAACCGCCAGCGGGCCATAGACGCCCCCGGCCTGCGCGGCCCGGTGGCTTCACTGGCCGACCACGTCAGCGGCATCGGACTGGCGATGTCGGCTCCCGACCCCGATGGCACTATGCGCCGTGGGATTGTGGCTGTCTACAACGAAGCCGACCAGAAGCTGTACCCATCACTGGCCCTGGCCGCGGCCCAAAAAGCCATCGGTGTCCAGGACGGCGATATCAGCGTGGACTTCGCCGACGGAATGAAGCTGAGCGATGCGGCCTTCATTCCCTTCGTCGGACGCGGCCAGGCCATGATCAACTTCTCCGGTGGCAGGGGTGCCCGGCCACATTACTCCTACGTTGACATACTGAACGGCCGCCTGCAGCGCAACGAGTTCGTCAACAAGGTGGTTCTCGTCGGCATCGGCGCTCACGGCCTCTACGACGTGCATCCCAATCCCTTCAGTCCCGATTTTCTCGGCCCGGAGTTCAATGCCGACTTCATCGAGAACATCATGAGCAGCAATTTCCTAAGCTCGGCCTCGTCAGGCACCAACACCTTGCTCCTCATCATCCTCGGGCTGCTGGTCACCTACATATCCGCCACATTGCGCCCGATTACTGCCGCGGGCGTCTCTGCCGTCGCCATTGTCGTCTTCATAGCGGCGGCAATATACGCCTTTATCGGCGCCGGCGTGGTGGTAGCGGTCGTCGCGCCAACCATCGCCGCAATTCTGGCCTATACGCTGATTACGCTGCGCCGGCTGACCTCGGAAGAGCGCAGCCGCGCGCGATTGCGCAAGTATTTTGCCTCCTACGCACCGCCGGAAGTGGTTGACGACCTCGACGCCGGTATCATGGAGGACAAGATGGCCGGCATAGAAGACGAAATTACCGTGCTCTTCTCCGACATCCGCGGCTTTACGTCCATCGGCTCGACGATGGAGGCGCGCCGGCTGGTGCGGATGCTCAACCTCTACTTCACCGCGATGACCGAAGTGGTCTTCGACTTCGGGGGCACTGTTGACAAGTTCATCGGTGACGGCCTGTTGGTCCTCTACAACGCCCTGTCCGAGCAGCCGGATCACGCCAGACGGGCCGTTTTCACTGCCATCGAGATGATTGAGCGGGTGGAACGTCTCAACAAGGAGTGGGCTGACGAGGACTTCCCGGAGATCCGCATCGGCGTCGGGGTACATACGGGCAACGCGGTTGTCGGCAATCTCGGGCCGGAAATCCGCATGGATTACACCGCCATAGGCAGCACCGTGAGTCTCGCCTCCCGCGTTGAGGGTCTGAACAAAGATCTGAAGACCCAGATCCTCATCACCGAGGACACGCTGAAGCAGCTCGAGGGACTGGTGGAGGTCAGACCGATGGGACCGATAGACGTCAGAGGCATACCGGAACCCGTCGAAATCTACGAGGTCCTGGGCTTCAAGGGTCAAACGAATGACAGCGAGACAGCCTCCACGGCGTGAGCGGGCGCACGCGGGAGCTAGGGTGTCCGGGCGCAGCCACGCAATTAGCCTTGAGAAAAACTTGATATTCCGTTGACAGGACATTGAGCCTGGTGGATTATAATTATAGGGGAAGTGTCTGTCGGCCATCGCGGACGCACGTAAGGTGGTGCGTTAGCTAACTGCTTTCCGCCAAAGGTAGGGGTTGAGAATGAGCAAGGTCACGTGTCACCGGTGTAATCACGAGAACGACCCCGGCGCCAGGGTGTGCGCCAAGTGCTATGCCAGGCTCAGTGAAGTAGAACGCGCCAGGGCCACCGTAGGGCTGCGGGCCCGCCTCGCCGGCATCCCCGTCGGCAAGTTCCTCCCCTTCGGTCTCATCATCATCTTCCTTGCCCTGCTCGCCATACTCTCTCCGCGACAAGAGACCTTCCACAGCCTCTTCGTCCAGTTCGGCCTGCTGGGCCTGGTTGCCCTGGGTGTCACATTCCCGCTCACCAAGGGCCAGTATGACCTCTCCTGCGGCCCCGTCGCCGGCCTCGCCGCCTGCGCAACGCTTCTGGCGACTCATGCGGACCCGGTACTGACCTTGCCGGTCGCACTGACCGCGTCTCTGCTGGGCATCATCGTCGGCGTTGCAGTCGGCTTCATTAACGGGGTGGTGGTGGGCTGGAGCCGCATCCACTCCGCGGTCGCCACCATCATCATGGCCGTGGTCGCCACCGAGCTCACCCACACCATCGCCTTGCGCAGAGACCTGGTCATCGGCGACCGCGCCTTCGAGGCCATCGGCGAGGCGGAGTTCCTGGGCATCCCGGCCGCGCTCCTGCTGCTCGTCGCGGCTGCGCTGGCAGCGGTCCTGGTGTGGCGACGCGAGACCTTCTGGCCAGTGAGCAGAGTCTCGACCGCCAAGTGGACGATGCGCTTGTCGGCGCCGCCCAGCATCATGTGGTCATTTGTCATGTCAGGGCTGCTGGCCGGCCTGGCTGGCGTGTTCATTGCCGCCTGCGCGCTCCCTGTTACTTCTCCGATGGGTCAAGCAACCTGGATACTAGCGCCGCTGACCGCTGCCATCATCGGTGGCGGCGTGGTTGCCGCCGGTATGGGCGGCACCGCTACGGCGCTGCTGGGCGCCGCATCTCTCACTCTTATCGGCTTCTTCCTCAACAAGCTCCACACGCCGGTCGCCGGCCCGGTAGCCGAGGGCTTCATCCTTCTGCTTGCATTGCTGACCGGACGAACCCTCAGCCTCACATGGTACGAAATCCAGGAACTGCGACGCGGCAACCTCCTCGGAATCCCCGGTGCTCAGCGGCTGCCGGATGTGCTGTTCCGCAGCAAGTACTCCCGCGCCATCTGGGCTACGACCACGGTCGTAGTGGGCCTGCTGGTGTATGGTTACGTGGCCTACTTCATGGTGCAGTACGTTCCGGAGGACGCCGCCGCCATCGTCTCTTGCTCGGGTACGGTCCAGGTAGTGGAGGTCCGCGAGGACGCTGAGCCGCTCACTGAGAACGCCAAGCCCGGCATGTTGCTGCAGCGTGGTAACATCGTCAGCACCGGCGCAGGTGCGACATGCCTGCTCAAGATGAGCGACGGCACGCAGATACAGCTCAGCGACGGCACCAGCATGGAGATAACGGAAATCGCTCAGGCTGATAGCGGGGCCCGCAATGTACGCTTGAGAGTCCAGGCAGGACGTCTCTGGGCCAATGTCGCCAAGTTGCTCACCAGGGACTCGGCCTTCGAGGTGGAGACACCGCTGTTGACCGTGGCCGTGCGCGGGACGCTCTTCGAAGTGGAGGTCGCCCAGGACACCGCCAAGGTCGGCGTTCTGGACGGCGCTATCAGCCTCTTCCGCTTCTTCACAGACACCGACAAGTACGGCAACAAGTCACTGCGTGAGGAACATGGCAAGCTGTTGGGCGGTGAGGGACTGATAACCTATGCCGATCTGCCCATGGGCGCGCCTCACCCGCTTCCCGAGTATCAGGAGGACCGGATGAGACGGATGGCGGCAGCCGCCGCCGCCGAGGTTGGCCAGGCCTTTGTCGGAGTGGAGTTCATCAAGGCCGTGGGCGGCGCCGTGCTGTTCATCGTGTTGGTTTACCTGATCTTCACCTACGCAGCAGCGGCGCCCGCAAGGATCATGATGCCTGAGGACGTGGACGAGGCAGCCCGCCGCCTCGAGGCGACGCGCACCCGTACTGCCGACGACTCGCCCCGCTCTGTGGCCATCGCCCAGATGTACCTGCAGACGGGCAACACCCAGGCGGCGAGGGCCGAGCTTGAGAAGCTCGTCGCCGCCGATCCCAACAGCCAGTACGGCCAGTGGGCACAGCGCCAGCTCGCCATGCTCACCGCCAAAGAAGAGGGCGCAAGCGAGAACGACGAGGAATAAAAAGCAGCGCCCGGACTGCGGGGATTACTTCACGAAAGACAGGACCTGCCGCTCTCTGAGGCGGCAGGTCCTTTCATCTCCGGAAAACGCAACACGGACGCCAACGCCGGTCACGACCCGCCCACGCGGCGGGCAGATTATCTGCTGCCGGCGCTGCGGGCGATCTCTATCTCCGCCCCCACCGCGTAATCGTACGCATTGGCCATGATGCGCCCGTCACCGTTGGCATCGGTGAACTCCCGCTCCAGTTCGGCGGCCGACGGGCTGCCCTGGACGTAGATCGTCTTGCCTTCTGCCACTCCGTCCATTCTGCGTACCGCCTTGCCGTCCTCACTGACTATGACCGCATCGCGGTTCCAGATGCGGTAGTCCCTCAGCTTGCCCTCCTCTTCGCGAGCCGTCCATGTGCTCAGAGCCGCCGAGTTATGCAGGCGACTGTCATCGAAGCCGCTGATAAGGGCCTCGAAGAGCATGTTAGTCTGGTCGAGGTGCAGCCGCACCGCTCCGCCGCCGGCCTCCTCTGCTGCAACAATGCGGTAGGTGCTGGAGCGGTTCGCCGTATAGATGCGCGCGAAGCGGCCCTCCAGGCCCGCCGCCTCAAGCCCCTGGACCTCGATGACATTGTTCGGGTAGTCGCAGGCGCTGATTGTGCCGCGCAGGTAGCCGTCGGCACCGCCCGGCACGCTGCCTATCTGCCAGGTCTGCCCGTCGCGCTTCAGGGTGACGCCGATGTTGCGCGGGAGGAACTCGCCCGCTGCAATCGTCGGCACGTTCAGGACGATCTCATCCACCCCCTCGGAGTGCGTTACCGCCAGCGTGAGCGGATCATGGGAGGTCAGCGCAATGTTCTTAACAGCCGGCTGGTCGCCGGGATGCGTGTCCAGCACCGTCAGGAAGCGTGTCGTCATGCCCTCTTCCCCACTCCGGCGCACGAACAGGTAATCTAGCGACCAGTCGGGCGGCCTTGCAGGTGAACGACCGTTGCTCATCACCAACTCCACCGGCCCGTCAACAGGGACCACATTGATGCGCAGCTTTGCGTTATAGTCCAGTCCCATGTTCCACGTGAAACAACTGGGCGTGGACGCGGTAGCCCGGCTCACATCCTTCAGGAATGAGAACGGCCCGGTCTGCTCCCGGCCCCGGCTGTCGGTCCATTTGGCGAACTGCGCCACATCCGGCCCGGCCAGAGTGCCGGTGGGCTGATCCTGCCAGTCCAGCGGCGGCTTCTCAATGGGGCATATCGGGCCATGCCAACTCTGATCGTGCTGGCTGCCACCTGATACGAGGAACAGGTCAATAACATAGTACGCCGTGTCCGACACATCCACCATCGCGCATGTGCGCTCGTAGAGGCTCACTCGCGGCACTCCGCTATTGTACTTCTCGTCGTAAACATATGGGTCGTGGGCGGCCGTCGCCACGTGCAATGGCCCCTCTTCCGCCATTACCACCAACCGCCCCCGTGGGCAGTACATCTTCCCCATCGTCTCGTCAACCACCACCGTATTGTGGATATACGGGTTGGCGTCCCAGGTGTCTCGGTACTCCCAAGTGAACGGATAGCCCATATCGGGCAGGCAGTCGGTGTTGTGGTTGTACAGCAGAATGCAGAGGCGGTCCTGCTGTATGTGCTGGAAGTGGTTGGAGTAGTTCAGCAGCAGGCAGCGGGCGTCCTCATCCTCACCCGAGCGCAGATAGGCGAATCCGTACCCGTCAAGCACGCGGGACTTCCTCACGATCTCCGCAGCGGGTAGCTTGGCGGCCGCCAGCAGCTCCTCTCCGATGTACTGCTCAAAAGGATTGCCTCTGGGCAGATTCTCACCCTCCCCCACATACGCGCGGGCATAGCGAGGATCGCCATACTTCTCATAGCCGAAGTCGTAATGCTCCCGTGGATGCGCATAGTAGGCGAAACTGCTGAAGTGTTTCGGCACCAGCGTCCCCCCGCCGCTGTCGCCGATGGGCGGAAGGAAACGGTTCAGTATCGTCAGGTCGAGGAAGTAGTCGAACATGGCATGCGCCTTCGGGT
>Ga0116202_10002265_pt1 | contig 11458 bp, 6 predicted proteins | sample LakKivw325mmetaG_FD_94479 | JGI IMG/M metagenome (GOLD analysis project Ga0116202, IMG submission 94479) | Anoxic lake water microbial communities from Lake Kivu, Rwanda to study Microbial Dark Matter (Phase II) - Lake Kivu water 325m metaG | ecosystem: Environmental > Aquatic > Freshwater >... | reverse complement strand
GCCTACGACAACCTGACCGGCCGTGAGGGGTTGCTCAAACTCGCCTATCGCAACGCGAGCACGGACATCAGCCAGCCGGGAGACTACGGGGCGCGGGCCGGGAAGCTCGCGGGCTTCCTGCTCGACCACCGCCAGGCGCATCTCGACGCCGCGGGCTACACCCGTATCGTCGAGTGGCTCGACCTCAACGGCCAGTACTACGGCGACTACAGCTTCCAGCGCCACGAACGCCGCCAGCCGTCGGATGACGGCGTGAGGGCCCTGCGGGAGCATGTCGCGCAGTCGTGCAACTCCTGCCATGCCGGGATGAGTGACCAGCCGCTGGCGGCGCTGGTGAACATCGCCGAACCGCGGGAGAGCCGCGTGCTGCAAGCGCCGCTGGCGACGGGCGGAGGCGGCTGGGGGCAATGCAAGCAGGCGTGGCAGGACACCGGCGCCGCGGGCTACACGACGATGCAGGAGAAGGTGTTGGGGGCGACGGGGCAGTGAGCGGCAACGGCACGGATCTGCCTCACCCCTGCCCCTCTCCTTCGCGCGGTGCGGCTGCGCTCAGGAGAGGGGGAACATCCGCCCACTCTGTGGCTTCGAAGCCACAGAGCGAGATTCAGTCTCCCCTCTACGGAGCACTCGGCCTCATCGAGCGCGAGGGAGAGGGGTAGGGGCGAGGAGCCGTTCAGCCGTCACTTCTCCCCGACCTCACACACCACCCGGAACCCCACGTTGTACACGCCGTAGTCCGGCGGGTAGCTCTGCCGGAACGCTGACCGCACCCGCCGCGGCCGATCATCCCATGAGCCGCCGCGTACGGCCTTCGGCGCGCTCTCACTGACCGCGCGCGACGCCGCCAGCGGATACGGCCCGTAGTCGCTGCCGCACCACTCTGCCACGTTCCCATGCATGTCCTGCAGGCCCCAGGCGTTCGGCTGATAGCGGCCCACGTCCGCCGAGGCCGCCGCGCCGTCGCGCTGGCTGTCATCGCGCAACGCCCACGGCTTCAGCGAACGCAGGCTGGCATCCGCGAAGTCGGCAAAGCGCGCCAGTTCCGTCTCCGCGCACACCCACGGCGTGTCCGTGCCGGCTCGGCAAGCGTACTCCCATTCGGTCTCATCGGACAGCCGGCACGTCAGACCCGTGGCCTTGCCGAGCCACGCGCAGAAGTCGCGCGCGCCGAACCAGGAGAGCCGCACCGCCGGCTGCTGCTCGCCGTTGAGCGACGGCCCCGGCCCCACGCGGTCCTTCCAGTGCGTGTCAATCGCGCGGCTGTCGTGCTCCGGGCGGAAGAGCCGGAACTGCGCGTTGGTGACCTCGCACTTGCCCATCCAGAACGGGCGGGCGATGGTGATCCTGAAGAGTGGGGACTCGTCGGGATCGAGGGGCGATTCACCGGCGGGTGCGCCCATGACGAACTCACCGGCCGGGACGAGCACCAGGCTCAGCTTCCCCCCGCCGGGCAGGTCCAGCGTGCCCTCGGCTGCGCACCCGAGCGCCTGCGCCGTCTCGGCCTGCCGCCGCCTCGCCTCCGCGCCGTCAAAGGGCCAGCCGGTGTAGACCTGTGGCGCGGCGCAGGCGGGCAACGCCATCAACAAGAGGCCGAGGGTCGGCCAACGCCGATTCATTTCTGCGCCGCCTGCTGCTGCGCCCGCACGGCGGCGTCCTGGGCCCGGATCTCCTCACGGCGGCGGATCAGGTTCTCCGGCGCCGCCGGCACTGCCTCGCGCCAGTCCCCCGCGTACGGCACGTTCAGGTCAATCCACGTGATGAGCCGGTCCCAGTCCTCCGCGCTCAGCTTCACGCCCTTGTGCCCCTTCTTGAGCATCTGCACAAGCTGGCTGGTGTTCGCCTCGAACTCCCGCGGGGGGAGCATGTGGATGTCGGACTCCAGGCCGGGCCGCCGCACGTACGGGTGCAGCGTGTTGTAGGCGATGCTGAAGCGCCCGTTCGGCTGCGGGTCGGGGCGGAAGTCCACCCGGCCCGACGAGTGGCAGCGCGCGCAGTTGCGATCCAGCACGGGCTGGACTTCCCTGGCGAAGCTGAAGCCCCGCGCGGGGCCGTACCAGGGCTGGATGGCGGCCGGCTTCGTCACGCCCGACCGCGCCCGCAGGCCCGTCGCCGTCGCCTGCGCCCGGCGCTCGTGGCAGCCCACGCAGGACAGCGTCTCGCCCGGCATCGCGGTGAACCAACTGCGCATCTGCTGCTGCGCCATGCCCGCGGCGTTCAGCGGCTGCACCATCAGCGGCGTGTTGGCCGGGACGCGGAACAGCGCCGACCCATCCGCCTCCACCGGCACCGTCCCCAGGATGCGCTTGACGTCCCAGCCCCCGTCAATGGCCGTGCTGTGCGTCTCACCGTTGCCCCAATAGCGATACACGGGCTCGATCAGCCGCAGGGCCTTGATCGTCCCCCGCGGCACGCCCGCCAGCCCGCCCCCACGGTACACGTCGTACATGTAGACGAGCGCGTCTTTGCGCGACAGGTCCACCGCCGGCGGGATGACGGGCGGGGTCGGCGTTGGGCCCAGCGGGATCGGCTCGAACACCGCCGCCCCCGGCTCCACGCGTAGCGGCACCAGGTTGTCGTACACGTCGAGCAGGTAAAGCCCCCACCAGCCGTCCGGCCCCGGTTTGCACGAGACGAGGAAGAACTTCTCCGACAGCGGGTACGGGTGGACGAACTGCGGCCACTGCCCGGTGGCGTACTGGTCCACGATCGGGTTGGTGAGCTGCCGATGCCGTCCCGGCAGGATGCGTACGACGCCCTCGGCCTCCATCTCCCCCTCGGCCGTGTCAATGATCGCCACTTCGCCCATGCGCGGGTTGCCGTGATGGCCCGACAAAACGCACACGACGCGGCTGTTGCTACCCGGCAGCGGCCGCGCGTAGAACATCGTGTTCGGGAAGAACGAGTTGCTGCCGTAGAAGGCCATCTGCCGCGTGCCGTCCGGGTTCATCGAGAACAACAGGCGGCTGAAGTAGTGCGGCGTGTCATTGTATTCCCAGCGGGTGTAGACGACCCGCCCGTCGTTGAGCACCCGCGGGCACCAGCTATGGTCCTGGTCGAACGTCAACTGCCGCACCTTGCCGCCGTCGGCGTCCATGAGATACATCAGCGCCACATGATCGCCGCCGGTGCACGGCACGGCCTGGACGCACCGGCTCGACGTGAACATGATCTGCCCATTGGGCAGATAGCAGGCGTCGTAGTTGTCATAGTCGTTGTCCGCCGCCACGGTCACATTGCGCAGCCCCTGCCCGTCCACGCCGACTTCCCACACCTGATAGCGGTCCGCCTTCTGCGCGTCGGGCATGGAGAACAGCACCCGCTTGCCGTCGAACGACAGGCACAGGTCGCCCACGAAGTACTTGTCGGAGTGGAAGATCGTCGCGGGCGCCCCGGCGGGGTCGGTCGGGTCAATCGTCGCGATGGTCGTGTCCCAGCCCGTGCGGCGCATGCTGGAGTTGCTCTGCCAGTTCTGCGGCAGGCCCGGGTTGCCCCCGCCGGGCTTGCGGATCAGGACCATCAGCTTGCCGAACTGCAGCAGCGGGTTGGCCCTCACCAGCGCGGCCTGCTGCAGCGCCGCCACGGCCTGCTGCCAGTCCTGCAGGTCGGTGGGGGCGATAGCCTTGCCCGCGTCGGCCCGCCGCACCAGCGCCTCCCCGCGCTTGGTCAACTCGATGAGGCTGTCACGGAACATGTCGGCGCCGCGGTACTGATCGCCGTAGGTCGCCGCCAGGTCGGTCACGGCCAGGCCGGTGCTCACGAGTTGCGCGCGTGTCTCCAGCACCGTCCGCAGCCGCGCGGCCAGGTGCATCGGCCCGCGCAGCCTCGCCGCCGCGCCGGCCTGGTCGAGAGTAGGGGAGAGGGCGCCCGCTTGCCCCTCCAGCACCGCCAACAACTTCGTCGGTTCGGCCACGGCCGCCTCGCCGAGGTCGTGGCTCAGCCCGGCCAGGACTTCCCGCGAACCGCTCACATGCGCCCCCAGCGCTCCGTGCAGCCGTCGCGACTGGGCCGGCTCCGTCCCGTCCCAGTCCAGCGGCCACACGCCGTCGGCGCTCTCGGTCTGCATCGCCAGGCGGTCGTCGGGGGAGACGAAGTCCGCCCGCAGCCTGTCCCACAGGGCGCTCACGCGGCGGCGGTGCGTCGGGTTCTCGGCGGAGTTGCCGCCGCCGGGCTTGGTCGAGAAGTAGAAGCCCCAGCCGCCCGTGCGGTTCACGATCTTGAGCAGCAAGTGGTTGTCCCCGGCCTTCAGCTTCAGCGGGGCCTTGCTCTGGTCGGGAGAGGGGCCGCGCGGCACGTCCTCGGAGATCAGCTTCTCGCCGTTCAGCCACACCACCAGCCCGTCGTCGCTGCCGAAGTAGCCGGTGATCTCCATCGCCTCACGCGCGGTGATCTTGCGGTACAGGTACGCAATGGCCCATTCGGTCAGGCGGAAGTGCTGGTTGAGCGTGTGGACCTTCCCATCCACGAAGCTGTCCATCCGCCGCCATTTGGCCTCGGACTTGGACATTCCGGAATACGTCTTGTCCAGCGCGATCTCGGTCTCGGGAGGGTAGACGGCGGCGAAGCCCTGGCCGTCGCTGTTGCCGAAGGAGCCGATGACATGCCACGGGCCCAGGGCCAGCGGCCCGGTCGCCGCGGCGGCATCGCCCTCGGCCTGCTCCAGCTTGATGAGGTGGCGCCACGAGGCCGCCAACGTGTCCTGCCACGTGTCCTGCTTGGCGTAGAGATGGGCCTCGTCGAGGGGCTGTGCCAGCACGACCGATGCGGCCAGCACGAGCGCAAGGCAGCCCTGTAGGGCGGGGGCTCGTACCCCGCCCCGTATGCCACCAGCCGAACGACTGGGCGGGGTACAAGCCCCCGCCCTACAGCGACTGTAGGTACTCAATGAGATCCTGGATGTCCTTTTCCTTCAGCTTCGAGGTGACGCCGTGCTGGTCGCCCTTGTTGCGTTCCACCAGCACCTCCCGCAGCGTCACGGCGCTCCCGTCGTGCAGATACGGCGCGGTGCGGTACATCTCCACCAGCGTGGGCGTGTCGAATTCGCTACGGTCGTCGTACGGCCCCTTCGTGCCCACGCCGTAGGTCTTGAGATCGGTGAACAAGGGACCGGGATGGCAGGTGGCGCAGGCGACGTCCTTGCGCTCGAAGATCGTCTTGCCCCGCTTGGCCGCTGCCGACAGCGTGCCGTCGCGGGTGACATACGGGCTGCGGGCCGGCTTCATTGCGCGCAGATAGGCGCAAGTCGCCGCCATCTCCTCGTCGGTGGGCATGTGGAACAGGATGTACTTGTAGCCCGAGGCGGTCGCCACCTCAACGGTGTCCCGCACGCCCTGGGCCATCATCGGCGGCGTCTCCGCTGCCAGCAGCAGCGACTTGGCGTTCTTGGGGTTGCCCAGGCCGTCGTTCATCAGGTCCCAGGCGAGGCCGTCGGTGCGGCCGTCCGGGTGGCAAGTCGCGCACGACTGCCAGCCCTGAAAGCACACCTTGGACGAATGAAAGAACATCTCGCCCTGGCGTACGTCGTCCAGCGGCGGCTGCGGGCCCAGCGCGATCGTCTGCGTGATCTTCCCCTGGGCCGACAGGTGGGTGATCGTGCCAGAGAAGTAGTTCGCCACGAAAGCGCCGTCATTGGTGGCGACCACCGCGCGCGGGCCGATGCCACCGGACGGGACGCGCTGCCGCACACCGGCGCGGTACACGGCGGTCAGGTCATCCTCCAGCGCCGTCAGGCTGTCGGCTGGCCATTCGGCGATGAGCTTGAGCAGCTTGGCCGGGTCAATGATCTGGACTTCGTCGCCCCCGGCGTGGGTGGAGTACAGCGTCTTGCCGTCCGGGCTGAGCGCCAGCGCCCACGGATTGGCCGCGCCGCGGTCCAGGTCGTCCAGCAGCACCGTGTTCAGGCGCGCCTTCTTCTCCAGGTCCACGACCGTCAGCGCGTTGGTCGAGATCCAGCCGCGCTCCAGTTGCGTCGGCGGCACCAGCCAGCGCCCCAGCACGTGCAGCACGAAGGCGTAGTGCCCATCCGTTGAGCACACGACCTGCCCGACATCGGTCGCCCCACGCGACAGTTGCACCTGGGTCCCGCCGCCGCCGGCGAGGTCGTAAAGCGTCAGCACCGCGCCCAGGCTGTCGTCGAGGTTCGAGCCGAGGGGGAGCTGGTTGGCCACGAGCAGCATCGTGCCGTCCGGCGTCACCGTCGCGTAACGCGGCTCGCGCACGACAGGCAGCCGGGCCGTGCGCTTCAGTGTTGCGGCGTCATGCACGGTGACATCATCGGTGAACTGGTTGCAGCAGTAGAGCGTCCGGCCGTCGGGGGACAGGCAGAGGCCAGTCGGCTGGCGGCGCGCTTCGGCGCGGGCCACGACGCGACGCGCGGCGGTATCAATCTTGCAGATCTCATCTCGCTCGCCGCTGCTGGCGTAGAGCGTCTGGCCATCGGCGGACAGCGCCAGCCCGCGCGGATCGGCTACGGCGACCGTGCCCGCGACCTTCCCCGTCGCCACATCCACAATGGCGATGTTGCCCTGCGTCTGGTCGGCGACGTAGAGCACCTTGCCGTCGGGGGCCAGCACCAGCGCGGCCGGGGAGTGGACGTTGCTGCGCGCCACGGGCGGGCCGGACAGGCCGGTGAAGAGCAGCACCGCCAGCACACCGGCGGCGATCAGCACGGGAGAGCCAAGCTTCATGCACACACTCCGGGGTTAGTGCCATCTCCTTCGCCGCCGGCATGGCATTGGCCTCCCCGACGCGTCTTCGTCCCGGCGCACTCCGCGCGCCCAACGAATCGCACGAGCGGCTTTCGGCCGCGAGTTTGCCGGGGTACGGCTCGCGGCTGAAGCCGCGCGTACGAGTATGGGCGCGGTGCCGCAGCAGGTGCCCCCACCGTAGACTGCGAACTGCCTCGCCATGCACGGTCCGCAGGACGCCACTCCCCGCGACGCCCCCGGCGCCGCCCACCGAGCCGGCGGCATCACGCCCCGGGCCATCGTCGTCGGCCTGGTGGGCACCATCGTCCTGGGCGTCATCACGCCCTACTGCGACCTCGTCCTGCGCGGCACGTGGATCGCCTGCAGCCACCTGCCCATCGGCGTGCTGGTGCTCTTCTTCATCACGCTGGCGATCAACACGCCGCTGTTGCACTGGCTGCGCGACCGTGGCTTCTCGCCGCGCGAGCTGTACGCCGTCTACGCCATGATGCTCGTGGGGGCGGGCATCCCCTCCTTCGGCCTGACGGAATACCTCTTCCCGACACTGGCCGGGGCCTACTACTTCGCCACCCCCGAGAACCACTGGATCGAGCGGCTCTTTCAGTACCTGCCCCAGTGGCTCTTCCCCTTCGACCTCAAGAGCGCGATGCAGAGCACGCCCGGCGGCGGGTCGGTCGTCACGTCGGACCTGTACACGCTGCTGCCGGCGGGCCTCCAGCCCGGCGGCCGCTCGGTCGTGACCGCCTTCTACGAGGGCCTGCGGCCCGGGCAGAGCGTGCCGTGGGGCGCGTGGGCCGTGCCCCTCGTCGCCTGGACCCTCGCTGCCCTCGTCCTCTTCTTCTGCATGATCTGCCTGAGCGTCATCCTGCGGCGCCGCTGGATTGACCACGAACGCCTTGTCTTCCCGCTGGTGCAGGTCCCGCTGGAACTGGCGCGCGATCAGTCCCCGGCCTCGCCGCTCCCGCCGTTCTTCCGCCACCACTGGATGTGGATCGGCTGTGCCATCCCCCTGCTGATCCATTCCATCAACGGCCTGCACTTCTACTTCCCAGCCGTGCCGGAGATCAAGCTGGTCATCCCGCTCCGCCAGAACTTCACCGGCCGCCTGTGGAGCAACATGGGCATCTTCACCATGTTCATCCACTTCAGCGTCATCGGCTTCACCTACCTGATCTCCACCGAGCTGTCCTTTAGCTTCTGGTTCTTCTTCCTGTTCTTCATCGCCGAGGGCGCGCTCTTCGCCAGCTTCGGCGTACAGCTCAAGCCCCTGCCCGGCTACCCGACCCCGCCCCACGGCGCCCTGCAAATGATCGGCGCGTTCGTGACGCTCGCGGGGACGATGGCCTGGACGAGCCGGCGGCACCTGGGGCAGATCTGGGAGCAGGCCGTCGGCCGCCTGCCGGCCGATGACGCCCACGAGCCGTTGCCCTTCCGCACCGCGCTCTTCGGCGGCGCCATCGGTCTCGGCCTGTTTGCCCTGTGGTGCCTGGCCACCGGCGTCGGGGCCGGTCTGGTCGGCCTCGTGATCGTCCTGTTCTTCATGTTCGCCCTGGTGCTGACGCGGCTGGTGTCCGAGGGCGGGCTGCTCTTCGTGCAGGGCTTCCGCCCCACCGATGTCATCATCGCCTGCGCCGGCACGCACGTCATCGGCGCCCGCAGCCTCACCGTGCTCAGCTTCATCCAGAAAGTCTTCATGTTCGACCTGCGCGGCTTCCTGATGCCCAGCCTGATGGACGCCCACAAGCTCGCCGACGCCTCAGGCCTCAACCCCCGGAAGCTGTTGCCGTGGCTGGGGCTGGCCATCGTGGCGGCCGTCGTCAGCTCCTACGTCGCGTTCCTCCTGATGGCCTACCACCTCGGCGGCATCCGCTTCACCAACTGGTTCCTGACCATCTCCCCCCAGCAGACGCTGAGTTTCGTGACGGGCTATCTCAACCAGCCGTACCCGACCAGCCCCGCCAACTGGGTGCTGATGCTCGGCGGGGCGGGCACGACGGTCTTCCTGGCGGTGATGCGCGCCCTGTACACGTGGTGGCCGTTCCACCCGCTGGGCTACGCCATGGGGCCGAGTTGGCCGATGATCCAGCTCTGGTTTTCGGTGCTGGTCGGCTGGGCGCTCAAGTCCGTCGTCTTGCGCTACGGGGGCTTCAAGCGCTTCCGCGAAGCGAAGCCGTTCTTCCTGGGGCTGGTGGTCGGGGAGTTCTCGGCGGCCGGGCTGTGGCTGCTCATTGACTTCCTGTGCGGCCAGCCCGGCCACCACTTCTTCCTGACTTGAGCCCCGCGTCGGTTGCGGCCACCTTCCGCTCTGCTGTATCATGGGACTGCTGCAACCACCTGCCGCACCCATTCCAGGCAAGTGAGGACCGCCATGCGGAATATCGGGATTGTCATTGTGATCTTGGCCGTCATGTTCGCCCTGTCGTCGTGCAGCTTCAAGGCCAGCGTGGGCAACCCACCGGAGGACAAGCCGGCTGCGACCGACACCGGGAAACCGGCGGACGCCACCAAGCCCGCCAGCGAAGCCGCCGCCAAGTACAAGGTGAAGATTCTGGAAGCCGGCGACGAGCGCGACGAGAGCAGCCGTGACATCACCCATGTCACCACGGAGTTCACCACCGCGGCCAAGGAGATCTACGTCAATGCCGGCATCACCGGCCTGACCAAGGGTGACACCATCACCGGCACGATGATGGCCGTAGACGTGACCACCGCCAGCGGCGCCAAGGTGCGCGACGCTAAGGTCGCCTCAGCCGATGTCGAGGCTCCCGGCGAAAGCAGCACCGCCAACTTCAACTTCAGCCCGCCGGACAAGGGCTGGCCGACCGGCAGCTACAGCGTGGAGGTCGCCGTGAACGGCGAGAAGGTGGACGCGATTGACCTGACCATCAGCAAGGCCGGCAACTGAAGCCGTCGGTCGCATGAATGCGCCGCGCCCTGGCCTGACCGGAGCGCGGCGCTTTCCTGTCCGCAGACGGCTTAGTTGAGCGATTCTATGGAGGAATTGGGAGAGCAGAGGAGAAGGGAGTCGTCGCTCCGTCTCCGGAACACTGTTCCCGTCGTTAGCCAGGGGGCCCGGATACGAAGCGGATCAGTGCATTTCGCTACAGGGAAGGGCTTGCCATGCGGACCATCGGTATCGCCGTCGTGCTGCTGGCGTTGCTGCTCGCGCTGTCGTCGTGCACCATCAAGCTGGGGAACTCGGCGGACGACAAGCCCGCCGCCACCAAGGCGTCATCCGCACCCGCTACCTCGACGCCCCCGTCGGCGTCAACGACCGCACCCCCGACCACGACCACGGCGCCGACCACCACCACCACGACGACCGCGCCGGCCGCCCCGGCCCACATCACAGTCTTGTCACTGAAGGCCGGCGACAAGCGCGACCCGAAGACCGGCGAGATCACTGACATGACCGCCGTCTTCACGACGAGGACGCCGACCATCTTCGTGACGGCCAAGCTCAAGGGGCTGGAAAAGGGGGATGAGATCACCGCGCAGCTCATCGGGGTCAACATCTCGGGCGCCAACGGCGCCAAGGCCCGCAACAAGCAGTTGGCCAAGACGGCCATCGAGTCGACCGGTAACACCGCGATCGCCGGCTACCATTTCACCCCGCCCAAGGCGGGCTGGCCCACCGGCCTGTACCAGACGAACATCCTCGTGAACGGCCAGCAGGTCCGTTCGCTGAGCTTCACGGTCAAGCGCGCCCCCTGATCGGGCGTGGTTCGAGCTTGTCGGTACCCAGAGAGGAACCAGGGCGGGGTCCCCGTCGGCTACGCCGACACCCCGCCCTATCTGGTCCCTATCCCCGCAGGTGCTTCTCCAGGAACGCGAACGCCCCCACCCCGTTGATCTCATGCGGGCCGTTGAAGTACTCGATCTCCGTCCGTTCGCCGATCCCCAATAGGTCGTAGCGATAGCGCGTCTTGGCAAACTCGTACGAGACCCACTCGTCCCATGAGACGCCGTCCCAGTGGCCGCGTTCGACCATGAACGGCCGCGGGCAGATCAGATACGTCATCTCCGCATAGTTGAACGTCATCCCCAGGTCGAACTCGAACATCTCGTATTCGCCGGTGCGCAGGTAGCTCAGCGGCGCGCGCGCCGAGGCGTTCTTCCAGATCCACTCGTTGAAGTCCCCCGAGCAGACGGACAGGCAGTAATCCGTCACGACGGCCGGCACCCGCACGGCCGTCTTGCCGCCATAGCTCAGCCCATAGAACGCCATCCGCTTGCCGTCCACGTACGGCAGCGTCTTGAGGAAGTCCAGGATGCGTTGGTGCTGGGGGATGATGAACGAGAACAGCGACAGCCCCAGCGGGTTGGCCATCCGCTGCAGGACGCGGAACTTGTCCATGCCGATGTAGGGGTTCTGCGGTGAGAACGTCACGAACCCGCGTTGGGCCAGCCTACAGGCGAAATAGTGATAGCAATTCTCCTCGATGCGCGGGTCGGCCACATCCTGCGGCCGGCCCTCCAGCCCGTGCTGGCACACGACGACCGGCCGCCGCTCCCCCGGCGCGATGTCATGGGGCACCAGCAGAATGCCGTAGGCGAAGACATCCGGATACACATCGAGGACGACTTCGTAGCCCGTGTAGGCCTCCGTGGCGAAGACCTGCCGACCGCGCGGGTTCGGCGGCATATCGGGCGCGGGCAGCGCCCCGATGACCTCCTCGTGGAAGCGCTTGCGGTAGGCCTTCGTGGTCTTCTCCCACAGCTTCACGTCGGTCGCATCGGCCTTGGCCCAATAG
>Ga0116202_10002255_pt1 | contig 11473 bp, 11 predicted proteins | sample LakKivw325mmetaG_FD_94479 | JGI IMG/M metagenome (GOLD analysis project Ga0116202, IMG submission 94479) | Anoxic lake water microbial communities from Lake Kivu, Rwanda to study Microbial Dark Matter (Phase II) - Lake Kivu water 325m metaG | ecosystem: Environmental > Aquatic > Freshwater >... | reverse complement strand
GACATCGCCCGTGACCGTTACAACCCGCTCTATGAGTGCAACGCCCTCAAAGACGGCATCATGAATCGCCTTGGCCGTGGCGACGTTCTGAACAATCACGCCGATATCATACGAATGGCTCCCCGAAGGCGTCTCGCGATTCACGATCGTCTTGATAAGGATGCCTGCTTCACCCTGCGGGTATTTCGTCTTCAAAGCGAGGACGCTTATCCGCCCATCAGCATCCTCTTCCAGAGCTTCGCGCATTCGTTGTATCGCGTCTCGTTTATTCGCCTCGATACCTATGAACCCGTGCTCCGCACCGAGCACCTTCATGATGACCTTCATCCCCTTCACTATCTTCTCGGGTTGCTCCACCATCAATCGATGGTCTGCGGTTATACCCGGCTCACATTCCGCACCATTGAGAATAACCGTGTCGATCGCTTTCCCCTCCGGTGGGGTGAGTTTAACCGCGGTTGGAAATGCGGCACCGCCAAGGCCTACTATGCCCGCTTCTCGTATCCGTGCGATGAGGTCGTGCGGTGAGGCCGTCTCAGGGTCCATCGCCTCCATTACCTCCCGTTCATCCTTGCCATCTGATTCTATCTTGATGCCCTGTACCCCGGCAGCAGTGAGGGGCGATGGCTGCACGCCGATCTCAGTGACGGTCCCGGAGATGCTCGCATGGACGGGAGCTGAGAGGAAAGAATCAGCATCTCCGATCTTCTGACCTGCTCTGACCAGATCACCTTCGTTTACCACGGGCGTGCAGGGCGCACCGATATGCTGGTGAAGGAGCATGGTCACCGAAGCAGGAAGTTTCGCAACTTCAATCGCTTTTCCTGCGGTCAGTTTCAGGCCAGGAGGATGTATTCCGCCGCGAAAACTCTTGAGCTTCACCATTAGAGCATGTAGTGGATAATTTTAAGATAAACTTTTCTCTTTTTACGTACCCATGAAGAGACTGTTGCCCGAGCTCATCGTCATCGCGATCCTTACTGCTCTCGTGCTCGTGTTGATCTCCCAGTATACGAGCATTCCTGCGATCGAGCGTACGGAGCAAGTAATGGGCACGTATGCTACGATCACGATCATCGATCGCGATACCACACGGGTCCAGCAAGCTATGGACGCCGCGTTTGAGGAGATTCGACGGCTAGAGGCATTGATGTCAGTCTATAACGCGAGCAGCGAAGTCGCAGCACTCAGCCGTAATGGCACGAATTGGACCTCACTATCGCCTGATACGCTCTACGTGCTCAAGAAGGCAGACTACTACGCGAACATCTCAAACGGATCGTTTGATGTAACGTGCAACCCGCTGGTGACCTTATGGATGGAGACGGTAAGGACCGAGAGCCGACTGCCCACGCCCGAGGAAGTCGGGGCGGCGAAAGCGCTTGTAGGCTATGAGCAGTTGATACTCGATGAGGCGCACGGCAGGGCGCGGTTTGCGCAACCGGGTATGAGCGTCACGCTGGGTGGAATAGCGAAGGGCTATGCGGTCGATCGTGCCTGTGATCAGCTGCGCGCCGCGGGCATAGAGCACGCACTGGTGAATATCGGCGGCGATATGCGGGCGATCGGTGATAAGAACGGTGCGCCATGGGCGATCGCGTTACAGAACCCGCGGAATAAGGAGGAGTATATCACCATACTCGAGCTCGAGGACGAAGCCGTGACGACCTCGGGTGATTATGAGCGGTATTTCATTCTCAAGGAACGAATCCACCACATCATCAACCCGAGTACGGGCTATCCGGCAGATGAGTGCATCAGTGTGACGGTGATTGCAGAGCGCTGCATTGACGCGGACGCCCTCAGCACGACGGTCTTCGTGCTGGGCCCCGAAGCGGGAAAGGTGCTGTTAGACGAGTACGGGTACCAGGGTCTGATCATCTCAGCGGATAAAGAGCTCATCACCTCGAACTCCTTTGCGGAGCCGCTCGTGCTCCGACCAGTATAATTAACAGCTCAGCACCGTGAGCGCTCTCAAGGACCTTCCTGCATCATGGACAGATCAGTTTTTGGCATTGCTATCCGAAGCCGATCGAATCAAGCTGCGGCGGGATTTCTTTCCGGATCGCGCGGTCTTTCCCGTCGCGGTCTTCCTGAATATTTCTGCTCCCGGATTTTGATCTTACCCCAAAAAATTCCGGTGGAACCCTACCCACAACCTTATATGTGCGCAACATCTCCGTACCATTAGTGACGGCGATATCGGAAAACTTACTTGGCTAAGATTTATCTCGTGCAAGACCGGAGCGCTCATATGGAATTTGAAACGAGGGTGAATGAGATACTACGAAGAGCTGATGACGTGAAGAGCTTTAGATTCAGGAGACCGCAAGGATTTGACTTTGATCCCGGACAGTTTTTATACATAACAATTTTGATTGACGGCGAAAAGAGGAGCAAGCATTTCTCAATCTCGAGTAGCCCGACTGAGCGGAACTTTATTGAATTGACGAAAAAGATAACCGACCATGAGTTCTCTACGGCTCTTGATAAGCTCAAAGTAGGTGATTGGGCGTATATTGACGGCCCCTATGGTGAATTTACCTTTAAGGGTGAGTATCCCAAGATCGGAATGATCACGGGTGGTATCGGGATAACGCCTCTTCTGAGCATAATTCAATACTGCACGGATACTGGAATAGATTCACAGATTACGCTGCTGTACGGTAACAGAAGTGAAGAAACCATAGCGTTTCGGAAAGAGCTGAGCAAGTTGGAGCAGAGGAACAAAAGCCTGAAGTTACTACATATCCTGTCTCGCCCCAGTGCTGACTGGAAAGGGCGGCGAGGTCACATAGACCTTCAGCTGATCAGGGAAGAGCTACCGGATTATATGGAACGCGTTTTCTACGTGTGCGGACCACCGTCTCTCGTGACAGATCTCACGGACGCTCTCAACACGCTCGGAGTTCCGGCAGCAAAGATCAAGACAGAAGATTTCCTCGGCTATTCATGACAAAGATTAGGGTGGTGTAGTCACATGCCACGGATACGAGTTTACACAGCGCCCGGCTGTCCCTGGTGTAAAAAAGCGAAGGAGTATTTGCGTGAGAAGGGGCTGGCCTTTGAGGAGATCAACGTCGCGGCGAACCGTGAGGCACTGCAGGAGCTGCTGGCTAAGACTGGCCGGATGGCCGTGCCCGTTCTGGAGCTCGACGGCACGCTCATTCGGGGCTACAACGTTGCGAAGCTGGAAGAAGCTCTGAAACTGGTTCGGACGATCGAGAACGTCTATGATCTGGTGATTCTTGGTGGCGGCGTCTCAGGCTTAAGTGCTGCGATCTATGCAGGCCGTACCAAGCTCAAGACCGCGGTTGTCGCGGAGAAGCTCGGGGGCATGATCGTCGTGGCAGAGCGGATCGAGAATTATCCCGGGCTCCGGACGGTATCAGGGCTAGAGCTCACGGATACCTTGGTAGAGCAGGTGCGGGAGCACGATGTCGCGATCATCGAGCGGCTGGCGACGGCGGTGGAGCGCTGCGAGGACGGCTGCTTCAAGGTCGTTCTGGGTGAGGAGTATCTGCACACCAAAGCGCTCATCTTCGCCACGGGCACGGAGTGGCGGCACCTGGGTGTGCCGGGCGAGGATACGTTCGCCGGTCGAGGCGTGCATTACTGCGCGCTGTGCGACGGCGCGTTTTATAAGGGTAAGGTGATTGGCGTGGTTGGCGGCTCGGATTCAGCCGTGAAGGAAGCGTTACTGCTGGCCGAGTACGGCTCGAAGGTCTACCTGATTTACCACGGTGAGAAGCTCAGACCGGAGCCCGCGAATCTGCAGCGGGTGCAGGAGCACGAGAAGATCGAAGTGATCACGGGAAACACCGTGGTGGAGATACAGGGTGACGAATTCGTGCGCAGTGTCGTTCTGGAGAAGCCATACCAGGGCAGGACGGAGCTGAAGCTCGATGCGATCTTCGTTCGAATCGGGCACGAGCCCGTCTCGGGCCTCGCACAGGCGATTGGCGTCAGCGTCAACAATAAGGGCGAGGTCATTGCGGATCGCGAGTCGAGGACGAACATTGCGGGCGTCTTCGCGGCCGGTGATGTGGTAGCGAAGAAGCTCAAGCAGGCGATTATAAGCGCGGCCGAAGGAGTGTTGGCTGCCTACGCAGCGTATCATTACGTGCATGAGAAAGAGTTGATCTGTATCTGCGATGATGAAGCCTGATCTTAATCAGCTCAGATCAGCTCATCGAAGACTGATTTGCGTCTTACGCCCCCGAGACAGCAGCAAAGTTCAGATGCACGCCAGAAGGAGCAGCGCGGGTTCGTGACGAGCAGGTATGAGTTATCAGAAGAGCCAAACTCGAAGGGAAAGGCGATCAGGGTCTCTATAGCAACCAATAAAGTCGCAGGGGTGAAAGCGAAGCTGAAGAAAGGGATGGCGTTGTGGAGCAGCTTGCCCGGAAGCCGATGCACATCAGCGAGCTGAGCAGAGCATTGCCTGAGGAGAGGAGGCTCGTCGCATACCACCTCGCGGCATTGGAAGAACGCGGGTTCTTTAGCCTTATGTCGGTGGGGCGATTGTAGGGCTCGGGAGAGGGCGGAAACCGGGTGGGGGCGAAGGCGATAAATTAAATACGCGCGTTGTCCTTATACCCTCGCATGAAGCTGCTACTCACCGCTCCGTATTATCCGCCGCACGTGGGCGGTATTGAGGCTCATACGCGGGCGATTGCGCACGGGATGCGTGACCGGGGGTATGAGGTTGCGGTGGTCTCGTCAACCGGGCATGACGAGCACCTCAGGATTATCATGGTTCCCTGCGTACCGATCCCCTATTCGCCCATTCCGCTCTGCTTTCCGGACATCCATGCCGAAGTGTATCATTCACACATTCCCGCTCCGTTCTTCGCGCGGAGGGTCGAGAAACGGGGATACGGGCCGCACCTCGTCACGTACCATAACGACGTTGTCATTCCTCCCCACGTGGGTAGTAAGCCCGTACCCGGCTTTCTAGCGCGGAGGATCGAACGCTGGCATGAGAAGCTCCTGAGGCCGGTGCTCGATGCCGCAGCGGCCATCATTGCGACCACGCGAAGTTATGCCGAGACCTCGCCGGTGCTGAAAGACTATTTAGAGAAGGTAGAGATCGTTCCCAACGCGATAGCGGTAGCGGATTTTGTGCCGGGAAAGGACGCGGGCGAGCGAGAAGCGATCGTGCTCTATGCGGGCCGGCTCGTTGAGTATAAAGGACTTGATATCCTACTCGGGGCGATGAGACAGATATCGGCGCGACTAATCGTGGTGGGTGAGGGTGAGGACAGAAGCCGATTTGAGATCCTCGCGAGACGATACGGAGTTCGGGCAGAGTTTAAGGGGCGTCTGCCGGATGCAGAACTCAAGAACTGGATGCGAACGGCACGAGTGCTCGTATTACCGGCGCAGTCGCGTCTCGAAGCGTTTGGTATCGTGCTACTCGAGGCGATGGCGTCTCGAACGCCGGTGGTCGCCTCGAGCAGCCCCGGCGTGGCTGAGGTTGCGCGGCATGGCGGCTTGGTCTTTGAGGGGCCTGAGGAGCTTGCCCTGCACCTGAACCGGCTCCTGGAGGACGATGCGCTCGCCACGCAGCTGGGTCGGAAAGGCCGTGCGGCTGTCGAACGGGAGTACGACTGGAAGCGGGTGCTTGATAAGCTCGAGGCGCTCTATAAGAGACAGCGCCGATGAAGAAGATCGCGGTGATCATTCCGGTCTCTGAATTTGAGGATGCTGCGGTCGTGGAAAGATCCGCGCGAGCGATTTCGGCTCTGGATTTTACGGGCCTGGAGGCACGGGTCGTCTACGCCGTTGACCTTCGAGCCGAGTTGGATGAACGCGTCTCGGCACTGCAGCAGGCAGGCCTCGAGGTCTTCACGAGATGGCGGCGCGGGAAGCGTGCGGGGGCGATCAATGACGCGCTTTTGTATCTTGCGGATTCCCACCCGGACTATCTCGCCCTCTTCGATGTGGATTCACGCCCTGATCGCAATTTTGTTACGGAATGCGTTACGGCGCTTGAACGTGAGCCGCAGGCGTATATTGCCTCTTCGCGCCGTTACGTCTCGAATCCCATGAACTTCGTTGCGCAGACCGTTCAGGCGGAGTACTACCTCTTGAACTTCCTCCTCAAACGATCGGCGTTCAAGCAGTTCAACGGGTTGATCGGTGTGCTCCGGGCCGATCTTCTCTATGCGCATCCACTTGACGAGAGCGTGATCACTGAGGATGCAGATTACGCGACGCGGTTGTACGCGCAGGGCTATCACGCCGTTCTGGTCCATTCGACGAGGTTGTATGAGCAAGCTCCGGTCAGCTGGCGCGATTTACTCAAGCAGCGGAAGCGGTGGCATTACGGCGGCCTGCAGCTCTGGCGGCACAGGAAACTGGTGCGACGCAGCCCGAACAGGAAATTCGCTCGCGCGTGGTTCATCGCACTCACGCTGGGGTACTGCGTGCTCCTCCTCTTACCGCTCGCCCTGCTCACACCTATTGTCATACTCGTCTACCCGCGAAGCGCGTTGGCCGATAGTGCGCTCCAGAAACCACCATCTCGCGTCTCGCTCGGGCTGCTGATCCTTCTTTTCATCCTCCAATATTCCGCGATCGTCGCGCTGCTCAAGTTCATCGGGGGGCGAGGTGTAGCGTGGGAACCGATGCACAGGGTCGGAGATTGAAGCGGTACGCGGGGCTTCTACTCAGTCTCGCGACGATACTGGTCATCTTCAAACTGACCGAGACGAGCATGACCTGGCGCGTGATTGCGGGCGCGCAACCAGGACTGCTGCTCCTCGCCTTTGTCTTTCATCTCCTCTTCTGGCTCTTCTGGGCGCTCCGGCTCAAAGTGCTCTTCTCGATCCTGAAGAGCAGGATTTCCGTTGGCTACGCACTCGAGGCCACCCTGGCGAGCATGTTTCTAGCAGCGATCACCCCCTCGTCGGCCGGCGGCGAGCCGCTGCGGATCAAGATGCTTGTGGATAAAGGTGCGACTCTCGGTGGCGCGAGTGCGGTAGTGGTGGCCGAGCGGCTGCTCGACGCGATCTTTTTTCTCCTCGCTCTTGCGCTTTTCCTCGCTCTCACCGGCTTTTCCACGCGATTCGGGATTGAGATTGGCGTCGCCTTCTTCGCCGTGCTGGTGGTCCTCCTCGCCATTCTCACGGTGGCGATCAAGAAGCCGGAGGGCGTTGACAAGGTGGTTCAGATACTCTATCCGCTTCTCAGCAAGTTTCTTCGGGAGCAGCGGGCCGAGAAGATCAGCGCGTTTGTTAGCAAGGAGGCGAGATTGTTCAGCGATGCGGCGATCGAGCTGATGACCCAATCGCCGTATCGGCTCGTATTCGCCTCGGTGCTCACCGTGCTGCTCTGGCTCTTCGAGTTTCTCGTGCCGTCCGCTGTGCTGATGGCCTTCAATCAGAGCCCCGTTGTGCTCTATTCGATCACCGCGCAGCTCATCATCGTTATCGTCTCGCTCATCCCTCTCACGCCCGGCAGCAGCGGGATAGCCGAGACAAGCATGGTCTACCTCTACTCGCGGTTCGTCACTGTAAGTACCGTAGGTCTCCTGGTGGGCGTCTGGCGCGCGATAACGTACTTCTCGAACCTGATCGTCGGCTTTATCGTCACGGCGAAGGTGATTAAGGCGAGCCTTAAGTAATCTCCAAGGCGGACGCGCTAGTAGAAGATCTCTACAAAGGCTGATTTCTGATGCTGATCTTTGCTGACCCATTAAACTCGATGAAGCCTTATCTTCCGCTCTTCATGGTCGAATACCTCCGCAGAAATGGTACTAAGTGACCAGAGTTTCTCGCGAAGGTGGAATCGGTTCGCTTCGTTTGGTACTTAATCCTGTGAGCGCACAGAGTGTGCAATGCCTTGTCACGCCTGAAAACAGTCCAATAAGGCGAACAGGGCTAATAGCAGCTCCATGGCGCAGTCCTATATTCTGTGCAAGCCCGATTATGGCGACGCTGCCGAGGGCACTCCGCATGAGAAGGTCTGGCCACTCTCACATTCTCTTCTAACAATAGGTTTGGTAGGGTTCAAGGTATGCACTAAAAAAGTTAAGTGGGCCCTTTAAATCCTCAGGATCCCCCGAAACGGGGGTTATATGCGCTAATCACCTACGGTAGGGGTGGAGGGACTGCCCCCCTCTTGGTATGCACGTAAAAAAAGTAAGTGGGCCCTACGAATGGGACCGCCGAGATGCACTTAATATATTAAGTGAGTCCTTGATTTTTGCCCCTTCTGATGACCCGCCGTTGCTTCCGCCGAAGTTGTCGCCTGACCGTATCCGCCGCCCCTTCGGAAGCGATATGATGATATGTAAGAAGGAAAAACTAAAGTTCCTTCTTCAGCTTCGCCTTCACTTCTGCCATCGCTTCCGCCACGCCATCGCCGTCGCCATCTTCGGGCGGCACCAAGCGAAGAAGAACTACCAGGCAGCCTTATAGGATGGTGCCCAAGCAGCAGATGGCTGTTCCCTGTTTTGTATAACAACCATGAAGATTTTTAAAGCTTGTTATATAAATATCTAGTATGAAAACTTTAACGAAGTACATCCTCTCCAGCTTCGGCGGCAAGGTGGTTAATAGAGAGGAGATGGAAAGGGCATGTAGAAGGTTTGGTGCAGACGCCAGCTCCACCATAAACTTCATGATCTCATACAGCTATCTCGTAAGGATTTTAAGGGGGCTCTACTATGTGAAGACCATTGAGGAATTCAGGCTCAAAAAATCCCTGAACATTTATAATATCCTATCTCTCGGCATGGAAAAGCTTGGAATTAAATGGTATTTTGGTTTGTACACAGGCCTCAAACTTAGCGGCTTAACCCATGAATACTTTGACACAGTATTCATTTTAAATGAAAGCATATTCAGGCCCAAGGAGATAAAGGTTATGGAGGAAAAGGTAAAATTCATTAAATTGAGAAGCAAACTCTTTGGCTTTGGGATAATAATCGAGGGCAACATAAAGTTTTCTGACGTTGAAAAAACCCTGCTGGATTTTATTTATGTCTCAAACTACAGGTCTGTCCTGGAGGAAAGAATAATCTTAATAATAGGGGAATACAGCAAAACTGCGAAAGCAAGTAAGATTAAGACCTACTTAAAGTTTTATCCCAAAACCGTGGGAAAGGTGGCTGGGAATGCCGGACTTGTCTGAGTTCATTTCTTTTGTAGCAGAAAAATCTGGAGTCGAGAAGGCAAACCTGATAGAATCAGACATACTCATGCACAGGATTTTGAAGCTGATTTACTCTTCTCCACATTTCATGGAGAATTATCTTTTCAAGGGAGGAAGCTGTTTGGTAAAGTGTTATTTTGGCTATTACAGGTTCAGCATTGACCTGGATTTTACATGGCGGAATCAGGAAATCTGGAAGGTTGGTGAGAAAGAACTGAGAAGAAGGCTCCTTGCAGAGATAAAAGCATTTGGCCAGCTCCTGGAGAGCATAGCCAAGCAGTCTGGCCTGGAGTTCGTAAACGATACTAAAAACAACAGGTATTTTGAGTTTGGCGGAGGCGGGAGAATGGCAACACTTAAGCTCTGGAAAGGGCATGAGTTAGTGAAGATTCAGGTAAACTTTGTCGAGGAGCTTTTGTTTCCTTATAAAAAGGTGAAGGTGAGGACTTTACTCGATGGTCTGGCGCTTTCCAAGGATGAGGAGGCATACTTTGAGGAGTTTTTGAATTTCTATAAGCCATTTGAGGTCATTGCCTATGATGAAAGGGAAATCCTGTGCGAGAAGGTCAGGGCAATACTCACGAGAAGGGCTCAAAAACTAAGGGATTTCTACGACATTCTGGTGCTGGAGAACCATGGCTTCAGCATAGAACAGTTAAGCGATGAGATAGCCAGGAAGATAAAATCAGCGCTATACTACAGGAAGTACAGGGAGAACCTGGAGCTAAACAAAAAAGCGGTGAATTTTGGCAGAGGGATTTTAGAAGACCCCTTTGAGAGAGAATTGTTTGTTGTAAATCCACCTATGAATTTTGAGAAATTCCTGAATAAAGTTTTAGATTCGTTGAAAGAGATAGCAAACAGCATAATATAAGACGTCTATTGGTTTTGTTAGATTTAAATATGCTTCTATGCTAACTGCGGGCTAAAGCCCGCAGATTTTTGATGCATAGTATTCTGGTTACGGACATAGTCCAACGCAGTTTCTTCTGTCAATCGCCCGACAGAATCCTTGAAATTTCCTCTGCTCCACAAACTACCTTCTGGGTATCTCAGACGAAATTTTTCGTTAAGACGAAAAATTTCATACGAAGAACCTCCTTTCAAAATTCTCATGGCTTCTGACTGCGACATTGTTGGAGGTATTTGTGCAATGACATGAACGTGGTCTGGCATAACAGAAATTTCCTTGACTTCTATGTTATGCCTTTTTGCTGTGTGCTCTATAGATGCTTTGCACAGCAAAGCATTTTTTGTTTTACGAAACATTTTGTATCTGTATTTCGTGCACCACTGAAAGTGGTGCACGTTGTTTCCTACCGAATGTTTGTAGTGGATAAATTCGTCTAACTGCATGAAATCACCTTTTTATATTTTGAAAAAGAAGATAGCTTTATCTAAGTGTGTTGGCTAACTTCAGTTTGGAGTTTGCTTTTTCATTTTGAGGCAAACTCCTTACTTTTATTTGTTTTTTACAGAAATAAAGATTTGGTAATGCTCGCAAATTCATCCATCGGCTAAAGCCTATGGATTTCTTTGCGAGGAATTAAAAATTCGTTAACAGTTTTTAAACCCATATTCTTTTCTATTCTTTGATATTTAAAAATACTATTTCAGTTTTTTAAAATTTTTTCTCTTCGTTTTCGGCAAAAACGGAATCTCACGCATCAGTAAAGCATAAGGCTTGTTATTGGCAGTTTTATTTTAATTCTAAAAGAGGTGATTGGCTTGAAAGGCAGAATTGATGAAATCAAAGAGATGGAAAAGAAAAATGGCAACAAATACCATCTTGCAACTATAAATGGCGAGAAATATTCTATCTGGGACCCAAAGCAAGTGGAAGGCTTGAAACAAGGGAGTGTTGTCGAATACCAGTTCAGATATGAAAAGGGGCGGTACAAGAGCATAACTGAGTTAGAGCTTATTGATGACTCAAACTGTGAATTAGGTAACTACGGTCTTGAAGAGCTTACAGGTAAGGATATTCAGATTGGAAGGATGACATCTTTAAAATATGCTATGGAAATTACCAAGGATTTGGGATTTGGATTAGAGGATAAAATTGATATTACGGTAGATTTAGCAAAGCGGCTTGAAAAATACATAAACAGCGGAAATATTGAGGAAGAAGATCCAAAAAGATAATCTCTGCAAGCCTAAAGTCAAGCCACTATCAGGCTATAGTTATAATTTTACCTTTTGCCTATCTCCTGTTTTGTTGAGATGCAAATAACGGAATATAAATCTTTTTTTCAGATCTACTCTTTTATAACATTTTCATTATTTCTGAGATAAAAGTTTGGATATTGTC
>Ga0116202_10002254_pt1 | contig 11473 bp, 11 predicted proteins | sample LakKivw325mmetaG_FD_94479 | JGI IMG/M metagenome (GOLD analysis project Ga0116202, IMG submission 94479) | Anoxic lake water microbial communities from Lake Kivu, Rwanda to study Microbial Dark Matter (Phase II) - Lake Kivu water 325m metaG | ecosystem: Environmental > Aquatic > Freshwater >... | reverse complement strand
GATCGGGCCTTTTAAAGAGAGGGCAAAATTTGAGAAATTGTTGAAAATTTAATGAAACAGAACATTGATATTTCCACTTCCACGCTGTTTCGTTTTGTCCTGATAATTTTAGGGTTGATTTTTATTTATCTGACCCGCGATATATTGCTGATGATCTTTATCGCGTTGATCATCGCGGCGGCCATTGATGAGCCGGTGGATTGGCTGGCCCGGCATCACGTTCGGCGGCCGCTGGGCGCGGCCATAATCTATTTGACTATTTTGCTGGCTTTGGTCGCTTTTATCTACTGGGCTCTGCCGCCATTGGCCAGTCAATTAAAGGTGTTGGCCACTGTTTTGCCAGAATTTCTGGATAAGATCGGAGTCAATCTTTCCTTACTCCAAACTAAGTTCACTTCCGAATACAGCCAAAAGTTACTGGAAGGTTTCAGCGGCCAGCTTTACGGCGCCACTTCTAATATCTTTGGCACGGCGATAAATATTTTTGGCGGCATCTTTTCAGCCGGCGTGATAATTGTCATTTCTTTTTACTTGGTAGTGCAGGATAAGGGCATTAAGCGGTTTTTGGCCAGTGTGACGCCGGCCGAACACCGGCCCTACGTGGCTAATCTGGCCGAACGCATCCAGTCAAAGCTGGGCGCCTGGCTTCGGGGGCAGTTGTTTTTGATGTTAATTATCGCGGTTTTAATATTTTTGGGACTGTCTTTTTTGAAAGTGGAATTTGCTTTGACCTTGGCTTTACTCGCCGGACTTTTTGAGATCGTCCCGTATGTTGGGCCAATCTTGGCCGGTTTGACCGCCATCACTTTGGCCTTTCTGCAATCTCCAGTGTTGGCACTGCTGGTGCTAATCCTTTTTTTGGTGGCGCACCAGATAGAAAGCTACTTGCTGATTCCGCAAATAATGAAGCGGGTGGTAGGGTTAAACCCCTTGGTGGTTATTATCTCTATGATAATTGGCGCCAAACTAATGGGCGTTTTGGGCATCATTGTGGCGGTGCCGGTGGTGGCTACTCTTTCGGTGTTTTTGGGTGATATCTTTTTGCGAGAGCAAAAGTAGAAAGTCATTTTAAAAAGCCCCGCCGGTTTACTGGCGGGGCTTTTGTTTTAGCGTTTTAGATTAGCGGGATAGTGGAGTTGATTTTTGGCGGCTTTTCAGTTTATCCGGCACCAGAACCAGCAAGGCGGCCAGCGCCGTGGCGCCTTCGGCAATAATGTCAATAAAGAAGCGATTATTGGTTTCTAAGAAGTGGGCCCGCATGGTTATGATATAGAACCAACGGAGCATGGCGACATCAAGACTGAAGAAGCGTTGGAAGAAAAAATAAAGAAAAAGCAGGCCGTCGGGCAGCAGCGCGGCTAAAGCGCCCAGAGCCATTTGCCGCCAGGCAGGCGAAGAGCGAGCCAACCAAAAAACAATTGCCGCGCCAACGAGCAAATCAAGAAAAGATTTAGCCACTACCAGCCAAAATTCATAGGTCGAGACGCCGGCTAGGCGCGAAGTATATTCCCAGTGGGGAATAGCGTCCAAAATCAGGTGAGACAAGATTGCTAAAACAAAAACAGCCCAATAATTCTTAATTCTTGAGCCAAGGGCCGCGCCAACTAGCAGATGCGGGGTTAGGACCATCTCAATTTACAATTTACAATTTACAACTTACAATCAAGCTATGGGCATATTATACATTATCGCGACCCCGATTGGCAATTTGGGGGATATTACTTTGCGGGCGCTGGAGACGTTAAAAGAGGTGGATATGGTGCTTTGCGAGGATACGCGCCAGACGCTGAAACTATTGAATCATTATAATATCAAAAAGCCGCTGGTTAGTTATTTTCAGCACAGTAAATTGTCCAAGGTTGAGTATGTTGCCGAGCTTCTTAAAGCCGGCAAAAATTTGGCTTTAGTCACGGACGCGGGCACGCCCGGGATTTCTGATCCAGGCAATCAGTTGATCAGTTTATTAGTTGATCAGTTTATCAGTTCCAAAGCTGACAAACCGACAGACTGGCAAACCGACAAACTGAAGATTGTGCCGCTTCCCGGCCCGAATGCCGCCGTGGCTGCTTTAAGTATTTCCGGTTTTCCAACCGATAAGTTCATCTTCGCCGGTTTTCCGCCGCATAAAAAGGGGCGGGAAAAGTATTTTAAAGAAATAGCCGTGGCCGAACATACCGTCGTGTTCTACGAATCAACGCACCGGATATTAAAAGCATTGGAACAATTAATCGTGTTGTTGCCGCAGCGCCAAATCGTCGTCTGTCGGGAACTGACCAAAATGTTTGAGAGCGTGTATCGCGGCACGGCGGAGGAAGTTTTAAAAATATTAAATAGTGATAAAAATAATTTGAAAGGGGAGTTTGTGGTAATTGTCAGGTATGAGTAAATTTTACATCACCACCCCAATCTATTACGTAAACGACCGGCCGCATATTGGCCATGCCTATACCACGGTGGCGGCCGATATTTTGGCGCGTTGGCACAGACAGCAGGGCGAAGATGTTTTCTTTTTAACCGGCACCGATGAACACGGCGCCAAGGTGGCCGAAGCCGCGCAAAAAGCGGGCCAGTCACCCAAGGATTTTTGTGATGCCAAAGCGCAGGATTTTAAGCAGGCCTGGCAGCTGCTAAATATCCAGTACGATAATTTTATCCGCACCACCGACCAAAAACATGAAGCGGCGGTGCAGGCCGTGTTGCAGCAATTATTTAATGATGGCCATATTTATAAGGGCGAATACGAAGGGCTTTATTGCCAGGGTTGTGAGCAGTATTTGACAGCCGATGATTTAGTTGACGGCAAGTGCCCGGACCATCAGACCGCGCCGCAGTTGATGAAAGAAGAAAGCTACTTTTTCAAGCTATCGGCTTGGCAGAAAGAACTGGCCAAAAGAATTGAGGGCGATGAACTAAAAATTGAGCCGGTTGAGCGCAAAAATGAGGTGCTAAGTTTTATCAACGGCGGCTTAAAAGATATTTCCATTTCCCGCAAAAATGTTAAGTGGGGCGTGCCGCTGCCGTTTGATAAAGAACAAACAACCTATGTTTGGATAGACGCGTTTTTGAATTACTTAACTGGCATTGGTTGGTCTGGGCCCGATGTGGCTGGGCCACGTGATGCTGCGGAGCAGCATTTTACGTGGTGGCCGGCGGAGGTGCAACTGATGGCTAAAGACATTATCCGGGTGCACAGTACGATCTGGGCCGGTATGCTGTTGGCGTTGGGATTGCCGTTGCCTAAAAAAATGTTCGTGCACGGATTTTTTACACTAGCCGGACAAAAAATAAGCAAATCGCTGGGCAATGTTATTTGGCCTGAAGAGCTGGTTAATAAATTTGGCGTTGACGCCAGTCGATATCTACTAATGTCTTCCACGCCCCTTGGGCAGGACGGCGATATTTCTTGGGAAAAGATGACCGATAAATATAATTCTGATTTGGCTAATACCCTAGGGAATCTGATTAGCCGTGTATTTAATTTAATAGAAGCTAATTTTGACGGCCAGGTTGAGCCAGCGGATGGCGTGAATTTGGATATTGCGCCGCTGATGCGGGAATTGAAATTGTATGAAGCCTTGCAGTTAATCCGTGAAAAAATCTTTTGGGCCAATCAATATATAGACGAAATAAAACTTTGGCAGCTGGTAAAAGATGATAAAGCTCAAGCAGCCAAGGCGCTGGGCGAATTACTCGGTGTGATTATTGTGGTGGGGGAGAGGCTTGAGCCTTTTATGCCGCAGGCCGCCGAGAAAATCCTGGCCGCGGCTCGGGCGGAAAAAATTGTAAAAGGAGAAGCGTTGTTCCCTAAAATTAAATAGAGCTCTTTTGAGGGAGGGGGTGAAGGAGATGGCGGACAGAAAGCTGTTTTTGTCTGGTCTTATTTTTATTTTTTTGACAGCGTTGCTGTTGTCTTGCTCTGAGCGATATGAAAATAAAAACAAGAATACAACCTGGCATTATAAGATGGTTCAGCCCGGAATAGTAGAGGTAGTTGTCTTAAATGCAAAAAACTGGGAGTCAAAAGAAGCTGAATATTTGAAGCTCTTGGAGCGAGGCATAGCGGCGGCTAGGGAACGCTACGGAAAACAGTATGATATGAAGCTTGAGATGAAAAAGATTGCCGGCGGCGGGACCAAAGCAGTCTTTACTCTGACGCCCTTGTCAAAATGATGCACCTTAAGAGGCCAGGCTCAGCCTGGCCTCTTTCAATTGCCGTTGGAATAATTAAAAGCTATAATTATTTTGGTAATCTAAACTTATGCTAATTGATACCCACGCTCACGTGAACTTTGCCGCTTATAAAGATGACGGGGAAGAGGTGATCAAGCGGTCGCTGGCCGAAAATGTTTGGCTGATAAACGTCGGTTCGCAATTTAAGACCGCACAGCGCGCTGTTGCCATCGCGGAAAAATATTCTGAAGGCATTTGGGCGGCCGTTGGGCTACACCCTATCCACTTGCAGGAGGGGACAGCCGAGGCCTACGAGGACGAATACGAAAAAGTGGAATTTGCCAGCCGGGCCGAAAAGTTTGATTTTGCGGCCTATAAAACCTTGGCGCAACACGAGAAAGTCGTGGCTATCGGCGAAGTTGGCCTGGATTATTACCGCAATCCCGGTACTGAAGACCAACAAAAAGAAATATTATTTGAGCAGTTGCGCCTGGCCGAAGAACTTAAAAAACCGGTGATTTTTCATTGCCGCGACGCGCATAATGACTTGCTGGAAATACTGCAGAAAATAGTGAGCAATAAACAGTTGACAGTCGGCGGGGTCATCCATAGTTTTTCTGGCCGCTGGTCGCAGGCCCAGCAGTATCTAGACATGGGATTTTATTTAGGGTTTAACGGCATCATCACTTTTGCCCGCGATTATGACCGGGTGGTGCGCCAGATGCCGCTGGAGCGCCTGCTCGTGGAAACTGACTGCCCTTATTTGACCCCAATTCCGTATCGTGGTAAAAGAAACGAGCCAAGCTATGTAAAATACGTGGCGGAAAAAGTGGCAGAGTTGCGGGGCATCAGCGTGGAAGAAGTAGCGGAGCAAACCACTAAAAACGCCAGGGAGCTTTTTAAAATTTGAGTAAAATTTCCCCTCCTTTAGGAGGGGTTAGGGGAGATTTTAATGGAGCATTTTTCATATAACAAAAACCTAAGGGTTTTAAGCCGTCAATTGCGCAGAAAATCAACCGATGCTGAAAGGTTGCTTTGGTCAAAGATTAGAAGACGGCAAATAAAAAATTATCAATTTTTTAGACAAAAACCCATTGGTAATTATATCGTTGACTTTTATTGTAAAGACGCAAAATTAATTATTGAAATTGACGGCGGACAGCACTACGAAGATAAAAATATAAAAAAAGACAAAGTTCGTGGCGAAAAATTAAGGAAATTAGGTTTGAGGGTTATGCGTTTTACGAATTTGGATATTTTGAAAAATATTGATAACGTGGTAAACAAAATTTATAGCGAGATAGATAAGGTATAAAAATCCTCCCCAGCCCTCCCTAAAGGGAGGGAGGCGCGCACAAAATATTTATGATTTTAGAGATTAAAACCTATCCAGATAAGATATTAACAAAAAAAGCCAAGCGAGTTGGTGAGATTAATGATGTCGTCAAAAAACTGATAGACGATATGGTAGATACGCTTTACGCCAGCAAGGGCGTTGGCTTGGCGGCCAACCAGGTGGGTGTGGCCAAGCAAATTATTGTGGTTGATGACGGTAGCGGTTTGGTGGTTTTAATCGAACCCAAAATTGTTAAGAAAAAAGGCAATGTGGTTTTAGCGGAAGGGTGTTTAAGCTTCCCGGGCCTGGAAATTCCCGTTAAGCGGCCGGCCAAAATTGAAGTGGAATATAAAGATCGGCACGGCGTCCATAAAAAAATAAAAGCCGAGCAACTATTGGCTCGGATAATCTGTCATGAAGCGGACCACCTGAATGGTAAAACTTTACTGGATAAGTTGCCGTTGCTGACCAGACTAAAAGTTAAGCGGCAACTGAAAAAGGCGGCAAAGTAATTTATAGCCAGCCGCCCAAGATCACAATTCCCAAACCCAGCAAAATTACTCCGGCAACAAGGTGCAGCAGCCGGAGTTTTTGTTTACGCCAATTTTCGGCCCGTTCGGGCTCAAGGCCAAAGTATAATAAAAACACAATGGCCAGCATTGGCGCTACAAAGATGAGGTTATAGACAACAAGATAAAGGAGCGATTTTAGCAGCGTGGTTTTGGAAGCCAGCATTCCTAATATCACAACGTAGGGACCGGAAGTGCAAGGAAGCAGAAACAGGCTCACAACCAGGCCAATTAAAAACCCGCCTACCGGATTGGAAACACCCATGATTAGCTGTTTCATTTTTGGCCGCCAGGCCTGCGGCACTTCCATCAAAAAGCCGCCTCCGCCGTACCAAAAATAGTCTTTAACGTTGAGCAAGCCCAAAAGTATGGCTAGCGCTCCAACCGCGTAATAAAAATACTGGGCGTAGGCCAGAGTGTAAGTTCGGATAAATTCCAAGAGCCCCACGCCCATCAAAAAATAGGCCACAAATATCGCTAAAGTGAAACTCAAGCCGGTCCAAAGCGCGCGCCGGCGGTTAGTATCGCTCACCAACATTGAGGCCATCAGCAAGATTAAAATGGCAAACTCGCAGGGGTTAATAGCATCCAGCGCGGCGCCGCAAACCACGGCTACGGGCGTTAAGTTGAGCGATTGCTGGCCGGTTTGGCAGGCGGTTTCGCTGGCTTGGACCGGCAGGGCAATAAAAAAAGCCAGGGCGACCAGCAGTAAAATTTGGCTAGGGATTTTTCTCATAATTGTCTGTATGATAACATTATTATGGGTTGAAAAAAAGCGGAGCGCAACAAACAAGACCCCAAATTCTTTATCGGATGCGGGGTCTTTCTTTTTTGGTTGAAAAAAACAGGGCACCGATTAACGGTGCCCGTTTGAGAAAAGCGGTCAAGCCAGAGGAAGACACTTGACGGGTCTTGGAGGGAGCTTCTCAAGATCTTTTAACTTTTTCTTTTGCATCTTGAGAATAAGCCGAAGAGCGTCTGAAATCAGGCCGTGGCGTTCAGACATTTCTTTGACTCTTTGCAGGGATATCTGGATTTCCCAGGGCTCCAGCTTTTGTTTGGCCAAGGCTTTTTCGTTTTTGCTGACGAAGGCGAAGGCTTCTTTTAGAGATGCCTGAACCTTTTCTATCAGCTTGCTTATTTCTTCGTCTTTCTTTGTTTGCCCGATGTTTTCAATGACCTCCTCCATTTCCTTGAGCCATTCCAGCTCTCTTGCGAAGCACTGAAAATGCCCATTAATTTCTTTGTGATAACTTCTTAAAAAACTTTCAGCTTCGTCGTTGAGCGAACTTTGGGCTAAGGCGGGGAGGGGTGAAAAAACGAGGCAGGCCGTGAATAAAAGGAACAATGCTTTCTTCATATTTTCCTCCATTTCAAGGGATTTTATGCATTTCAGAATACTTACATTATACACCAAATATAATACTTTGTCAATAGTTGAGCTTTCTATTTTTATGGGTTGAAAAAAAGCGGAGCGCAACAAACAAAACCCCAAATCCTTTATCGGATGCGGGGTCTTTCTTTTTTGGTCGTTGACAAAAAACACAATTAGTAGTATATTCAACCAAGCCCTTTTTCATATTTTTTTCCAAAAAATCAAACAAACGATAGAACAATAATGAAAGGAGCTGATGGAGATGGGTATGATTAAAAGAATTTTGGCTGGCTGGCGGGAGAAGAAGAGGAGAAAAAAGAAAGAAGAGGAAGAAAGGTTAATGGGGAAGGAGGCCTTGAAGAGAATTTTGGAAGGCGAAGAGGTGTTTTATGTTGGGAGAAGGTTTTCTTTTCCGAGCCGCGACTTTGTGACGGCAATCTGTCCGTCGCTCTGCGATTGCCCAGAGCAGATAAACGCCCTGGAGGCTTTCCTGGCTATGGGGTTGCCCGCTGATGTTTTGAATCGGGTATTTCAGGGGGGGCCGTCAGAATGGGATCCTAAAGGGATAGGTTCCTGCCCTCGGTGGGGGTTTGAGAGATGGAGTTTGTTGGCCGCGGCCATGGGCAAGAGACTCCACCTTTTTGACGGCAAAGATTGCCTTTTAACGCCTATCGCTACTTTTTCCCCAAGCGGAGAAGCGGAAATTTCTCCGGAATATCAAGATTATCTAAGCAGGTCCCATCTGATGATTGCTCATCCGGATGGGCGCCTGGAGGAGGTTTAACAATAGCGCCTATGGGCGCAATAGATTTTAGGCCCCGGTCTTTAAAAGGAGACTGGGGCTTTATTTTTGGCTTAAAAAGCGTTATTGTTAAAACATAAAATATAAGCCAATGGAATTTGTATGGCTAAATATGACCACAAGAAAATTGAAAAGAGGTGGTCCCGCTGCGCGGGATTTCGCTTCGCTCAACAGTAAGCTAATTTTTATGAAGTACGACCATAAAAAAGTAGAAGCCAAATGGCAAAAGTTTTGGGCGCAGCACCCAGAGCTTTATTCGGCTGATGATAAAAGCCAGGCGGAGAAACAATACATTCTGGATATGTTCCCGTATCCTTCGGGCGACGGGTTGCATACCGGGCACGTGGAAAGCTATACGGCCACGGATATTATTTCTCGCTACTGGCGCATGAAAGGCAAAAACGTGCTTCACCCGCAGGGCTGGGACGCTTTTGGTCTGCCCGCGGAAAACTACGCCATCAAAAACAAAGTTCATCCGGCCAAAACCACCCAGGCGGCCATTGCCAATTTTAAAAAGCAGATGAATATGATGGGGCTGTCCTACGACTGGTCGCGCGAGGTTAATTCATCTGACCCTAAATATTATAAATGGACGCAGTGGTTTTTCTTGTTGCTTTACAAAAACGGCTATGCTTATAAAGCCAAAGGAAAGGTGAATTGGTGCAATTCTTGCCAGACGGTGCTGGCCAATGAGCAGGCCGAAGGGGGAGTGTGCGAGCGTTGCGGCAAAGAGGTTGTTCAAAAGGATTTAGAGCAGTGGTATTTCAAAATTACGGATTTTATAGAAAACAAAGGTAAAACTTCGGGCTTGTTGTCTGGCTTAGACAAAATTGACTGGCCAGAAAGCACCAAAGCCGGGCAGAGAAATTGGATTAGCAAAAGCGAGGGGGCGGAGTTCAAAATGAAAATCATCACCACCCCGGCCTCCGGCCACCCCTCCTCAGCTGAGGAGGGGACGGGGGAGGTGCTGGATAAATATCTTGAGGTTTTCACCACTCGCCTGGACACGGTTTTTGGCATGACCTTTGCCTTGATTGCGCCGGAGCACCAAATGGTTCAGGAGCTGAAAGACAAAATTGAAAATTGGCCAGAGGTGGAAAAATATATTGTTGAAACCAAAAAGAAGTCGGAGCTGCAGCGCATTGCCGAGGTTAAAGAAAAAACCGGCGTGGAGTTAAAGGGCATCAAAGTCCTAAATCCTTTTACTAAAAAAGCCATTCCGCTTTTTGCTTCTGATTTTGTGCTGGCGCACTATGGCACCGGCGCGGTGATGGCCGTGCCGGGGCATGACACCAGAGACTATGATTTTGCCAAGAAATTTGGCTTGTTGATAGAAAATGTGGTCAGGCCGGCTAAGCAAAATTGTATTATTATCCACGGGTCTCCCTTGTCCGATAAGACAAAAGAGCCCGACTATATTCCCGCGGATAAGAAACATTGGCTGCCCTGGCTTAAAGAAAACCTGGAAAAACTTGGCATAAAAACTTTTATTCCTTTAATGCCTCAAGCCTGGCAGCCGGTTTATGCTGACTGGAAAAAGGAATTTGAGAAAGTGGAAATAAACGAAAATACTATTTTGATCGGTCATAGCGCCGGCGGAGCGTTCCTGGCGCGCTGGCTGAGCGAAACTGGCAGAAAAGTTGGCAAGCTTATTTTAGTTGCTGCCGGTCGTAAATTGACTAATGATAATCAACGGTTGGCAGATTTCTACACTTTTAAACTAAATAAGAATATAAAAAATCAAGTCAGCGAAGTCGTGATTTTTGTTGCTGATGACGAAGAGGAATATAGAAGGCAAAGCGCCGCTGATTATCAGAAAGACTTGGACGGTAGGCTAATAGAGTTGAAGGGGATGGGTCATTTTACTTTCGACGATATGAAGAAAAATGATTTTCCGGAACTGCTGGAAGCGGCCTTGTCGCTGGCTGCGGCCTATACCGAGGACGGCGTTTTGATAAACTCAGAGAAATATGATGGTTTGACTTCGGCTGAAGCGCGCCAGAAATTAACGCAATGGCTGGAAAAGGAAAAAATCGGCCACGGCACGATAAACTATAAAATGCGCGATTGGCTGGTGAGCCGCCAGAGGTATTGGGGAGCGCCAATCCCAATAATTTATTGTGAAAAATGTGGTGAGCAGCCAGTGCTGGAAAAAGATTTGCCCGTGCTGCTGCCCGATGACGTTGATTTTATGCCAACGGGCGAGTCGCCGCTAACCAAGTCAAAGAAATTCCACGACGTGAAATGCCCAAAGTGCGGCGGCAGCGCGCGCCGGGAATCGGACACAATGGACACTTTCGTCTGTTCTTCTTGGTATTATTTGCGCTACCCTTCGACTCGCTCCGCTCGCTCAGGGCAGGTCGCCTTTGACCCAGAGCTTACTCGTAAGTGGTTGCCGATGGATTTGTATGTGGGCGGGGCGGAACACGTGGTTTTACATTTATTGTATTCACGCTTTTTCACCAAAGTCCTTCATAATCTTGGCTACATTGATTTTGATGAGCCATTTGCCAAACTGCGCCATCAGGGTATGATTTTGGCCGAAGACGGCCGCAAGATGTCAAAATCCTTGGGTAATGTCATCACGCCCGACAGCGTGGTAGAACAATACGGCGCGGACGCTTTGCGGATGTTTGAGATGTTTATGGGGCCGCTGGAAGATATGAAGCCGTGGAATACGAAAGGGATAATTGGCATTTCCAGATTTTTGGAGAGGATTTGGAAAATACAGAAGCGTATTACGAATAATGAATCAAGTATCAAAGGCAATGAGGTTGAAGTTTTACTACATAAAACCATTAAGAAGGTTAGCGAAGATATAGAGAATTTAAAATTCAACACGGCCATCAGCGCTTTGATGATTCTTGCCAATCGGTTGGAAAAAGAAGAAAAAATTCCCGCGATACATTATACAAAATTCATAATACTTTTAAGCCCTTTCGCGCCGCATATGGCCGAGGAGCTTTGGAGCACACTTGGTAAAAAAGAAAGTATTTTCACCGAAAGCTGGCCGACTTACGACAAAAATTTAATTAAAGAAGAAACGATAGAATTGGTTGTTCAAATCAATGGCAAGGTCCGCGGCAAGTTTGCCGTGGCGGCCACGATAGGGGAGAACGAAGCCAAAAAGCTCGCCCTGGCCGATGCCAATATCAAAAAATGGCTTGAGGGCAAAGAGCCGAAGAAGGTGATATTTGTGAAGGGGAGACTGGTGAATGTAG
>Ga0116202_10002252_pt1 | contig 11474 bp, 10 predicted proteins | sample LakKivw325mmetaG_FD_94479 | JGI IMG/M metagenome (GOLD analysis project Ga0116202, IMG submission 94479) | Anoxic lake water microbial communities from Lake Kivu, Rwanda to study Microbial Dark Matter (Phase II) - Lake Kivu water 325m metaG | ecosystem: Environmental > Aquatic > Freshwater >... | reverse complement strand
GGGATCCGCGATAAGGCGCCCGGTGCCCCTCCACCGAGAAAGAGAGGGCCAAAAACGAACGTGTGGGATTCGATCGCGGATCTTCCGGTAGCCGGCCCTCGCGAGAAAGGTGCACCTTCTGCGTTTCTTTCCTATCGAGGCCCCCCTCGCTCTGCCTATGCGGCGTTCCTCCGTGGCCAAAATGTGAAGGTCGATTCTTGCGAGAGGACGCGACACGAACCTGGATTAGTCGAACGATTTCGTGCCATGAGGTGGGGAGAGATGGACCAGCCTACTCGTCATCGTAGACTTCATCCGTACAGGCCTGCGCCGACAATAACCGCAGGAACACGGGACTCGACTTCGTGTCGTCCGGTTCATCCATACGCGAACCGGGTCCTGACCGTGCGAGAAGCGGCGCGTCTCGCATCGTTTCCCGACTGGTATGAGTTCCCACCATTGATAGCCGAGTCATGGTCGGAGATCGGAAATTGCGTGCCGCCGCTCATGGCGCAAGCCGTATTCGGCAGTGTGAACTCGTTTCTAGCTTCAAGGCAGACAAGTTGATCGGAAAGACGCAAAGTCGCAAAGTGCCCTCAGTCAAGGAAATGCGCATTATCTCGGCAAAGCTGTCGAGCGAGTACGGAGACCCACGTCACCATAACAAGTCCGACCCGTTGGACGAGTTGATTTTCATAATCTTATCGGCGAAGACTGCAGAGGCTTCATACCTGCGCACCTACGATGCTCTCAAGAATGCATTCGACGACTGGTTTCGCATTCTCGATACGCCACTTGGTTCCGTGGCCCGAATGATACGTTCGGGTGGACTTTCTGAGAAGAAGGAAGGCCAGATCCGGGCATTACTCAACGACATAGAGGAGAGAACTGGGGCCAAAGACCTGAACTTGCTCTCCAATATGAGCACAAATGAAGTTGAAGAATTCCTCACCTGCCTACCCGGAGTCGGCCTCAAGACTGCTCGCTGCGTCTTGATGTACTCGCTCGATAGAGAGGTACTCCCAGTAGACACTCACGTCAGAAGGGTGTTATCTCGACTTGGGATCATACGATTCGAACGTCTCTCGGATAAAGTGCAGAACTCTATCCAGAAGAAGGTGCCACCAGAACTGCGATACAAGCTTCATGTCAACCTGGTTGCCCACGGACGGGCGATTTGCCGCGCCCACAAACCGCGCTGCGGGTCCTGTATCCTCAGCGACCTCTGCACGTACTATCGCAGTCACCTACACCCGACGACTAGAAGATAGCTCGCGCCCCGACGGACGTGGGTGCTAAGGCAAGCAGCCCGGCGGCCAGTTCCTATTCTCTTGAGGCAGCTGATTGTGCTCACGATAGAATCGACGCAATAGCTCGCATTCAGCACCGTCCGGATGTTCGGCGAACATCCAAGAGACTTCCCATTCTTGTTCCTCGGCTCTGTGTCCAACTCGGAGCTTAGTTCGTTGACCGCGACCGGGATGAAGATACTCTCTCAGAGCATGCCGGATGTTATGGTACGGGCCTCTCAGATCACTCATGGCCCTACCAATGTACATGATATCCGATGCACCTTTTCGAAGTTCGGCAAGAGCCGAGCTTCTGAATGCGTAGACGCCCTTGCTCTCCGGAGCCAAGCTCTCCACTCCACTCGCGAATCGGTGCCATTCAGAGAATCCAAGTGCTCTGAGTGTCTGACTGTCCATTAATCTCATCAATCTACTTGCTTCTGGCGCCACGAGAAAAGACTTGCCAGAACACTTCGCAAGCGGCGCGTGGGGTGAGAGAACCGAAAATCCACACGTCTTGGTCGGTGACAATTTCGTACATTGGCGCCAGAATGATCGCCTCGGAGGCTAGACTTTCCTGAAATACAAATCGCACTCAAATAGTTCGATCTGTTTCTCTCTGGCTGCTTCTCTGCAATCGCTATCGGTCTTGAAGGCCACCAGCATCAATCGTGGTTTGCTTTTCCGGAGATCTCTCGCGTATCCGCGCAGCTGCTGACAGTCGCCTTCGTGAGCCGACCCTTTGCATTCTATAAGTACCGCCCGATGTCTTGCATCGACGGCGAGGAAATCCGGCCTGTTCGATTTGCTGGTGGGCTTTTCGGCGTTCTTGATCTTGAGTCCTTTCTCCAGTTTGTTAGCTCTGCCCGGCATGTATTTTCGAAGCCCGGCTTTAGCAAGATCCTCAAATTCGTCAAGTGCCGATCCCGATCTGACACAAGTTCTGATGATCTTGACAACATGTTCTGAAGTGTAGCCATGAAGATCAATCTTCTGAACGATCTGGTCTCTCTTGCCCAGTTGTGTGGCCAGCCAGTGCGGGAGCTCTCGCCTGTCGAAATGGTGTGGCTCATCCCACCACTTCACACCAAGTTGATTTGCATAGTCGAATGCATTCTCTCTGCCTACACGATTTGTACGGTTGGGCTTGTAGCCTCTTCTGACTCTGCCGATGTAGGCTACCATGTTTGAGCCGGCATACGCAAATATGATGTCCTGTTGCCGGATGCCGAGAAAACGGTCTCTTGTCCTGACGAACCTCCGGATCTCTCTCCTCTTGCGTAACGCCTTCCTCAGCTTCTTTTCGCTGACTTTCCTAAGATCTCCGAGTCTTGACCAGCCTATGGCACAGACGTTGTCGTCGTGCCAAGCCTCAGCAGCGTCAAGAGGCGTATCATTGTGCGTCATCATGACATAGATATCGGGCAACGGCGTTCAGAATCGAGATCCCTCGGATCTTCTAAAAGACCTTTTCACCTCAGCGTGATCCCCAATTCTGGAAGCATGATTTAGGAGCATCGCATCGACCATTGTGAGCACGATCACCTTGGTGGCGTGGCTGCAGGATGCACGCTGCAGGGATCCATGCCAGATGTCGTCTCATAAACACCGTGATCACACAAGCAAGGAGATCATGACTCTCGTGGTAGAACGTGAGGCGAGCCGAGCTTCTACCTGTCAGGTTGACAATGAAATGAAGGCAGTTGATCCTCGGAAAACTAGGATATGACCCGCCGTTCATGTGTGCTGAGGATCTGGACTGGAGCCTTGGGAGACAAAGTTCCGGCTGCCAGACGAACACCAACGGCGAGAGCTCAAGACCCTTAACAGCCCACCTAAAGGTTTACCCGCAATCACTCGCATTCTATAACTGGTTTGACGCGTCAACTCTGAGTGTCGATTGTGCTGTGAGCAGTATGGGCAGGAGAATAGCGGGAGTCGACGATGCGGGAAGAGGTCCGGTAATCGGTCCTCTGGTGATCGCCGGTGTCCTGATGGACGAGGATAGAGTTCACGAGCTGGTCTCGATGGGAGTGAAAGACTCCAAGCTCTTGACACCTCGGTCGCGGTCCGACCTGGCTGAGAAGATACAGGAAATTGCGTTGAAGATTGCGTATGATGAACTCTCGCCCGCAGAGATCGACGAGGTAGTCCTGAGAGCTAGGAGGCTTCAGAAGCTGAACTTTCTTGAAGCCAAGTCAATGGCGAAAGTAATCACGGATCTTGAGCCGAGTGCAGTTTGGGTCGATGCTTCAGACGTCAAGCCTGAGCGCTACGCACGTCATATTCTGGACGACTTGCCTGCCAATCTGAAGAGGATTGTGCTGGTATCTGAACACAAAGCGGACAGAAGGTATCCAATCGTGTCTGCTGCGAGCATAATGGCAAAGGTAAGGCGTGACGCTAGGATCTCAAAGCTCTGGGAAGAGTACGGCAACTTCGGGTCGGGGTACGTCACAGACCCCAGCACCATAGAATTCCTGAAAAAATGGCGGGGTGAACACGCCGATTACCCACCGATCGTTAGGAGGTCCTGGAAGACCCTCAGAGAGATCGAGTCGGATTTGGCCCAGACGAAGTTGACCGCAAGAGAATAAGTCGAGTTGGATGTGGTTTCTCAGGCAGGGAAGAGTGGCTACTTCTCTCTTGTGATAACGAACATGGCGTGGTCTTTCTCGTAGGGTTCCAATCGGGCCGTGTCGATGATCTTGAATCCTCTTTCCACAAGTGTGCGTTTCTCTTGAGAGAATACTGCGCCCGGGCTCATGGTCACGTCGACGCTCCTGGATTTCACGGCTATCATTGCGCTCCCTGTGTCCTTCAGAAACAGGTCGCAATTGTCTGCTAGGATTCTCGCTTGCTCGGGCTGGGCAATGTCACAATAGACTGCGTCCACAGGGGACACGAGAGATCTGTATGCACTTGGATGTCTCGCATCCGCCAGTATCGGAGACAGATTCGGTCTTTGAGAGCAGACTTGCTCGATTAGCTCGCGCATCGTGCGTTGCGCAAACTCGACTGCGAAGACTGCGCCTTCTTCTCCTACAATGTCGCTTACATGGCTTGCCGTGGTTCCGCTTGCTGCGCCTAGGTAAAGGACCATGCGACCTAGACTGATCGGGACTTCTTTGATCCCTTTCAGTATTGCAGCTGCAAGTTTGCTTCTGTAGGCGTCCCACAGTCGATACTCTTTCCGACGGAACTTCACCAGTTGCTCTCCGTAGACCGAGTGTCCGGGGCTCAGATTCATCGTAGCGAGTCGATGTGAGTTGTCTTGGAAGTTGACCCAGTATACGCCATCGAATCGTTCGTGGGAGCTAACGTCTTCGACGTCGATCACGTCTGCGGCCCTCATCGCGTCTTCTGAAGAATGGTTCCTTCTCAGGTGCTCGTATCGGCGGATCCTTGTATTTTGCTTGAATCTCGGAAACTTTCTTCTCTAGATCCTTCGTGAGCTTGTCACCCATATAGTCGCCCCCGAAAGCGTCAACTCTTACCGCTATTGCAAGTTTGCCGGAAAGCGCTCGCGCAATCTTGCCTCTCTGCCACCGAGGGGATTGATGAATTGAGGCATACTGGAAGATCACTCCATGCTTCGGCGGCCGGGCTCCGGTCTTCAACGATCTGAAAAGTGCCTTCTCTGCTCCGAGGACCTGCATCGTGCTCGCGGGCATCTTAGCCAAGTTCTCCAGTCCTCCCGCAATCGACATCAGTCGAGCGGTCAACAGAGGCCCCAGCATTACGGTAGTGTTCGGGGCCGCCTGTTTCATCACCTCGTCAACATAGGTTTCGGCCTTCTCTCTAAACCTCGCCAGTTCCAGAGTATCATTGCAGAAGGATCGCAACCACTCCAAGTCTTCTTCTGGGAAGTTGGCTCCCATCGATTTGCGCGCTGATGACGCCATCTGCGGAATCTTCTCGCTCGGGATACCCTCTTTCTCAAGATTTTCCTCGGTGAAGTTCGATCGCAGCCCAAGATCTGCGACAAGCCGCGCATAGGTATCATTTTTCTCTACGAGGCGATCTAGCTCGGGGAAGTGCAGCCCGTACCATTCTCGTATCCGCCCCGCGAAGAGGTTAATCGTCTTGTCGATGTCATCGATGGCGCGTACGGCCTGAACTGCGTAGAGGTCACGCTTTGCAGTCGCTGTGGTCACAGCCCCTCGCGCGAGCTCCACCGTGACCTGGCGGATGAATTTCTGGTACTCCTCAGCATCCTCGATCGGTTTGACATCGAGTTTCTGTTGCTTCAGCCACTTCGATCGTCCTTTCCAGTCCGTGGCGAGCTTCTCCCGGAACTGTGTCACCGTAGCGGTTCCGGCTTCAACTCTGACTGAAATCGTGGCGGTCGCCTTGAGCGCCTTCGCTAGCACGTCCGTCTCTGTGACCAGAGTGTCGAAACCTACCTTGTGCACCGATTGAATGAATTCCTTCAGTTCCGGAATAGCGATTCCGGATTGGAGTTGCCTGAGCTTCTCAGCTGCTTCACCTGCTTTCTTGCCGAAGAGCGCCTTCTCAATCGCTGAGCCATCCTTGTCGATGGCGAAGACTCCTGCAGGCGTTTCTACAACATAGATCTCCACGTGTACTCATTCTCCCTCGAATCATCGACGTTTCTAGACACTTGGTCGCCATAGGACTAGGTGATGTCGAGATAAAGCCTTGCTGACCTCAAGCCGATAGAGCGTTAATAGTCAGAGCTCAATACAACCTGAATCGTGATTCACGTCCGGGTGTAGCTTGTTGAGCGGCCTTCCGATAGAAATCGCCGGATTGAAGTTGCGTAATCCAACAATGCTCGCTTCTGGGTTCTTGGGCGTTTCAGGTCTGACGTTAGGACGGGCTGTGGAAGCTGGTGCGGGTGCCATCATTACGAAATCTTCGAGCTTGAAACCGCGTGAGGGTAATCCCGGCCCCACGATCGTTGAACTGCCTATCGGGCTTCTGAATGCCATTGGCCTCGCGAGCCCTGGAATCATGCTGATGAAAGACGAGATCCACGAAGCCAAGCAGTCGGGCGTTCCGGTCATAGTCAGCTTATTCGGATTCTCAGTTTCTGACTACTCGAAATCGGCGCGCGTCGCAGAAACCTATGGAGCTGATGCGGTGGAGTTGAATGTGTCGTGCCCGCACGTTTCCGGTGTATCCGAAATCGGTCAGGATCCAAAGATCGTGGCCAAGGTCACGCGCAGTGTCAAGAGGGCAATCAATATTCCGGTCTTCGTCAAGCTTTCTCCGAACGTCGCAAACATCGTTGAGATAGGTCGTGCTGTCGAAAGAGCGGGTGCGGATGCGATCACAGCCATCAACACAGTCAAAGGAATGTTGATCGACATACACGTTCGACAGCCTGTACTCTCAGCCAAGATCGGCGGTCTATCAGGCCCTGCGATCAAGCCGGTGGCGGTTCGGTGTGTATACGAGCTTGCCGAAAAAGTCAAGCTTCCCATAGTCGGTGTCGGAGGGATCATGGGGTGGGAGGATGCTGTGGAGTTCTTCCTAGCCGGTGCAAGCGCTGTGCAGATAGGAACCGCGATCCTTCAGGAAGATCTGAAGGTCTTCTCCGAGGTTGTTGAGGGGCTCTCAATCTATCTCAAGGCGAATGGGTTCACGAGTGTCTCCGAGCTTGTTGGCGCCGCCCATTCGAAGTTCTCATAGCTTGGAATCTCTTCGACCCATACATGATCCTGCCATCGACGATAGTCGCCAGCACTTTGATCTGCCGTATCTGTTCCGGCGGAACCTTGAGGGGGTCACGATCAAGCACAACTAGATCCGCTACCTTTCCCTCATGAATGGTTCCTTTCAGCTTCTCTTCATGCGTTGCGTATGCAGCGTTCTTTGTGAACAATTCGATCGCGGCCTGAGCATCGATGTGTTCTCCGTAGTCCCTTGTTGCGGAAGTCACTGCAGCAGAGATGCCCTCCAAGGGATCGATCGGTTCAACCGGGCAGTCAGATCCTCCCACTACGGTTGCGCCACTTCTCAACAGAGATCGAAGGGGATAGACGAGCTTCGCGCGCTCCCGGCCAACGCGTGCTGGCACCCATGAGTCAGATGGTATGAAACGGGGTTGGACTGAGGCGATGACTTTCGCCTGTTTGATTCTCTTGATCAGGTCAGGGTTAAGGACCGCTACGTGCTCTATCCTGTGCCTCAGCTTGTCGCATTGTGGGACGACGTCTCTCGCCTTCTCGATGGCCGTTAGTGCCATTGCGATTGCATGATCTCCAATCGCATGAATCGCGATCTGAAATCCTTGACGAGAAGCAGATTCGATAATGGAGTTTAGTTTGTCTTGCGAGTGGATCAAGACTCCCCGCGTGTCTGGCGAGTCAGAATAGGGGCTCTCTAGTGCTGCTGTGCGGGCCCCCAAAGATCCATCGGTGAACACCTTGATGGCTTGGATCCTGAGCATCTCGTCACCGAATCCCGTTGAGATACCTATTTCGCTCGCTGGGCCAAGCCATTCATCCGGAATCAAGACATAGATCCTTGCACCGAGTTCACCTGCACGGCTCATGGCCTGCAAAGCGCGGACATGCTGAGGCTGATCAACGATACAATGAATTGAAGTCAGACCTGCAGAAACGGCCTTGTGCATAGCCAATGAGATAGCCTTCCGCAATTCTGCGCCATCAACGGCTGGGATGTGAGAAAGCACAAGCCCCATTGCATTCTCTCGGAGCACACCGGTTGGTTCTCCCGTCTCGTCCCGGTCAATGACCCCCCCTATAGGGGGGGTGGTCGTTCTCGTGATATTTGCGAGCTGCAACGCGGGGCTGTTGGCGGTGCATATGTGTTCGCATACTCGCGTAATGCATGCTGGTCTGTCGAATACGACAGCGTCTAGATCGTGTCGATTTGGGAATCTCCGTTCATTCAGTTTTTCTTGGTCCCATCCGTATCCGAGCACCCATGTTCCAGGGGGCGTTTTCTCAGCTTGCTTTCTGAGTATACTCTGGATCTCTGAGATCGAGGTGGCTTTCCTGAGATTTGCGCCGTGGAGTTGGATGCCATAGCCCACGAGGTGTGTGTGGCAATCAGTGAAGCCAGGCAGAACGGTCGCTCCGTCCAAATTCCATGTTTCAGTGTTTCTTCCTGCGACCGAGAGTACCTCACGGTCTGTTCCAATCTTGGCGATATGCCCGTGCTCGATCGCGAGTGCTTGAACTTGAAGGCGTACCCTATCTAGCGTGATGATCTGAGCGTTAAGAAATATGGTGTCGGCGGTTCTTTGGGGGTTCGCGCTAGTCTTTCTTCTCGTGACGGTGTTTGTCATTGCCCTTCTCGTCGTGCTTCTTGCCAGATAGGATCGGCGTGTATTTCTCCGGCCACTCAATCTTTCCGCCACAGTTGTCGCAGTAGAGTGCGTTTAGAAAAAGCTCCCGTTCGCAGTTCTCACAGAGGAACCTCCTCTGCTTCAGCTCAGGTTCGGCCAAGACGGTCATCTGCTACACTTGTCCTGCTAGCGAACCACCGCCGGGATACCTTATGGATTCTACACACCGACCAACCAAAATGGCCGTTCTTAGGCATGCTGGTCTAGCAGGCTCACGTCAAGATTACGTTGACCCATGTTCAAGGAGCTAAAACGGGGGAATCATGCTAGTGCAATGGAATTGGCGCTTCCAAGCACGTTAGACTGGCGTCCGTTACGTGGCACGGAGCCGGCGTTCCTTTGACCGGATGGCGCCCTGATCTGCGATGGCATGGTTGAATCAGTCAGAGCATGATCCCGTTTCGTAGTCCGGCACATGGCAGGGCCGATGCGACGCGACCTGACCCACATGCGAGTATCCACATGGAAAGCCTGCTGATATGTTGTTGAATGAAACATTGGGACGGCGCAAGCCTTTTCTTCTCACTAGCGTGGGTCGGGTGCATGACGGATAGGGAGAGGCAAGGAAGTGCGAGACAGGTCGGAAGTGGGCCGACCGGCTCGAGGCTCGCGGATGAGCCTGAGCAGACGGGTTGTGCTCTTTCTCGACTCAATCTCCGGCTCGCGTAGCGCAAGGATCGCGGCATACGCGATTGGTGTACTGTTCTTTCTTGTCATCGTGTTCGTCCCGCCTGTTTTCGGAATCTTGCTTGGCGGCTCAAAGATCTTCGAGATGTTGTCCAATCCGGATCTCCTAAACCGAGGAGGATCTGCGATTGCTGCTTCGTTCGCGATCGCAGTGACTGTTTCTTTGATGGATCTCGCTGCGGGATTGCCAATGGCCTGGTTCATCGTCAGAAGCAGATCTGGTTGGGCCAGCACGATCAATACGCTCGCTAACATACCCTTCATTGTCCCCACAGTGGCGCTTGGGTATTCTGTTCTTGCATTCTGGGGAAGTAGTCAGGGTATCGGCTACCTATTGGGTTCTCAGTTTCTCTTCTCGCCGGGGTGGCAGATGATTGTACTACTGCATTTTGCATTCTCTTATCCGGTCATAGTTCGAGTAATGGTAGGCGCACTGCAGGGATACAAAGAGGTGTACGAGACTGCTGCACGCACTTTGGGCGCGTCGGCCTTCACTGCCGTTCGAACAGTTTCGCTGCCTTTATTGAAGCCGGCCTTGATTGCGGGGTTTCTTCTAGCGTTCGCTCGATCTCTGTCCGAGACCGGAGCTACGGTGATCGTGGCAGGCGTCTTCGAGAATGGGCCGGTATTCATCCGAAATGCTAGGGTTGCTGGCCAAGAAAGCCCGTTGCTCTTCGTGAGCTTAGTGCTGATAATTGCATCCAGCCTCTTCTTCATCGCAATCAGAATCTTCGCTCCAAAGATGCGTCTTCCAATCTCAACCGTCTGGCCAAGACTCGAGAAGCGGCTGAGCTCCACCTCAGCGACCAAGTCTAGGAATCTCCTCGCGTTCGCCGTGTTCATCCTGTTTGTGATTGTTCCATCGCTCTTTGTGGTCTTGCCTGGTGCCGGAGCAGTGTTGGATGGAACGTTGTACGAGGCAATCTCGGCGAAAGGCATTTGGTCGAACTACTGGCAGTCAATTGGTCTTTCCTATTTGATTGCCTTGGTTGCAACTTGCTTGAACGTTGCTGCCGGTCTGCCGATGTCGGTTCTGATCGCGCGAAGACGGAGTGGGAGTGCCATTTCAGGTATACTGGACACACTGATCAACATCCCAATCGTAGTTCCATCCATAGCGCTCGGTGTCTCGATAGGTATCTTCTGGGGCGGGGTGACCGGCGTTTCCGAGTTCTGGTTATTGGTCCTCGCTCATGCAAGCATTACATACACTTACTTTGTCAGGTCCATGATCGCGGCAGTGGAAAGCATCCCTGTGGAAGTCGAGGATGTCGCACGCACCTTGGGGGCAAAGCCTCTCATGATCTTCCGAAGGCTCACGATCCCGCTGTCAAAGTACGCTCTAGTAGCCGGGGCGATCATGGCTTTCACCAGAAGCATCGACGAGACAGGTGCCACCCTCGCCGTTGCGAAGAAGCTGACGACCGCACCGGTCTTGATGGTGGACTGGGTCAAAGGTACGGTTCCTGCCTCCTCGCATGCGATAGGCCTCGGTTTGGGCATCTTAGTGTTGACGTCATTTGCATCGTTACTGGTCCTGACGATCGCAACTCGGAGGACGTGAGATTCATGCCGACGATCAAGCTTGTGAACGTGACCAGAACATTCGGCAGAATCAAGGCGATCGATCGAGTGAACCTAGAGATCGCCGAAGGGGAGTACGTCTGCGTTTTAGGGCCCACGGGTGCCGGGAAGACAACTTTGCTTCGCCTCATAGCAGGGCTCGCGATTGTAACAAGCGGACGCATTGAGCTGAACGGGCGTGAGGTCACCAATATCCGCGCAGAAGACAGAAACGCCTCCTATGTTCCGCAACAGTACGCACTCTTCCCGCACATGACGATCAGAGACAATGTCGCGTTCGGACCTCTTGCGCACGGATTTACCCCCCAACAATCACTGGAAACAGCTGACGAGATGCTGAAACTTGTAAGACTCGCCCATCGAGCTACCGCGTTCCCTCACGAACTTAGCGGGGGCATGCAACAGAGAGTTGCACTGGCACGCGGACTTGCAGGCCGTTCGCCATTGCTCCTGCTAGATGAGCCGCTTGGTGCAATCGACGCCCGTTTGAGAATGATCCTTCGCTATGAGCTTCGAAAGCTAGCGAAAGGGCTTGGCGTCACGGTCGTTCACGTCACTCATGATCAGCAGGAAGCGATGTCCATTGCCGACAG
>Ga0116202_10002250_pt1 | contig 11488 bp, 10 predicted proteins | sample LakKivw325mmetaG_FD_94479 | JGI IMG/M metagenome (GOLD analysis project Ga0116202, IMG submission 94479) | Anoxic lake water microbial communities from Lake Kivu, Rwanda to study Microbial Dark Matter (Phase II) - Lake Kivu water 325m metaG | ecosystem: Environmental > Aquatic > Freshwater >... | reverse complement strand
CACTCGCTCTTCGCCGACACGATCCGCTCGCTGCGCGTGCTGGGCCTGGCACACGAGCTGGGGCACGTGCTGATGGGCGAGGGCGACCGGCCCATCAGCCTGCTGGGCCGGCTGGTGGATCACGCCCTCACCACGGCCCAGTACAACGTGTACTACGGCGAGGGACGCGATGCGTACGATCGCGTTCCGGGCCGTGTGGCGCACGAGTCCATCTTCAATCCCACGGACGGGCAGTACCGGTGTCCCAGCACCCAGCAAGGCTACTCGCCCTTCTCGACGTGGACGCGCGGACTGGCCTGGATCCTGGCCGGCTACGCCGAGCAGCTCGAGTACCTGAGCCAGGTGGACGAGGAGGCGCTGGCCCCGTTCGCGGACCGCGGCGAGCTGTTGCGCCTGTGCGAGCGCGCCGCCGTGGCGGTCGCGGAGTTCTACCTGGAGCACAGCTTCGCCGACGGTATCCCGTTCTGGGATACCGGGGCGCCGGGCGTGGCCGGCTTCGGCCGCTACACCGAGCAGGTCTCCGATCCGGCCAACGACGTGGAGCCGGTGGACGCCTCGGCGGCCGCCATCTGCGGCCAGGGCTATCTGCGCCTGGGCAACTACCTGACAGCCCGCGGCGACCGCTCCCGCGGCCGCCGGTACCGCGCCGCAGCATTCACCATCGCGCGGACCTTGCTGGCCGAGCCGTACCTGGCCACCCGGCCGCGGCATCAGGGTCTGACCCTGCACGTGGTCTACCACCGCCCCAACGGCTGGGACCATGTGCCGGCCGGCCGGCGGATCCCGTGCGGCGAGGCGGCGATGTGGGGCGACTACCATACCATGGAGCTGCTGCTGCTCATTCAGCGCGAGGCGGAGAAGGGTCCATACCCGCAGTTCTTCCGCTGACCAGCGCGCGGCCCCGGCCAACGCCGGCGCGCGCAGGGCGGGCGGCAGCGGCACCGCACAGGGCCGGAAGCGGCTCCGGGAGGGCAGGCCGTGAAGATCACCGCCATCAAGAGCTACATGACGCGCTGCGGCCAGCGCCCGCGCGTGCTGGTGAAGGTGGAGACGGACGCGGGCCTCTACGGTTGGGGCGAGGCCTACAACCACGGTCCGGACCGCGCCATCCCGCCGATTGTCGACTACATCTTCGCGATGATCGGCGGCGAGGATCCGCGGCGGATCGAGTACATCATGCTCAAGCTGTACCAGCAGTTCCGCTTCCCGCCCGGGGCGCTGGGCCTGGCGGCGTTCTCCGCGGTGGACCACGCGCTGTGGGACATCTCCGGCAAGGCGGCCGGACTGCCGGTGTACATGCTGCTCGGCGGCCACGCGCGCGACCGGGTGCAGGTCTACGCCCACCTCGGCGGCAAGGACGGCCAGGCGGCGGCCGAGCAGGCGCTGCAGCTCAACGCCGACTGGGGATTCACCGCCTTCAAGACCGGGCCCTACCGCATCCCGCCCGAAGCCAGCCGCTGGGGCGAGGTCTGCCGCGAGGCCGCCCGCTACTTCGAGGCGCTCCGCCGCCACACCCCCGCCCATTTCGAGATCGCCTTCGACGCGCACGCCAAGATCTTCGAGCCGGTGCGCGCCGTGCAGCTGGCCAACGCCCTGGCCCCGTACGACCCGCTGTTCTACGAGGAGCCGCTGCGCCCCGAGCACATCCCGGCCTGGGCGCGCCTGCGCCAGCAACTACAGGTGCCCCTGGCCACGGGCGAATCGCTCTACTCGCGCTTCGAGTTCCTCAGCCTCCTGGCCGCGCAGGGGGCCGATATCGTCCAGCCGGACATCTGCGCCTGCGGCGGCCTGCTGGAGATGCGCAAGATCGCGGCGATCGCCGAGGCGCACTACGTGACGGTGGCGCCGCACAACCCCATGGGGCCGCTGGCCACGGCGGTCAACGTCCACTTCGCCGCGGCCACCCCCAACTTCCGCATCCTGGAGTACCTGCTGCCGGGCGACAACCGCTGGCTGGATGCGCCCTACCTGCCGCAGGACGGGTACCTCCAGCTGCGCCCGGAGCGGCCCGGGTTCGGCGTGGAGGTGGACGAGGAGCACGTGCGGCACGACGCCTACCTCCACTGGCAGCGCACCTGCCCGGTCCGGCCCGACGGCTCCACCGGGTACATCTGAAAGCCGGCACGGCCAGCGGCCGCCCCCAGCCGCCATCGGCGGGCACCGCCCCAGCCACGGCACGCGACCCATGAAGATCGCCGCCCTCCGGACCTACATCGCCCGCCACGGTCAGCGCTGCCGTGGACTGCTCAAGATCGAGACGGACGCAGGCATCGACGGCTGGGGCGAGGCCTACTCCATCGGGCCGGATCTGTCGGTGCCGCCGCTGGCCGACTACATCGGCCGGATGATCGGCGGCGAGGACCCGCGCCGGATCGAGTACCTCCTGTGCAAGCTCCTGCAGCAGTTCCGTTTCCCGCCCGGAGGCACGGGCCTGGCGGTGATCTCCGCGGTGGACCAGGCACTGTGGGACATCGCCGGCAAGGCCGCCGGCCTGCCGGTGTACATGCTCCTCGGTGGCGCGGCGCGCCAGCGCGTGCGCGTGTACCACAGCATCGGCGGCCGCGATGCCGCGGAGACCAGCGAGCAAGCCCTGCGGCTGCACGCCGAGTGGGGCTTCTCCGCCTTCAAGCTCAGCCCCTACAGGCTGGATCCCGAGAGCGCGCGGTGGGGGCGGGTCTGCGCCGCGGCGGCCGAGTACCTGGAGCAGGTCCGCCGGCGCACGCCCGCGGAGTTCGAGTTCGCCCTGGACGCGCACGCCAAGATCCTCGAGCCCGTCAGGGCCGTGCAGCTGGCCGCGGCGCTGGCTCCGTACGATCCCCTGTTCCTGGAAGAGCCCCTGCGGCCCGAGCATATCCCCGCCTGGTCGCGGCTGCGCCAGCAGATGGCCGTGCCGCTGGCGACGGGCGAGTCGCTGTACGGGCGCCACGAGTTCCTCGCCCTGATGGCGGCCCAGGCCGCCGACATCATCCAGCCCGACGTGTGCGTGTGCGGCGGTCTGCTGGAGATGCGCAGGATCGCGGCCAGCGCCGAGGCGCACCAGGTCACCGTGGCGCCGCACAACCCGATGAGCCCCATCGCCACGGCGGTGAATGTCCACTTTGCCGCGGCCACCCCCAGCTTCACGGTCCTCGAGTACATCCTGCCCCTGCACAACGAATGGCGGCACTGGGTGGACGAGCCCTACCTGCCGCGCGGCGGCTATCTGGAACTGCGGCCCGACCGGCCGGGCTGGGGCGTGCAGGTCGACGAGGATGCCCTGCGCGACAACGAGTACTGCCACTGGCAGCGCACCTGCCCGGTGCGGCCCGACGGTTCCACCGGATACATCTAGCCCGACGACAGCCCGCGAGGAACGATCATGCTTCGCCGCGACAACACCGTGCTGGTCCTGATCGACATCCAGGGCAAGCTCGCCACGCTCATGCACGAGCGCGAGCAGCTCTTCGCCAACCTCCAGATCCTGACCAGGGGCGCCCGCGTGCTGGAGCTGCCCATCCTCTGGCTCGAGCAGTATCCCCGCGGCCTCGGCCCCACGATCCCGGAGATCGCCGGCCTGCTGCCGGACCTGCAGCCGCTGCCCAAGATCTCGTTCAGCGCCTGCGGCCTGCCGGAGTTCGTGCGGCGGCTCGCCCGGACGGGGCGCCGCCAGGTGCTGCTGGCCGGCATCGAGGCCCATGTCTGCGTGTACCAGACGGGGCGGGACCTGCTGGCAGCCGGTTACCGCGTGGAGGTGGTCGCGGATGCCGTGTCGTCGCGCACCGCGGCCAACCGCCGGCTGGGCCTGCAGCGGTTGGAGGCCGCGGGCGCGCTCCTCACCAGCGTGGAGATGGCGCTGTTCGAGCTGCTCGGCCGCGCCGAGGGGCCGGAGTTCAAGCAGATCGCGGCGCTGGTCAAGTAGACTCGGCCGGCCGGGCCGGCCACCGCGCGGCTCCAGCCGTCTCGGCCAGGCGGCGGCTGCCCGCCGGTGACATCCGGTCGTCTCGGCAGGGTTCTAGGTGCGTGCCGTTCGCCGGCAGACCGCCGGCGCGGCCGGACCAGTCGGCCGGCGGCGGCGGTCAGTCGTCCACCCCAATACCGGGAGCAGAACTCATGCGCAGACTTCTGTTTGCAGCGCTGTTGCTGGCCGCGGTCGTTGGCCTGACCGGCTGCGCCCAGACCGGGATGTTCGCCGCCGCCCAGGTCACCAGCGTGGAGCTGGGCGAGCCCAACTACCGCGTCATCGCGACCAACGTGACCGGCAGCGCGGAGGCCGGGTACCTGCTGGGCATCAGCATACCCAGCGGCATGATGAGCACGACGCTGGCCCTGGCGCGGATCGAGGGGACCGGAATGCTCTACCGCGAGGCGCTGGCGGCCCTGTGGGCGAACTTCGAGGCCGCGCACGGGTCGATCGCCGGTCGCCGGCTGGCCCTGGTCAACATCCGGTACGACGCCGACAACCTGAACCTGCTGCTCTACACGCGGCCGCGGCTGTCGATCCGCGCTGACGTGGTGGAGTTCGCCGCCCCGGAGGAAGAGGGCCGCTAGGACGCGGCGTAGCGGCGTGCGTACAGCCCAGGATCGTAGGGCGCGCGCCGGTTGGGGCAGTCCGGACGCGGGCACAGCATGCAGCTCTCGAAGCTCTCCTGGCGCGGGAAGCGTATGCCCGACACGCTCTTGTTGGGGATCATCACGTAGCTGGGCGAGAGCTGAACGCCGATCCGGCCGGGCACGTCGCCGAGGATGGCGAACAGCGGCCGCTGCTGCTGGATGGGCCAGTCGGCCAGCGAGCCTGGTGCCATCGCTGCGGTCGGCCCGGGCCGGTAGCGCTGCTGGATGTCCCGGTTCAAGGCCCGGATGGCCGTGCCCAGCGCCGCCTCCTTGATCGCCTCCGCCAGGTACCGCTCGAGCGGATCGTCCTTGGCGTGCGCCCACTCGTCCAGCTCGGGGCCGCAGGTGGCCACGTACACGAAGACGCGTTGCGCCGCGCTCAGGTTGACCCGCAGCACGCGGCTGCGTAGCTCTACGCCGCCGATGATCACGCGCTCCGCATCCACCACCTGGGGGTAGGCCAGGCGGTAGAGCGCCGTGGGCCGGGCGAGCCGTCCGGCCTCGGCCAGCAGGCGGGCGACCTCGTCGCGGTACCCGGCATCGCCCTCCAGGCGCACCTTGGCCAGCAGTGGCGCGGGATCGAGCTCGAACCGGACGGGGGCGAGCCGGTGGGTCGGCTCTGCCTCGGCGCGGCTGGTCTTTGCGGACATGCGGCTAGCCCCCCGTCTCGGCCGAGCGCCCCGGGAACAGCTCGCGATACTCGCGGGCGAACGCCTCCGAGCCGTCGTCGACGCGGATCTCGAGGGCGATGCCGGGCACGAAGCCGGTGATCCGGCCGCTGGCGAAATCGTTGCGGTAGCGGCCATCCGGGAAGAAGCTGGTCTGGCCATGCGGCCAGCGCAGCGCGTGGATCTGCCGCACCGCCGGCACCCGGTAGTCGTCCGCCACGCGGTAGCGCTCCAGCGCCTCCGCATCCAGCTCGACGCCGAGGCCCGGTCCCGCCGGCACGGCCAGGTGCCCGCCCGCCACGGCAAGGCCGCGCACCAGGGAATGCGCGTAGATGTTCACGCAGGTGATCGCCGGCCAGCGAGCCTCGCGCAGCACCGCGCCGAAGTGCGCCGCGAAGGCAGTGGTGAGTCCGGTGCCCACCATCTGCAGCCAGAAGGGCATGTGCGCCTGGTGGCAGAAGATGCCGTCTTCCAGGATGCGGCGCGCGCCGCCGCTCAATACGAAGCCATCGCACACCTCCGCGCGGATCGCGCTCAGGCGCGGCGGCGTGCCGATGTGCATGGCGATGGGGCTGCGGATCTTGCGGCGTAGCAGGGCGTTGCCGGCCACGTCGTCCTGGGGGATCGGCGACTCGACGATGGCCAGGCAGCCGTACCGCGCCTCCAGCCGGCCCAGCAGCGGCGCCGCCGCGTCGACGCCCAGCAGCAGGCCGTTGAAGTCCGCGTCCAGACGGAAGTGCGCCGGCACGGCCGCGCTCACTGCCGCCAGTTGCGCGTCGAGGTCGTGCCAGGGCCGCGCCTTCACCTTCATGCTCGTGAAGCCGTGGGCCACGGCCGCCTGCGCCTCGGCCGCCCACTCCTGCGGCGTCATGCTCTGCGCCCACCAGGACACCGGGCAGGCATCGCGGTGCTGCGGCCCCAGCAGGCGATGGCAGGGCACGCCGAGCAGCTTGCCGGCGGCATCGAACAGCGCCATCTGCAGACCCGCGCCCAGCGAGTCGTCCCACAGCAGATCGAAGAGATTGGCGCCCCGGACGCGGGCGAACTCCGCCGGACCGGAGCGGCCCCAGGTATAGCCCTGGATCGTCTCGCCGATGCCCACGACGCCCGCGGCGGTGGTCACGCGGCACAGCTCCACCACGCCCCAGCCCGGCCCGTACACCTGCATCGTGCGGGCGCAGCGCGGGTGGAACGGCACGTGCAACACGGTGCGCTCGATCTCTTTGACAGTGGCGTGTCGCCCGTCCATACTACTCCGTCGCTCTGCGCGTCAGGCGGTGGCCAGCAGCCCGCCGGCAGCGCGCTGGCAGGGGGGCCAGCCCCAGGCTGCATGGAGCGGCTGACCCGCCGCCCAAGTGTAGGAGCGCGGGTGGCCCCCATCAACCCGAACAGGAGAGAGCGTCCCCATGGCCAAGGTCGTGTTCATCGGCGCCGGCAGCTTCGGCTTCACGCGCGGTCTCGTCCGCGATCTGCTCACCTTTCCGCTGCTGCGCGACGCCGAGATCGCGCTGGTCGACATCAACCGGGAGCGCCTCAGCTTCGCCCGGCGGGCCTGCGAGAAGATCATCGCTCAGGGCGGCTACCCCGCCCGCCTCACCTGGAGCGCGGACAGACGCGAGGTGCTCCGGGACGCCGACGCCGTCATGGTGACCATCCTGTGCGGCAGCACGGACGTGTGGCAGCACGACATCCTCATTCCCAAGAAATACGGCGTCGACACCAACGTGGGCGACACGCGCGGTCCCAGCGGCATCTTCCGGGCGCTGCGCACCATCCCCACCATGCTCAGCATCGCCCGCGACATGGCCGAGCTGTGCCCCGGCGCGATCATGCTGAACTACACCAACCCCATGGCCATGCTGTGCCACGCCATGCAGCGCGAGACGGACGTGGTGTCCACCGGCCTGTGCCACAGCGTGCAGGGTACCGCGGCCATGCTGGCCAACTGGGCCGGGGTGAAGCCGGAAGAGGTGGACTATGTCTGCGCCGGCATCAACCACATGGCCTGGTTCCTGGAATTCAGGCACAAGGGAGAGGACCTCTACCCCAAGCTGCGCCGGCGGGTGGCCACGGACCCCGAGGTCTACAACCACGAGCAGGTCCGCAACGAGATGTTCCTGGCCCTGGACTACTACGTCACCGAGTCTTCCGGCCACAACTCGGAGTACAACTGGTGGTTCCGCAAGCGCCCCGATCTCATCGAGAAGTACTGCACCACGGGGACGGGCTGGAACCCCGGGCACTATGCCTACATCCTCGACGAGTACCGCAAGCGCGACTCCACCTGGAAGCAGCAGGTCCGCGACTGGCTGAACCGGAAGGAACCCATATCGCTGCAGCGCGGCCACGAGTACGCGGCCGCCATCGCCAATGCCTGGGTCGGCGGCGAGCCCTATCGCTTCAACGGCAATGTGCCCAACGACCGGCTCATCGACAACCTCCCGCAGAACTGCTGCGTCGAGGTGCCGGTGCTGGCCTCGCGCCGGCAGTTGCAGCCCATCCGCGTGGGATCGCTGCCCCCGCAGTGCGCCATGCTCACCGGGTTGAGCGCCCAGATCGAGATGCTGGCGGTGGAGGGCTGCCTGCAGGGCGATGCCCGCAAGGTGTACCAGGCGATCGCCCACGACCCGCTCACCGCCGCCGTGCTCTCCCTGGCGGAGATCAAGCAGATGACGGCGGAGATGTTCGCGAAGAACCGCCGCCACCTGCCCACCTTCAGGAAGATCGACCTGTAGAGCGCGGGAGGGCGACCCGATGACTCAGCGCGAGCGGCTCCTCAGCGTGTATGCGGGCCGCCGCCCCGACGTGGTCCCCTTCGCGCTGGACCTGTCGCACTGGTACTACTGGAAGAACCAGCAGCCCTGGGATCTGAGCCGGGCCTACACCGAGCCCGAACGCGAGCTGGTCGACTACCACCGCCGGGTGGGCGCCGGCTTCTACCTGCCCAACCTGGCCGCCTTCTACGAGGTCCGCTTCGCCGCGCCGGTGCAGGCGAGCGTCACGAAGCGGCAGCGCCTGGGCGCACCCGAGATCCTCTGGCGGATCGCCACCCCGCACGGCGCGATCGAACGGGCACGCGCCTGGGAGCCGCGCACCTATGCCTGGGCGGTCACGCGGTGGGGCATCCGCACGCCCGCCGACCTGCGCGTGTTCGCCGAGGCGATGTGCGCCCGTGAATACCTTCCCTGCTGGGAGCGGTTCCGGGCGTGGGACGAGTACGTGGGCGACATCGGCGTGACCTACGTCTCGGCAGGCTACAGCGCCATGGGGCACCTGCTGCACTACTGGGCCGGGGTCGAGCAGACCGCCTACCTGGCGGCCGACCACCCCGCCGAGCTGGAGGCCGCCACGCAGGCGGTGAACGCGAACAACCTCGAGCTCATCGAGCTGCTCTGCGGCTCGCCGGCGCAGATCGTCATCATGGGCGACAACTTCTCCAGCGACGTCCAGCCCCCCTGGTTCTTCGCGCGCTACTCGGCCGGGTACTACGCCGAGGCGATCCGGCGGCTCCACGCGGCCGGCAAGTGGGTGGCCGTCCACATCGACGGGCGCCTGCGGCAGAGCATCGCCATGATCGCCGCCACGGGCGCGGACTGCGGCGACGCGATCACGCCGGCGCCGATGGGCGACCTGGACCCGCCCGCCTGCCGGCAGGAGGCCGGTCCGCGGTTCATCCTGTCGGGCGGCGTGTCGCCCGACCTCTGGCTGCCGCACACGCCGCGCGCTGCCTTCGAGCAGGCGGTGCGTGCCTGGCTGGACCTGCGCCACGCCAGCCCGCGGCTGATCGCCGCCGCGGGGGACCAGGTGCCGCCGGGCGCGGAGGAGGCGCGGATTCACCGCATGCGCGAGCTGGTGGAGGAGCATGGCCGCTACTGACGCCCGTGCCGGCCGCCACCGGCGGCAGCGGTGGGCTGGACGCCGCCGGTGGGCGGCACGGGCCGCCTCGAGCCGCGGATGACGCCCATGAGCGAGTCGATCCGCTCCATCGCGATTGCGGGGGCCTGGGGATACATCGGCCGGAAGCTGCTGGATGCAGCCGTGCACCTGGGCCTGCGGGTCTACGCGTACGACCCGGCACCCGTGCCCGCGGACGTGGATCCGAGCCGCTGCACGCTGGTCAGCGACCCGGCGGAGTTCTACCGGTTGCCCGTGGAGCTGTATCACCTGGCGCTGCACCCGCAGCACCGGCAGCCGGCCCTCGGCATTCTCCTCGACCGCGCCCGACACGAACCTCTGCTCATCCTCAACGAGAAGCCCATGGCCGAGCCGGAGACGCCGCAGGCGTGCGCCGCGACCGTCGCCGCCGTCGAGGCGACCCAGGCCATCATGCTCTTCGACTTCCTGGAGCTGTACGACCCCATGACGCAGGCCATCGTCGAGCACCTGTCGCGGTCCGGACCGGTGCAGATCGATGCCGTGCGTCTCTACCGGGGCAAGGACCGGGAGGATCCCCGGCGCCCGCGCAACTACAAGAAGATGGTCCACATCCAGTACCAGGAGACGGTGCACTGCATCGCGTTCCTGCTCCATCTGCTGGGCAGTCTGAGAGGCGGGCTGCGGGCGGTGCTCGACCAGGGGCTGACGGTGACGGCGCACGCGCAGCCGTACGCGCCGCCGAACCCGGAGGCCTACCCCTACGTGGTGGACGGACAGGTGACCTACCGGCTGCAGCTCGGCGACGTGCAGGTCGACGGCCGCACGGACTTCAAGGCCGGCGCGCCCTTCGCCAAGACCAAGACGATCACCGGCCGGGCCGGCGGCCGGCCGTTCGTCGTGGAGGCCGATTACCTGGAGGGTGCCAAGCGGCTGGCGATCGACGGGCGCGACATGGGCTTCGCGCGGGACGCCAGCGGCTACGAGCACATCCTGCGCACGCTCGCGGCATGGCGGCAGCGGGTGAGCCCCGAGCGGCTGATGCGGGGCGTGTACCCGAACCCGCGGTTCGCGCGCCTCACCTACCAGATCTCCAGCGTGCTCTGGCGCAGCTGCTGGACCGGACGGCCCATCGCGCTCCGCTCGTACGACGAGCTGCTGGGGTTCGCCGCCGACTTCGCCGCGGCAGTGCCCCAGTTCGCCCGCTATGCGGCCCCGGCGCCGACTGCCGCCAGCCGGCCGCCCCAGTCCTGACCTGTCTGGCCGCCCGCGCCGCGATCACCGCGCCACGGCCGCCGGGTCGGGCAGCTCGCGGAGGAACTGCTCCAGCTCCTCCAGCTCGGCGTCGCCAAGGCTGGCGAACGGCGGCCGGCGCCAGCGGCCCGCCAGCCCGCAGATCTCGGCGATGCCGTGCAGGGCAGCATCGAAGCCGCCCGCCAGGCCGGCGATCCTGGCGAAGAATGGGCGGTCGATCCGCTCGACGATGGCAGCCGCCGCGCGCACGTTGCCGCTGGCGATCTCCCGCCAGTACGCATGGGCCACCGCCGGCCGGAAGGTGATGAAGGTCGACAGGTAGCCCGCGCAGCCGTAGGGCCACAGCTCCAGGTGAAACGACTTCTGCCCGCCCGCGAACACTGCCCACCGGTCGCGGACGAGGCTGGTCACGCGGCGGTCGAACTCCCCGGTCACGTCCGCCTTCATCGCCCACACGCCCTCCACCTGAGCCAGCAGCGACTGCGCCAGTTCCAGGCCGGCTGCCTCCCCGCCCTGGCGCATCAGCTCGGCGTTGTTGGCCGCGAGCGGCACGTGGGCGGCCAGCGCGGCGTGGTGCGCCACCAGCGCAGCGGGCGCGCAGGCGCCCGGATACCAGAACGGCGGGAACACCTGCAGGATGTCGGCGCCGCACTCGCGGCAGAAAGCGGCGAACTCCACCGCCTTGGGGGTGGCCCACCGGCCCGTGCAGGCGATCACCGTCGCCCGGCCGCCGGCGGCGCTGGCCACCGCCCGGGTCAGCGCCGCGATCTCCGCGTCGGTGAGCAGGGCGAACAGGCTGTCGCCCCAGGTGAGCAGGAGGGCCCGCGCCCCGGCGGCGATGTCGAAGTCGATGAGCCGCCGCAGACCGGCGTAGTCGATGCTCCCGTCCCGCGCAAACGGCGTCCGCACCGAGGCGATCGGTCCGTGCAGGGACGCCCGCACTGCCTCGCGATCCACCACGAGCCTCCTTCTCCGGCGCTGCTTGGCGGTGCGCCGGCGGCAACCCCAGGCCGGCGCGACGGGCTCACTGCCGCGCCTGGATGCCGCCGGCGCACCGCCAAGCAGCGCCGGAGAAGGAGGCTCGTGGTGGATCGCGAGGCAGT
>Ga0116202_10002248_pt1 | contig 11491 bp, 7 predicted proteins | sample LakKivw325mmetaG_FD_94479 | JGI IMG/M metagenome (GOLD analysis project Ga0116202, IMG submission 94479) | Anoxic lake water microbial communities from Lake Kivu, Rwanda to study Microbial Dark Matter (Phase II) - Lake Kivu water 325m metaG | ecosystem: Environmental > Aquatic > Freshwater >... | reverse complement strand
CTGCGCAGTGAATGCGGGGAGTCGCGGCGTCTTCTGGAAGGGCTCTACGGTAGCGACCAAGGCCTGCAGAACCTTCGGCTCGGGCAGATCACCGCCACCCTGGAGCTCTTCGGTCGGTGCTACGGGGACGACGGCGAGGTGGTCATCACCCGGGCGCCTGGTCGCGTCAACCTGATGGGCCGGCACGTGGACCACCGGGGCGGCTTCGTCAACATGATGACGCTGCACCGGGAGATCGTGGTCGTGGCGGCCTCGCGGACGGACGGCTGGGTGCATCTGGTCAACGGCGGCTCGGAGTTCCCGGACGAGCGCTTCGACCTGTTCGAGGAGCTGCCCTATATCCGGGAGTGCCGGGACTGGCGGGACTACCTCAACTCCGAGCGGGTGCAGGACTTCCACAGCACCTCGATGGGTACGTGGAGCAACTACGTCCGGGCCGGTCTGTACCGTCTGGCCCACCACTTCCCGTCCCAGCGCTTCTACGGGATGGACGCGGCAGTCGGCGGCGACATCCCGATCGGCGCGGGCCTGAGCAGCTCCTCGTCGCTGCTGGTGGGTACGTCGCTGGCGTGCATCGCACTGAACGGCCTGCGGGTCCGCCCGGCCACCTTCGTGGACCTGTGCGGCGAAGGCGAGTGGTTCGTGGGGACGAGGGGCGGCTCGGCCGACCACGCGGCGATGACCCTTGCGACGCAGGGCATGGTCACGCCGATCACCTTCTACCCTTTCCGGGCCGAGAGACCCGTGCAGTTCCCGCCCGGCTACCGGCTGCTGGTCAGCGACTCGGCGGTGCAGGCCAAGAAGACCAAGGGCGCCCGCGACGCCTTCAATCATAGGGTGGCCTGCTACGAGCTGGCCATGGCGCTGTTCCGCAAGTTCTTCCCCGAGCAGACGGAGCAGGTCGAGCACCTGCGCGACATCCCGGAGAAGATGGGCGTCAGCCTGTCCGAGCTGTACCAGATGATCAAGCGCCTGCCCCAGCAGGCCGATCGGTTCCTGCTGCGCCAGCTTCTGCAGGACCGGAGTGAGTGGCTCGAGCAGGTCTTCGGCACGCACCGAGAGCCGGCGGTGTATCCGCTCCGCAGCGTTTTCATATACGGCATCGCCGAGTGCGAGCGCAGCAAGCGCTTCGGGGAGCTGCTGGCGGCGGGCGATCTGGACACGGTGGGCCGGTTCATGTGCATATCCCACTCCGGCGACCGAGTGGTGAGCTTCGATTCGGACGGCTCGGCCCGGCTGTGGGACTACCAGTGCGACGCCGCCGCTCTGGACCGTCTCGCCCAGATCGCGGCCAAGGGTGGCGAGCGGCCCGCGGACGAGGCAGCCCTGCACTGGCAGCCGGGCGGCTACGCCTGTAGCTGTTGGGAGATAGACCAGATGGTGGACAGCGCTCTGCGCGTTGAGGGCGTGGTCGGCGCCCAGCTTTCAGGCGCCGGTATGGGCGGCTGCATGATGGTGCTCGCCCGCGAGGATGCCGTTGAGGAGGTACGCCAGGCCCTGGAGTCCCAGTACTACGCTCCTCGGGGGCTCGAGCCCCAGGTGGAGGTCTGCTGCCCTATTGCAGGAGCCTGCGGCCTGACGTCGAAATAGCGCGTGCACTCGCGGGCGCCAGCCCTCGCTGTAGCGGTTGAGGTGTCAGCGGCGACTTGGAGGGCAGGGCCGAAGGGAGAGCACAGCCGAATGAGAGTACCGGTCAGCGGCGGCGACGGATTCCCGGGGTCTCGCAGGTGCGGTGCCCGCCTGGCCCGCGGCGACGAAGTCGTCTGTTTGGATGCCGGCCCGACCGACAGGATAGCGCATAACCTCGAGGACCCGCGTTTCCCCTTCGTGAAGGGCGGCGTTACCGACCGCGAGCCGGCGGATGGTCTCGTGCGGGATTGTGGCACTGTGCGGCGCCCGGCGGCCCTGGGGACGGCGGCGGAGGGAAGTGCCTTCGACCCGGGCAGCGACCACGAGGTATCGGTGCCACAGCCGGCGAACCTGGTGCGAGACCTGAGGAGGAATCAGTCGGAGAGCGTCTCCGTGCCCAAGCGTAGCAGGGGCGGGGAACACTCCGAGGACATACCCGGGCGTGTGCCGGACACAAGCGCGGATGCGGACCATGCTGAGCGTGGAGCCGCGGACGTCCGTGCGGGAGAGCCTGGAGCGCACGCTCGATGGGTGCGCGGAGCACCGTCCCGTCGAGTGATCGGCGGGAGGGCTCGGGACGGATCTAGATCGGCGTAGCACGAGACGCGGTCGTGCCATCGGCCCATGGGGCGCCAAGGTGTCTGCTGGCGCCCGCGGCTGAGGCGTCGTGCCCTGTCTCCCGCGCGCCCGTAAGCGAGTGAGGCAGCAACATGGCGTCCGACAACGCAGAGCATCGAGAGATCCGGTTCGTGCGGCCCTTCCTGCCGCCGGCGGAGGAGCTGGTCGCGGACTTCCAGCGGATAATAGACAGCGGCTGGCTTACCAAGGGCCCCTACCTGGAGGAGTACGAGCGAGCGGCCGCCGAGGCCACTGGCGCGGACTACGCTCTGGGGGTGGCGAGCTGCACGACGGGGCTGCTGCTGCTGCTGATGGGTCTGGAGAAGCCCGGCGAGGTCATCCTGCCAAGCTTCAGCTTTGTGGCGACGGTGCTGCCGGTAGTGTGGAACGGGCTGGAGCCGGTGTTCGTGGACTGCGACCCCGACAGTTTCAACGCTGACCCGGCGCGGGTCGAAGAGGCCATCACTCCCCGGACGCGAGCCATCCTGGCGACGCACGTGCACGGGAATCCGGTAGACGGGGAGGGGCTGACGCGGGTCGCGGAGGAGCACGGCCTGAAGCTGTATTTCGACGCCGCGCACGGTTTCGGGGCCACGTGGCGGGGCAAAGGCCTGGGCAATCTGGGCGACGGCTCGGTCCTCAGCACCACGCCCACCAAGCTGGTGGTGACCGGCGAGGGGGGCATGGTGACCACGCGCCACAAGGACATCTACGAGAGGGTGTACGTGGCGCGGGAATATGGGAACCCCGGCGACTATGACAACACCTACGCCGGCCTGAACGGGCGCCTGCCGGAGATAAACTGCCTGCTGGGCATCAAGACGCTGGAGCTACTGCCGGAGAACATCTCCCGCCGGCAGGCCGTCGCTGCCCGCTACCTGGGGGCCCTGGGGGAGGTCCCGGGGCTGAGGTTCCAGAAGATGAACCCCGAGGGCACGGTGTCGTACAAGGACTTCGCCATCCTGGTAGACCAGGAGGACTTCGGCATCTCGCGAGACGCCCTCGAGCGCCACCTGGAGGTGCGGGGCATACCCACGAAGCGGTACTTCGACCCACCGATCCACGCGCAGAAGGCTTTCCGGCCCTGGGGTGAGCAGTGTGCGGGCAAGCTGCCGGTGACGGACGACCTGGCCGCCAGAGTGCTGTGCCTGCCGATCTATGCGGGGCTGAGTGAGCAGGAGGTGGACTACATCATCCAGTCCATCGTGGAGGCGTCGTCCCATGTCGGTACAGCGTGAGACTCTGTTGCCGGTGGGCGCTGAGGTGCGCGTCACAGCCGAGTCGAGTCGCCTGGCCCTCGGCGTGAAGAGGGCGGTTGACTTCGTCCTGGCCGTGATCGGGCTGCTGTTGCTCTGGCCTCTGCTGCTCGTGCTGGCAGTGCTGGTGAGGCTGGATTCGCCCGGGCCGGCGATCTTCAGGCAGCGACGGCTCGGCCGCTTCGGGCGTCCCTTCGACCTGTACAAACTGCGGACGATGGTGGATGGCGCGGAGAGCCTGGGGGCGGGCCTGGGGATCGAGAACAACGACTCGCGCATAACGCCCCTGGGGCGCTGGCTGCGGGGCACGAGCCTGGACGAGCTGCCCCAGCTCTGGAACATCCTGCGGGGGGACATGAGCCTGGTCGGCCCGCGGCCGCTGTTCGAGGTATACCTGGATCGCTGGGACGAGCGTCAGAAGAAGCGGCTTCTGCTGCCGCAGGGGCTGACGGGGTGGGCTCAGAGTCGAGGCCGCAACGATGTGCCGTGGGAGGACCGGCTGGAGATGGACGTGTGGTACGTCGAGCACTGGTCGCTGTGGCTCGACGTGAAGATCGTGCTGGCGACGTTCTGGGCGGTTTTCACGTGCCGAGGGGTTTTCGCCAAGGACGGCCAGGTGGCGGAGTTCGGCAACCACGTGGAGGAGAAGAATTACTAGCGGGGAAGCGTGACGCCTGTGCCCTGCTCTCGTCCGCGGGTGGTGATCCTCGGCGCGGGCGGCCATGGCAAGGTCGTCCTGGAGGTGTTGCGGCGCCAGGACACCGCGGAGGTCGTGGGCTTTCTGGACGATGACCCGCGCACCCACGGCTCCCAAGTCTCCGGGGCGCCCATCATCGGCCCCATCTCCCTCCTCTCCGACCTGGCCGCCCAGGGCGTGGGATTCTTCGTGGCGGCGATCGGGGACAACAGGGTCCGCGCCGAGAAGTTCCGCCTGGGACAGGAGCTGGGCCTGCGCCCCTGGGACGCGATCCACCCCCAGACGATCATGGCGTCCGATGCCGAGGCGGGGCCCGGTCTGCAGATGCTCCCGGGGGCCATCATCAACCCCGCGGCTCGCCTCGGGCAGAACGTGGTGCTGAACACGGGCTGCATCGTCGAGCACGACTGCCGGGTGGACGATCACTGCTTCCTGGGGCCGAGAGTGGCGCTGGGCGGCAACGTGGAGATTGGGGAAGGCTGCCTGCTGGGAGTAGGCGCCGTGGTCCTTCCTCGGTGCGCGGTGGGGCCGTGGTGCATAGTGGGCGCGGGAGCGGTCGTGACGAAGGATGTGCCGCCCGAGCTGGTCGTGGTGGGAGTGCCCGCCGCTCCCCTGCGCAAGGCCGAATGAGCTTGCGCGCCAGGTCGGACCCTTGCGCCCCGGTCCGGGGCCGTTGCCCGCCGCGCCCTTTCCACCTAAGCTGGGGGCCGGGGGATGGCCACGCGTCGCGGCTGGGCCTGCCGACCGCCCGTGTCCCAGGGGAAGGATGGAAGCCTTGAGGCCTGGTTTCACCCACGTGCTAACCGTTGACCTGGAGCCCTGGTTCACCCGGGGGTCGGCGCTTTTCGGGGACACCGAGGGCCTGGACGACGACAACTGCCCAATGGAGGGGCTGTCCGCCAACCTCGAGCGCCTGCTTGCGCTCCTGGAGCGCTACGACGCGCGGGCTACCTTCTTCGTGCTGGGGCCGGTGGCGAAGCTCAGGCCGGATCTCGTCCGCCTGGTCGCCGACGCGGGGCACGAGATCGCGGTGCACGGCTACTCGCACAAGCTGGTCTACAAGACCACGGCGGAGGAGTTCCGCGAGGACGTGGTGCGCAGCCTGGAGGTGGTGGCCGAGGCCGCTGGGGGCGTTCAGCCCGTCGGCTACCGTGCCCCGTACTTCTCCGTTACCCACGCCAGCACGTGGGCGCTGGATGTGCTCGCGGACCTGGGATTCCGGTACGATTCGAGCATCTTCCCCGTCTGGCGGCGGCTCTACGGGATGTCGGACTTCTGCACCCACGCCACCTGGGTGACCACGCCGGGCGGCCGCGCCCTGTTCGAGGTGCCGCCAGCCGCGCTGGGGTGGTGGCGATGGCGGGTGCCCGTCGCCGGGGGCGGATACTGGCGCGTGCTGCCCACGCGCATCATCACCGGCGCGCTCCGCAGGCTCGAGCGACGGGGCCAGCCGGCTGTCCTGTACCTGCACCCCTATGAGCTGAATCCCGAGGACGCCTGCCTCGACGGTGGGGTGGGCAGCGTGCGGAATCGGTGCATGCTGGCCTGGCAGCGGATGGGGCGCAGGGGCTTCGCGGGGAAGCTGGAGGCGGTGCTGCGGCGGTTCCGCCTGGGAGCCGTGCAGGACGTCTTTGCCGACGGTCTGGCCGCCCCCGAGGCCGGCCGGCGCGCCGTGAGACTCTAACCTGGATAGCTGAGATGTGCGCGGGGGAGGCCCCTCTTTCAGACGCCAAGAGGGGCCTCCCCCGCACTCCCTCCACCAGAAAGCTCTGTCGCCGCTTGGCTTGCCGACTTCGTCGGCTGCACTAAGCGGCTGCGTGGCCTCGGCCGCGGATGCCACGGGGCGCCGCATCAGTGGGCGCGGACGCGAACGCCAGGGTACGGCCTTGGCCCATGGCTCACCGGCCGGCGTAGTCCCGCATGGCGCTGACGAGGGGCTCGTTGGCGGGTGGCAGGGCGACGTAGTCCGACTCCCAGAGGAGCAGCTCGGCCGCGCCGATTCTCTCCGCGAGACGCACGTCCTCGGCGAACTGCTCGGGAGACGCGATCCACCCAAAGAGCCACAGGTCACACCGGCCGCCCGTTTCGTTCTGGAGGGCGCGATAGGCAAGCTCGGCGTCGCCGCCCTCGCGGTAGTAGCCGGCGGCCACAGCCTCGTCCATCAGTCCCTCCCGCGCCCAGGTGCTCACGTCCAGCAGAAGGCCCCGCAGGTTGCCGTCGTAGGGCGTGTCGGTGGGGCTGCCCCGGTAGCCCCAGGGGTTGTGCACCATCACGGACACGAGCATGCTGGGGTCGGCATGTTCGGTGATGGCGTGCGCCTCGCGCATGAAGGCCGTCTGGGGCTCGGACCGCACCGCCACCCAGCGTTCGTCGCCGTTGGGCACATCGTGGGGGTCCAGGCCATACCTGGCCGTGAAGCGCCGCACGTTGGGTGCCTCGTAGCCGTGGTTCGCCACGCCCTCCGCGTCGGTCTGGGGGTTGTCGCGGACGTCGCCCGTGCGGATCCAGTCGAGGAAGACACCGTCGGGCCCGTAGGCGAGGATCTCGTGGAGGAGGGCGAGCTTGTAGGCCCGCACTTCGGGGAAGGCGAAGCTCTGCTGCGAGCGATAGGACGTCCCGTCGCGCCGCACCCATCGGGTGTGGGGATGGTCGCGGGTGAAGCGGGAGGTAAGCCCGTAGCCGTGGTCGTCCTCGTTGATGCTCAACCAGGCGTGGACTTCGAGCCCGATGCTGTGGCCGTAGGAGACGGCCTCGGCGAAGGCGTCGAACTCGGCCCAGTCATACTGGGCGAGCTTGTCCAGTACCCACTGGGAGCCGTGGTCGCGATGGTAGTTCTCGTCGGCGTCGAAGTTGTGCAGAGGGTCCATGAGCTTGCTCTTGTACAGCGCTCGGCCGCCATCGAAGCAGCGCCAGTACACTCGCGTCCAGCCGCAGTCCCTGCAGCGATCGAGGATCTGGTGGACGCCTTCGGGCCCCCAGGCGGGCGCGGGGTCCCTCAGCATCCAGTCCGAGTGGGTGATCGGCGACCCCAGCCGGACCCTGCGCTGAGTCGCGCCCTGCGTCCATGCGGCCACGGTGGGCAGGAGCAACAGAGCAAGGGTGAAGATCAAGGACTCTGACCGCATCGCAGCACCTGTGGCGGGAAGGGATGGACGTAGGCCGGAACAGCCCGGCCGACGGCTCGGAGGCGGTCTCGGCGGGGGCAGGTTTCGGTCCGGGGAAGGCGCTGACCTGCCTGCCGGGGTGGCGGGTGCGGTGCGGCGCGCCCCGGGCCCGTCGGGCGACTCGGGCTGCGGGGATGGAGTCGGGCGCCAGGGCGCTGTATGCTGACCGCTCTCGGCGTCGCGGGGTCCAGCGGTGACGCCTTGCGCCAAGTGAGGCCGGCGGGCTACACTCCTATCCGCGCCCGCCACGGCTGTCCGCCGCCGGGGGCATTGGACTCCTAACGGGAAGGGAACAATGGCTCAGACCAGGCTGAAGCTTGTGGCCTATGGCATAGACTCCGCCGACTGGCGGATCATGCAGCCCTATCTGGACGCGGGGGAGCTGCCGAATCTCGCTCGCGTGCTGGAAGGGGCTGCGCGCGCGGAGCTCATCTCGACGGTGCCGCCCATCACGGCCATAGCCTGGCCCGCTGCCTTCACGGGCACCAACCCGGGGAAGCACGGGCTTTTCTACTTTTTCCACCTGAGGAATCAGCGGGTGACGCCGATCTCGAACGCCGACCGGCAGCGTCCCGCCCTGTGGGAGATTCTGTCACAGGCGGGCCTGCGCGTGGGCTGTTTCTGTGTCCCCTTCACGTACCCGGCCGACGACGTGAAGGGCTGGATGTTGGCGGGGCGTGGGGGAGGGCACACCTGGGACCGGGATTCGGTGAGGCCGGCGGAGCTGTTCGACGAACTGGAGCCGCTGCTGAGGCGCTACCCGGACCCGAACTTCATGCTCCGCCCGGAGCATCCGCGTCACGCCGTCCTGCTGCGGGACGGCTGGCGGCAGCGGGTAGCCTGGTCCTACGATGTGCTGTCGTACCTGCTGGAGCGCCACCCGGTGGAGGCGCTGGTCGCGGTGGAGAACGTGGCCGATAGCGTGCAGCACAAGCTGCTGGTGACCCGCGGGCTGGCGGACGAGCCGGACATGGTGCGTTGGGCCTATCAGCAGGCCGACCGGCTGCTGGGCCTGATCCTGGAGCACACGGACGAGGACACGGCCTTCCTGCTGCTGTCGGACCACGGGGCCCAGCTCATCGTGGGATACTTCGATCACGCCGCCTGGCTGTGCCAGAGAGGATACCTGGGCTACCGGACGGCACCATCGTCGGCCTTCATGCGCCGGGCCCTGCTGCGCCTGGGCAGCAGGATGTACCATCGCCTGATCAGCTCCCTGAAGCTGCGCAGCCGCGTGCGGCCCTTCGAGCGGGTGGCCCGAGTGGTGAAGTTCTCGCAGTTGATGGACTGGCCGCGGACGCGGGCGTTTCCGTGGCCCGGCGGGGGCATCATCGTCAACACCCCGGGCCGGAGCCCGTCGCCCACGGTGGCAGCCGAGGACCGCGAGGGGCTGGCGATCGAGATCCGCGACGCGCTGCGCGCGACGACGAATCCTCTCACGGGCCGGGAGGATATCCGCGCCTTCCTGCGCGAGGAGCTGTACGAGGGTCCCTGCATCGAGGAGGCGCCGGACGTGGTGGTGGCCCCGCAGGACTTTGCCCTGGCGTTCATGAACACCGCGCCGCCGCCACGTCTGGATAAGCCCTTCTGGACGGAGCAGGAGCTGCGGGACGCGGGGCTGGGCCACGTGATCGTCTGCGAGGGAGCGCACCGTCGCGAGGGTATCCTGGCACTGGCGCCGGGGTCGGTTGAGCTGCCCGGCACGACGGACATCGTGGACGTGGCGCCGACGGCTCTGGCACTGCTGGGCCTGCCTGTGCCGGACTACATGGACGGCCGGTCGCTGGTGGGTGGCGAGAGGGTCGAGACGGTAGCGACCGCGGAGAGGCGGGTAACGGAGGGGCAGGTCTACAGCGAGGAGGAAGAGGAGCAGATCGCCCGGCGTCTCGCGGACCTGGGGTACCTCTAACGGGGGTGGCCGCAGGCTGCTTTGCGACGTTGGGCGCGCGCCGACGGGGGACCTGATGGAGCTGGGGCAGTCGGCCGTACGGAGGCTGGTTGATGTCCACGGGTAAGCTCAAGCTGGTGGTGTTCGGGATAGACTCCGCCGATTGGCGGATCATGCAGCCCTACCTGGATGCTGGCGACCTGCCGAACCTGGCCGAGATACTGGAGCGGGGCTCCCAGGCCGCGCTGCGGTCAACGATACCGCCGATCACGGCCGTGGCGTGGCCCACGGCGTTCGCGGGCACCAACCCGGGCAAGCACGGTCTGTTCGGCTTTGTGCTGATGGGCAAGAGGCCGGGGCTGCTGTCGAACGCCGACCGGCAGCGGCCGGCCCTGTGGGAGTTGCTGTCTCGCGCGGGGGTGCGAGTGGGCAGCTTCCTCGTGCCCTTCACCTTCCCGCCGGACCCGGTGAACGGCTGGATGCTGTGCGGCACGGGCGGCGGGCAGTCGTGGGACGAGCGAGGCGTGCAGCCTGTATCTCTGTACGACGAGCTGGCCCCGATCCTGCGGCGGTACCCGGAGGAGCTGGCCACGGCGAGCCCCAAGCGCGAGCCGGAGGTCTTGCTGCAGGCCTGGAGGCGGTTGTCGGACTGGAGGGCCGCGCTGCTGGGTCACCTGCTCGAACGTCATCCCGTGCAGGTGCTGATGGCGGTGGACAACGCGGTGGATGTGCTGCAGCACAAGTTCCTGGCCTCGCGCGAGCTGGCGGATGAGCCCGACATGGTGCGCTGGGCCTACCGGCACGCGGACCGGATGCTGGGCCTGATCAGGGAGCATACGGACGCGGACACCAGGTTCCTGCTGCTGTCGGACCACGGGGCTCAGCCGCTGGAGGGATACCTGGACCTGTCGGCGTGGCTGTGCCAGGCCGGGTATCTGCGCTACCGGACGGCCGGCAATGGGGCCGGGCTGCGCCGGGTCGCACTGCGGCTGGGGAGCAGAGTGTGGCGGCGGGTCGTGCGCAAGCGCGGCGCAAGCCGCTTGTTGTCTGCGGCCCATGCGCTGAAGCTTTCACAGCTCGTGGACTGGGCCCACACCCGCGCCTTCGCCTGGCCCGGGGGCGGCATCATCGTCAACGCTCCCGACCGCAGCCCGCTGGCCACAGTGCGCGCCGAGGAGCGGGGATCGCTGGCGAGAGAGATTGCCGAGGGTATCGGCAAGGTCACGAACCCCTTCACCGGCCGCCAGGACCTGCAGGCCTATCTTCGGGAGGAGCTGTATGAGGGCCCCTTCGTTGAGAACGCCCCGGATGTGGTGGTGGTGCCGCAGGACTTCGCCCTGGACGTGATCTCGACGGCACCACGGTCGGACCGGGTGTTCTGGACGGCCCAGGATCTGCGCGAGGCCGGTCTGGGGGATCTGGTCGTGCGCGAGGGGACTCACCGGCGGGAGGGCATCCTGGCCGTCGCGGCGGGAGGCGAGGTCCGCCTGCCGCCAGTGACGGACCTGGCCGCGATTGCTCCGACGGCGCTGTCGCTGCTGGGCCTGCCCATCCCGGCGGGGATGGACGGGCAGTCGCTGGTGGGAGGGCAGTACGCCGACGAGCCGTCGGGAGTCACGCGACAGCGAGCCGGGAGCGCCGGTCGGTCGGCCGGAGGAGCCGTCTACACGGAAGAGGAAGAGGAGGAGCTGGCCCGCCGCTTGGCGGACCTGGGCTACCTGTAGACCCGGAGGGGTACTCGGCCTTGGGTGCGCGTGCCCGACAGCGCCTGCTAGCACGAACGTGTTGCCACTGTGGGCTGTGTGCCGCGGTCTGTCCGGCGGGCGCGATCGAGCGGCCGGGGCCCGACCCGCGTCCCTTCCTGCCACGGCTGGACGCGGAAGCCTGCGTGGACTGCGGGCTGTGCGAGCGTGTCTGCCCGACGCTTCGGCAACCCGTGACCTTCGCGGCGCGCCAGGAGGCGCCGGAGCCTCTGAAGCGGGCTGTCCTCGCCCACGCCGCGGATGGCGAGCTGCGCCGACCGGCCGCGTCGGGCGGAGTGGTCACCGCCCTGGTCCTGAGCTGGCTGGCCGCGGACCCCGAGCATCAGGCCCTGGTGACGCTGCCAAGCCGCAGCGGGCCCCACGGCTTGTTCCCCGAGGCGGTCATCACGGCTGACGCCGAGAGAGTGCGCCAGGCCTGCGGCTCCCACTACTCGAGTGTGCCTACGCTCCACCTGCTGCGCGACGTGCCGCGGGAG
>Ga0116202_10002241_pt1 | contig 11505 bp, 11 predicted proteins | sample LakKivw325mmetaG_FD_94479 | JGI IMG/M metagenome (GOLD analysis project Ga0116202, IMG submission 94479) | Anoxic lake water microbial communities from Lake Kivu, Rwanda to study Microbial Dark Matter (Phase II) - Lake Kivu water 325m metaG | ecosystem: Environmental > Aquatic > Freshwater >... | reverse complement strand
CCGGAAATCGTCAGGTCGCGGAAGGTGATCTGGAAGTTGGGATTTGACGGCATGCCGGTGCCGCCCTTGACCCAGAATACCGGCTTGGATTCCTTGCCGTACCAGCGGATTGTCGCCGTGGCTTCATATCCGCCCTTCTCGTTCTTGAACCAGCGATCCCTTTTCGTGAGCGCGCCGTCGCCGTAGATCACCAGCCCGTGCGTGCCGTCCACGAGCAGTGAGTCGGTGACCCTGTAGAACCCGCCGGGGATACTGGGAAAGTAGAGCGAAAAAACCGTGCGGCCTTCCGCCGTCCCGTCCTTGCCCTTCGCCGCGTTCAGCGCCGCCTGTATCGCTTTCGTATCATCGGCAACGCCGTCGCCCTTGGCACCGAAATCCAGCACGCTCACCATACCGAGGGAACCGCCTGCCGGAGCGCCGAAAACCATGCCTGCTGCAAAAAATACAAGGAAAACCAGGATCCTCTCTGCCCTGTGATTGAACATCGTCTCCCCCCCTTGTCCTGTTCTATTTGCCCAGCGCGCTGTTCCTGATCACCAGCTGCCCGCCGGTGATCCGCACGCCCTTCTGCAGCCGGTGCTCGCAGTTCTTGTACTCCGGCTGCTTCGCGTTGAACATGTCAAACGCCTTCTGTATCGACTCGGTCTCGTCGCTGCCGTCGCCCCTCGCGTAGCCCCCGAGATTGATACGGATAACCCCGGAAATATCGGACTGCACCGCGGACTCGCCTGCAAGAGACAGTGCCCGTACTGTCAAAAAGATGGCGGATAAAACGCGGAGAAGGACTATTCTCTTGTTCATGATAATCTCTTCAGGGAAATTTTTGTGGATGGTAAAGCAAAGGCAGGATGCACACACATCCTGCCTTCGTTAAAAAATCTCGCCTTGCATCTCTTTCAGGCATTGCCCCTTCGGATTCAATCCATGCTCAAGGACCTGCATTCATGCCCGACCTGCAAACGCAGCGTGATAACTTTTGCGCTACCTTGCATCAACCCCGCAATACCATGGTTTCTGGTTATACCAGCCCGCAGCATTGCTGAAAACGTAGTTGTCGTCGGACTTCGCCCAGGAAACATGCCCGTCTGCCCAGCATATATTAGCTCCGCTGCTGTGCCTTACGCCAACCCCCCCGGGGGCACCGGCCGCCGGCGGCCAAATAACAGCGTACGTTCTATAGGCCGCGTCTCCCACAAGGATTGTTTTCGAAGGTTCGGTAATCCTCGAAGTTCTGACAAAGAAGGACGGGGCATACCACCAACCCCATCCCGCAGGCCCTCCGGCCAGCCGAACATTCATGCCGTACATGGAAAACGGGGCAGTTCTGTAGTCGCTTGTTGTGGCCCATGTGCCGTTTTTCTCGCTTCTGATGCTCGGACAGTACCACGTACCCTCCGGCCTGTCTCCTCCCGCTCCGCTGGGTCTTCGAGGTATGTAATATGCGTTCAGCTTGTCTATCCAGGTGCAGGCATACGCGGATACATCCTGTATCCAGTGGTCCTTGCGGCAGGGTTCACACGCAGGCCCCCACATATTGTCATACAGCGGAGGCAGGTATTCATTATAATCATTTGTGTACATGAAAATGGCAAGTCCTATCTGCTTCAGGTTGTTTATGCATACCGCGGCCCTTGCCCTTTCCCTTGCCTTGGAAAGCGCAGGCAGAAGCATCGCCGCGAGTATCGCTATAATAGCCACCACCACCAGCAGTTCTATCAGGGTAAATCCTGATTTTCTGTTCCTTTTCATTTCTCTTTCCTCCTTGTCCCGTTCTACGGGCTGAATAGCACCGCTACTGTTTCATCACCTCCTCCCGCGGCAGTTGAGTATCCATGAAAACTGTATCACTGTCCCTGCAATTTGTCAAATTACTTTTACGCCCTTATTATACCCCCCCCATTTTCTGTCAAGTTAATTGCATCTTATAAAAATATTTGTAAAAATTTTACCGAATGAACCTTGATATTTTTCAGCTTTTCTTCAGGCGGTTGTTTTCAGCCTTCCGGGAAAACGGTCTCCCACAGAATTTTGGAAGAGCCGACCGCATTCATTTTTTTCATTGCCTCTTCCAGACCGCATCCCTTAAGCTTCTCAGCCATCCCGAGAAATCTGAGGGAGTTGGCAACCGAGCGCTGGAGTGCAGAAAGCCCGTCTTCCCTGTAAGGGAAGGTATCCATAATGTACCAGCCGTTATAGCCGGTTTTGACAAGCCAGTAGAAAAACTCGAGCGTCTCCCAGAAAGAGACCGCGCCCACCATCATGTCGTGGTCCCAGTCGCGGTAGTTGTCGTTCACGTGGACGCTGAAAAGCTTTTCTTCACGGGAAAGAAGAACGGCGGCTTCAGCAGGGTTCTCTCCCGCCACCAGGCTGTGTCCCAGGTCAACCACCCCGCCAACATTGGGCATATTGATACACTTAAGGAGATACAAAAGCACTCCCGCATTTCTTACGAAAATGTTCGTCCGGGGTTCTTTCGGCTTGTATTCTATCCCGATTTTCACATCCGGGTTATGGGACGCCACTTCAGCGATGCCTTCCACAAGATGTTTCCACGACTGCCGGTAGTCCGCCTGGAACGGGTAGTCAAACCCGTCCTGCCCGGGCCAGAGAAGAACATCATCGGCTTTCATCAGCGCCGCCATGTCAAGCCCCTTCTTAGAGAGCTCAACGGCCTCCCTGCGGATGCCCGGGTCCGGGGCGCAGAAACTGCCCATCTTCCATTTTCTGTCCGGGTATATTCCGAGTTCAAGGGTGCAGAATTTCATCCCTGTCTCTGCAAGCAGGGATTTTACCCTTGCCGCGTCCTTTTCGGCAAACTGGAAGGGGTAATCAAGAGCGATGCCGGACAGACCCTCCACGCGCGACGCCAGCTTTATCTGTTCTTCAAGGAATACCGCCGGACGGTAGCCCTCTGCCACGAACCGCTCCTGGCATGGAGAAAAAGGGGCGAAACCGCTTCCGATCTTGTATTTTTTCATTTCATCTCCTCCGTCGAAGTCTCCCTGTTTCGCAGGCTGAAGACCTGCGGCTGCCGTAAGATTTTCCCCCTCACCCTTTCCCTCTCCCCCAAGGGTAGAGGAGAAAAAAGGAGAGACGGTTACCTCCAGAGGGTCCGGCCGCCGTCGACAAGTATTGACTGCCCGCATATGAAATCGCCGTAAGGGCTTGCGAGGTACGCAACCAGGCCCGCTATGTCTTCAGGCCTGCCCAGCCGTCCCGCCGGTATCTGTTCAATGAGCTTCTTTTTATCTTCCGCCGTTTTGTATCTTTCTTTCAGAAGGTCTGTTTCAATGACGCAGGGATGGATGATGTTTGACAGTATCCCCTTGCGCGCATAGGACTTGTTGAGATATGTCATCATGCCCGTGATTCCCGCCTTGCCTGCCGCATAGTCAATCGCCCCGCCGCCTCCGTCATAAATCGCGGACGAACCGATAAAAATTATCCTGCCGTAACCGGCGGCTTCCATGAAGGGAAGAACGGCGCGCACGGCGTAAAAGGCGGACGAAAGGTTTATCTCCAGGAATTCCCGCCACTCTTTGTCAGGGATATCTTCGGGCCGCCGCGCGAGGTTCCTGCCGGCATTGCAAACAAGGATATCAATCTTACCTGTTTTCTTCACAATCTCTTTTACCGCCTTTGACGTTCCGGCTGAATTTGCCGCGTCAAGGATTATCCCTTCCGCCGTCCCGCCGGCATCTCTGATCCTGCCTGCCAGCCCGGCGACAGACCGTCTGCCCGTATGGGTGAAAAAGACCTTCACCCCCGCAAGCGCAAGGTGTTCGGCAATGCTTCCGCCTATGCCGCGGCTGCCGCCCGTTACCAGTGCGACTTTTCCGGCAAGGTCAATCTTCAACATTCTTTTCGACCTCCTTTACCAGTTCGGGTTCAAAGATGCGCAATGCGTTCAACCCTAAAATGAGTGCCTTCTCCCTTTCGGTTACCGGCGCAAGCAGTATGCGGGGAATGTAAACGGACGCGCTGAACCACGGCCAGTCCGTCCCGAAAAGTATCTTTTCGGCTCCGGCGGCTTTAACCATCCCGGCAATCAGGTCCAGGGAGAAAATGTCCCCCGCGATATCCATGTGGACATTCTCGTATTTCCGCGCCAGAGATACCGCCTCCTTCTGCCCTTCTCCCCTGCCGCCGCTGTGCCCTATTATGAATTTCACCTCCGGGTATTCTTCCATATACCTGGTAAAGAGAGACGGCACCGAAAGCTTCTGGACAGGGTTGTCCGTTGCGCTCCAGGTGTGCGAAAGAATGGGGAGGCGATGCCTCTGTGCATATTTCCACACGGGGAGGTAACGTGCATCGTCCGCTGGAACTCCGTGGAAACTGGGATGTATCTTTATTCCCACAAAGCCCTTCTCTTGCAGGCATTTATCAAAAGCATTCAGCGAGTCTTTTTCCATGTTGGGGTCGTACACGCCGAGGAAGGGTATGGCGCCTTCCGATTTTTCATAGCCCCCTATTGAAGCCGCAACGGCGTCATCAAAACGGCTGGAAAGCCACTTGTAGTGGGACGAATATGCACGACTGACACCGAATAATTCCATTGAGGCAAGCAGGTCATTGAACCCTGCCTTCGGCGTGAATATGTACCAGTCCTCCCCGAGATGCAAGTGGGCATCCGCTATGAAAAACGATTTTTTCATGTTCGCACTCCCGATAGGATCTCCCTGATATTGCCGCCTGCAATCATTTTTTTCCCGGCAAGGGAAAGGTTTGAATGCAGGACCAGCCCGACGGAGACGAGCGGGTCGTTTGCCGGCATGAAAGAGCCCAGTATCATCCGGCTGCTTCCGATGTTTTCGGCGGTATATTCCAGGAGTCCGGAGCCATGCCAGTTTGATATCTCGAGGTAAACGCTGGGACATTCTTTCATCAGGGCGAGAACCGTCCTTGCATGGTAGATGATTTTTTTCACCTGGCTCTCCAGGACGATCTTCATCGCGGGAAATCTTTTTGCCAGCCCGTGTATATCCCCCAGGTTTGTCTCCGTGTGAAAGACAAACAGCGGCATCCGTTTTTCTTCAAGCATGCTGCAAAGCGAACCTGTGCACCAGTCCGCAAGCGGGAAAAAGAAGGTGGACGGATAGACCCGCACGGCTTTCACTTTCGGAGAATCAATAAACCATTTGTCTTCGGGGAAAAGTGGAAGCCCGGTGATAACCGCATGCCAGTTTTCGTGCCCTTCGATATTGTCGAGAAGGTGCTTGTTGCTCTCGTAAACAGGGTGTTTCTTCTGGAGCCAGTGCGAAACGAGGGCTCCCTTAATGCCGTGCCTTCTCTGCAATTCATCCAGCAGTCCGGCGGTCCCTTCTTCCATCAGGGGAAAAGCCGCCGATTTTCCGAGCCATGCCTCCGCGTCGAAAATCTCAAGTGCGTTTATCTCATCCCGAAGTTCTTTTACCACATCTGCACGCGTATGATCCTTTCTGTTTCCCATGTTTCCCTTATTTCCTCAGGACCGCCTTCAGCGTATCGGAAAGGGCGTTGAGGATTTCATCGCACTCCGGTTGATTTATTACCAGCGGAGGCTTTATCTTCAGAATCTGGCTGTAAGGCCCCGCCTTTCCCAGTATAACTCCCCGCTCCAGCATCCCCGCCCGGATAGCGTCCCCTTCTTTCCCCGCAGGTTCTTTCGTTTCCGGGTCCTTCACGAATTCTATCCCGACGTGGAGCCCCGCCTGTCTTATGTCGCCTATTTCCGGGAAATCCGCCCGCATCTTTTCAAGCCCTTCTTTGAGATATGCTCCCATCTTCCTTGTATTCTCCAGGACGCCCGCCTTCATCATCATTATCTGTTTAATCGCGGCAACCTGGGCAAGCGAGTTGTTTGCAAACGTATGGAGTTCCTCGCCGTCGCATTCAAAACCTTTGATCTTGTCATTGATTATTACCGCGGCTATCGGCAATCCTGCACCCAGTCCCTTGCCCAGAACGATAATGTCCGGGTGTACCCCGAAATACTGCCCGGCGAAAAACTCTCCTATGCGGCAGTAAGTCTGGATTTCATCGTAGACAAGCGGCACATTGTATTCGTCGCAGATGCGCCTTGCTTCTTTCAGGTATTCTGCCGGCAGGATAACCTGTCCGCCGCTTGCCTGAACCGGCTCCAGCAACAGCCCTGCCGCGTTGCCTGCTATCCCTCTCTGCAGGGTAAGTTCCAGCATCTTCGCGCAGGCAAGCCCGCAGGAAGGACGTTGGAGTCCGAGAAAACACCGGTAACAGTTCGGATTGGGAACCCTGATGAACGGACGTGTCAGGGAGAGAAACCGGCTTCCGCCAATCAGTTTGCCCGCCGAGCGGGTGGAAAGCCAGGAAGCGCCCATGGAGCCGAGCGTGGTCCCGTGGTAGGAGTCGTAAAGACAGATAAAATCCCTTGATGTTTCGGTGCTCTTGATGCAGAGCTTCATCGCCGCCTCAATCGCCGGACCGCCTCCTACCGTGAAGGATACGCGGCCAAAACCTTCCGGGGCAATATCCGCAAGCAGTTTGGCAAGGTAATAGCGCATCGGGGTATCCACGCCCTGATGCACGTGGGAGATATTCTGCAGGTGCTCGCAGAGTGTTTTATTCATCTCCCAGTTGGCGTATCCCAGGTACATCGCCCAGCTCTGGCTCGTGCAGTCGATATACCCCCTGCCGTCCATGTCGAAGACCCTTACGCCTTCGCCTCGCACTATAACCGGCAGTCCGCGAGTCCCTCCGCCGAGCATGAGGTGCTTTGAATACTCAGCCATCTTCTTTTTGTCCATCGAGTATATCTCTTCAAGCAGTCTTTCCATTGTCTTCTCCGCTTTACAATCCCCTGTTTTTGTCAGGAGTGCAGACCTGACCCTGTTTTCAATAACGGCCGTACTTGTGGATTGCGTTAATCATGCTCACAAAGTTCTCATGCGGTATGTAGTTTACTATGCTGTGGCTGCTTCCCGCAATCCACCTGCCTCCGGGCTTCAGGACGTCCATGTGGCCTTTCACATCCCGCTCCACGTCGGCCGGCGTCCCTTTTACAAGCGGCCATGTAATATCAATGTTCCCGTGCAGGGTAACCCTGTGCCCGTAGCGTTTCTTGAAATCCCTGTAATCTGTGCCGGACGGGTCCATGGGCGTCACGCATTCCACGCCCATATCCAGCAGCATCTCCACCGCATCGTCTATCCTGCCGTCGGAGTGGAACATGATGGGAATGCCCGCTTCCCTTGCAGGCGCCAGTATCCTGTCAAAATGGGGCCTCCAGAGTTCCTCGAAAACATGAGGGCGCACAAACAACCCGCTCTTGAAAGCGAAATCGTCGGCAGCGAAAAGGATGTCTATCCCTTCCTTCACCGCCTCCCTGACAAGCTTTTCATAATAGTCCGCTGATTTCGTCATCAACTCGTCGAACATCTCCCTGTCTTCCATGAGCATCACCATGCAGTCGTGCATGCCCACGACAAACTCGTAGAGCGTCTGGAAGATACAGAACCCGCAGAATATGACCCCGATGCCGGTGCCTTTTGCCTCGCTCACGTACTCGCGCACGTAACAGAGCCTTTCCTCCATGTCTTCGCCGGACGGCCAGACAATCCGTTTCATGTCTTCTTTCGTTCTTATGCTGCGGTCGTTCGCGGCAGCCACTTCACCGTCGGGCGTCTTCTGCTTGATGGGCGTCCAGAAGGCCTCCAGCGCTATGGCGTCCTGCCCTATGATACGGCACAGCTCAAGGTAATCCTTCGGATACATGGGCCTCAGCGTCTGCTCTGAAGCCGCGCTTCCCTTCGCGGGGTCTCCTCCCACGCCCAGCGTGTTGCCCGCATACCTTCCTAAAAGTTTCTGCACGTGCTGGTCCTCAATGAGTATCTCAAAGTTGGGCACGCGGTCTGTTCTTTTTCCCCTGATGCAGTCCATGAGGCGGTTCTTGTCCGGCTTTCCTTCAAAAGGTTCTATCTTCAACATCCCGCACCTCCTTTACCCCGAACTCTTGCATGCCAAGCTCTCACAGTGAGGGGTTTTGATTTTGCTTCTCTCCTTTACCCTCTTTTCATCCTTTTTTTAAGGTACTCAACATACGTAACAAAATTCCGCCAGGATACGTCGGGAGGTATGCTGTGGTCCGCCTCGGGTATGTATCCCCCGTCCTCGACAAGCGGCATCACCCTGTCAATTTCGCGCCTGATAGCCTCCGGGCCCTTTATCAACTGCCTCTTGTCTATTCCTCCCATAAGGACAAGCCTGCGTCCGTACTCTCTCCTGACTTTCAGAACATCCATCCCGGATTGCACCTCGAAGGGCCAGAGCATGTTTATCCCGGAATCCACCCACGCCGGTATCAGCCCGGTAATGTTCCCGTCGCTGTCAAGCCCGATATGTTCAATCCCTTTGCCGTTCAGCCAGTCGTTTACGCGGCGGTAATGCTTTGACGCAAACTTCCGGAACATGGCGGGCGAGATTAAAGGCCCGTGGTTATACGCCATATCCTCCCAGTACCAGAATGCGTCTATTGCGGTATATTTCAATACCTCTCCGGTTATTCGGATAATGGAATCCGCCCGTTCTTCCATCATGCGTTCTATCATCGCGGGTTCATCGTAAAAGGCACGGCACAGGTTCTCCAGGCCGAGCATATTGCGCAGGGACCCGAAAAAACCGCCCCACCTGTCGGCCCAGCAGAGTCTCGGATGCTCTTCGCCGTCTCCGGTTTCCAGGGATTGCTCCCCGCCGGCCTTTATATTGGCTCCTCCCGCAACGCCATGCAGTTTTCCCGCGGCAACCTGCTCCCGCCATTCTTTCGGAAATCTTTTCTCAGGGTTAAGCGCCAGCCTTTCGGCGGCAAACTCTTCAAATTCCTCCGGCTTTTCCACGGGAAACCTGACAAACTGGGGCATGCTCGTGTCGGAATGCTCCTTGAACTCGCGCATCACTATCCCTTCATGGTTTACATAGAGCTTGGTTTTCCCGTCTTCCTCAAGAACCCTGTATTCAAATTCCGGAACGGGTCCGTACCAGGGGTCGACCCTCAGAAGTTTGTCCAGCCCAAACCTTTCCGGCAGGCCTTCCCCGTGCCACCCGAGTTCAGGTCCGTCATATCCCTGTGTGCGCCATACAGCGCATGTCTCAGGCCAGATGAAAGCAAATGCCCTCACCCACGGAACATCAACCTTCCGGAATTGCAGGGTCTTCAAAAACCTTTCCCGTGAAGTCATGACGACCTCCCTAAATCAGTTTTTCCGCAGCCGCCTTGATTCTGGTCTTGTCCGGGACAAACGCTTCTTCCAGCGGGGTTGAGAACGGCGCGGGAATATCCGGAGCGCATACGCGCGTTACCGGCGCGTCAAGGCAGTCAAAGATATCCGTGCTCACACGGGCGGATATCTCCGCGGCCCATCCCCCCGTAAAAGTATCTTCGTGGACAATCACCAGGCGTCCAGTCTTTTTAACGGACCCGTAAAGAGCTTCGTAGTCAAAGGGGACAAGCGTGCGGGGGTCAATCACCTCCGCAGATATCCCTTTTTCCGCTTCCAGTTCTTCCGCCGCCCACAGCGATTCATAAACCATTCTCAATGTTGCCAGTACGGTAATATCCTTCCCCTCTTTCAGGATTTTTGCCTCTCCGAAGGGAATGAGATACTCTTGGTCAGGTATATCGGAAGAGGCATCTATGCTTCCGGAGACCCTGCGTATTCCTTTTGCCCCGTAAAGTTTCTTGTGTTCAAAGAAAAGAACGGGGTTATTGTCGCGCACCGCGGTCTTCAACAGCCCTTTTGCATCATAAGCATTGGAGGGGCATGCAATCTTCCAGCCGGGGCAGTGGAAAAAATACGACTCAACCGACTGCGCGTGCTGTGCGCCCCTCTGCGTGGCGCCCACGGGAGCCCGGAGAACCATCGGAACGGCAATCTTCCCGCCGGACATATAGCGCATCTTGGGCGCCTGGTTTATCACCTGGTCCATGGCGCAGAACAAAAAGTCGCTGTACTGCACGTCGGCTATGGGACGAAGCCCCATCATGGCCGCGCCTGTAGCGGCTCCTATCAGACCCGCCTCGGAGATGGGCGTATCAAGAATTCTTTCGTGCCCGAACTCGTCGGAGAGCCCCAGCGTTACGGTGAAAGCCCCGCCGAAACCCTTCGTGACCCCTATGTCCTCGCCTATGCAGAAGACACGATCATCCCTGCGCATCTCCTCTCTTATCGCTTCTCTTAATGCCTGCGCAACAGTTAATCTTTCCATATCTGTTCTTCCTCTCAGAGATTGCCGCGCACAATACGCTCGCAATGACAACTTGCGGAAATTTCAGTCCGCCCACAGGTCATTGAACATCTCTTCTTCTGCCGGGAACGGACTTTCTTCAGCAAACTTTATTGCTTTTTCAATCCCGGTCTTCACCTGCTCATCAATATCTTTTACCTCCATCTCCGTAAGCATCCCTTCCCTGACCATCTTTCCGCGCGCAATCACAAGCGGGTCGCGCGCAAGCCATATCTCCTCTTCTTTCTTGTCCCTGTAAAGATTGGAATCCCCCCTTGAATGCCCCCCCCGCCGGTATGTCTTGCACTCAAGCAGGGTCGGGCCTTTGCCTTCGCGAGCCCTTTTAACGGCCTCCCCTGTTTTAACGTAAACATCAATCATGTCGTTTCCGTCGGCAATCACGCCGGGGATTCCGTATGCGGATGCCCGGTCGGCGACATTTTCAGCCTTCATTACCTTGCTTATGTGCGTAGACGCCCCGTAGAGATTGTTTTCGCACACGAATATAACGGGCAGGTTCCATATGGCCGCCATGTTGACGGACTCGTGGAAGGCGCCTTCATTTACCGCTCCGTCACCGAAAAAGGCAACCGCCACGTTATCCTGCTTTTTATACTTGAAGGCAAGTCCGCACCCTGCCGCAAGAGGCAGTCCTCCCCCCACGATGGCGATTGCCGGGGGCATGCCGGCGTCCATGTCGCCAAGATGCATGGCGCCGCCCTTGCCCTTGCAGCAGCCGGTCGCTTTTCCGAACAGTTCCGCCATGCAGGAATCAAGGGAAACTCCCTTGGCAACAGCGTGGCCGTCCGCGCGGTGCGTGGAAAAAATAACGTCCTCTTTACGCAGGTTGGCGCAAACACCTGCCGCAACGGCTTCCTGTCCCTGGTACAGGTGCACCGTTCCTGGAAGCTTACCCTCAAGGAACATGTAATAAACGGTATCTTCAAATTGCCTTATCATTACCATTGTCCGGTACATTGCCTTCAAAATATCTTTCGGTATCTGTTTAATGTGTACCATTTCATATCTTTCCCGTCAGAAGCTCGCGGACCAGGGAAACGGATTCATTGGCATCCCCTTTCCTCACAACTTTTTCCACGTCTTTCAATCCTTTTTTCTCCACGGCGTCGAAAAGCCGCTCAATCCATGAAAAGCAGTTTCGCACCGCAGGAAGTTTTTCTTCCCTGTACGGAAAGATGTCAAGGGTAAGCCATCCTTTATACTTCAGTTTCAGTATCCAGTAAGCCAGCTCCAGGTACTCCGGTATAT
>Ga0116202_10002238_pt1 | contig 11510 bp, 9 predicted proteins | sample LakKivw325mmetaG_FD_94479 | JGI IMG/M metagenome (GOLD analysis project Ga0116202, IMG submission 94479) | Anoxic lake water microbial communities from Lake Kivu, Rwanda to study Microbial Dark Matter (Phase II) - Lake Kivu water 325m metaG | ecosystem: Environmental > Aquatic > Freshwater >... | reverse complement strand
AGCTGGGCCAGGTCCACTTCGTCAATGAAGCAGGTGCCGTCACTGGGCTTGTCGAGGCCGCCGATCATATTGAACAACGTGCTCTTGCCGGAGCCAGACGGGCCCATGATGGACAGGTACTCGCCGCGGCGGACGTCGAGGTCAACGCCGCGAAGGGCGGGCACCTCCACCTCACCCATCCGGTAGATCTTGGCCAGCCCGCGGGTGCGCACGATGAACTCGTGAGTAGTGGCGGATTCGTCTCGGACGATATCGGAAGCGCGCTCGATGACTATGCGGCCAGCCTCGGCGACCTGTTCGCGCAGGTCGGTGCCGCAGTCCGGGCAGACGGTGACGACGCCCCAGGTCTCGATCTCTTTACCGCACTTCGGGCACTTGATATTGGCCATGGGCCACCTCCTGGCAGAATGCCCGTCCGCAGCGCAGTAGGCGGACGAAAGGTTAGACCTCGCTGCGCAAGGCGGCCGCCGCCGGCATCTGAGCGGCTCGCTTGGCGGGGAGGATCGCCGCGACGAAGGCTATGACGGTGCCGATAAGCACGGACAGCAGGAGGTACATGAGCATGGCGGGCCAGTCGAGCTTGGCTGCCAGGTCCCAACCGCCCTTCCAGCCATACAGAAGCAGGCCGGCGGCGTGGCCGATCAGGGCGCCGACGACTGACCCCAGGAGGCCGAGGAGAAGGGACTCGATGAGGAATAGGCGGACGATGAAGATGTCGAGGGCGCCGAGGCACTTCATGGTTCCGATCTCGCGGAAGCGCTCGGTAACGGACATGAGCATGGAGTTGCTGATTCCGACGGCGCAGACGAGGAGGGACATGACGACGAGCCAGGTCTGGCGGGCGGCCCGAGCGCGAGCGTCCTCGGCGGCTTCCTCGCCACCGGGCATGACAGCCTCCCCCGCCTTGGCCTCGGTGCCGATGGGGGTGATTCGGGCGCGGCGGGCCATGTCGCTCTCGATGACGTCCTGGGAGAGCTTGCCGGTCCAGATATAGGCGAGGAAGGCGATGCCGAGGACGATGCCGGAGGCGGTGATGGCCGCGCGGCCGAGGCGGATGGTGACGTTGCGCATGGAGATGACGAAGGCCGCGGACCAAGGAAGGACGATCTGCTTGCCAAGAGTCTCCTCGGTACGGGTCTCGACGGCCCGTCTGGCGAGCTCTCGGACGTTTATCATCATGGCTACATGATCACACCCCGGCGCGTCGCAGTGTGCGTGCAGATAGTAGCACGCTGTGCGGCCGACGGTCAATTCCGCGCCCCCGCGGCCATTCCTCCTCTCGGCCCGGGGACCTGTGCCGGATTGACCGCTCCCCCGGCAGGCCCATACAATCGGCAGAGAAGACCCATGCCACGCAACCGGCTCGGCACAGGACTCGTGCAGGTCTATACGGGAGACGGTAAGGGCAAGACGACGGCAGCCCTTGGCGTGGCGATGCGCGCGCTGGGCGCCGGGCTGAAGGTGGCCTTCCTGCAGCTCTTCAAGGGCGCGGTACCGTCCAGCGAGCTAGCGGTGGCGGGGCGCCTGGGGCCCAACCTGTGGGTCAAGCGATTCGCGCGGGAGCTGACGCCCTTCAGCCTGGGACGCGGCGAGCCGACGGCAGAGGACCGGCGCGTGGCCGGGGAGGCGTGGCAGACGGCGCGGCAGGTGATCCTGTCGGGTGAGTGGGACGTGGTGGTGCTGGACGAGGTGAACAACCTGCTGCGGGCGGGGCTGGTGCCCCTGGAGGAGTTGCTGGCGACGCTGGCGGAAAGGCCCGGCCATGTCGAGGTGATCTGCACGGGGCGAGGAGCGCCGCCGAGGCTGGTCGAGGCGGCGGACCTGGTGACCGAGATGCGCTGTGTGAAGCACCCCTACGAGCGTGGCATCCAGGCCAGGCCCGGTCTTGATTGCTGAGGTGGATGACCGCTGGTGAGACGCAGGCGGGAACCGCGAGTCACCTGGCGGCTGATCGGCCGGCTCATCTCAACCGCCCTGGCAGCGACGATTGCGGCGCTGGCTGTGTGGTTTGGCCTGACCTACAGGATCGGTGTGGTGCCCTCGGATTCCATGTCCCCGACGCTGAAGTTCGGCGATCAGTATCTGATCAACGTCCGCGCTTACCGCCACAAGCCCCCGCAGCGGCGGGAGGTGATCGTGTTCAGGCAGGACAACGGCGACTTCCTGGTGAAGCGCGTGGTCGGGATCGCGGGGGACTGGGTAGTCGTGACGCAGGGCCACACGTACCTGAACGGCACGGAGCTGCAGGAGCGCTACGCGGTATGGTCCGGGGAAGCCTGGAACGACCGGCCGCAGCAGGCCGTGGTGAAGGAAGGGGAGGTCTTCGTCCTGGGCGACAACCGGGACCGGAGCGAGGATAGCCGCGACTTCGGGGCCGTGCCCACGGACACGGTGCTGGGGCGCGCGGAGCGCATTATCTTCCCCAGGGAGCGACGCGCACAGCTCTAGGCCGGGTCTCGGGCGCGCCAGGCCGGCACAGCGGCCGGCGCACGGACCGGCACCGGGCAGGCGGTCACCGGCCGGGAGCGAGCCTAGCGCGGCGCGAGCGCCTCCAGCACGTCCAGGACCTCGTAGCGCACGCGGTCGGCTACGCCTCGGTCCTTGTCCACGTCCCACCGCCAGTTCGGACCATCCTCACCGGCAAGCACGCGATCGCCCGCGGTGCGGAGCAGCTCCGCGGCCTTGTCGAGAGCGGCCTTGTCTGCCCCGGCCTGGGAGCGCAGGGCGGCGACGCGATCGCGCAGCATCACCAGGTACTCGTAGTCCTGGGCCCCCTCGCGGATCCCCTCCATCCACTTGCCCGTGGTCACCGAGGTGTCATCGAGGTACAGGGGGCAGTAGGGGCCCGGGCCACTGGTCAGGTACTCGTTCCACACGGAGACGCCGCTGGTGTCGCTGAAGGCCCAGAAGCCCGAGCCCTTGCCGCCGACGGCGAAGCAGTGCCATTCCTGCAGAAGGTAGTAAGAGAAGGGGTCGAAGGTGCGAGCGGGCCCGGAGCAGGAGTAGAACCATAGCTCGCGCCCCTGGGCTTGCTGGTCGAGGTACAGGGGCGGGACCCAGTCGTAGGTCATCCAGTGGGCGCGCTGGGGGCAGAGGATGTTGACGGCCTCGAGCATGGGGACCATGCCGTCGGGCTTGGCCGGGATCGGGTCAACGAAGGTCAGGATGTCGGGTTCGGCGGCGTGGATGGCCGCGGACCACTGCTGGGTGATGGTATACCCCGCCGGATCACGCGGCTCGTCCTTGATGAGCAGGCCAAGCTGGGAAGGCTGAAGGCCGAGCTCGCGGAGGTGCTGAGCCCAGAAGCGAGCCCAGTTGCCGACGCGCGCGGCGAACTGAGGGGTGCCCAGGGGCATCCCGGCGAAGGTGTCCTCCCTGGCCACGAAGACCATGAACCTGCGCGCTCCACGCCATTTCTCCACCCACTCGTCGAAGCGGGCCGTGTCGGGCGGCTGCGTGAGCCGGTCCTGGTCGTCGTAGACGCCCTCGGGGAGCACGGCGGAGGTGGCCCAGGGGGCGTTGACCCTGTGGTCCTTCAGGTACTCGATGAAGGCGTCGCGATTCTGGGGTGTGATGCCGCGAACGCCCTGACCGTCGGTGTAGGACCAGCCGCCGAGGAGAAGCGTGGTCTCCTCGGGGAAGGGCAGAGGGGAGATCGTGAGGCGCAGAGGGACGCGCCGGGCTTCACCGGCTGGGAGCGTGATCACCGCGAAACCTTCGTGACGGCCGGGCTTGAGGTCCGTGGGGCGGAACTCGAGCCAGGCCTGGACGGTCATGCCGCTGGGGACGGTGACGATGCTGTCGGAGCCCTCGCGGCGCGCCTCGGGAAGGGCAGCGGCGACCGAGCCGAACCAGCGTGTCCCCACGTAGAGGACCTGGCGGACGAGCACGCACGGAGGGTCGGTGTCGGTGGGCAGGCCCTCGACCCGCAGGCGCAGGCTCATCTCCTCGGCGGCGGCGTTGGTGAGGTTCAGGACGTCCGCGCGGACCTCGCCGTTCATCATGCGGGCCGTGACGACGGGGTCCGGCGCGTCGGCGGGCGGCTCGGCGGAGGGCGTGAGGTGATCCCACCGGTGGCACTGCCAGACGCGCAGGGCGGGCTTGCCCTGGGCGCGCCAGACGCGGGCCTGGAGGGCGAGGATGTCGCGCTCGAGGTCCGTCATGGGCAGAACCGCGCGAAAGCCCTCCGCGGAGAGGCGGGGCATGTCGCCGATCCGGCTGGCGAGCGCGTCCGCCTCGGCGGTCAGGTCCCGGCGCTGCTCGTCGGTGAGGCCGGGGCCCGCGATGGAGTCGCGGACGACCTGCAGGTCGCGACGGAACTGGGCCTCGACGAGCGAATTGAGCTGCAGGCTCTTCATGAGGGCCGGGACGTCCTCGATCGGCTCGCCGGGCAGGGCAGCGGTCAGAAGCTCGTCGGGGCCCCGGTACACCTCGATCTCGTCAACGAAGCAGTAGGGGCCACCGGGCTCGATGGCGATCTGGAGGTAACGGCCCCGGGTCCCCAGCTCGGTGGTCTCGAGCTTGCGCACGGCGTAGGTGCCGTAGTCGGGCAGGAAGCCAGCCGGCGCCAGGCGGACGAGGTCTGCCACCTCGCGCCAGGCCTTGCCGTCGTCGCTGACGAAGACCAGCAGACTCCTGGGCCAGTGGACCTCCGCCACGCCGGCCGCGGTGTCAAAGGACAGCCCGCAGATCGGGAAGACCTGGCCGAGGTCGAGGGTGATGTACTTCAGGTCGCCGCCCTGCCAGCCGACGGTGGTCTTCTGGGTCCAGAAGTAGCCCTCAGAGTACACGCCATCGGTGAGCTGCACCGAGTCCTCGGGATCAGTGCAGTAAGCATAGTTGGGCCTCGTCAGGGTGTAGGAAGCGCCCAGGGCGACGTTCTCGGGCTTGTCCTGGGCCCAGGCGCAGGCCGAGGCAAGGATGAGCGGGAGCGCTACCCAGCGAAGGCTCCTCATGGCTTCCCCCTCCCGTTGTGCCGCCGTCGCGTCCCAGACGACGCCGGGCAGGGAGCCGGCGCGATCGCCAGGCACGACGCCGCGGTCGGGCCCCTCACAGGCCCAGCAGGCGGGCGGCATTGTCCCAGAAGATGGCCTGACGCTGCTCCTGGGATAGCCCGGCGTCCTCGAACATGCCGAGCGTGAAGGCCGGATCGAGCAGGTCCATGTCACTACCGAAGACGATCTGGCCGGCTCCGCAGGTGGCCAGGGCGTACTCGACGCGCCCGCGGACGGCGTGGCTGCAGCAGAAGTCCAGGTAGAGATTGGCACGATCGCGGGCCGCGTCGGCGGCAGCCGCGGAGTCCAGGGCGCAGGCGTGGGCCATGATGAAGTTGACCTGGGGATACCGGGCGGCTACGTCCCGCATGGCGGCGGCGTAGGCAGCGCCGTAGGTATGGATCTCGACGAGCGGAGGGCGGCGGGCCACCTCGTCGAGCAGCTCGACCATCGCGGGGGCGGAGATGGGAACACCGGCGTAGGCGGGATGGATCTTGACCCCCACGACGTGGTCCAGGGGCAGGTAGGCGTCCATCTCCTCGCAGGAGAGCTCGAGGAAGCACGGGTTGCAGTACACGTAGGCGAGGAGGCGGTCGGTGCCGGCGAAGGCGTCGGCGATGATGGCGTTGCCGCGGCGCATGTCGTAGGTGAGGGCCTCAGTGGAGGAAGCCAGGGCCCAGCGGAAGTCGAAGCGGTCGCAGAGGATGAGCAGGCCGTCGAGCGAGCCGGAGCCCGGGATCGGGAAGTTCCAGACGCCGAAGTGGGCATGGACGTCAATGGTCTGCACCGCTCACACCTCCTCTCCCAGCAGGATGCGAGCGGCGTTGCCGCCGAGGATCGCCTCGCGCTGGGCCTGGGACAGGTCGGCGCGCTCGACCATGAGGTAGGCGCTGGAGAAGTAGCGCTCGGGGAGGCCCGAGCCGAACATGACTCTCCCCTCCCCCACCTCGCGGCAGATCAGTTCGCAGGCGCCGGGGGTGTTGAGCCTGTGGGCGTCGCAGTAGAGGCTGTCGCAGGCGACCAGGGCTGCGAGCAACTCGCCGAAGACGCCATAGCCCGCGCCCAGGAGGACCAGGGGTAGGCCGAAGTCGCCGAGGACGCGGACGACCAGGGAAGGCCCACCGCTGGCGGCGCCGGGGAGCAGCAAGGCGCCACCGCCGTCGGCGATCACTTCGACGAGGCGCAGGAAGTGCAGGCCGTCCAGCGGCCAGCCCTGCACGTCGGGGAAGAAGCGGAAGAGGCGCAGACCCTCGCCGAGGCAGCGCAGCGCCTCCTCGCGGCAGTCGAGATAGCGGCGGGGATCGAGGGTGGCGACGGGGATGAGATGGGGGTGCTGACGGGCAACGGCCCTGGTCTCGACGTTGCCCGCGAGGAAGTCGAAGTGGACGCCTCGCAGGGAGCAGGTGAGCGCTCGGTCCACATGGTGCTGGTCGAGCAGGCGGAGCAGGTCATCGAGGGACCAGGCCACGTCGCGGTGTCGGTCCATGCCGAAGAAGGTGTTGACGTCTATCAGGCCGGGCACGAGTAGCACCTCTCGCGTTGGCGGAGACGAGGGTTCGCCGCCGGGGAGGCGTCACCTCTGGCCGGGGACCCACCGTCGGGGAAGCCGCGCAGCCGCTCCCGCGGGCAGCAGCAGGTAACGGCGGCTGTCGTCGGTCGGCCAGAGGCCGGGGGGCTAGAGGGCCCAGTGGTCGGGGATCTGGTAGTTGGGCGCCTCTTCCGTGATGATGACGTCGTGCGGATGGCTCTCGCGCAGGCCGGCCTGGGTGACGCGCACGAAGCGGGCGCGGGCCTGAAGGTCCTCGATGGAGCGGGCGCCGCAGTAGCCCATGCCGGCCCGAAGGCCGCCGACAAGCTGGGTGACGACGAAGGACAGCGGGCCCTTGTAGGGCACTCGACCCTCGAGGCCCTCCGGGACGAGCTTCTCGGCCTCGACCTCGTCCTGGAGGTAGCGCTCGCGGGAGCCGGAGCGCTCGTGCATGGCGGCCAGGGAGCCCATGCCGCGGTACTCCTTGTACGTTCGGCCGCGGTAGAGAACGGTCTCGCCCGGGCTCTCCTCCGTGCCTGCCAAGAGCCCGCCCACCATCACGCAGGAGGCGCCGGCGGCCAGGGCCTTGGCCACGTCGCCGGAGTACTTGATGCCGCCGTCGGAGATAACCGGGATGCCGCGCTCGGCAGCGGCACGGGCGGCTTCGATGATGGCGGTGAGCTGGGGAACACCGGCGCCGGCCACGACCCGGGTGGTGCAGATCGAGCCGGGACCGACGCCGACCTTGACGGCGTCCACGCCGGCGGCGATGAGGTCGCGAGCGCCCTGTTCGGTGGCCACATTGCCGCCGATGACCGCGACGTTGGCAAAGGCTTCCTTCAGCCTGGCGATGCCCTCGAGGACGTTGCGCGAGTGGCCATGGGCCGAGTCCACCACGAGCACGTCCACGCCGCGCTCGACCAGGGCCGTCGCCCTCTCCAGCGCCTCCTCGCCCACACCGACCGCGGCTCCCACCCGCAGGCGACCCAGGTCGTCCTTGCAGGCGTTGGGGTACTTGGCGATTTTCTCGATGTCCTTGATGGTGATCAGGCCCAGCAGGTGCCCCTCTTCGTCCACCACGGGGAGCTTCTCGATGCGATGCTCGTGCAGGACGGCCTTGGCCTGGTCGAGGGTTGTACCCTCGCGCGTCACGACCAGACGGTCGGCAGGCGTCATGCACTCGGAGACCTTCCGGTCCAGGTTGGACTCAAAGCGCAGGTCGCGGTTGGTGAGGATGCCGACGAGGCGGCGGTCCACCGTGATGGGCAGGCCGGAGATGCGAAAGTGGGCCATCAGCTCGAGGGCCTCGCGGACGGTGGCGTCCGGGCCGAGGGTGACCGGGTCAACGATCATGCCGCTCTCGGAGCGCTTGACGCGGTCCACCTCCGTGGCCTGCTGCTCGATGGGCATGTTGCGGTGGATGACACCCATGCCACCCTCGCGGGCGAGAGCGATGGCGAGCGGCCCTTCGGTGACCATGTCCATGGCCGCGCTGAGGATGGGGATGTTCAGGCAGATCCCGGCCGTGAGACGCGTCGAGACGTCCACGTGGGCAGGGAGTACATCGGAGTACCCCGGCACCAGCAGCACATCATCGAAGGACAGTGCGGTCGGCATCCCGCTATCTTCCGCCACGGCGTTGCCTCCTTCCGCTAGATGGCAAAGGCCTCGGCCGGTGTTGATGACCGGCAACTGGGATAGGGATGGGTAACAGGCAGGGCTTGGGCGGACCAGGTCGGGACGCTAGGTGATTGGGTCGAGACTACCCCAGATCCCCGCCAGGTACTCCTGCGGCCGGCAGACGTACTCGAACTTCTCTGGCGCCTCGACGGCCGCCGGGTACATGGGCTCGTACTGCACCAGCCCGATGGCGGGAGCGTCACAGGTCCGGGCCCGACGGATCTCGGGAAGAGGCTGGCGGTAGGTCGGGTTCGGGACCCACCGGTCCTCGCCGCCGTCGCCGCCCAGGCAGTAGTAGCCGAAGCCGCGGGCCTGCACCACGGCGTCGTAGGTGGACCTGAACCAGTCGCAGACCCAGTTGCTCATGACCATCGCGGAGTCGGGGTTGGGGTTGAGGGTGACGTGGCCGTAGTTGGGGGGCATGATGACCTTCTGGCCGGCTTGGGCGTGCACGACGATGAAATCCTCGACCTTGACGTAGTGGGGGTCGCGGTAGATGTCGTCCACCTCCTGCAGCAGGTAGACGGCCTCGCCGTACAGGACCTCGTAGACCTCGGGGTAGCTGAGCGGGTAGCGCCACTGGATGTAGGGATGGTAGTGACCGGCGGTCTTGAAGACCTCGCGCCCCATGGGCTCGCCACGGAAGACGCTGATGTCGTAGCGCAGGCCGAGCTCGCGGCGCAGGTGCTCGTGGCCGGGCAGGCAGACGTCACGGTACATCCAGTAGAGGGGGTCGTGCAGGCCGGCGTCGGGGTCGAGGAGCACAGGGCGCATGGCGTCGGCGGAGCGAAGGCCCGGCGCGGGCAGCTCCCAGCCGTCGCGAGTGGAGGTTAGAGCGAAGGTGTCGGTGTCGAGGGCCACGGGAAGGCCGCAGACTGGCTCGAGATCTACCATCAAGCCGCCTCCTCAGGTTTTCAGAGCCGTCATGGCCACGGCGGCGGCGCCGATGACGCCGGCATCGTAGCCGAGCGCAGCAGTCAGGATGGGGACGTCGGCCAGGAAATCCATGGCCAGGTCCCGGAAGCGTGCGCGGGCGGGCGCCAGGTAGAGGTCGCCGAGGGCGGCAACGCCGCCGCCCACCAGGATGAGGTCGGGGTCCACAAGGTTCGAAGCGAGAGCCAGCGCCCAACCCAGGAAGGTGCCCGCGTGGGCGACGATGCGGACGGCTGCCTCGTCGCCACAGGCAGCATATTCCCCGACGACGCGGCCCGTCAAGCTGCCGAGACCCGCGAGGGGCGAGTCGCCCAGCAAGCCGGCGGCCTGGAGCTCGCGGGCGCGGCGGCCCAGGGCGTCGCCGGAGGCGAGGGCCTCCAGACACCCTCGCCTGCCGCAGGGGCACGGGGGTCCGTCGGGCAGGAGCACGAGGTGACCGATCTCGGCGGCGTTGAAGTGGGCGCCCTGGTGGATGCGACCCTTGAGGACGATGCCGCCGCCGATGCCCGTGCCCACGTTGACGTAGAGCAGCGGGCCGTGCCCGCGCGCGGCGCCGAAGAGAGCCTCCGCGAGAGCGCCGGCGTTGGCGTCGTTCTCGAGGAACACGGGCAGACCCGTGGCCTCAGAGAACCGCCCGACCAGGGGCGCACCCGACCATCCGGCGACATGATGGGAGCGCCGCACCTCGCCCGCCGCGGCGTCCACAGGCCCGCCGAAGCCCACGCCGACGGCCAGGGGACGCTCGCCCGATGGGGCCTCGGCGATGAGCGCTCGCGCGGCGGCGAGGAGCTCACCAAGGCAGGCCTCCGCGCCGGCCGAGCGAGGCGTGTCGAGGCGACGCAGGGCCCGCACCTCACCCAGGGACGACACCACGCCGACGGACATCCGGGTGCCGCCGATGTCGACTCCGAGGAAGGTCTGTGGCGTGGCCATGGGCGCCCGACTCCCAGCGGTTACTGCCCAGGATTATGGCAGAGCCGAGGGCGCCGCGCCAGGGGGCGCCGGGGGGCCGGCCGCTGCCGGTGCCGGGCGCGACCCGGGCACGACCAGGGGCTGAAAGCGGAAGAGGAGGAAGTCGCCCTCGTGACGGACGAAGACGGGGCGGACGTCCTCGAAGTGCGACGCCAGAGGGTAGGGAGGCACGGTGTCGGAGGGTGGACCGGGCACGAGCAGGAGATGCAGATCGCCCGGCCTGGGCTCGGGAGCGGCGCCGACATCGCCGATGCGCCAGGGAAGGCCCGCGAGCAGGCCCACAGCGAAGCCGGGGATGTCGCCGGTGTAGACGCCGATGCGGGCGTCGGGCGGCATGGAGGCGAGCAGGCGAGTGGCGAGATGAACGGCCTTGCGGGCCCCGGTGACGCGACCGGCGACGCCGATGCGGGACTGCAGGAACTCGGCGGGCTTGGCGGGCCAGCCGCCGGCCAGCCCCCGCGAGACCGAGAGAAGGGCTCCGGCGAGGAGCAGGCCCACGGCGACAAGGCGCAGCGGCGCGGCCGTCCACCAGGAGCGGCCGGTGGCAAGCAGCTCGGCGCAGGCAAGGCCCAGGATGACCACGGCGGCGGCCTTGGCGGCGAGGATGGGCGCGGCGGCTACACCCCAGTCCCACGGGCCCCCGGCACGCGCGGGCGTCCACAGCAAGGTGAGCACAAAGGTGAGCACGGCGACGGCAAGCACCGCCAGGGCCGCCGGGCGCAGGGCGGGTCGGCGAGCAAGCAGGGCGAAGAGGACGGCCGCACCCCAGGCGCCGCAGCCGAGGCCGAGCCAGGTGAAGAGCTCGCGATGGCCGAGGTAGAGGGCGGAGGTTGCGACCCAGTAGCGCCAGCTCTGCCAGGGATCGCCGATGATGGCCCAGCTTGCGCCGATCCACAGGAAGAGCAGATAGCCCGGGATGAGGGCGAAGAGCACGGCGGCGCCCTCGGCGCGGGCCCACGGCGAAGGCGCTGAGGGCGCGTCGGCAGGGAGAGGGCTGAAGGCCGCGCGGAGGGCGACCACCAGGACCGCCGCCGTGACCAGTAGAACGCCGAGGTGATCGCACAGGGCCGCCAGCCCGAGGAAGACGGACGCCGTGATCAGGTCCCGCAGCAGCAGGCGAGAGGCCCAGTTCGCCAGAGAGCCCAGGCCGATGAGGGCGAGGGTGAAGAACACAGCCGCGGGCGACCCGCCGGCGTAGAGGCTGAGGACGAGAGGGTGAAGGAAGACAGCCAGGCCGAAGAGCACGCTGACCCACAGGGGCAGGCCCAGACGGGCCATCCAGGACAGGTACCACCAGACAGCCAGGAGCAGCGCCGCCGCGCCCAGGACGACCTGGGCCAGGCCGGCCGTGCACCACCCCGCCCGCCCCTGACCTCGCTGCTGCTCACACCGCTGGCCTGGCT
>Ga0116202_10002235_pt1 | contig 11518 bp, 9 predicted proteins | sample LakKivw325mmetaG_FD_94479 | JGI IMG/M metagenome (GOLD analysis project Ga0116202, IMG submission 94479) | Anoxic lake water microbial communities from Lake Kivu, Rwanda to study Microbial Dark Matter (Phase II) - Lake Kivu water 325m metaG | ecosystem: Environmental > Aquatic > Freshwater >... | reverse complement strand
GCTTCACAGCTTCGGTTACCCTGACTGTGCGGAGTCTGCTATTGAAGTGGACGCTACTCCTTTCCTCAAATCGGACTTTCACCGACTGGATAAGTCAAGCTTTCTCGGCGCACGGGACACATTGCTTTTCTCAATCCGAAGCGCGCGGTAGGTGTCGGGAGTTCATTGAGGGCGAACGCGGCAGCCGCGTCAGGCTGCTGGCTGGCCCCGTCCGGGCCTTCGGGCCCGCCGCTTGGGCTTGGGCGCAGGCTTCTTCCGGCGCACCTGGTCAATTCGCTCCAGCACGTCAGCGACACCCGGTTCGTCCAGTCCGGCGCCCTTGAGCAGCTCCGCCACCCGCTTCCGGCCGAGCTTGTCTTCGCACCGGACCAGGCCGGACAAGACCTGGCGCGGGCCGTCGGCCACCCCGGTCGCAAGCAGGATTGCTAGCGACTCCGCGAGTTTGGGCACTGCCTGCTCGTACTTCTTCATGTCTGCAAGGGTGAGGCCGACGTTGCCAAGGTCGGTTGCGACTCCGACCCGATACCCGACTTTCCGGGCTGCCGCCAGCGCCCGTTCCCCATACTGGAGCGCCATGTCGAGTTCCCCTTTGTAGCGGTAGATGCCCGCGATGTTGCTGAGGTTGGTGACAATGCCCAGGCGGTGCCCGATACTGCGGGCCAGCGCCAGCGCTTCCTTGTTGTACTCAAGCGCCTGGTCGTACGCGCCCTGGTCGCGGAAGATGCTCGCGATGCTCGCAAGGTCGGTCGCCACGCCCCACTTGTCGCCAAGGTCACGCGACAGTTCGAGCGCCTGTTCGTGGTACTCAAGCGCCTTGTCAAGGTCTGCCTTGTCGTGCCAGATGTTACCGATGTTGGCAAGGTAGATGGCCTCGGCCCACTGGTCGCCGAGCTGGTGGGCCTTGGCCAGCGCCTTCTCTTTGTACTGGAGCGCGCGGTCGAGTTCGCCCCGGTCGTGCATGATGACGCCGATGTTGCTGAGCGCGGGCGCTTTCCCGGCTTCGTCTCGGAACTGCTCGGCCAGCCGCAGCGCTTCCTCGAAGTTCGCCAGGGCGTCGCTTGAAAGGCCCTGGGTATACAGGCAAACGCCGGTCAGGTTGAAGAGGGCGACTATCTCCGCTCCCCTTGCTTCCAGCATCGCATCCCGGAAGTGCCCGACGGCCCGGTCCCAGCCGCTGGCCTCCATGGCGGCGACGCCCCGCTCGAACGGTTGCCGGACCGCAGGCGCCGACTTGGGTAGCCCGTTCTGGTATTCCGCGAGGCGGTCCATGTCCCGCCGCATGAGCTCGCGGTTCCTTATCTCCACTATCCGGCGCTGACGCCGGGAAGCGAGGCTGAGCAGGATGTGGACCGCGATGGCGACGACGACGACGCAGGAGGCAACTAGTAGTGTCGTCCAGAAAACGATTGCGTTGTAGTGGTGACCTAGGGCGTTGACCAGCGCTATAAGTCTAGCCGCGTCCGGTCGCGAGTCAATACCGTGCCCCGATCCTGGATTCGACATTGGAACCACGAAATCACGAAGGACACGAAACGAATGGGCCTCGGAAATGCCGAATGCCGAACGCCAAACGCCGAGTGCCGGACTTCGGCGTTCGTACTTCGGCGTTCGCACTTCGCGGGTGTCTTCGTGGCCATCAATCTCGAAATCGAGGCCTGATAAACGAGGTCATCGTGCAACCCGACGGCCGGAGACCTTCGCTAAACGGAGGCTGAGGCTAGACGGAAGCTGAGGCTAGGGTCAAGGCTGAGAACGGTAGTGACTTTACCTTTACCTTTGCCTCTACCTCTGCCCCTACCTCTACCTGTACCTCTGCCTCTACCTGTTCCTCATCGAGAGCGGGAGCTACTTCTGGGCCGCTTCCTTTTCGCGCCTGGCCTCTTCGATAACCTTCTGGGCCACTTCGCGCGGGGTCTCCTCGTAGTGGGAGAACTCCATCGTGAAGAAACCGCGGCCCTGGGTCATCGAGCGGAGGCTGTTGGAGTACTTGTACATCTCGGCCTGCGGGGCCTGGGCCTTGATGACCTGCAGGTTGCCCTGGACCTCCATGCCCATGATGCGGCCCCGGCGGGCGTTCAGGTCGCCCATCACGTCGCCGGTGAACTGGTCGGGGACCGTAACCTCGACGTTCATTATCGGCTCCAATAGGACCAGCCCGGCCTTCTCGGCGCAGTTCTTGAACGCAAGGCTGCCGGCGAGCTTGAAAGAGATGTCGGAAGAGTCGACGTCGTGATAGGAGCCGTCAAAGACCACGGCGCGAATGTCCATCATATGGTAGCCGGCCAGCACGCCCTTCTGCATCGTCTCGACGATGCCCTTTTCAATCGGCGGGATGAACTTCGCCGGAATCGCGCCGCCCTTGATTTCGCTGACGAACTCGAATCCAGCCCCGCGGGGCACCGGCTCGAGCCTGAGCCAGACGTCGCCGAACTGGCCGCGGCCACCGGTCTGTTTCTTGTGCCGGCCTTGGGCCTCGCATTTCTTCGTTATCGTCTCGCGGTACGGGATGCGCGGTTTGATGAGGTCAACGTGGACGTCGAACCTCCGCTTCAGGCGCGCGACCAGTACGTCGAGGTGGAGCTCGCCCGTGCCGCTTATGAGCTGCTGTCCGATCTCGGAGTTGAACTCATAGGAGAAGGTCGGGTCCTCCTCGCGCAGCCGGGCAAGACCGTTCGAGACCCGCTCTTCGTCGCCCTTGGTCTGCGGCACGATGGCGACCGAAATCGAGGGCTTCGGGAAGGCCACGGCCGGCAGCTTTGCCGGCTGGCGTTTGTCGCACAAGGTATCGCCGGTGTGGGTCTCCTTCAGCTTAACCAGCGCCCCAATCATGCCGGTCGTCAGCTTGTTGACCTCGGTCCGCTCCTTGCCCTTGACGACGTACATCTGGTTTACCTTCTCGTCGCGCTCGGTCGTGGCGTTCATCACGACGGCGCCGGTTTCAAGCCGGCCCCGGAACACGCGGACGAGATTCATGTCGCCGACATGGGCCTCGGAAATGGTCTTGAAGATGAAGGCGCAGACCGGGCCGTCCTCCTCCGGTTTGACCTCGACCGTGTCGGTTGACCCGGGCCTGGTCGCGGCCAGCGCCGGCATGTCGAGCGGACCAGGCAGCACTTCCACGGCAAGGTCGAGCAGGACGTCGGCGCCGACCTGGGCCAGCGCGTCGCCCGGGACCAGCGGATATACGACCCCGGCTTTGATGCCCTTTCTGACCGCGGCGCGCATCTCGTCCGGCGCAATCTTGCCGCCCTCGATGAATTTCTCCATCAGGGCTTCGTCGACCTCGGCCGCGGCTTCAATCAGCTTCTCCTTCCACTGGCCGATGGCATCGGCCATGTCGGCCGGCACCGGTACTTCTTTGCGGACGCCATTCTCATAGGTGTACGCCTTGTCGTTCAGCAGGTCGACTACGCCTTTGAGTTCGGCCTCTTTGCCGATCGGTAGGAAGAGCGGAGTCACCCGGGCGCCGAACGCCTTGCGCAGGTCCTCGGCGGTCGCGTCGAACGCGGTGTGTTCTTTGGTGAGCTTATTGACGAAGACGGTGCGGGGCAGCTTGGCCTCGTCGAGGCGGCGCCAGGCCATCTCGGTTCCGACCTCGACTCCGGACGAAGCATCGACGACAACGATGCCGTTGTCGACCGCCCGCACGCCGGAAATAACGCTACCGAAGAAGTCGGCGTAGCCGGGCGTGTCGACCAGAGCCACGAGCGTGTCCTTCCACTCTCCGTAGCCGAGCGACAGGTTGATCGAAATCTTACGGCTGACTTCGTCCTCGTCGTAGTCCAGGAGCGATGTCCCCTCGGCCACCGAGCCGAGCCGGGTGTTCTGCTTCATCGCGAGCAGCAGCGCCTCGCAGAGCGAGGTCTTGCCCGAACTGGCATGGCCGAAGAAGCCTAGGTTGCGGATCTTTTCCGCGCTGTACTCTTTCAAGGGGTCCTCCTGAAATCTTGTCTGAGTGTTGTGCGGTATCATACCGAAGCGGTCAGGCAAGTCAAGCGTATCAGGCCACGAAGGCACTCCAATCATGGGTTCTGACCCACGGTTCTTGACTCTGACCATGCTTCTGATAAGATAGCCGCCCATGCTCAAACTGACTCCGTTCCATGACCGTCATCTGGCGGCAGGCGGCAGAATGGTCGACTTTGCCGGGTATGACCTGCCGGTCCAGTTCCACGGCATCATACCCGAACACAACCGGGTCCGGAACACGGTCGGAGTGTTCGACGTCTCTCACATGGGCCGGATTGAGGTCCGCGGCAGAGACGCGCTCGCCTTCATCAACCGGGTGACGACGAACGACGCCTCGAAGCTCGCCGTCTACCAGGCCCAATACTCGGTGCTCTGTTATCCCGACGGCGGCATCGTCGACGACCTCGTGGTCTACCGGCTGCCCGACTGCTACTTCCTCGTGGTGAACGGCGCCAATAACGAGAAGGACACTGCCTGGCTGCACGAGCACCTCTCCGGCGAGGTGCAGATGGAGAACATCACCGAAGTTCAGGCCCAGCTTGCCATCCAAGGACCGAAGGCCGAGCCCGCCATACAGAAGGTATGTTCCATTCCGCTCACGCCGGTCGGCTTCTACTGGGCGGCCCATTGTGAGGTCGCCGGCGTGAAAGCGCTGGTTTCTCGTACCGGCTACACCGGCGAAGACGGGTTCGAGGCCTATTTCCCGGCCGCCAGCGCACTCAGAGTCTGGGACGCAATCTTCGCCGCCGGCAAGGAGTTCGACATCGAGCCTATCGGTCTGGGCGCGCGCGATACCCTGCGCATGGAGATGAAGATGGCGCTCTATGGCAACGATATCGACAAGAACACGAACCCGATTGAGGCCGGCCTGAGCTGGGTCGTGGCGCTGGACAAGCCCGAGGGCTTCATCGGCTCCGACGTGCTGAAGCGAGTCGAGGAAGAGAAACCGGCACGCCGGCTGGTCTGCACCGAGATGCAGGACCGTTCCATTGCCCGGCCACACTACCCGATTACGGTTCAGGGCCAGCTAGTCGGCAACGTGACAAGCGGAACCCTCTCCCCTTCTCTCAACAAGGGCATAGCTCTGGGCTACGTGAAGCGCCAGTTCGCCAAAGCCGGCACCGAGGTGCAAATCGACATTCGCGGCCGCACCGCGGCTGCACTCATTGTAAAGCCCCCGTTCTACAAGCACGGCTCTGTAAGGAAAGGACAAAGTGGTAAGGCATGAGGACAGAGTGGGAAACCCCTCTGTCCTTTGTACTTTGTCCTTATCACTTTGTCTCAAGTAGGAGGACTGATGGCCAATTTCCCTTCCGACCTGAAGTACGCAAAGACCCACGAATGGCTGAAGCTTGACGGCGACATCGCCACCATCGGCATTACTGACTTTGCCCAGGGCGAGCTGTCGGACATCGTGTACGTCGAAATCACCGCCGTCGGCAAGACCATCAAGCGCGATGAGTCGATCGGTACTATCGAGGCGGTGAAGGCGGTGTCCGACCTGTACTCACCGGTTTCAGGAGAGGTAACCGAGGCTAACGAAGCGCTCAAGGACTCACCGGCCAGCGTAAACAAGGACCCGTACGGAGCCGGCTGGATGGCGAAGATAAGAGTCTCCGACCCGACCGAGCTTGCGAATCTGCTCGACGCCGCCGCTTACGCCGAGCTGGCCGCCAAATCAGCGCACCACTAGTTCCGGGAAATGACGAAGTCCGAAATACGAATTCCGAATCAAGCTCGACTGAAGGAGAATGTCCAATTGGTCATTCGGGTTTGGTCATTGATTCGTCATTCGCACTTCGAGCTTCGAGCTTCCGCATAGTGCATTTCACTCCCCACACTCCCGAAGACCGGAAGCTGATGCTCGAACGCATCGGCGTCAGCTCGGTCGCGGAGCTGTTCGCCGGCATACCGGCCGATATCCGCCTGAACCGGCCGCTCGACCTGCCCAGCCCTCTTTCCGAGCCCGAGGCGGTCGCCGAACTCGCGGGGCTGGCAAAGGCAAACACCGGTACGAACCAGCTCGTCTGCTTTGCCGGGGCCGGCGCTTATGACCACTACATCCCGGCAATCGTCGACACCGTAGTCTCCCGTCCTGAGTTCTACACTGCCTACACGCCGTATCAGGCGGAGGTCAGCCAGGGAACGCTGCAGGCTATCTACGAGTTCCAGTCGCTCGTGTGCCGGCTCTACGGCATGGAGGTCGCGAATGCCTCGATGTACGATTGCGCGTCGGCGATGGCTGAGTCGGCTCACATGACCCGTGATATCACCCGCCGAACCAGGATACTGCTGGCGGCCGGCATTAACCCGTCACACGTCGAGGTGGTCAGGACCTACGCGCACGGCCTCAACATCCCGGTCGAGCTGGTGCCGCTTTCGAGCAATGTGATTGACCTCGACGCGCTCGCGAAGTCGTGCACGCCTGACGTGGCGGCGCTCATCATCCAGCATCCGAACTTCTTCGGCAACCTGGAGCCGGTCCGCCGCGCAAGCGAAATCGTGCACAGGGCCGGAGCCTTGCTGGTCGCGTCGGCCGACCCGATTTCACTGGGAGCGCTCGAGCCGCCCGGCGTCTACGGTGCCGACGTCGCGGTCGGCGAAGGGCAGCCCCTCGGCATCCCGCTGAGCTTTGGCGGCCCTTATCTCGGCCTGATGAGCGCAAAGAAGAAGTACATACGCAACTTGCCTGGCAGAATCGTTGCTCGGACGGTGGACATCGAAGGCAAGACCGGCTACGTGCTCGCGCTCCAGACCCGGGAGCAGCACATTCGCCGCGAGCGGGCCACGTCCAATATCTGCACCAACCAGGCGCTCTGTGCGCTCGCGTCCAGTGTCTACATGGCCACGATGGGCCGGACCGGAATCGCCGAGGTCGCTCGCCAGAGCTTGGCCAAGGCCCACTACCTCGCTCGCGCCATCGCCGAGGTGCCGGGCTTCGCGCCTGAGACCTCGGCTCCGTTCTTCAAGGAGTTCGTGGTCCGGACTCCGGTTCCGGCTGGCGACGTCGTCGAAGCCGGGGTCAAGCACGGAATCTTGGCCGGGGTTGCGCTCGACCGGTTCAATCACGAATGGAGGAATCGGCTGCTCGTCGCCGTTACCGAGAAACGCACGAAAGCAGAGATGGACGACTATTGCCTCTTCCTCAAGCAGGAGTTCGCAAGCTAGCGTGGAGTGCAATCTCAAGGCCAACCGGCGGAGCTGCCCATGCACCTATGAACCGTGCTCCCGGAAAGGCAAGTGCTGCGAGTGTATTTCCTATCACCGCGCGAGCGACGAGCTACCGGCATGCTACTTCACGCCCGAAGTCGAGCGCACCTATGACCGCTCGGTCGCGCGCTTCATCGCCTCAAGGAAACGCTGATGCCGGAGGAGTCATTGTTCGAGCTTTCCAGTCCGGGTAGACAGGCATGGTCCTTACCAAAGCTCGACGTGCCGGCGGTTGATGCGGGCGACGCGGCCCGCAAGGACAACGACCTGCCGGAACTGAGCGAAGTCGACGTGGCCCGTCACTTCACACGGCTCTCCATCATGAACCATCACGTTGACAAGGGTTTCTACCCGCTCGGCTCGTGCACGATGAAGTACAACCCCAGGGTCAACGAGTTGGCGTGCCGCATGCCCGGCTTCGCCGGTCTTCACCCGCTGGAGCCGGAAACACTGACGCAGGGCGCGCTCCGTCTGATGTACGAGCTCGCCGGGATGCTTGCTGAGATAACCGGGTTCGATGCGGTAACGCTCCAGCCGGCGGCCGGCGCGCACGGCGAACTGACCGGCATCATGACGGTCAGGAAGTACTTCGAGAAGCGCGGCGAGCAGCGCGACGTCGTATTGGTGCCTGACTCTGCCCACGGCACCAATCCGGCCTCGGTAGCCTTGTCTGGGTTCAAGCCGGTCCAAGTCAAGTCGAACGATAAGGGCGAAATCGACCCGGCCGAACTCGAACGGGCATGCAACAGTTGCGTGGCCTGTCTGATGGTTACGAACCCGAACACCCTCGGCATCTTCGAACCCGAGGTGAAGAGGATTTGCGGAATCATGCACAAGCAGGGCGCGCTCGTCTACCTGGATGGCGCGAACCTCAATTCCTACGTCGGAGTGCACCGTCCGGCCGACGCCGGGTTCGACGTAATGCACATCAACCTGCACAAGACATTCTCGACCCCGCACGGCGGCGGCGGGCCCGGTTCGGGACCGGTCGCAGTCACAAAGGCACTCGAACCTTTCCTGCCCAAGCCCGTGGTGATGAAGGGACAAAAGGACAAAGGGATAGAGGGACAAAGTGGCCGGACACTTGATCCCTTGATCCCTCGATCCCTCGATCCCTATTTCTACCTGGACTACAGCCGGCCTGACTCGATTGGACGCGTGATGGGCTTTCACGGCCAATTCGCGGTGCTCGTACGCGCCTACACTTACATCCGCATGCTCGGGGCTGCCGGGCTGAAGGACGCGGCCGAAAGCGCGGTCTTGAATGCCAACTACGTACGCGCCGCGCTTGAAGGAGTCTACGACCTGCCTTACAAGGAACGGAGCCTGCACGAAGTGGTCTTCTCCGGTTCAAACCTGCGCGAGCATGGAATCAAGACACTCGACGTGGCCAAACGCCTGCTCGACTACGGTATGCACGCACCGACCATCTATTTCCCGCTCATCGTACCGGAGGCCCTGATGATCGAGCCGACCGAGACCGAGTCGCGGGAATCGCTGGACGAGTTCATCAGGGCGATGAAGCAGATTGCCGACGAAGCCAGGACCAACCCGGAAGCCCTGCGCCAGGCGCCGGTCACGACGCCCGTGCGCCGTCTGGACGAGGCCAGGGCCTCGCGCGAACTTGACGTGTGCTACAAATGAACCAGGGGCAAAGGGATGAAGGAACAAAGGGATAAAGGGATAGAGGGACAAAGGGATAGAGTGCGGATTCCGGGCACTTTATCCCTGTATCCCTTGATCCCTCGGTCCCTTTTCTTGTTCCCTCGATCCCTTAATCACCTATTCTGGTAGATGTTCGCCTCCGACATATCGACCGAGCGTCGCGAGGAGATACTCACCAAGATCGCGCAGAAGGTGGTCGACCTCCGGCTCACCCCGGTCGCCATCGTCGTGCTCGAATCCTCAAAGCCGATCTCCTTTGTCGGCTCGCAACTGATGGTCTTCTTTCAGCCCATCGTGACCGCAGTCTTCCCGTTCCATCAGTACGACGAAGTCGCGGCCCTGTTGGAAGACAGGACGAACGTCGAAGCCCTGATTCAGAAGATAGAGAAACTGGAGGATTCGAGACGTGATCGACAAGGATAAGATAGCCCGGATACTCGCCACCGATTGCGGCTCGACCACTACCAAGGCCATCCTGATACAAAAGCGCGGCAACGAGTTCCGTCTCAGCACCCGGGGCGAGGCGCCGACCACGGTCGAGGCGCCCTTTGAGGACGTCACCCGCGGCGTGCTCAATTCGGTGATGGAGGTCGAAGAGCTCTCCAGCGTCAAGCTGCTCGACGGCGAGACCATCATCAAGCCGAGGCGCGGCGACAAGGAAGGCTCGGACGTCTACATCTCCACCTCGTCGGCCGGCGGCGGCCTCCAGATGATGGTTGCCGGCGTAGTGCTGACAATGACCGGCGAAAGCGCGGCCCGTGCGGCGCTCGGCGCCGGCGCCATTGTCATGGACGTTATCGCCTCGAATGACGGACGCCTCCCGCACGAGAAGATCGAGCGCATCCGCACTCTGCGGCCGGACATGATACTTCTATCCGGCGGCGTGGACGGAGGCACGGTTTCCCACGTCGTCGAACTGGCCGAACTCATCGCCGCGGCCGACCCCAAGCCCCGCTTCGGCGTCGGCTACAACTTGCCGGTTATCTTCGCCGGCAACAAGGATGCACGAGAGCTGGTGCTGAAGACCCTGCGCGAAAAGAGCGCCATCGAGGTGGTCGAAAACATCCGGCCGGTGCTGGAACGCGAGAACCTCAGGCCCGCCCGCAACAAGATTCACGACCTGTTCATGGAGCACGTGATGGCCCACGCGCCGGGATACCGGAAGCTCATGGAATGGACCGACGTGCCCATCATGCCGACGCCAGGCGCGGTCGGCCTCCTCATCGAGAACATCGGCAAGTCTCAGAATATCTCGGTGCTCGGGGTTGACATCGGCGGCGCTACGACCGACGTGTTCAGCGTGTTCCAAGGGGTGTTCAATCGCACGGTATCCGCCAATCTCGGCATGTCGTACTCGATCTCCAACGTGCTGGCTGAGGCCGGCGAGAAGAACATCATGCGCTGGCTGCCGATGGAGATGCCTGCATCCGAAGTGCGCAACCGCATCCGGAACAAAATGATCCGGCCGACAACAATCCCTTCCACTCTAGAGGAACTGAAGCTGGAGCAGGCCATCGCGCGAGAGGCGCTGCGGTTGGCGCTGGTCCACCACAAGTCGATGGCGGTGGGGCTCAAGGGTGTGCAGCAGGAAAGGACGATCTCCGATGCGTTCGCCCAGTCGCGCACCGGCGAGACCTTGGTGAACATGATGGACTTGAGTCTGGTCGTTGGCTCAGGCGGGGCCCTCTCGCACGCTCCGCGCCGGGTTCAGTCGGCGATGATGACGATGGATGCGTTCCAGCCCGAAGGAGTGACGCGCCTGACCGTGGACTCAATATTCATGATGCCGCACCTCGGCGTGCTCACCGAGGTCCACCCGGAAGCAGCCTACGAGGTTTTTGAGAAGGACTGCCTTATCCACCTCGGCACGTGCATCGCGCCGGTTGGCGAAGGCAAGGATGGTGCAAAGTGCGTGCACGTTAAGGTGGTCAAGGCTGACGGCAAGGAATCGGAAGCGCGGGTGGAATTCGGGAATATCGCCATCCTGCCGCTCGGCGTTGGCGAATCGGCCGGCGCGATCATCAACCCTGAGCGTGGCTTCGACGCCGGCGCGGGCGCAGGCAAGACGTTGGAGGCAAAGGTCGAGGGCGGGCTCGTCGGAGTGATCATTGACTGCCGGGGCAGGCCGCTGGCCCTGCCTGAAGATGACCGGTCGCGCATGGAAGCACTGCGCAAGTGGGCTGTGCAGCTCAACGCGTACCCTTCTTAGCCAGACCAAGTACAAAGGACAAAAGCCAAAGGACAAAGTGAGGGACCGACCCTTTCTGCTTTATCCTTTCCTGGTTGTCTAGTCCTTTGTCTCTATTACTTTGTACTTTGGACGAAGTCCCTCAGTATCTGCGCGTGGTCGAAGACCAGGAAAATGGGGACTGTACCTCCTGGGGGACTGTCCCCATTTTCCCCAGGGACTGTCCCCGTTTCCTCAACCACGCTCAGGTCAATCAGGCGATAGCGGTCGGCATCATCTCCGGCCATGGGCTTGCCGACGCCCCGGGCCGCAAACACGACCGATACGACGTGCCCGCGCGGGTCGCGGGCCGGGTCTGAGTAAACGCGGAACTGCCTGAGGTCGGCCAGGTCGAGGCCGGTCTCTTCCTTCATTTCGCGTCGCACCGCGTCCTCTACGGTTTCACCGTAGTCAACGAATCCACCCGGCAGCGCCCACCCGTGTGGC
>Ga0116202_10002234_pt1 | contig 11519 bp, 8 predicted proteins | sample LakKivw325mmetaG_FD_94479 | JGI IMG/M metagenome (GOLD analysis project Ga0116202, IMG submission 94479) | Anoxic lake water microbial communities from Lake Kivu, Rwanda to study Microbial Dark Matter (Phase II) - Lake Kivu water 325m metaG | ecosystem: Environmental > Aquatic > Freshwater >... | reverse complement strand
TGGAAGTCCTGGGCGAAGTCCGCGAACAGGGCATCACCAACATCGGCCTTGTCGCACTGCCCAAATGACCGGACCGGAGCCAAACACGAAGGGCACAAAGGATGTGAAGTTGGCGACCGGAGCGGAACTAAACACAAAGAACACAAAGGACACAAAGGCGAGAACTGAGTGACCCGGCAAGACACGCAAGCATCTTTCCAGCCTGTACCAGAGGACACCGAACGCGTGGCGAAGCAGGTCGTGGACGCGGCCGTCCAGGTCCATCGGGTGCTGGGACCCGGACTGCTTGAGTCGGTCTACGAGACCTGTCTGACGCATGAGCTAAGAAAACGCGGGACGACGGTCCAGCAGCAAGCGCCGGTGCCGATTGTCTACGATGGCGTGAGACTCGAGTCCGGCTTGCGACTCGACATGCTCGTTGACGGCAAAGTAATCGTCGAGGTGAAGGCCGTTGAGAAGATGGCTCCGATATTCGAGGCCCAGTTACTGACCTACCTCAGGTTGTCCGGCATTCGGCTGGGGCTGCTCGTAAACTTCAACGTCCGTCTTGCCAAAGATGGCATTGAGCGCATCGTTGTCTAGCGTCGCATCAGTCTGCGGTCGGTCCGGTTTCGAACACATCTTTGTGCTCTTTGTGTCCTTGGTGTTTAACTCCGGGTTCTTCTCCGAACCGCTTCTACTCTCCGCGTCTTCGTGGTAGAAGATGAAGAAAGAAGTCCTCGTCTCCTTCGTCGGGCACTTGGTGTTGGTCGGCGCCGTCACCCTCGCCGGTGCCCTGAAGCTGGGCAGGCCGAAGTCCCATCCGCCGATGCTCGTGGTCCAGCTCATCGGCTCGGGCGCGCCGCAGCCGGTCGTCGAATCGCCGACCGCCAAGGTTCTCGAACCCAAGCCCAAGGCCCAAGTCAAACCCGAACCCGAGCCTGAGCCGAAACCTGAGAACCAGAGCGGCGTGGTGAAAAAGCACGGCCTGGGTGCCCGCATCGAAGGCGCGGACGCGCTGGGCTATGCCTACTACCTGAACACCATCCTCGCCAAAATCGGCGACAACTGGGCCAACCCCTACGCCGGCCAGAACAAGACTTTCACCGCTACGGTCTACTTCGTAGTCGAGAAGGACGGAAGGATCACCGAAGTGAAGCTGGAGAAAGGCTCGGGCAACGCGGCCTACGACGCGTCAACCACCCGCGCCCTGCTCGTGACCCAGCAACTGCCTGCCCTGCCGCCGGAATTCACCGGCCCCAGGCTCAAGCTGCACCTCGAATTCGAATACAAGCCCTGACCGGTCCGGGACGAAACACCAAGCACACAAAGTCCTGAGTTGACTGTCAGGACTCGAAACACAAAGAGCACTAAGCACACTAAGTCCGGAAGAGGAGCCTCATGTCAATCTGGCACGCAGAATCCTCACTGCCGAGTTCACCACATTGCCTGTCCGTCTTCTTCGTGCTCCTTGTGTTTGCCCTCCTCTCTTCGTCCGTACTCTTTGTGTCCTTTGTGCTCTTTGTGTTTACGCTCCTCTCCTCGTCCGGACCTTCTCGCCCTTTGTGCCTTCGTGTTTCATCCTCCTCCCGTTGACGCGCGGATGAGCCGGTCTAGAATGGCTCCATGAAACGCACTCTCGCATCTTGCCTTATTGTGTTCCTTCTTGCCGGCTGCCCGGCCAAGTCGCAGAAAACCGTCGTGAAGTTCTGGCACGCGATGGGCGGCGAATCCCAGAAAACGCTCAAGTCCCTCGTCGAGCGATTCGAGAAAGAGAACCCCGGGATTGACATCGAGCTGGTCGGCATGGGCAACTATGACGCGTTGTCCCAGAAACTGATGGGCGCGGTCGCGTCCTCAAGCCCGCCGACCATCGCCCAGATGTACGAAAACTGGACCACCCAACTCCTGGCGAGTGACAAACTCGTCTACCTCGACAGCTTTGTGCACGGGCCAGAAGGCCTGTCCGACTCCGACTTTGCGGATGTCTACCCCGCGCTCCTTGAGAACAACTCCTGGAACGGCCGGCTCCTCACCCTGCCCTTCAACAAGAGCGTGCCGGTATACTACTACAACGCCGACATGTTCCGCTCAGCCGGGTACGACAGCTTCCCGCGCACCTGGCCCGAGTTCCGACAGGCAGTGGCGAAGCTGACCAAACGGGACGCGCAGGGCTCGGTCGAGGTCTGGGGCGCTGCCGGCGGCACCGACATCTGGATATTCGGCTCAATGCTGTTCCAGAAGGGCGGCAGGTTCGTGGACCGAGAGGACGGCAACCCGCTCTTCGCCGGCCCGGCCGGGGTTTCGGCGCTTGCGTTCCAGGTGGACATGGTGCTCAAGGACAGGACCCAGAACACCGACGTCAGCCGCACGCCGATGGATGACTTCCTGGTCGGCCGGATGGCGACCCTCACCGGTTCTTCGACCTGGCGCGCGCCGATTGTGGACAAGGAGACGTTCCGGGTCGGAATGGCCCCGGTCCCGCAATGGGACCAGCCGGCCGCGATTGTCTATGGCACGAACATCGGCATGTTCCGCGACTCAAAGCCTGGAGAGCAGGCCGCGGCCTGGAAGTTCATCAAGTGGTTCGTCGCGCCTGAGCAGCAGGTCGAATGGTCGCTCGGCACGTGGTACGTCCCGATTCACCGCCGATGCTTTCTGGACCCGAGGATGAAGGACCGGCTGGATAAGACTCCGGGCCTGGCCGCAGCGTACGGCCAGATGGACCATGCGGTATTCGAGCCGCGAGGCCTCAAGTGGCTGGCCGGCCGCAAGGCGCTGGTCGAGGAACTCGAACAGGCGATGCTCGGAGCCAAGACTCCGCAGCAGGCCCTTTCCGACGCCGCCGCCAGCTACCGCGCCGCCGAATAGCCGCGGCCCGGTTTGCCGTCTGCTGTCTACTTCTGCAACTTGGTGTCAGGCATCACGAATCTGGTGTCTGTATTGCCCTCCCGCCTCCATTCTGCACGCTACCTTCCTCATTCTGACTTCTACGTTCGCCCCTCCGCCCGCTCTATCCCTCTCTCCCTTTGTCTCTACCTCTTTATCTCTTGGTCTCTCTCCTCTCACCAGCTTCTGGACAACTCCGCGGTCACCCTCAAGTCATTGTACTTCCCGTCGTCGCCCGAGTAGATTGCGTCCGAGATACCGACCCGGCCGTCGCATATCTTCCACACCGGGAATGACGACGAGTAGCGCAGGTCAATCCGCGTGGCCGAGCCGAACGTCCCGCCCAAAGTCAGGCTGTTGCTCCACTTCTCGAAGAACGTGTACGACGGCGTGACATCCGCGTACACCCGCGTGTCCGGGTCAGTGCCGGTTGCCACCGAGCGCGAATACCCGGCCCCTGCCGAGAACGACAGCGGCGACTCAAAGCCCAACCCGTAGTTCGCGCCCGCGTCCCAGCTCGTCGAATTCGCGGTCGAGTCTGTCCCTTTCACATCGTTGTAGCTCACCGTGACTGACGGACTGTGCGACACCTTGCCGGCCTGGAAGCTGTGGCCCGCGCTGACCGATACCACGTTGCCCATGGTCGAGGACGTGGATACCACATTGGCGAGCGAGTCGAGTTCGTCGGTCGCCTGCGTATACGGGTAGTAGCCGACCTGCAAGTATGGCAGGTTCGGGAAGGTCACGCCCAGGTTCGCCTCCCAGTTCTCGAACCGGGTGGTGCTGCTCTTGAGCGTCAGCACGCGAGCGTGCGGCACGTAGTCGGTATCCGGCCCGACGACGATTGTATCCACCCAGGAAACCTTCTGCCGCAGGAGGTTGTCATTCTCGCTGCTGTACGAGGCTGAGAGCGATACCGCGTTGTCGAAGAAGCTGCGCTCGATGCCCGCCCCGAGCGCGAAGTTGTCATTCCGCAGCCCTGGCGCGCCCAGGGACTTGAACCCCGGGCCGACGTAGTCCAGCTTGCCGTAGAGCCTGGCGTCATACATCTTCACTACCGGCTTCATCTTGAACGCGAAGTCAAAGGAGCTGGTGTAGCGCGGTTTGAACGTACGCATGACCCAGCCGGGGATTGTTTCCGACCCGACCAGCGACCATAGCCATTTCGGTATCGTATCGTTCGGTACCAAGTTGGCGCGGTTGTCGCGCGTCACTTCGCAGCCGGCGACCTCGGACTCAAGTCGGAACGCGCCCTCGGCCAGGTCCAGGTTGAACTCCATCCCGAGCACGTAGTTTTCCTCAGGCCTCACCTCCTCGAAGCTATCAATCGGCGGCTCGGTGTCGTTCGCGTTCGCCTGCCAGACGTTTCAGGGATGAATTGTGTCGTCCGCGGCATAGAGCGCGGTCATGTAGAAGTGGGTCCTTTCCTTCTTGCCGAACCCGAACCGGCCTGAATAGAGCATCCGGGCGTACGCGCCCTGGGTCGAGTCCGAAACCGGGACCCGGCGCTGGTTGCGGCCTGCGGCCGCAGCCGCGTACAGGTACCACGGGTTCAGTTCGACCGCGCCACCGAAAACCGGCGCGCCGGAGAGCGTCAGCGGTGTCCACGACGGGTTGCAGGAGCCCAGTTCCACACCTTTGAGCGACAGCGCGAACCCGGACAGGTCGGTCTGGGACTCAAGCCACTTCGCAGGGTCAAGGAACAGCTTGAACTTGTCCAGCTGCTGGCGCAGCGGGTTTTCCTGCGTGCTTACCAGCAGGTTCATCCCGAGCGGAAAACCCCAGAGCGACAGCGACGGGTTGATGCTGAACCGCAGCTCCGGCCTTGGCTCGACCAGGCTGTCGCCCGACACCCACCCGTATTCAGTGTACATACTCGCCGTGCCGGTGAACGACAGCGGCCCGGCGGAAAGTGAAACGAGCAACAGAAGAATTGATGCTGCCATCTGCGTTGAACCCTACTTCACCGGCATGGTGTGGCTGCCGGAAGTCGCTGCGACGTCGGGATTCAGGTCCTCCCCGGTGAGCGAAAGCGCTGCCGGAGGAGTCCACGCCCCGCTCTTTCGGTAGGACCATACGATATCGAAGGAGTCGTACCAGACCGCCAAAGGCCCTGGTTTGGTCCCGTCAACCCAGGCAACCGCAGGTCTTGCGCCGCTGCTGCCTCCAGCCGGCGGAATCAGCAGCACACTCCCCGCACCGGGCGTCTTGTAGTGCACCGTTCCCGGCCCGACGAACAGGTAGTGCGACGATGAAGCGCTGAGAGCGACCGCGGGGTCGTGAAACGTTGCTCCCGTTATGCTGTTATTGAACCAAGCCGCAAACTCGCTCCACGTCCAGGCACCGCCACTGCAGTAGCCATTGCACGCCATCAGCTTGGTCTGCGCCGCCGGTATCTCCCTGGTCCACGCCGCGACAACCACGTATTTGCCGCTGGCCTTGGTCTTGAGTGGGGCGATGCCGATGCGGCATTGCGCCGGGGTCGGCGCAACGGGATTCAGGTACCCCGTGTAAGCTTGCGACACCACGCCGCCGGTCGTCGGCAGGCGAGCTGCGTCGGTCCAAGCGGAGCCGTCCCACGTCCAGCGGAACACGTCGCTGCCGGTTCCCGTCTGATGCGTCGTCGCTATCACTACCGCTGCGTGTTCTGTCTGAGGTGTCTGAGCGGTCGCGGGCGCAGCAGTGAAGACGATTTCCGGCAAGCGACAGGTGTCGCCGAGGCCGGGAAGCTTGTCCTCCGCCGACCAACCGCCCCCGCCCCAGAACGAACCGTGCAGGAAGAGCCCATCGCCGCCGCCGTAATCGGTCCACAGGCGACCTTGGCCCCAGACACAGAATCCCTTGCCATCGCTGTCAAGGGCGATTGCCGGGTCCACCTGATGCTGGGGAGCGGGTATCGGGGCGAGCGCTGCCGGTGGCGACCAGGAGTTTATACCGGCGGGCCGGCGTGACCAGTGAATCTCGTAGTGAGGGTCTGGCCCGGGGTCGGAATGTGACCAGACAACCCATGTATTGCCGTCGCGGTCACACGCAACGGCCGGGTCCATATTGTTACCCGGGTCCGGACACAGAAGCTGCGGTGACCCAACAATCGTAGGCGAGGGCGTCGCAGCGAAGTCGGCGAACCATATCTCCCATCCGTCCGCACCCAGATGCTGCCACACAATAGTTGCCTGTCCCTCAGCCTTACCTCCAAGGGGAGCGCCGCCGCCATTCGACGTCCAGAACGACCGCACCTCACTCAGCAGCGGCACGAATTGACGGCGGTCAGCCCGCCTTGCCGCCACCTGCCAGCAGAAGCCTTCTCCAGTTCTGCGGTCCGTCGCTTTGCCCGCTATGTTACCAGTATTGGCGCTATCCGCCTGGTCAGAATGAGCCATCAAGGGCCGGGCGCTGGCCGGGTAGGTCAGGCTGGTCGCTCTGATGTTCTTCTGCTCGAACCAAGGCAGGTTCGCGGCCGCGGCTTCTTCTTTGGTCTGCCCCGGCAGGACTTCCCATATCCTCAGTTCATACGTCACCGGCTCTTTCGGCATCGGACTCGGCGAAGTCCAGACGAACTGCGGGTACTTCACCTTGATGGTGTCGCCGTCGCGGGGCATGATGAGCCGGGGCGGGCCCATGGGTCTGATGATGAAAGGTGGATTGGGTGGAGAAGGGATATGAAAGGGTTCGAGCACGAGCTTGAAGTGGTACGTGCCGGCCGGCAGATGACCAGTTCGGGTGACGAAGGCTTCGTATCCGGGTGCGGCGTCGGTCTGGATGACCTTCACGCTGTCGTAGCCAAACTGCTTGCGGCCGGCGTACAGCGTGAACGTGTCGGTCTTGGCCCAGAAGACCTGGCCGTGTGCGTCCTCGGTTACGAACCCTTCGAACCAGACACCGTCGTACTTGCTGTCCGACTGAACATCTGCCTTCCACAGGTCCTCGATGCCGTACAGGTCCGGCGGCGGTTTCAAGAGGGTGACGGTCGGCTCGGCCGTCGCCACGGCCAGCGTGGCGGCCAGTAGCATTGCTACGGACAGATTGCGCTTGCTCATGTTACCTCCTGCAATTCTGCACAACCTTGGTCAACGACAACGTCGCCACTGCATCCATTAATGCCCATCCTACTGCTCCGGTATCATCGTGTGGCTACCGGACCGCGATGCGATGTCCGGATTCCGGTCACCCCAGTTCAACGACTTCACCAAAACCGGGGTCGTCCACGCGCCGAGAGCGGGTTCCCACCGGGCGCAGTAGATGTCGGAGCTGTTCCAGAAGGGACTGGGGCGTTGTCTCGCCCAGACGCCGATTGCCGCTGATGGCCACCCGCCCAGCCACGCCAGAGCTGGCCGCCGGGCTCGCTCTGTGGGAATGAACTGACTGCCGAGCCCAACGAGGTCCTTGCTGTAATACAGTGTGAATAGCGACCCGACTTGCTTGACGAACAACGAAGCCACCTCTCCGTATGGACTCCAGGCGACCGCAGGTTCCGGCGAGATCGCTCCTGCATAGGAGAGTATCGGACTCCACGTAGCCAAGTTCCATCGGGAGTGGACGAGCCGACCAGAAGGGGTGGTCCAGACAGCCACCGCCCGCGCGCTGGAAGAAGTGCCGCTCGCAAGACCCAGACGGTCACGCGCTGGATACGACGGGTACTGCCCGCCGCCTGAGTTGTAGTACTGGTATGGGCACGAGCGCGCCTCGGCGACGCCCGCGGTCAGCATAGGGTCTATCCAGCCGGCGCTCCAACTGACTCCATCCCACACGCTGTGCCAGACCCACCGTGCGTTGCCGCCGTGGATTGCCACTACGACGGCCTTGCGCACGGGGTTGGTACCGGGGGAATAGACGTAGGCCAACTCGGGCAATCGGACAGTGTCGCTGTACTGCGCATCGCTGTTCCACGGATGCCGGAAGGCAGTTGACCAGTTAGTTCCATCCCAAAGCGAATAGTAGAGTTCCTTGTCGCCGCCGGCCGGTTGCGAAGGGATCTTGTCCCTGACCCACACACACATGCCGGTACCGTCGTCATTGAATGCCACGGCCGGGTCCATGTCGTCCCATGTCGTGCTGGCTCCGCCGGGATTGCTCAGGCTGGTCGGGGTCGCCCAAGTACCTCCCAGCTTTCGCCGCGAGTAGAACACCTCGAACCTCCTGCCCGGTGCACGACGAGCCCAGACTACGGTTGCCGTTCCGCTCCGGTCGTAAGCTACCGCCGGGTCGTGGTCAACGCCGTTCAGGACGCAGAGCGGGCCGGGAGTCGGGACGAGGTCTCGGGTCAGGTCCGCGTACCAGATATCCGAGTCGCTGTTGAAGAGAAGGGTCCGATGGTGCTCCCAGACGACAATCGCATCCTCGGGCTGTTTCGGTACGAGGTAGTCCTCGACCTCACCGCTACTCGTCGGCTCATTGAGAGACTGGTAGTCGGCGGCCTGGTGATACAGTCCGCCATCGTCGTACGACAACCGGAAGCGACACCAGAAACCGGTCGCAACAGGATTCGAGTTCGCCATGTCGCCGGTCTTGAACACCAGCGCGTAGGCCGCGCAACGCGCGGCCGGGTAGCCGGGCCAGAGCTGGCCGCCGGGCTGCACCGCGAAGTCGGTCGAGTTGACCACGCCGCCGGGCCCGGCCGGGGACAGCGTCTGGTCCAGCAACCACACGTCGCACCACTCGACGTGGTCGAGCGGGTCGTCCCAGTCGCCATCCCGGTTCCAATCTATCCAGGCGTGCAGGTGCAACTCTTTGCCGGGCGCGTAGCGACTCGGGTCTCCGGACGTGCTGATTTCCACTATCAGGGTCTCCTTGTCGTTCGCGTCCCATGGGAACCCGAAACAGTCGAACAGAACCCCGTCGTCGAACTTGTCCTGGTCTACGGCGAGCCCGTTCGACTCCATGTCGACGCTTACCAGACCCGGGGCATAGCCCAGAGGTGTCACCTTGCCCAACCACTCCTGCCAGTCTGAACTCGGATACGCACGATGCGCTGCGCCATCTCGGGTGAGGTGGGTGTGGTAGTGGAACTGCGCTCCGTTGTCCTCATCCGGCGCATCTCCGTAGTCAAACAGGGGGGGACAAAGCAGCGGCGGGCTCCTGAACCAGGAAGTGCGCACTTCGCTCGCGGCCATTTGTCCGGAGGAGGTTCTGGCCGCCACCTGCCAGCACATCATGCCCGAATCCGGGAGTGCGCGGCCGCTGGACGGGTAGGTCACGGTCGTCGCCCGGATGTTCTTCTGCTCGAACCACGGCACGTTCGCGGCCGTGGCTTCTTCGGGTGTCTGTCCGGCAAGGACTTCCCATATCCTCAGTTCATACGTCACCGGCACTTTTGGCATCGGGCTGGGCGGGGTCCAGTTGAAGACCGGGTACTTCACCCTGACGGTGTCGCCCTCGCGCGGAATGATGAGCCGCGGCGGGCCCGTCGGCTTCACCTCGAACTCGTTCGAGTCGCCGACGCCGAACGGCACAAGGATGAGCTCGAACTGGTAATCGCCTTCGGGCAGCATCCCGGACTGCGTGACGAACACCTCGTACCCGGCCGCGGTTTCCGTCTTGTCTATCTTCACGTCGCGGTACTGGTAGACCTTCGTTCCAAGCGTGAGCCGGAACGGCTTGGTGGTGGCGTGGAACACCTGGCCGCGGGACGCCTCGAACACCCAGCCCTCGAACCAGGCATCGCACACCGTGTCCGACGTAACGGTTGCCTTCCAGAGGTCCTCGATGCCGTACCGCCCCGGCGGCGGCTTCGCCAGATTCACTTTCACTGTCGGCTCGGCCGTCGCCACGGCCAGCGGAATCGCAACCGCGATGGCTGCGAAGATGAATCTGCTCCTCATGTTTCCTCCTTGCGAAACCTGATCCATGCCCTACCTGCTCTTGTGCTGCTCCTCAACGTCCTTCATGATCTTCTTGATGCTCTCGGGTGACGGTCGGTACTTCGTATCAGGTGTGATAGTCGGCCCAGCCGCTCCCTTGCCGGGGTTCCATTCGACCTTCCAGGAGCTTTGGTTCCATGTCAGGCACCTGCACCACACCCCGTACGTGATTCGATACAGAGTGTTCTTGTCGAAGAGCCCGGGTTTGCTGACATCGCCCAGGGTGCTTGTGCTGTTGTAACCGGCAAAGGTGTTCGACTGCGGGTACGTCCACCAGGCACTCGGATTCTGGACCACCGAGCCATCGATTATGCTGCCGTCAGGCTTGATCTTGCACACAGTCCAGTAGTAGCCGCACTCCGCGGTGTCGCCGTCGAAACCGCCATCAATGGGAGGCGGCGGCTGGTTGAACGTGAGATTGAAATGATTCTCATCACCCGGAGGATACGAGTAGCTAAATGTGCATGAAGTGCTGGCCAGCGGCGCCGGCGGTACCTTCTGCAGTGAGATGTCGTCTATGGCAAGGTCGTTGCCGTCGCCGTTCAGGCATTCGTACAGGAGTATCTTGATGGTCACTGATGTGCCGGTTGCCTTGAAGTCCTTCTGCAGCAACTGCCAGTCACACTCGCCGCTACCCGCGTCGATTGTCTGCCAGTCGATGCACGTCACCGGGTCTATGGTCACAGCCACGATGGGCTTCATATCGAAGCAGCACTGGGCCAAGTTCTTGACGTGGGCGCAGAACTTGTAGTTGCTGTCCTTCTCGACCGTCACGGTTTGCTGCCATATCACGGCCTTCTTGGGGTGTGTCTGCTGGGTTCTGCCGTTGACGACCATGAACTTGCTGCCGCTGTATCCTTCAGTGCAAGCGGAGTGGTCCTTCACGACCCACTGGTCACAGATCTCCAACGCCTTCTCAGAAGTGACAACCGCGTAGCACCCCGGCCGGTACTTCGAGGCATGCCTGTATGACTCTACCATCCGATTGACCAATCCGGCAGGCGTCGTCGCACCGCCGGGCGCGGGTGTCCCGCCTGGCGTCTCTGTCCACTCTGGAACACCAACGACCCTCCCGCCGGGGCCCATAGACACGGAGTCCACGTTTCCGATTCCGCCAATGCCGCCCTTTCCGGGTACTGGGCGGTAGTCACTTGAGAACAGCGAATCTCTCAACTCAAAGTTTCCGTTCATAACCAGATTCTCGCCAGGGCAGCAGTAGGCGGAGCTGTCCTGGCTAGTTGAACTCGTGTCCTCGCCGCATAGGCCATCAATGTAGGCGTAGATGTAATGACCGGGGCTCGCTGTCTGCCCGGAGCCCTGTCCCCATGGGCAGTCGACCACCCTGAACGTTATTCTCGCTCGCTCGCCGCCGTGACCAGCCAAGCTGACCGAGTCCATGCTCCAGTTCTTGTAGAAAACAGACCGGGACGGATTGGTCGGGATGCCTGCCGGGTCTGGGTTGGAATTGTAGCTATGACTCCAAGGACTGATGTTGGTGAACGGGCCGTTACCCGCGACCGCTGGCGGAGCGACCGGTTGTGGATCAGAGGGTGCGTCCCAGTTATTGGAGTTTGCAGGGCGGAACGCAATGTCATAGCTGAAGAACGGGTAGTCGCCGACAGGATGTGTGTTGACGTTCGTGTACCTTGAGTAGGCACTTGCTCCCAGTGGGTCGTGCACGACGACCGCATACCAGAACGTGAGGTTCCCCGGGGAGGTCGGAACGTCGAATTCGTAACTGAGTGCTGATGCTCCCGCATACCGCTCGTGCTGCCAAGACGAACGGAGCGACTT
>Ga0116202_10002232_pt1 | contig 11523 bp, 8 predicted proteins | sample LakKivw325mmetaG_FD_94479 | JGI IMG/M metagenome (GOLD analysis project Ga0116202, IMG submission 94479) | Anoxic lake water microbial communities from Lake Kivu, Rwanda to study Microbial Dark Matter (Phase II) - Lake Kivu water 325m metaG | ecosystem: Environmental > Aquatic > Freshwater >... | reverse complement strand
TTTGAATGGAAATTCACCCGAAACGATCTGAATATTTTACTCAATAAGATCAAACTGGCACAGTTGATCTCCGAACGGCTGGCCGCATAATACGTAACCGAATTTATGAACCGATGTACTAAGCAAAAGCTCAATGTCGCCTCCATACTGCGGCGGCTTATAACGGCCTCCATGAGTAGTATCGCCTACGTGCGTCACGATGTTTTTGGGGTTGCTCCGTATCAGCCCGGGCTGATTGTACTTGTGGGAAAGGCCATCGGTAATGGCGGCATGTATCTGTTTGATGAAATCGACCGACAAGCGCCAGTGAGGGACTTGCGCTGATTTCTGAGCGATGTCATAGGCAGTCTTGAGGTTGATGGCGCATCGCTGTTCTTCGGCCTGTGCCTGCGCGGGGTCGAGATCGAGAGCATCTTTCGTTTCTTCTTCAGTCAGCGTGCCCCCCTCAATGGTGTTGGTACTGAAGATACTGCTAACAAGAACTTCCTGCTCCAGGCGGTTAGCCACCTGAGAAAGAGGAGAACTCAAGAACCGCTCCTGTGCATCGGCAACACGTTGCAGAAGCATTGCTACCTCACGTTCATCCACGCCGACCTGAAAGGTAAATGGACCGAAGCGAGAGGTTTCTACACGCTTCTTGAGATCACCGGATAATATTTTGTCTCCAGAAATGTCCACAAGAATGTCCAGATAAATTATTTTGTAACGCTATACAAATACAGTATAATTCTAATTTATCAAGCATAATTTGTCCTGAATATTGTCCACCTCTTGCTAATTTCCTGATTGAAAGAACTGTCCAAGAATCATGATTCCCTCCTTAAGCGTAAGTTCTACGACAACTTGGACTGTGTGAAGATGAGTCTTGGCAAATCTTTTGAGTGTAACAAATGATATCGTCAAGTCGATTTTGAGGCCAGTCAAATTTGATGAACTCGTAAAAAGTCAAAAACCATGTCACCCCCGCGGAGACGGGAGTCCAAAACTATATAATATTACTGGATTCCCGCTTTCGCGGGAATGACAAAAACAGGCCAAAATTGACTTTTTACGAGTTCATCAATCTTTCAGTCCGTACTTCTTGAGTTTGTATCGGAGCATGCGTTCGCTAATACCGAGGATTTCGGCGGCCTTTGTCTGATGATCGCCTGCCTTTTCCATGGCCTCGATAATCAGCTTTTGCTCTAGTTCCTCGATGGATCCCCGGAGCATGCCATTTCCCTTCTTATAGGCTTCCATCGAATAAGCAGTTTCCCTTTGTGAAGCTGCATCCTCCCTGAACGGCAGATCCCCCACCAAAATTGTGGGGCCGCGGGTTATCACCACGGCCCGCTCTATAATATTCTCCAGTTCCCTGACGTTTCCCGGGTACTCATATTTTACGAGCAGGTCTCTCGCCTCACGGGTTATTCCTTTAATATCTTTCCCATTTTCAACAGCATACTTCTTCAAAAAATGGTCTATCAGTACAGGAATGTCTTCCTTTCTCTCTCGCAGGGGGGGAACGGATAGGACCACCACATTCAGGCGGTAATACAAGTCCTCGCGAAAAGCGCCTTCTCTGACCTTTGCTTCCAGATCCCTGTTCGTCGCACTGATGATCCGCACATCGGCATGGAACGTCTGATTACCCCCCACTCGCTGAAATTCCCGCTCCTGAAGAAAACGCAGGAGCTTGACCTGCACGGGCGGAGAAATTTCACCGATTTCGTCCAAAAAGAGGGTTCCCTCGTCCGCCTCCTCAAATCTGCCGATTCGTCGTGCTGACGCTCCCGTAAAGGCGCCCTTTTCATGGCCGAACAGTTCGCTTTCAAGAAGACTCTCAGGCAGGGCGCCGCAGTTGACCGCAATGATGGGTTTCCCCGAACGGGGGCTGAGATGGTGAATCAATCTGGCCAGCAATTCCTTTCCCGTTCCGCTTTCTCCCTGGATCAGAACTGTGGCGCGGCTGTTTGCAACCCTTCCGGCCATGTTGATCAGTTCTTCCATCTTCGGACTCCGGTAAATAATCCTGTCTGTGGTGATTCCCTTCGCACCAAGCTCCTGGCGGAGGAGTTCGTTTTCCTTGATCAGGGTTCGTCTCTCTGAAACCCGGTCAACGAGGATCAGAAGTTCATCGAACTCAATGGGTTTGGTAATATAATCGATGGCGCCCGCCTTCATAGCTTCCACGGCTGTTTCAATGGTTCCATATGCAGTAATGATCACCACATCGATCTCAGGATTGATGCGTTTCACTTCCTGGAGCACCTGCATACCGTCCATGCCGGGCATTTTGTAATCCAGCAGGATCATGTCGAAGTGGCTTTTCAATACAGACTGAGCGGCTTTATCCCCGTTTTCCGCTTCCGCCACCGCATGGCCTTCCTTGATCAGGAAATCCCGGAGCATCTCCCGTTGGGATTGGCCGTCCTCTACAACCAGGATGCTTAACTTTTTCATGCGTGACTTCCTTTATCCTTTTGCTCCCCGATCATTCACTTTCTCGGACGGGAGAATAATTTCAAAGGTTGTTCCCGAACCGGGCCCGCTGAAAACACGGATTTCACCCCCGTGACCGCGGACGATCTCGTGGGCGAGGGGAAGTCCGAGTCCCAGACCTTTTTCCTTCGTCGTATACTCGGGATTAAATATCCGATCTACCTCTTCGGGTGTCATACCACATCCCGTATCCGAGATTTTTACACTGATCCTGTCCTTTCCCGAGGGCTCAACGGCTATCACGATGGAACCCTCACCGGATATCGATTCCATGGCATTTTTAATAAAATTGAGAAATGCCTGCTGAAGTTTATCCACATCCATGGGGATGATCGCAGGACTGTTGCTGAAACGGGTTTCCATGGTGATTCCCTTCGACGCAGCCTCCTCATGCATGAGATTGACGATTTTCTGTAAAACGTCTTTGACGGGATACTCATGTAATTCCAGCCGGCGGCTTTTTGAAAATGTCAGAAACTCTTCGATAATCCCATTGAGACGCCTGATCTCGTCCCGAATAACGCCGGCAAGCATCTGAAACTCCCTGCTCTTGTCATCGTCCGCCGGAACATATTCCCGCTTCAGCCTCTGGCTTGCCATGCTGATGGCATTCAAAGGATTGCGAATCTCATGGGCCACACCAGCGGCAAGGTGACCGAGGGCGGATAACCTTTCAGCCTTTTCAAGCCTTCTTTCTATTTCAATGATTCCGGCAAGGTGTTTGTTCTGATTACGATAGAGAATCCACATGGACAGAAGTGTGATCAGGACAACAACGGCCATGAAAATAAATATGTTCCGCCTGTTTTCCTGAATAATCCTGTCCATGCCCTCCCGATCCAGGCCAAGCCTGACAACACCCGCTACCTGGTCGTCGAGATACAGAGGCGCCGCAATATCCAACAGGCTTTTTCCGTTATGACTGATTTTTCGGCTGAGAACCTTTTTCGTGCCTGAAAAAACCCCGGACATGAGGACATCGCTTTTGTCCCATTTCTGCGGCATTTCTCCTGCCCTTCCGAAGACCATTTCCTGCTGATCCATTACCACAATATACTTCAGGTTCTGCCCCTGGGCTTCTCCCAATTCTTCTATCACCTTCTCTATGGACACTTTTGTTGCCCAATACCTTTGCCCTTCACGATCCAGGGCAATGATGACAATCCCGCTTTTGTCGCGGCGCTGCAGTGCGACAAACGGGACCTTTCTGGCAACGAGTTGTCTGATCAATTCCCGACCGATATTCCGTTCGCCTCCCGCTTCGGGCGTCGCTGCCTTTCCGGCTTCTGAAAGAAACAGGCGATTCTGAAATACAACTTCTCCCCGGTCATTGAGTACGGCAATCAACCACAACTTTTTTTCGAGGGCAAATTTCCTTAAATAATCTTCACTGAGGCGATCCGCCTTCCATTGTTTATCCACTTCAACAGCAAAATTTTTCATCTCCGTGATGAGTTGCTGTTTGGGGGAAAAAGCTGTCACGGGGACGGATCCCCTTTCGACCGTGGTTTGTTGCGTCTGCCGCAGACTGTTCAGGTTTTCCTGTGTCAGTTTCTGTAAAACTCCTACGATGCTCAGTCCCTGGTTCTCCATAAAACTAACGAGGTTATTATCAAGCCTGCGGATATCCATGATCCCTGTGATCAGGATAAGGCCTATAAAGACAGCACAAACGATGGCAATGGCAAGGGGCTGTAAAAAACGTCCGCCTCGCGGAGAAGAAGCTTGTTGCCAGACTACTTTTTCATCCCGTTTCATCATTTTAACTTCCCCGTCCACAACTGAAATATAAACTGGGGCTTTCATTCATGATACCTTCCGGGCAATCATATGTCATCATCGCTAAAAGTCAACGCTTTCTTTTTCTTAGCTAAAGGGGGGAAACGAAAGGAACCGGCAATTCGACAATTCTGTCGATTTTCAAAAAATACATAACTTTTACTGAAGTACTTGTTATTAGGATGCTTTTCATAAGACATGCTTCAGAAAACGACATTTCTTGCCCCAGGCTGTTTCATTACGAGACGTGATTCCTGGTATCAATATTCGCAATAGTCTTTCATAATAAGGTACTTAGACCATACCACCCATACATGGCACAGGACGTGCATACTTTCATTTCAAAAGACAAAAAATCGGTTGAGCCGGGCATGACCAACCGATAAAAAATCCAAAACTTATAAAAGATCAAAACCTTACCCCTCCTGAACACGGGGAGACTTCAAGTCTCCCCTTTTTTTATTATTCATAACTGCAAATCATATACCCTTTTTTATCTGTTTATTTTGCCTTCTCCCGAAGCTTTCGCCACCGATCGAGTCTTTCTTTGACGATCTTTTCGTAGCCCCTGTTCGTGGGAATGTAAAAGGTTTTTCCTTTCAGTTTTTCCGGCAGGTATTCCTGGGGAACATAAGCGTCTTCGAAATCATGGGCATACTGATAATCTTTCCCATAGCCGAGGTCTTTCATCAGACGGGTCGGAGCGTTCCTGATATGCAGCGGCGTTTCCAGTGTGCCTGTCAGCTTGATGGCGTCCCTGACCCTCCCGTAACCAGTGTAGAGGGCATTGCTCTTGGGTGCCGTGGCAAGATAAACAGCGGCCTGCGCCAGGGCCAGCTCGCCTTCGGGAAGGCCGATGAATTGAAAGGCCTGCATTGCCGAAATGGTTACGGTCAGGGCGTGCGGGTCCGCATTTCCCACGTCTTCAGAGGCAAACCTCACCATGCGACGGGCGATATACAGTGGGTCCTCGCCTGCCTCAAGCATGCGGCCCATCCAGTAAAGGGCGGCATCCGGATCGCTTCCCCGAAGGCTCTTGTGAAGGGCTGAAATCAGGTTGTAGTGCTCTTCTCCCCTCTTGTCGTACTGCAGGGCCTTTTTCTGGAGGGCTGTTTCCACAATGGCACGGGTAATTCGTTTTTCGCTTTCATCCTTTGTCCGCAAAAGTGATGCTGCTGCCTCCAGGCTGTTTAATGCCATGCGGGCATCTCCATCCGCAGACCAGATGATGTGATCAAGTGCTTCGAGATCAAGCTCCAGAGAAAGTTTTCCCAGCCCCTTTTCAAGGTCATGAACAGCCCGGTCAATGATGACGGATAATTCTTCCTCGGAAAAAGGCTTCAGAAGCATGACCCTTGTCCGGGACAATAGCGGGGCAATCACCTCGAAAGATGGATTTTCAGTTGTGGCGCCGATCAGTGTGATGAGCCCCGTTTCGACGTGGGGCAAAAAGGCATCCTGCTGAGCTTTGTTGAAGCGGTGAATCTCGTCCACAAAGAGAATGGTCTTTTTTTGGTGGTACCGCCACTGTACATTTGCCTCATCGACTACCGCCCTGATCTCCTTCACGCCTGAAAGAACCGCGGAGAAGCTGACGAAGGTTGATTTTGTCACGTGGGCGATCATCCGTGCGAGGGTGGTTTTACCGGAACCCGGAGGACCCCAGAAGATCATGGAAAAAAGTTCATCCTCTTCAATGGCCCGGCGAAGAAGGCTTCCTTCTCCAAGAAGATGCGGCTGCCCGATATACTCAGAAAGGCTCCGGGGCCGCATCCGGTCTGCCAGGGGCCTCGGATCGACCTCATGGTTCTTCTGGTCAAAAAGATCCATGACTACCCCTGATCGTCCGGTTTTACCCGTTTTTTTGCCGCTTCGATGAGATCTATGAGTGTCGAAACCTTATCCTTCGGAACCTGTCTGGAAAAGCGTTCCCATGCTTCCTGCGACATACGCCCTCTCAGATACGTTTCAACGGGGAAGAAAGATTTCCAGCAGTCGATGATTCGCGAGCAGGGAAGGTCCCCCCCTTCTCTCGCACAGTAGAAAAATTTCACCTCTCCGCCAAGCCTCGGACATCTTATTTCCAACTGATTGTAATTTTTCATTGTTCTTATACAGTCCTCTGTAATCATCCCGGACAACTAAAATTGTTGCAACTATCCAGGGGGCTTCGGACACCGAGGATGTTTTTTGTCCCACCCCCTCCTATCAGAGGGGGTGGGACAAATGCATCATTCACATAAATACTTTAAGGCCTTGGGAAGCCTTCCGTGGCCTTGATGGCCCTTAAAATTTCCTCTTCCGGAAGTTCATAAGCTTCCAGTTTCCCGGACAGGTATGCTTCGTAGGATGCAAGATCGACCAGGCCATGACCGCTCCAGTCAAAGAGAATGACCTTTTCCTTGCCTTCTTCTTTCGCCCGCATGGCTTCGTCAACGACGGAGGAAATAGCGTGGTTGGTTTCCGGAGCGGGGATGAAACCTTCAGACCGCGCCCATTTCACGCCCGCTTCGAAAGTTTCAAGCTGATGATACGCCCGCGCCTCAATCAATCCTTCCTTGACGAGGTGGCTGATGATGGGCGCCATTCCGTGATACCGCAATCCTCCCGCATGGATGGGTGCGGGAACAAAATCATGGCCGAGGGTATACATAGGCAAGAGGGGCGTCATTTTGGCAATATCTCCATGATCGTAGGCGAATGGACCACGGGTCATGGTGGGGCATGATGCGGGCTCGGCGCCGATGATATTCACCTTTTTCCCGTAGATTTTATCCCTGACAAAGGGAAGAGCGATACCGGCAAAATTGCTGCCGCCGCCGGCGCAACCGATTACAACGTCCGGATAGACGCCGATTTTTTCCATCTGTTTCTTTGCCTCCAGGCCGATGATCGTCTGGTGGAGAAGGACGTGGTTTAAAACGCTTCCCAGAGAATAACGGGAACCTTCATGTGTGACGGCATCTTCAATCGCCTCGCTGATGGCAATACCAAGACTTCCAGGCGAGTCCGGATGCGCAGCCAGCACCTGCCGGCCGGCTTCCGTGATGGTGCTGGGGCTCGGGATACATTCGGCCCCCCAGGTGTTCATCATCATACGCCGGTACGGTTTCTGTTCGTAGCTTACCTTGACCATGAACACCCGGCATTCAAGATCAAACATCTTGCAGGCCATGGCCAGAGCGCTCCCCCATTGCCCGGCACCCGTTTCCGTTGCAAGGCGCTTGATTCCGAAAACCTTGTTGTAATATGCTTGAGGAACAGCGGTATTTGGCTTGTGAGAACCTGCAGGGCTGTACCCCTCGTTTTTAAAGTAAATTTTCACGGGGGCATTCAGGAGCTTTTCAAAATTCAGTGCCCGGCAGAGAGGAGTGGGCCGCCACAGAAGGTATTTCTCCAGAACTTCATCAGGAATATTGATCCAGCGTTCCTGACTGACTTCCTGCTCAATGAGGTTCATGGGAAAAACCGGCGCCAGATCCTCGGCATTAACCGGTTTCCCCGTCCCCGGATGAAGGGGTGGATTCATCGGTTTTGGTAAATCCGCCTGAATGTTGTACCATTGCCTGGGAATTTCATCGTCGTTTAACAATACCTTGATCTGTTGCATATGACGTTCTCCTTTTCGTTTGTTTTGCAATTTGCCATAAAAAAAGCCATGGGGAATTCCCATGGCTTTTACACTCGTCTTTTCTTAGTCATGGGAAGGAGCCTCCCTGCCCACGGCTCAACTTATTCTTTCATGAGGAGAGCTGTTGCGGGCAGACTATCGGGTCTGCCACCACCATAGCAAGTTTTTATTTTTTCTGCTCATATTGATCAACTTCCTCACTATTTTTTTACTAACACAACGGAATAAAATCTGTCAAGTCGAAATTTCGGACTTTCTTTTGGCTCTTTCCCCAACTACATTTCCAGATTGGACAGCAACCCTTTATGTCTGCGATACCATAGATTTGGAAAGATTCTGTACAGAATCCTTGACACAGGGCCTATAAATTCCTTTATCCTTTTGTCGAACTGACAGGCCTGGATTATTTTCTCCTTGATTTCTTTCTTATTTCCGACCTCGTTAAATATCTTAAAGGCGCAGTGAAACAACGGGCTGTACATGTTCTTCTTTTCCAGATATTTGTGAACATTTCGGATGGTGTTCGGTCCCTCCGGAGTGCCGTCAATCCTTTCAAGAACCTTCAGGTGAGCCTCTATGGGATTGCCGCTGTATAGCTCATAAAAATATTTGCCGTACCGGTAATTCTTGCTCGCGTCGGATGACAATGTCACATACATATCACCCACGCCCGCCTGGCTGTAAAAAGCCTGAAAGCTGCCCCCGAGCAACTTCGACAGGGATCTTATTTCAACTCCGGATCGTGCAAATATGGTTCCGGGGATTGAATTGCCGAGATCCAGCGAATCGGTGACCCCCTTGATATTTGCCACGATGTTTTTCAGGGAACCGCATGCCTCCACACCCACAATGTCAAAATTATAGTAGGAATTTAACTCTCTCCGGTTGAATCTGATGAGTTCCTCTCTGATGACGTTAGCAATGTGCTTCTTCCCCGCAACGGTAACACAAACGGGGTTTCCAAGCGTGATATCCGTGTCAAAGAAAGGTCCGCCAAGACAGACCACTTCATATTTTGACTTCAGATTATACAAATTGTTGTTGATCAGCTGGGACGGCGTGATCAGTTCTTTCGTAATTTCATCAGCAGTCAGTCCCTTGATCGGGGAAATCAGGCAGGTTCCTCCGGACTTCTTCTCTATCAGCGGCTTCAGGTAATCCAGAAACTCCGGAAGGCGATTCATCGTAATGGAGAGAAAAATGAAATCGTTATCTTCTATCACCCTTTCCAGATCATTCGTTGCATGGACCATCGATGATAACCTGGGCACACGATCTATCCCCCCGAGCCTTCTGGCCAGATCCTCGGTCAGGTGCTTCGGGTTTAAACGTTCCCGGTTGATGGTTCGGCATATATCCGCATCGTGATAATAGATGGTCACCCTCTTGTTATCTCTGCCGAACTTGTAGGCAAAGGATGTCCCGAGTCTTCCGGGTCCGATAATGGCGATTCTGCTTGTATCTAAACTGGATATCATATTTAAATGTACTTTGCTTTCACGAACGGATATTGGACGTGAAGCTGCCGACCGGCCCTCTATTTTGCCGCAATTATAGGTAAAAAGAAACCTGTGTGTCAAACAATAATAAGCTCCGTTTACGTGCGGGAGTATAGGGAAGGGACAGAGGTGTGTCAAGGATAAATCCTGCATAAAAAGGCCTTTGACTTCCCGTATACAAAATCATATACAGAAAAACCACAATAACCATACAAGGTGAAATGCCGATGAACGAAATACACTTAGCCCGGATGATTCACGATCAGATTAAAAAGTACGGAAAAAAGACCGCCGTGAGATACAGGGAAGGCGGCATCTGGAAGGAAATGTCCTGGAATGCCATGGGAGAACAGATTCGCGCCGTATCAAAGGGGCTTCTGAAAATGAATATCGAAGCAGGAGACAGGGTTGCCCTGTTTTCCCAGAACAGGCCTGACTGGAATATCACCGATTACGGTATCCTGGCCATCCGTGGCGTATCCGTGCCTGTCTATGCAACCAATACGGCCAGACAGACCGAATACATCGTCAACGAGACGGAGGCGGGGGTTATTTTTGTAGGGTCACAGGATCAGTACGACAAGGTATCCGCTTTCTCCCACAGTTCCCCGCATCTCAGGAAAATTATCGTGTTCGACAGCAATGTCCGCCTGAATGGCGGTGAAAAGGCTATGTATTTCAAAGATTTCCTCGAAACGGGAAGATCGTCGGCTAAGGATCATGAACTCGAGAAGCGGCTAAGAGAAGCCTCCATCGAAGACCTCGCCACCTTGATCTATACCTCAGGAACGACGGGGGAACCCAAAGGCGTCATGCTCCATCATTCCACTTTTCATTACTCCTTTCTTGCCCATTTGAAACGTCTCGACACCAGCGACCAGGACGTCTCCCTCTGCTTTCTGCCGCTCTCTCATGTCTTTGAGCGGACATGGTGTTTTTTTGCTGCTGCACGCGGGATGGTCATCGGCTACTGTGACGATACAGCAAAGGTTATCGAATGCATGCAGGAGATCAAACCGACAGTTATGTGCGCCGTCCCCCGATTCTACGAAAAAATGTATTCAGCTGTATTCGAAAAGCTGGAAAACGCCTCGCCGTCAAAGAAAAAACTGTTTCTCTGGGCGGTCAAAACGGGTGAGCAGATATATCAGAAGAAAAAAGAAAAGGAACCTCTCCCCCCTGGTCTAAAGCTGAAACACTTTATTGCCGACAGACTTGTTCTTAAAAAAATCAGGTCCGTTGTCGGGGGGTGTATCCGATTTTTCCCCTGTGCCGGGGCACAACTTTCGAAAGAAATCGAGGAATTTTTTCATTCGGTGGGATTGTTTATCACCTATGGATACGGCCTGACGGAAACCACAGCGACAGTAACCTGTCATGAAAGATACCACTTCAGGCCCGGAACGGTAGGAAAACCCATTGACGGCGTCGAGGTCAGGATTGCGCAAAACGGTGAGATTCTCGTTAAGGGAGAAACGGTTACAAAGGGATATTACAAAAAACCGGAAGCAACGGAGGAATCATTTGAAAACGGGTGGTTCAAGACTGGAGATGTCGGGGTTCTGGAAGATGGATACCTGACCATTACCGAACGCATCAAAGACCTCATGAAATCATCGGGCGGCAAATACATTGCGCCTCAGTTGATCGAAACCACCATCGGAAAGGATCATTACATCGAACAGATCACCGTCATCGGAGACGCCAGAAAATTCGTATCCGCCCTGATTGTTCCGGCATTCGACGCCCTTGAAGACTATGCCAGGACACACAACATTTCGTATTCGTCCCGGGAAGACCTTATTGAGAATCCCAGGATCATCCAATTCTATCAACAGCGAATTGCCGAACATTCGGAAGAACTTGCCGGCCACGAACAGATCAGGAAGTTCACCCTGCTGCCAACACCCTTCACACAGGAAGCGGGTGAAATGACACCCACCATGAAGCTTAAAAGAAAGTTCGTCACCGACAAATTTCAGGATATTATCAACAAGATGTATCTGGAAAAGTGAACTACCCCGCCCACAGGGCGGGGCATCAAAATCATTAAAACAATTCTAATTGTTGAGGCATTTCTTCTTGATGACGATGATATTCTATATATTTCCTGATGACTTCGGCTGTGACCTT
>Ga0116202_10002231_pt1 | contig 11524 bp, 9 predicted proteins | sample LakKivw325mmetaG_FD_94479 | JGI IMG/M metagenome (GOLD analysis project Ga0116202, IMG submission 94479) | Anoxic lake water microbial communities from Lake Kivu, Rwanda to study Microbial Dark Matter (Phase II) - Lake Kivu water 325m metaG | ecosystem: Environmental > Aquatic > Freshwater >... | reverse complement strand
GCCAGGCGGCGGGCACGGCCGTGGCGCTGGCTCGCGCCAGGGGTATCAGCCTGCCGGAGGTGCCTGCCGACGCGCTGCGCGAGGACCTGCGGCGGCAGCACGTGCAGGTGGACTGGCCGATGCCGGCGGAACTGCGGGCCCATCTGCTCAACGAGGGGGCGCCCTAGCGGCGGGGTCCCCGGTATCGAGAGGAACGGCATGGCGTCGATGACTGTGAAGCTATGGGGCGTTCGCGGCTCGATCCCGTCGCCCGGCCCGCGCACCGTCTACTACGGGGGCAATACTGCCTGCGTGAGCGTGGAGGCCGAGGACCGCGTCCTCATCCTGGACGCGGGCTCGGGAATCTGTGCCCTCGGCCGGCAGCTGCGCCATCAGGACAAGGACATCTACCTGATGATCAGCCATAACCACTGGGATCACATCCAGGGGTTCCCCTTCTTCCTGCCGGTGTACCAGCCCGGGCGCCGCGTGTTCCTCCTGCCCTATCACAGCGAGAAGCGGGCTCTGTGCGCCGTTCTGGACCAGATGGACGGGGCGCGCTTCCCCGTGACCGCCGCCGAGCTGCTGTCGGACTACCAGTGCGTGCTGGACAACCAGCTGGAGTTTCTGGCCGGCGCCGGGTTCCGGCTGGAATGCATCGAGACCAACCACCCGGGCGGGTGCCACGGTTTCCGCATCCACGGGGACCACGGGTCGGCCGTGTACATTCCCGACAACGAGCTGGAGCCGCCGGGGACCAGGACGACCCAGTTGGAGGAGTTCGCCGACTTCTGCGCCGGGGCGACGGTGCTCATCCACGACGCGCAGTACGTGCCCGCCGATCTGCCCGCCAAGCATGGCTGGGGGCACAGCGTGGTGGACGACGTGCTGGAGCTGGCGGCGCGTGCCCGGCCCGTCCAGCTGCTCCTCTACCACCACGATCCCGAGCGCACCGACGCGGAGGTGGCCGCTCTCGAGCGGCGGGCCCGCCGGCAGGTGCGCGCGCGCGGCGCCACCATGGCCTGCGCGGCGGCCCGCGAGGGCGTGTCGTTCCGGATCTAGCCTGCTGCCGACTGTCCGCCTGTCCGCCTGCGCCGCGCGATCGGGCCAGCGGTCCGCGGCCGGCGGCCGGCGGCCCCGGGATTCAGATGGGGTGGGTGATCAGGCCGCCGCACACCGCCAGCACCTGACCGGTGACGTAGTCCGACAGGTCGGTGCAGAAGAACTCCACGACCTTGGCGCAGTCCTCCGGCTCGCCGAGCCGGCCGAGCGGGATGTGCTGGCCGGCGTCGCGCCGCTCCGGGAACTGCGCCAGCGCCCGGCTGGTGCCGATCAGCGCCGGCGCCAGGCAGTTGACGTTGATGCCGTAGGGCGCCACCTCGCGGGCCAGCGAACGCGTGTAGTGCACGATGCCTGCCTTGGCGATGCCGTAGCACTCCATGCTGGTCAGGGCCTCGATCGCCGCGCCCGAGGCGACGTTGACGATGCGACCCCAACCAGCCTGGCGCATGCCCGGCAGCGCCGCCTGACAGCAGAACACCGTGCTCATCAGGTTGATGTCGAGGATGAACCGCAGGTCGTCCTCCGGCATGGTGCTGGGCCGGTTGCGCTCCGCCGGGCGGAGCATGCCGCCGGCGTTGTTCACCAGGATGTCGAGCGAACCCAGCTCGGCGCGGATCTGCTCGACCATGCCCTGAACCTGCGCCTTGACGCTGACGTCCGCCTGGATGCCCAGCGAGCGCACGCCGAAGCGGCGGCACTCGTCCATCACCGTCGGCGCGCTCAGCTGCTCGCCGAACTCCGCCGCTGCCGCCAAGTCTATGTCGTTGACGACCACGTCCGCCCCGAGGCGCGCCAGGCGCAGGGCATAGGCTCGCCCCAGGCCGCGCGCGCTGCCGGTCACCAGGGCCACCTTGCCGGCCAGCTTCGGTGCCAGTTCAGCCACCCGCGTCACCCCTTTCGCGATCGCCGCCCCCATCCGTCATTGCGCGGTCCAGCCACCGTCGACGAACAGCGCCGACCCGGTCACGTAGCTGGAGGCGTCGCTGGCCAAGAACAGCACGGCGCCCCGGATCTCGTGCAGCTCCGCCCAGCGGTTGAGCGCGGTCCGCCCCAGGAGGGCCTGCAGCTTTTCGGGGTGCGCCAGCAGCGGCCGGTTCATCTCGGTGAGGAAGGGTCCCGGGCAGATCGCGTTGCAGCGCACGTTGTCCGCGGCTCCTTCCAGGGCCACGGCCCGCGTGAGGCCGAGGATGCCGGCCTTCGCCGAGCAGTAGGGCGTCCGTTCCGCAAGGCCAACCGCGCCGAGGGCCGAACTGAAGTTGACGATCGAGCCAGCCCGGCGCGGTCGCATCAGGCGCATGGCGGCCCGACAGCACAGCCAGGTGCCGGTGAGGTTCGTCTCCAGCACCTGCCGAAAGGTCGCCGGCGGGCAGTCGTCGAGCGGCTGGCGCAGGTTGATGCCGGCGCTGTTGACCAGCACGTCCAGCTGGCCGAAGCGCTCGCTGGCCTGGGCGAAGGCGCGCTCCACCGATGTCTCGTCGGTCACGTCCATGGCCAGACCGATGCTGGCCTGTCCCGTGGCCGCCGTCAGCGCCGCTGCCACGCTCCGGCACGCCTCGGCGTCTCGCGCGCAGATCGCCGTGCGGGCGCCCGCCTGGGCCAGACCCAGCGCCACGGACTCGCCCAGACCCCGACTGCCGCCCGTGATCAGGGCCACGCGGCCCGCCAGGCTGAACAGCTCGAAGACGCTCCGGCCGTCGGCGCCCGTCACGCTCATCTCCGCTGCTCCCGACGCATGTGAGGAACGGCGCCGACTCCGGGGGCCCTCGGGGCCAGCGGGGCGGATCGGCGCGCTCGCCGATGATAGCCCGGGAGCAGCGGGGCGTCAACCGGACACCTGGCCGCGGCGGCCGGGGCCGCCGCTGGTGGCGCCGGGACGGGCCGCATTGACCGGAGCCTGGGGCCTGCGTACGATGTGCGCGCACCGTGTGCTGCGTCTGCCCTGACTCCGTCTCCACTGCGAGGGAGCCCGCGATGGATACCATCCCCGCGCTGCGTGTCGGTCTGCTCACCTGTGCCCGCTACTGCCACACGCCCCCGATCTGGGGCCCCATCATCCAGCCGGAGTCGGCTCCCGAGGAGGCACGCCTGAAGACCCGCACCACGCGCCTGCGCCTGGCCCAGGTGTGGGATCTGGACGCGGCTGCGGCGCGGCGGTTCGCGGCCCAGTACGGGGCCACCGCGGTCTCCCACTACGCCGACATGGTCGGCAAGGTCGACGCGGTCATCCTGGACGACTTCGACTCGTGCCTCCATTTCCCGCACCTGGCGCGGCCCTATCTGGAGGCCGGCCTGCCGATGTTCATCAATCGTCCTTTCGCGCTGTCGATGCCGGATGCGGTCGAGCTGGTCGACACGGCGCGCGCCCACGGGGCGCCGCTCATGACCGGCTCCAGCTTCGAGTTCGCGCCCGAGGTGGAGGGCATCCGCCGGCAGGTCGAGGCCTGCGGTCCCATCCACGGCTACGTGGCCGCCAATTCCATGTCGGACTACCCGACCCACGGCATCCACGGACTGCTGTTCGTGCATGCGTGCATGGGCGGTGGCGTGCGCCGCGTGGCCTACCAGACGCGGGACTGGCACGAGCCGAACGGCCTGGTCACCATCGAGCACGAGGGGCGCGACGGCGGGCGGCCCTTCTACGGGGTCGTCCAGGAGATCACGGGCACCTGGGGCTGGATCCGCGTGTTCGGCGGCAGCAGCTTCGAGCAGGCGGTGGGCAGCGGGCCGTACTTCTGGCTGGCGCTGCTGGTGGAGATGCAGCGGTTCTTCGAGACCCGGCAGATGCCGCAGTCGTACGACGACATCCTGGAGAAGACCGCCATGTTCCTGGCTGGATTCCGCTCGCACCTGGACGCCGGCGGCGCCCCGGTGGACCTGGACCAGCTCGGCGACTGGCGGGCGCCGCTGCTGAAGCCCGATCCCTACCCGGAAGGCTTCTTCGCGTGAGGCGGCACGGGCGCCGGCGAGGACGGCGCTGCCGCCGCAACCCGTGCCAGTCTTCGGAGGAACGATGGCCAGATACCCGCAGACGCGCGTGCTGCACCAGCTCGTGGAGCAGTTCGGCCTGTACGCGCAGTTGCAGACCGAGTACGGCGCGCGCGGTGTGCTCCGGGCCGCCGCCCGGCTGGAGCGGCAGGTGCGGGCTGCCACCGCCGGCCTGCGCGCCCTCCCCCCGGAGCCGCGCCAGGCGGCTCGCGAGCCCGATGCGCTGGCGGCGATCCAGGCTCTCCGGCCGCGGGGACCGCGGCGCCTGTGGCGAACCCTGCCTGCCGCCAGGTACACCGAGCGCCTGGAGGGCGCGCTGCTGGCCCGCTGCGCGGGCTGCACGCTGGGCGCCCCGGTGGAGGGCTGGCCGGTCGAGCGCATGGCGGCGCTGGCTGCGGCCAACGGCCAGGAGTTCCCGCCGGTAGACTACTGGCGCAGCGTGCCCGATGACGAGGAGAAGCGCTACGCACTGAGCCCGCGCGCCGCCTACACGCGGCCCGGCATGGCCGGGGTGCCGGTGGACGACGACCTCGCCTACACGCTGCTGGGGCTGCTGATCGCGGAGGAGTACGGGCCGGAGTTCACCACCGCGGACGTGGCGGCTGCCTGGCTGCGCTTCCTGCCCTATGCGTGCACGGCCGAAGACGTGGCGCTGCGGAACCTGAAAGCCGGAGTAGCCCCCGAGCGGGCGGCCGTGGTGGACAATCCCTATTCCCAGTGGATCGGCGCCGACATCCGCGCCGACCCCTGGGGGTACCTGGCGCCTGGCTGGCCAGAGCGCGCGGCGGCCATGGCCTACCGGGATGCCTTTCTGAGCCATCGGCGGCAGGGCATCTACGGGGCGATGTTCTTTGCCGCGGCCATCAGCGCCGCCTTCGCGCTCGACGATCCGGTCGAGGCCGTGCGGGTGGGGCTGACCGAGATCCCGCGCGACTGCGCCCTGGCCCGGGCCGTGCGGTGGGCGCTGCGGCAGGCACCGCAGATCACCGACTTCCGGGCGGCGCGGGCCGCGGTGGATCGGCGCTTTGCCGGCATGCATCCCGTGCACACGATCAACAACGCCTGCCTGACGGTGTGGGGGCTGACCATCGGCGGGCGCGACGTCACGCGCGTGCTCGGCGAGACGGTGGCCATGGGGCTGGACAACGACTGCACCGCGGCCACTGCCGGGAGTCTGGTGGGCGCGGTGGTCGGCAAGGCAGGGGTCCCGAGCCACTGGTACGACCGCTTCGACGACACCGTGCACTCGTACCTCATCGGCAGGCGGCGCTTCGGCATCCGGGCGCTGATCCGGCGTTTCGGCCGGCAGGCGCGCCGCGTGCACGGCCGGGAGCCGGCCTGCGGCGCCGAGGAGGGCCGCGCGTGATCTACCGCGATGCGGAGCTGCACAACGTCCACGAGCTGCTGGCTGGCGACGGGCCCAGCGTCATCGGCGCCGGCACGCTGGCGGCGCTGCGCGAGCAGGGCGCCGACCCCGACGCGGTCTGGGGCGCGGAGGACGGCGAGGGCCTGTGGTTCACGCGGATTCCCAACGAGCTGCGCCTGCGGCTGAACGTGGCCGCCCAGCTCAACGCCCTGCAGAGCACCGGCGCCGAGCTGCGGTTCAACCTGCACGGGCCCGAGGCTCGCCTGGCGCTCAAGTGCCAGCAGGCACCCGTCGTGGTCGAGGTGTACCAGGGCAGCTTCCTGATGAGCTGGCACTGGATCGGCCGACAGCGGACCGAGGTGGTGATCCGCCCGCCCGCGAAGCTCGGCCTGCTGGCCCAGTTGAGCGCCGCTCGCCGGCTGCCGTTCGACGCGCGGCTGACGCGCGTCCTGCTTCCCTGGCGGCCGCCGGCGCGGCTGCTGGACTTCGCCGCCGACTGCACGCCGCCGCGCCGCGAGCAGACGCCGCGGCGGCGCTACCTGGCCTACGGTTCGTCGATCACCCATGGGAATGCCTCGGTGCGGCCCTCCGGGATGTACGCGCACCGGGTCGCCCAGCTGCTGGGCGCCGATCTGATCAACCTGGGCCTGGGTGGTGGGGCGCACCTGGAGCCGGCGATGGCCGACTACATCGCCGGCCGCCAGGACTGGGACTTCGCCTCCCTGGAGCTGGGCATCAACCTGCTGCGGCGCGTCGGGCCGGAGCAGTTCGCCCGGCTGGTCGACTACTTCGTCGAACGGATTGCCACCGCGCATCCGGACCGGTGGATCTTCTGCATCGACCTGTTCACGGTGGAAGAGGATCTGTGCGGCCAGCCGCAGGCCGAGGAGTTCCGCCGGATCGTCCGGGACAAGGTCGCGGCTCTGGGCCTGCCCCGTCTCGTGCATGTCTCCGGCACCGAGCTGCTGGTGTCGGTGCACGGCCTGACCGTGGACCTGGTCCACCCCTCGCCGTTCGGCATGGAGGAGATCGCGCGCGGTCTGGTCGCCCGCATGCGGGCGAGCATGGACAGCCACCAGCCGGGCGACGCCGAACCGGCGCCGCCAGGGTAGGCCGGCCATGAGACTGCAGCAGCTGCAGACCGATGTGCTGGTTGCCGGCGGCGGGGCTGCGGGCGTGCCCTGCGCCCTGGCTGCGGCCCGCTGCGGCGCGCGGGTGGTGCTCTGCCAGGATCGCCCCGTGCTCGGCGGCAACGCGTCCAGCGAGGTGCGCATGCACATCGTCGGCGCCGATGCCAGCGGCGGCCGGGGCGAACCGCTGGCCACGGAGGCGCGCGAGGGCGGGATCATCGAGGAGATCCGCCTGGAAGCCTGCGTGCAGGACCCCCAGCGCTCGGCCTCCATGCTGGACCTGATTCTCTACGACCTGTGCCGGCGCGAGCCGCGGCTCGTCCTGCTGCTGAACACCCCCGTGGTCGGGGTGGAAATGGCGGGCGGGCGGATCGCACGGGCGCGGGCCGAACGGCAGAGCACCGAGGACGCCTTCGCGATCGCGGCCGAGGTCTTCGTCGACTGCACGGGCGATGGTCGGCTGGGCGCCGAGGCCGGCGCGCCCTTCCAGCACGGCCGCGAGGGCCGCGACGAATGGGGCGAACCAGGCGCCCTGGCTGCCGCGGACCGCCAGACCCTGGGTTCCTCGCTGCTGTTCATGGCCCGGCGTCACGAGCGGCCCATGCCGTTCCGGCCGCCGAGCTGGGCGCGCCGGTTCACCGAAGACGATCTCCGCTGGCGGCCCCACGCGCGCGCCGGCGTGGATCGCGGCCTCGAGTACGGCTACTGGTGGGTCGAATGGGGCGGGCAGCTCGACACGGTCCGCGATGGCGAGACCATCCGCGACGAGCTGCTGGCGATCCTGCTGGGCGTGTGGGATCACATCAAGAACGGCGGCGAGCATGGGGCCGAGAACTGGGCGCTGGAATGGTTCGGCTTCGTCCCCGGCAAACGCGAGAGCCGCCGCTTCCGTGGCCAGCACGTGCTGACGGAGGGCGACCTGAGGGCGTCGCGGCCGTTCCCCGACGCCATCGCCTACGGTGGCTGGCCGCTGGACACGCATCCGCCATGCGGGGTGGATGCCCGCGACGAGCCGCCGTGCCGGCAGGACCCCGTGCCCTACCTGTACGACATCCCGCTGCGGGCGTGCGTGGGCGACCAGGTGCCGAATCTCCTGTTCGCCGGCCGCAACCTGTCGGCCACCCACCTGGCCCTGGCGTCCACGCGGGTCATGGCCACGTGCGCCGTGATCGGGCAGGGGGTGGGAGCGACCGCTGCTCTGGCCGTGCGCCGGCATGTCGATCCGGCCAGCGTGCCGGCCGATGCCGAGGCCATGGCGGCGGTGCAGCAACGGCTGCTGCGCGACGGGGCCTACCTGATCGGCCGGCGCAACGAGGATCCGCACGATCTGGCGCGCACGGCGCGGATCACGGCCTCCAGCGCGCAGGCAGGCGGCGAGCCGGAGCAGGCGATCAGCGGCCAGACCCGCGCGGTGCACGGCGCGCGCGGGGCGCCGCCCGGACGCGCGTTCCCCGGGACGCACCGGTGGATGAGCGACCCGGCGGCGGGGCTGCCGGCCTGGCTGCGCCTGGACTGGCCGACCCCGGTGGAGGTGGGCGAGATCCGCCTGACCTTCGACACCGGCATGCATCGGCCCCTGACGCTCACCCACTCCGACGCGTACGCGGCGAGCATGGCGTGGGGGCGGCCCCAGCCGGAGACGGTGGCCGACTATCGCCTGGAGGCGCTGGTCGATGGGAGCTGGCGCGAGCTGGCGGCGCCGGTCGACAACTACCAGCGGCTGCGGGTGCACCGGCTCGCTGCGCCGGTGCGCGCCCGCGCCGTGCGCGTGACGGTCACCCGCACGCAGGGGCTCGATCACGCGCGGGTCGTCGAGGTGCGCGCGTACGCCCGCCCGGGGGACTGAGGTCCGGGCGCGCCCGCGCCGTCGCCGCTCAGCTGCCGAACAGCTTGCGGCGGAAGACGAAGAACACCGCGCCCAGCAGGCACAGGCCGGCCCACAGATAATCGAGCGTGGGCTTCTCCTTGAGGTAGAGCGTCGAGAAGGGGACGAACACGGACAGCGTGACCGCTTCCTGCAGGATCTTGAGCTGCCCCACCGTCAGGAAGCGGTGCCCGAGGCGATTCGCCGGCACCTGGAACAGGTACTCGACGAGCGCGATCGCCCAGCTCGCCAGCGCGGCGAGCAGCCACGGGCGGTCCGCCATGTGGCGCAGGTGTCCGTACCAGGCGAGAGTCATGAACACGTTGCTGCAGCACAGCAAGAGGACGCAGGCAGGCAGGCGCTCCATGCGCGCGGACCGTGCACGTGGGGGGCGTGGATGTCGGGGTGGCGCCGGCCGCACGCTCGCTGCGACAACGAACGCCGGCCGCCGGCCAGCGCGCGAGCTCGGCGCGCGGCAGAGGGCTGAGATGATCGACGCCATCCCGGGTTCTGTCAAGGCCGCGCCGGCGCGGCGCGGGCAGCACTCATGAGGGCGAGGATCGCCAGCGCGCGCAACCGCCAGGTGGTCTGGGCGCGCCGGCTGCGCCAGCGCAAGTACCGCCACGCCGAGCGGCGCTTCCTGGTGGAGGGGCTCCAGCTGATCCACATGGGTCTGGAGGGCGGCCACCGGCCGGAGCTGCTGTTCTATTGCGAGGAGCTGTTCGCCGGGCCGGGCGCGCCGGCCATCTGGGAACGGTGCCGGGCGGCGGGGACCACGCTCGTGCCCGTGACCGCCGCGGTCATGGCGACCCTGTCGGAGCGGGACACGTGCGCGGGGCTGCTGGGCGTCTTCCCGTTCGTCGAGCGCGAGCCGCGCGATCTGGCCCTGCCGGCGGGTGCAGCGCTGGCGCTGCTGCTGGATCGGCTGCAGAACCCCGGCAATCTCGGCACGCTGATCCGCACCGCCGACGCGGCGGGAGCTGCGGCGGTGCTGGTGCTCGAGCCCGGTGCCGACCTGTACGACCCGACCGCGGTCCGCGCCACCATGGGCTCCCTGTTCAGCCTGCCGCTGGTCCGCGGCCGCGATCCGGCGGCCCTGCTGGCGCTCGTTCCGGCGCCCGACTGGCAGGTGCTGGGCGCCGATCCGCACGCGGGCGCGCTGTGGGATCTGGTCGACTGGCCGGCGCGCCTGGCGCTGGTGCTGGGGAACGAGGCCCGCGGGCTGTCGCCGGACGTGCGGGCGCGGGTGAACTCCTGGGTGCGTCTGCCCATGGCGGGGCGCGCCGAGTCCCTGAACGTGGCGGTCACGGGCGGCATCCTCATGTACGCCTGGGTCGGACGCGCTGGTGGCGGCAGCGCCGCGCCGCGCGGCACGCCGGACCGCGCTCACTGCGCCAGCGGCAGGAGCTGATCGGCCGCCACTCCCGCCAGCACCTGTCTGCTCCCGTCGGGCCAGACGACCTCGACATCGGCGCGCGTGGCGTCGCCCAGGCCGAAGTGAAGACGCGGGTCGTGGGCGGCCTGGTAGCTGCCGCCCGACTGGCGCTGGCGGCGCTGCACCGCGTTGCCAGCGCGGACGGTGACGCGCGCCCCGAGCGCATCGCGCGGCCGCCGGCCCGTCAGGGCCAGCATGAGCCAGTGCTGCCGGTTGCCGCCGTCGTTGCGCAGCAGGCGCGGCCGGCCCGCCACGGTGTTGATCAGCACGTCGAGGTCGCCGTCGTTGTCGTAGTCGGCCACGGCCGTGCCGCGCGCGACGACGGGCGCGGTGAAGTCCGGGCCCAGGTGCGCGGAGACGTCGGCGAAGCGCCGGCCACCGAGATTGCGCAGGAGCTGGCTGGCCTGCGCGTAGGTGTGCGCCGGGTCGATCTGCTCGATGTTGTCCAGCACGTGCCCGTTGGTGGCGAGAATGTCCAGGTACCCGTCGTTGTCGAAGTCGGCGAACTTGGCCCCGAAGGTGAGCGGCATGTAGGTCGCCGCGCCGACTCCGGACGGCCCGGAGGCCTCCACGAAGGTGCCGCCGCCCAGGTTCCGGTAGAGCGCCGCGGTCTCGTAGGCGAAGTTGCCGACGACGATGTCGGCGCGGCCATCGGCGTCGAAATCGCCCCAGTCCACGCCCATGCCCGCCTGCGCCCGGCCGTCGCTGCTGAACTGGGTGCCGGACGGCAGGCCGCGGTCGACGAACCGCCCTCCCTGGTTCTCGTAGAGGAAGTTGGCCATGCCGTCGTTGGCGACGTAGATGTCGGTGTCGCCGTCCTCGTCGTAGTCGTGGAAGGCGACCCCCAGGCCGCGGCCGACCAGATCCAGCCCCGCCAGCGCGGTGACGTCGGTGAAGCGATCGCCGTCGTTGCGGTAGAGCACGTCGCCGATGGGCGGGAAGGCGCTGGGGTCGCAGTACGAGCGCAGCGGGCCCTTGGTGCAGACCGGGTTCTCGTCGACGCGGAACGCCGCGTAGTTGACCACGAACAGGTCGAGGTCGCCGTCGAGGTCGTAGTCGAGGAAGCCGCAGCTACTGGCCCAGCGTTCGTCGCCCACGCCCAGGGCGCCGGTGACGTCCGCGAACGTGCCGTCGCCGCGGTTCCGGTACATCACGTTCGGGCCGAAGTTCGCCACGTACAGGTCCGCGTTTCCGTCGTCGTCGTAGTCGCCGACGGCGCAGCCCATGCCGAAGCCCGTATGCCCGGTGCCGGTCTGGGCGGTCGCGTCCAGAAAGGTCCCGTCGCCCCGGTTGCGGAACATGCGGTTCTGCGGCGGCGGCACGGGTGGCGTCGCGGTGCCGAGGGCGGCGCCGTTGACCAGGTACACGTCCAGCCAGCCGTCCCGGTCATAGTCGAGGAAGCCCGCCCCCGATCCGTAGGTCTCGGGGTAGTAGTACTCGCCGGTGGCGCCGTTGAAGTGCTGGAACTCGATGCCGGCCTGGCGGGACACCTCGACGAAGCGAAGCGGCGGCGGACTGGCCGGCGGCTCCTGGCAGCCGGCGGCCACGGCGAGGGCCAGGCCCAGCCAGGCCAGCCGGCTCGCCCCGGCGCGGCGCGGGCGCGGGCGCGGCCGGCAGGGCGCGCCGCCTCTGCCGGGACAGGGGCGGCCGCGGCGGCCGCCGCAATGCGAGTGGCGTGGCGGGCGCCGGGCGCGGTCTCGGTC
>Ga0116202_10002229_pt1 | contig 11533 bp, 6 predicted proteins | sample LakKivw325mmetaG_FD_94479 | JGI IMG/M metagenome (GOLD analysis project Ga0116202, IMG submission 94479) | Anoxic lake water microbial communities from Lake Kivu, Rwanda to study Microbial Dark Matter (Phase II) - Lake Kivu water 325m metaG | ecosystem: Environmental > Aquatic > Freshwater >... | reverse complement strand
GCAATGGGTGGAGACGGGAAGCCCGGTCTCGCGCTGTGCATAGGCCACGGCGGTAAAGACTTTCTCCTCCAGGACGCTCATTTTGCCGCGGCCGTATTCGGTGCCAATTTCGGCCAGGATGCCGGCCTTGATGTCCGTCCCGTCGATGCCGTCCCGTACGTCGCGTATCATCCGCTGGGCAAGCACATCGGCGGTTTCATGCTGCACATAACCCGGATAGGAGCATTCCCGGTAGAACCCGGTCGATGCAATGATGTTCACGCCGGTCTTTTCCGCCACCTCGCGCAAGCCCCGCACATCCTGGCCGAGCCCCACGCAGGTCAGATCCACCAGGGTCGTTCCACCGGCCGCCTTGAAGTGCTTCAGTTCCTCGATCGCCACCGGAACTTCGTCCATGCGCATGTTGTAGTCGCAGCCGCCAAAGTCGGCGTTGGCAAGAACATGCTCATGCAGTTGAGTCACTCCCATCTCGGCCAGCGGGATTTCGCCGCATACGGTCATCACGTTCATATAGCTTTCCACCCCCATTCCATCCTCCGGGCATACTCGACCGCGATCGGGCGAAGCTCGCTGAGCAACGGTTCCGCCTCCGCCGGGCCGACTTGGAAGACCGGCGTGACGATCACGTCCGGGGCCATCCGTTCCATAATGTCGCGGTACCAGGCGACGGACTTGTCCGGTGTTCCGCAGTAGAAAAGGTAGATGAACGCCTTGCCCTTGAGCGACTGCTTGAACTTGGGCAGGTCGTCGTGGCTGAACTTGTCCGAGAGATCCAGGCTGCGCGGCGAGAGCGGATGCGCGACATACGCCGCATGGCAGGGATTGGGGCCGCAGTTGTGCAGGCCGCCGGCGCCGAATTCCTTGAAGATACGCGCGTGATAGGGCGCCGAAAACTCCGCGTAGGTCTCCGGCCCGAACCCGGCGGAGATGTCGTCGCTGACATGCCCTTTCCAGCCTTCCGGATACCAGACATCCTCGAAGTCGGTGGTGGTGATGTTCGCCTCGCCGCCGGCTGCGGCGATGCCGGCGCGGATGGTGGCGGCGTAGAGCGTCTGGATCTTGTCGAGCAGGGCATGCACCGCCGCAGGCTGGTCATAGAAGGCCATCATCGTCTCGGTCATGCCCAGCAGGTCGGCAGCCACATTCACCCCGCCCGCGGCGTCCAAGAGCGAGACGGGGATGAATCCCTCGCCGGCCTCGGCGAACTGGCTGATGCGCCGCAGCCCCTCCGGCAGCCAGCCGTCGCGCAGCGGATCGGGGATCGGCAACGCGGCGACCTGGTCGGCCAAAGCGTCGAGGGTCAGAATCTTGTTGAGAATGCCCGGGGTCTGGTTCGGATTCTCGCTCCAGTGGTACTCGGCCCCGAAAGCGCTGGCCAGGCAGGAGCAGCCGACGTCCGGGCGCATGGCGGGAATGCCGTCGCTCGACGGCGCGTGCTCCCAGGAGGCCAGGGCATTGGCCAGCGCGGCGGTCAGTTGCTTTTCGCCGTCACGGAACTGCTCCTGGACCGTGCATGGCACGGGCGACGGCACGGTCACGCGCACATCCACCGGCAGGCGCTCCAGGGGCTTGCCGGCGAAGAGATCGCGCCAGAGCCGCTTGCGCCGCGCCAGCTCGTCGCGCATCCAGGGGGCGATCACAGGCTCTCTTCCCCCGCCGCCAGGCATTCGCGCAGCCGGCTTGCGCGGGGGCCGTCCAGGGTTGCGGCATGGTTCTGCGCCAGCGCCGCGGCGCGGTCCCGAGCCAACGCGGCGGTATCCCTGCCGCCGGCGGCCTGCCACGACGCGAGCGGTCCGCGCACGGCGAGGTCGGGGACGAAATATTCGTCCGAACGCAGACGTTCCAGCGTGTGCTCCTGGGTGAGATACGTCTCGCCCTGCGGCCCGATCCGTTTGATCAGATCGGCGGCGATGGTGTCGGGCGTGACCTCCACGCCCGCCGCCAGGCGGCGGCACATGGCGGCGATCTCGGCGTCCATCAGGAGCTGTTCGTCGCTGCAGGTCATGCCGCAGGCGAACATGCCGCAGTTGACGATCAGGTCGTTGCCGGCGCCGACCGCGGCCATCAGGCTGAAGGTCTTCTCCCAGGCGTTCTGCTCGTCATGCGCGTGGTTGTCGGAATTCGGCGCCGTGGTGTGGCTCGGCACGCGGTAGAACCGCGCGAGCTGCGCGCCGGCGATGCGGCAGACGCTGGTCTCGATCGAGCCCACCAGGGCCGCGCCGGTGCGCATATCCGTGGTGGTCCATGAGTTGGCGTAGAGCACGGGATGCCCCGGCTTGAGCAACTGGATCATGGCCAGCCCCGAGAGGCACTCGGCGTTGTTCATGGTCAGCAGTCCGGCGAGGGTGATCGGCGCGGACACTCCGGCATTCGGCTCCGGGAGGATCGCCAGCGGCACGGCCGTGGTCAGCGTGTCGAGGATCGCCTCGCATACATTCTCCTCCCAGAACAGCGGACTGGTGGGCGAAAGCTGGCTGATGCCGTAGACCTGCTTCCCGAAATCCCCCGCAAACACGGCGTGTAGCAGCTCGATGCAGCCGCGGTTGACGCGGGCGCTGTCGGTCGAGAAGAAGATCGGCTTGCGGCTGTTGACCGCGCAGGCGGCCACCGCATGGAGCAGCGAGGTCCGGGGCTCGGCGACATCCTGCGGCATGACCGGGATGCCGAGCATGTCGATGGCGGGAAGCTGCTCGCACAGCCGCGCGAAGCGCTCCACGTCCGCGAAGCGCGAGGGCCGGGTCTCACCCGTCTCGGAATCGAGCCAGAACACGGCGTTGTGCCCGGCGGCGATCTTCGGCGCGCCGTCGCCCAGCACGAAGGCCGGCCGGCCGTCCCGGTCGAAGACCTCGATGCGCGGCGGGATGCAGGCGAGCGCGTCTTCAAGAACGGCCCGCGGGAACCGCGCGGCGCGTTTTCCGGCATCCACGGGCAGCCCCTTGGCCTTCAATGCCTCCAGCAGGCGCGGGCTGAGGATCCTGACGCCGCACGCGGCGAGAATGTCCAGGGTTGCCTCGTTGATGGATCGGATCTCGGACTCGGACAGAACGGTCAGTGGCTTCAGTTGCATCTTGTATCTCCTGGCTAGCGGTATCTGCAAAGTCTCACGGGATTCCCCTTCGGGCATTAATCTCAGCCTTCTTTCGGCCGATGGTGCAGACAATCGGCCCGGCACCCGGCTTGTAAATCCGCAGTTCCCCCGCCCTGAGGCCGCACGGCCTGGGCTTGATCTCATATGCGGCGTACCCTGGCTTGGTGGGAACCAGGCCGAACACATGGCGCACGATCATCACCGCCGGCGTAGTTCCCCAGGGATGCGCGAAGCTCATGTGGTAGTCGGGACGCGTCGGCCAGATCTCCGTCGTCACCGTCGCGCCCTGTCGCAGCATGTTCATCCAGGAGTGCGGGCCGTCACCGACCAGATACGAATAGGCTTTTTCACTCCGCCCATGCCTGAAAAGGGTGTCGAGGTAAAAGAATGAGGTGTAGAGACTGCAGATCATGCCTTTGGCTTCGATGAAGCCGACGATGTGGTCCTCAAGCCCGGCTTCGGCCAGATCGCACCAGAGCGCCCATAAGTTCGCATGCAGAGAACTGTGCGCAGAGCCGATGCGGTCGATGTACAAGCCGGTGCCGGCGTCGAGGAATGCCGCATTGATCGCTGCTTTTACGCGGGCGGCGTCCCGTAGCAGTTCCCTGCTCAGTCCGTCTCTGCCGATCTCCGAGGCCAGGAACGCCATGTAGTTCAGGTTCTTGTAGACCAGCGCGTTGGGAACCAGCAGGAACTCCTCGTTCCCCTTGTCGTAGTTGTCGCTTTCCGTAAAGGGGTGCTCGATAATGGCTTCCAGCGGGAACTTCTTCACCAATCCGTCCACGAGCAGGTGGCGGTATGAGGCTTTTTCGAGAAGTTTGTCGAAGTGCTTCCGGATCGTCTCGACGTCGCCCGTCTCCCAGTAGTATTCGTAGAAGACGGGGATGAGCATCTGCATCCATTCGCAGGGCCAGGTCGGATGATCGATCACGTAGTCCAGGAAGCGCACGCAGGTCTCGCGGCTGTCGGTCACCGCGAAATTCGCCAGCATGTTGATGTAACCGTCGGCCTCGTAGGCGATTCGTTCCCGGCTGAAGCAGTCGGTGTAGGTGTCCATGCCGGTGGCCCGGACGGAATGCTTGCAGAGTTCCCATATTCTGTTCAGGTTCTCGTCCGGGCTGATCATGCGGCTGGCCGCGTCGTTGAACGGGGCGTTGACGGCAATCACGCCGATTTTCTCGGGCGTCAGGTCATCGCGGTAACCGACGAGCTCCGCGTAGCGGAAGATGCGCAGCCCGAAATGCGACAGGCGCTGGCCGCCGGGCTTGAATTCCCACATCTCCTGGTAACAGGTATTGGCGCGCAACTGGTAGCGGACCCGGTCCGGGGTCAGCATTTCCTCGCCGAGCCGGACCTCCACCTCGCCGCCGACCTGGGGGCCCAGCAGCGAAAGGCTGCCGATCCGTTCCGACCCGAAGTCAACGATATGGCGGCCGTCCGGGGTTCTGCGGATGGTTTGCGGGGCGATTTCCGCCAGGCAGTAGTTCCAGCCGGCGGGTTCGACCACCGTCTCGTCCCCGGCAACCGGCGCATCCGCCCACCGCGAATCGTCGAAATCCGGGGAGGTCCAGTTGTCGGGATGCACCGCGCCGTTGAGATGTTTGAAATACTCGCCAGGGCCGATGTCGCCCTTGAAGTAGCCGTGGATGTTCGGATGCCGGCGGCAGATGGGGGCATAGAAGGCATCCGCGTTGAATATCTTCCAGGATCCGTCGCAGCGCAGGCGCCGCCCGCCCACGGAGCATTCGACATGGATGCCGCGCCCTTCTCCGCGGTAGGCAACCGCGATGACGTGCCTTCCCCGTCCCAGTCGGCCGAGGCCGAAGACATGCTCGACGCGGTTTCCGTCCCGGATCGCGCGGAACGGGCCGATCCCGATCAGCCTGCCGTCGAAGTACAGCCTGAACTTGACGAAGCTTCCGCCGACCAGCCAGTTGCCGTCGTTGCCGTCGCGGCGCAGCGGCTGGCAGAATTCGCGGATGTAGCGGTGCGGATCGGCGGAGATGGCGATCCTCGCGGTCCCGCAGTCGTCCGGCAGGTCGAAGGCCTTGCGGACGAAGTTGTTGCCCAAGGCGGAGATGCAGGATCTCATGCCGCGCGCGCTCCTTTCCTCGCATATTCCCCGAACAAGCGCAGATAGGTCCGGTAGTTCTCCAGCGACACTTCCGGCGGTGTCTGGTGGTCCACCGAGGGCACATAGCCGCCGCTGCGCATGACCGGCAAAAGACGCTCGAACTCGGCGCGCATCGCATCCTCACCCCTCGACATGGTCATCTTGTCGAATCCCCCCAGCATCAGGAAACGCGGATGATTGGTGCGTATCCGGCGAATGTCCACGCCCGATTGGCGCTCCAGCGGGAAGACCCCATCGATCCCCGCCGCTTCGAGCCAGGGGATCATCGGTTCGACCTGACCGTCGGAATCGACGAACACCTTGATGCCTGCAGCCTTGATCCGCGGAACAACCTGGCGGTAATAGGGCAGCAGAAACTCATCGAAGCAGTCCCGAGACAGCATCGGCCCGTTGTTGTACGACATGTCCTCTGCAAACCCCACCATGTCCGGTTTCAGCACGCCATCGAGCGCGTCCAGCGTGCGCAGGCTGAAGGCGGTCAAGTCCCGGTTCACGCGGTGCATCAGCCCGGGCTGATCGTAGAACGCGTACATGTGCGGCTCGATCCCCATCAGTCTCCGCGGAAACCAGAAGAACCCGTCCAGCCACAGCCTCAGGATCGACTCCCCCCGGTCATGCCGCGCCTTCTGCCCCTTCGCCGTTTCGATCATGGCGGCGATGTCGGCGTCGCTGTATAGATGCGGCCGGACGCGCTCGTAATCGCGCTCGCTTTCGATGATCGCCCCGCCATGGACCGCCGGAGCGGGGCATGTCGCGGCTCTCGGCGAGGCGAACAGGCAGAACATGGGATCGAGATTGAAATGGCGGAGCGAACCCGCCAAATCCAATCCGCGCGGCAGACCCTCTCCTTCCCATCGCTGAACCGTCCGGTCCCACCAGGCCGCCCATTCCACCATGGGCAGCCTTTCCTCCGGCTTGCGGAAGTTCAGGACCGCGTGAAAGCGCTCGCGGATACTCATGCTCATCGAAGCTCATCCTTGAGCATTTCCCGTACAGCCTCCATGAATATCTCCTCCCACTCCGGGGCCAGCAGGCATTCGGTGCTCTCGTAGCCGCCGCGGCCGTAGGCCGAGGCCGGCGGCGAGTAGTGCAGGTAGCCGTTCGAGTTCGAGATGATGTAGGTGTGCTTGAATGGGGAGAGCTTCTTGACCTTGAACCCGACCTCGGAGAGCACCTCCATCGGCGCGGCCACGAAGACGGCATCGCCCATGCGGATGCCCTTGATCTCGGCCGGCACGCTTTTCCCGCCCAGCTCGGCGATGATCTCCCCGTGCTTCGTCAGCGTGGCGATCTTCAGTTCGTTGGCCGCCATCCGCTCCATGGCGCGCTGCCCTTGCAGGTACGTCTCGATCGCCCCGCGGTTCTGCTCGTCCAGCTTGCGGGGACGGTCGTCCCCGCGCAGTTCCGCCGCCAGGTAACGGTGCGGCACGTCGTTGGGGAAGTCGGGGTGCAGCGCGTACTTGAGGTAGAGCGGCAGAAAAGTCTTGAAGCTCAGCCGCACGTAGCGCAGCGAGGCGACCAGTTCGGCCTGCTCGTGCCGGACCTTGGCCACGGCCTCCGGGATGTCCTTCCGCAGCGGGAACACGACGTGGCGGGTCGCCACCCGGACCGTTGCCGGACCGGTCTTGATCCCGCGGTACGCCTGCATCACGCTGCGGCCCAGCCGGTAGCCGAAGTCGTACTTGTCCCGGCGGTTCTCGCGGTCGTCGTAGTGGGCCTCGATGATGTCGCCGTTCGCGCCCTGCAGGAAGATGGCGGTGAAGCCGCCGCCCAGCCGCTCCTCCAGGTAGGCGGAGGTGACGCCGGGGAAGTCGGAGGTGATGTTGCCGCCGCGCACGGCAGGCAGGATGTGGCTGGCGAAGTCGTAGAGCACGGCCAGCGGGCTGCCGTCCAGGCGATCCATGCGCACGATGCCGATCTCCGGATCGATCGGCCGCATCCGCTCGATCTCCGCGCCCGGCGGCTCCGGCCGCCACGAACAGTCCGAGCCGTCCTTCATGATCCAGGTGCGGTTGTACGTCAGCGTGTCCTCGTGCCCGGCGCCCACCCCGATCGTCACCGGCGTCAGATTGTCCAGCGCCTGCTTGATCGCGGCTACGGTACGGTTGACCTGCTCGTCGTCGTCGCAGAGCATACGCCCCGGCGCATGCACATGCGAGGCGCTGACGCTGACGCGGTCGCCGGGGATGCCCAGCTCGGTCTCGACGCGTTTGCGCAGCCGGGGCATGAAATCGTCGGGGCTGTCGTAGAGGATGAACTGGCTGGTCGTGCGCGCGGCGATGGCGCAGCAGTCCATCGTGACCAGCACGGTCTTCTCCGTGCCGTCGTCCAGCACCAGGGCGCGGACGAAGAGCGGATCGTCGATCTTGACTCGCTGTTCGCGGAACTGCGGCGGGATATGTTCCATGACCCGCTCGGGGTAGAGCCCGTAGGAGAGCTCGCCCTCGTTGACGGTGATATCCACCTTGCCCGTGCCGGCTCGCAGAATAGGCGTGTTGCCCTGCTTTTGCCTGCTGTCGTTCGTCGTTGTCATAATCATCTTCGGTTCTTTTGGCCCTTATCTGCCGCTCACCCGCAAAAGGCCGGCCACGAAGCCTTTCGGCAGCGCCTTCACAACAACCGCGCCGTCGCGCAGTTCCCAGTCGATGCTCTCCGCCTGGCACGCCCCCGCTTGGTAGAGTTCCACGCCGGTCGCGTGCGACGCATCAACCGTTCGAATCGTTATCTCGCCCTCGCCCCCCTCGGCCAGCTTCAGCGCGTGCTCGCGCACCACGCTGACCAGCAGCGTGCGGTCGGCGGCGCGGTAGATGTCGCCGCGCAGCCCCGCGGGCAGCGCGAGCGGGTCGGGGTCGAACACCCAACGCCGGTTGTCGAGCATCTTCAACAGCGGCGTGTAGGCGTCGTAGATGTCCCGGTAGTCCTTCGACCACGCCGCGGCGGTGTAGCCGGCCGCGTAGACCAGCGCGTTCTGCAGCATCAGCTCCACGTTGACGCGGCCGTGCTCGTACATCAGAAAGTACACCGGCTTGGCCAGCGCGCCGTACTTCTGGTGGTCGCAGAGCCACGAGAGTCCCTCGGCCATGACGCCGTCAATGTGCCGCATCATCTCGATCGCGAACGGGCCGTTGGCCATGATCGCACCGTCGGGGTGCACGCGTGCCGCGACCCTCGCCAGCCGGTTCCAGTAGTTGAAGCCGGTCATGTAGCAGGGCCGGTTGTCGATCGCCGTGATCCCGTCGAAGTGCGCCGTGTCCACGAAGTTGTAGCAGGCCTGGTCCACGAACACGCCCCGGGCGCCGGTGTACTTGTCGAGCATGCCGGCGATCATTTCGTCAAGGTGCTTGCCGAACGGCAGCGCGTCGTCGGCGTTCATCTGCACCAGCACGCTCGACCCGCACTCGCGCCAGAAAACGCGGTCGCCGTTGATGTCGCGGATCTCGTCGGACGTGAACCGCTCCGCCACAGGCGGGTTGGCGTCGCCGCTGACCTGGATGTAGGGCATGGCCGCGATGCCGTGCTTATTCAGCCGCTCGATGGTCCGGCGCACGGTCGCGGCCGACAGTGTGCACTCGGCCTCGGTCTTGGGTTCGCGATGCCGCGCGATGTGCACGGTCTCGCCCGGCGGCGGGGTGTGCCAGGCGTGCGTAATGGAGACCCATTCCTCCTTCTGGGCGTCGTATTGGCCGTAGTGGGGGAAATGGGCGTGAATCTCGCACCAGCGCTCGCCGGCGGCGGCGCCGGCAGCGATGTCCGCCTCGCTTTGGTCATACCCGCTGCAGTCATGCCCGCCCCACAGGGTCGGCAACAGCGCGCTGGCCGACTCGAAGTACTCGCGATGCCGCTCGTAGATCCACCCCAGCGCCGGCCGCCAGCAGCCGGGAATGCCGCGGAAAAGCAGCGAGGCCGTGGCGGTGTGTTCGGGCGAGAGCGCCTGATGGTCGAAGCGGACGCGAAACCGCGGCTCGCGCAGCCCGTAGCCGAAGCGCAGGCAGGACGCGCGCAACCCGAACGGCTTGCAAACGGCGAAGCCCCATTTCTCCTTCGGCAGGTAGAAGGCGAAGGCGGGGATGAGCGTGCCGGCTGTGGCCTCGGCGTACTCGATCTCCTCGCTCGCCGTCTTGTACAACTCCTTGGGCATGTCGTGGCGCGCCGTCCACGCCCACCAGGAGTAGGGCGCGGCCGCCATGGGGATTTCCCAACTGATCGCCGCCGACCGGAACTCGCCTTCGGGCAGCGTCAGCTTGGCGTCCCAGCGAACGCAGTCCGGCTCCTCGGTGTAAACCTCTTCCAGAGTCCAGGGCGCGCCACGGAAGGTCTTGCGAATGCTCAGGCGGCCCGGCGCGGCGGACATCTTGACGTTCGCGAGGTCGGCGGCGCCGAACGACCGCCGCAGCAGATCGTCGCGCACCACCACCTCGCCGGGGTGGCGCGTCCACGTGTGTTTTCCGGCCATGACCGAGAGGCCCGAGGCCCCGCCGGTGCTGTCGTCGATTGAGATTCCGATGTTGCCTGCTTCGATTGTGTGCATGTGTGTCCTTCCGAGGCGGCTACTCCAGCCTGATCTCCCCCATCCGGCGGGGCGCGTGATAGCCGCCCAGGGTCGGGTTCCAGGCTGCCGCGTCATCGCACTTCATGGAGCGGAGGATGTTCAGGTAGAACCGGCCGCCGGCCTGCACGCCGCCGGGGACCAGCCGGTCGAGCGGGAAGGCGAGGTAGAGCACCCAGCGGTCCGGCTGCGCCCGGTCCGAAACCACGCGCGCGCCGCTGTCCCACGGCTTGCCTCCCGGCCAGTCCAGGGCGTCGGTGCGGCCCGCGCACATCACCCCGATCTGGCGGTAGGCCGGCCCCCGCTCCGCGCCGAAGAAGAGCTCGTACTCGTCGCTGCCCCAGATATTCCCGGCATCCACCAGCTTGCCGGGATCGATCATGTCCTGCAGGCGCACGTAGAGCCGGCGGCCGTCGTGCAACAGGCGCCCTTCCACCTGCTGGTCGCGCCGGTCGGCGCGGGCCTTGCCCTCGATGCCTTTCCAGTTGCCCAGCACGGCGGCCTTGGACCAGTCGAGGGCCGCGAGGTCGGCGTCGTCGGCCGCCGGCGCGATCCGCGGCACGCTCGCCGACTGGATCGGCACCCGTGCGCCCTCGAGGTAAGCCTCCCGGCCCTTGAGCATGTACTGCCAGATGCCCTTGTCGAACAGCGCCACGCGCTGTTTTTCGGGCTCGGACCGCGCCAGGGCCTTGGCCTGGTCCATGAGTCTGCCCAGCTCGGCCATGCGCGGCTCCGTGCCGAGAAACGCCCACTGCAGTTCCACGCCCTCCACACCCTTCGTGTAGTTGGCCGGATCGAGAAAGACGCGCTCGCAGGTCTCGTAGAACATCCGCATCGGCTTGGCCGCCGCGCCGTAGTAACGCGTGAAGAACTCGGCGATGAGCCGGTCGCCGTCCAGCTCCGGATTGTCCGCCAGGCGCCAGGTGACATGGAACTCCACCTGGTCCAGCAGCACGCTCTGCCGCTCATACGCGAGGTACGACGGCTCGTACTTCATGCCAACCACGCCGGCCTTGCGGAAGATCGGGTTCTGCTTCACGATCTCGTGGCCGAAGAAGGGCGGGAAGACGCGGTAGTTCCCCTGCGCCCCGCTCAAGGCGGGGAAGCAGTAGTACATCCACAGCGTCAGCGGGATCCCCGCCTCGCTCCAGGCGGAGAATTGCCGGTCCGGCTTCCAGGCGCCCCGCGTGCTGACGCAGAGTTGCACGCAGACGTTGGGCTCGATTGGAAACGGGGGCCGCGTGAACCAGTCCATGTAGGCCAGCACGTTGAGGCGTTTGCCCGGATGGCTCTTCCCGACCTCGCGCGCCACGGCGTTGACGAAGGTGAAGACGTAGGCGCTGGCCCGGTCGTTGCTGAACGAGCCCTTGCCCTCGGCCGCCTCCGGCGGGATCAGCGCCTGGCAGCGCGGACACCGGCACCATTGCGAGTTGTCCATCGGCACCAACGCGAAGCCGTCGCCGGCGGCGACCGCGCGCGGCTGGGTCCCCTTGCCGTCAAAGAAGTCGCGCGCGTCCTGGATCACCTGCCGGATCAGGTCCGGATGCGTGTAGCATAGCTGCGGCGGGGTCGGCTGCGTCTTTTCGTAGCCTTGCGCGAACCAGTCCGGGTGACCCTTGAGGAACCGCTCGTAGTAGCCCTCGAAGGAATGGTTCGACGCATAGGCGCTCCCGCCCATGCGGTTGCGGTAATGCCAGAGTAGCGTGTCCCGCCGCGCCAGAACCGGCGTCGGCGTCTCGCCCCGCACGCTGTCGCCGCACAGATC
>Ga0116202_10002228_pt1 | contig 11535 bp, 10 predicted proteins | sample LakKivw325mmetaG_FD_94479 | JGI IMG/M metagenome (GOLD analysis project Ga0116202, IMG submission 94479) | Anoxic lake water microbial communities from Lake Kivu, Rwanda to study Microbial Dark Matter (Phase II) - Lake Kivu water 325m metaG | ecosystem: Environmental > Aquatic > Freshwater >... | reverse complement strand
CTGCCGGTACCCGGTCGATGACAACAACGCGACCGTTGTGACGGACGGTGTGCGTCACGAGTCTCGGCTCGCAATCACCCGGACAATCGGCGATGGTGCATTTCACCCTGCTCTCCTTTGGACGGGTGTCGTCCACTTTGGCGGCTCCGGTTGATGTAATCGCCACCAGGCAGTGACCCGCACCGACTCGGACCGAGCCAGAGCGCACAACGACTCGACTACGCGATTGCCGCTTCCGCGTCTGCCTGCGCCACTCTCTGACATGAGCAGGTTGTAGCCGAAATGGAACTGAAAGTCAAGCGCCGCGCCGAGGCGGCGCGGCTATCGCGTGACGATGAAGCTCTTGGTCCAGACCGGCATCGGCGACTTCGGTCATACACTCCCTCCCACGCGCGCTGTGGTTCACTGCCTTGCCATGTTTGCGAAAGCCCGATTCCGCGGCTAGACTAGCCTGTGCCTGATTCAACCCGGTTCCTGAAGCCCGAGGTCGTCGCCAAGCTGAAGGGCATCGACCTGAAGGCGCGGCTGGTAGTCGAGGGGTTCCTCGCCGGCCTGCACCGCTCGCCGTACAAGGGCTTCTCGGTTGAGTTCACCGAGCACCGGCCCTACATGCCCGGCGACGAGCCGAAGCGGATTGACTGGAAGGTCTATGCCAAGACCGACCGCTTCGTCGTCCGCGAGTACGAGGAAGAGACCAACCTGCGGGCCTACCTCGTGCTTGATGCATCCGGTTCAATGGCCTACGCCACTGGCAAGGTCTCGAAGCTCGACTACGCGAACATGCTGGCCGCCAGCCTCGCCTACCTGCTGCTCCACCAGAAGGACTCGGCCGGCCTCATCACCTTCTCGGACAAGATAGACACCTACGTGCCGCCGCGCAGCACCCCGGCCCACCTGAACGCGCTCCTGCACCAGCTTTCAACCATCAAGCCGGGCGGCGACACGAACATCGCGAGCACGTTCCACCAACTGGCCGAGCGGGTGAAGCGCCGCGGCCTCGTCATCATCATGTCGGACTTGTGGGACGAACCCGCGGCCGTGCTCACCGCGCTCCGCCACTTCCGGCACAAGAAGCACGAGGTGCTGGTCTTCCACATCCAGGACCCGAACGAGCGCGAGTTCGCGTTCCGCACCCCGGTCGTGCTCAAGGACATGGAGACCGGCCAGGAGCTGACCGTTGACCCACGCGTGCTCCGCGAGCGGTACCAGCAGGATTTCGACCGGTTCTTCGCGACCTTTGAGCGCGGCTGCCGCGAGGCCGCGATTGACTATCACCGGGTGACGACCGACACGCCGTTCGACCACGCGCTGTTCTCGTACCTTGAACGGCGGAGCAGAATGCGGTGAGGCAAAACCCGAAGTTCGAAGCTCGAATGACGATTCAAGCCCGAATGCCAGAAGCCCGAAACCCCGACACCGAACTCATGCTCGGAACTTGGCCATTCGGACTTGGGTCATTGATTCGTCATTCGAGCTTCGAGCTTCGGACTTGCGCATCGAGGCGCTAGTGGGCTTCAGCGCTCCCGGCCTGGCGTGGCTATCACTGCTGGCCCTGATACCGATTGCGATTCACATCCTTAGCCGGCTCCGGCTCAAACGCGCCCCTTTCCCGTCCCTGCTCCTGCTCACGACCGCCAAGCGCGAGCGCTTCTCGTGGCTCCGACTCAAGGAACTGCTGCTGCTCATCTTCCGCACTCTCGCGCTGCTCGGGCTGCTGCTCGCCCTCGCCCGGCCCTTCATCCGGCTCCGCCTGCCCGGGCTCGGCAGCTCGACCGACCTCGTCGTGATACTGGACGATTCGTACAGCATGGGGCGGCCGGGGCAGTGGCAACAAGCCATCGCGGTGACGCGGGACCTCCTTGGTTCGCTTGGCTCAGGCAGAAGGGCGGAACTCGCCATGGCGAGTGACCAGTTGCCAGTGACCAGTTGCCAGTGGCAAACGGCGGCAAAGCTGCTGCTGGTGCTGGACTCACTCAAACCATCGTACTCAGCCGCGGTGCTCGAACCCGCGCTGAAGCGGGCGGTCGAGCTGGCAAGGCCGGCCGGCGCCGAGGTGGCGGTGGTGACCGACCTGCAGGCCCGCGCAATTCCGGCCAAGTGGCAGCCGCCGGCCGGGGTGCGAGTGACGCTCATCTCCGTCGCCGGGCCCGACGATGACAACGCCGGCGTCGTGCGGCTGTACACTGAGGACCGCTTCCCGGTCGCGGACCGGGCCACGCGCATCAAGGCTGACTTCGCCAACTACGGTCCGCACCCGACAACCGGCACCGCCGTGCTCACCGTTGACGACCGGCGCGAGGAACAGGCGGTCGGCATCAAGCCGCATTCAAGCACGACCATGACCTTTGAAGCCGCGCTCGCCGACTCGGGGTATCACGTTGCCGCGGTTGAACTGCGGGGCGATTCGCTGAAGGCGGACAATGCCCGCTGGCTCGCCGTGTATCAGCCGAAGCGCCTCGCGGTGCTCGTGGTCGAGTCACCGACAGCCTCCGCGCGCTACCTGGCCGACGCGCTGGGCTCGGACTCATCCTCGGTCTTCAACCTGACCCGTATCACCGCCGCCGAGTTCGGCCGATATGACTCGCGCCGGTTCGCCGCGGTCGTCATCACCGACGCGGCCGCGCTCAGCCGCCCGGATTGGACCCGGCTCGGATTCTACCTTCAGTCCGGCGGCTCAGCCCTAGTGATGTTCGGCGCGCCGCCAACCGACTCCTCGCTGCTCGGCGGCCGCATCCGGTTCCGCGGTATGTCTCAGCCCGCCGGGTTCGTGTCAGTAGCATCGGTTGACACGACCCATCCGGTGCTCGAAATCATCAGGACCGCCGACCTCGCTGCCGCACGATTCTTCACCCACGCGCGGCTCGACCCGCACGCGGGCCGAGTACTCGCCCGCCTTTCCGACGGCGAGCCGCTCATGATTGACGCGGAGAATGGACGACTTGTCACGTGGGCGTTCACGGCTGTGCCTGAGTTCACCGACCTTGTATTCAAGGCGGCATTCGTGCCCCTGCTCCACCGCAGTCTGCTCTACCTCGCCAGCGCGCCGCTCAATTCTGAATACCTGGTCAGCGACACGATTCGCGCACCGGTCCCGGGTTCCGGCCCGGTCAGTGTCTCAACGCCGGGCGGCAGCGTCAGCCTCACGCCGGAACCGGGACAGGGCCGGCCCGAGGCTGTACTCACGCAGACCGGAACGCCGGGGGTCTATCGCGTCGCTGGTCGGCCGTACGCGGTCAATGTCCTTGCTGCCGAAGGCGACCTGTCCCGGGTTTCGGTCGAAGCACTCAGGAAGCAGGGCTATCAGGTCCTCTCCGCGTCCGCGAATCGCCAGTCGCCAGTCGCCAATCGCCAATCCTCCGACCTCACCCCACTTCTACTCTGGCTCGCCGCACTTGCCTTCGCCGCGGAAATGCTGCTGCTGGCAGTGTAGGGAAGTTAGCAGTTAGGAGTTAGCAGTTAGGAGTAAGTGGCGTTCGGCCCTGCTAACTCCTAACTGCTGACTGCTGACTTCTTAGAGGTAAATCCCGGTCCGGAGGTACTTGACGTACCGATGGAAGACGGTCTCGTCTTCAAGCAGCGCCACCCGCGCGATGATGACGATGTTGCCCTCGACGTTGACCTTGAGGCCGTACGCCTGGTGCCCGGGCTCGTGCACCGTGAACCCGAGGTCATAGACCTCCTCGTGCTTGCGGTAGCCCCGGCCGGTAACCTGCTCCATGAACCAGGCCAGGTTGTCGGCGACGGCGCTCAACACCTGGATTGGCGGGAGCATCGGCCGCATCGGAATCCGGATGACCTCGCCGCCGGTCGCGCGCGCGTCAACTACGGTCGCCTGGTCAGTGTCAACCGACTGGCGCAGCAGGTTCAGTGAAGACGGGTCCATCGGGCTAGAATCTACTAGCTCGCGGCGTCATGTCAAGTCCGGATGACGGACCTCTCGTCAGGCCGATGGCTCCTGGCCCATCAGGTGAGCGTAGACAACGGCGTTGCCGACCATGTTGGCGATGATGGCGTACTCGTCGGGCTTGTGGGCCCGGCCCTCGTTGCGGCCCCAGACCACGGCCGGGATTCCGCGCCGCCGGAAGAGCGCCGCGACCGTGCCGCCGCCGATACCGCGTGTGAACGGCTCGCCGCCATACACGTCGCGGACCGCGCTGGCCAGCATCCGGACGACCGGCGCATCGGGGGACGTCGGCGGCGCGGCCTGCGCCATCTGCGCGGACTCCACCTTCACCTCGACCTTGAACTCGGCCGCCACCTCGGCCGCGATACGCTTCATCTCCCCCATCAGGTCGGTCAACTGGTACTGCGGCAGCATCCGGCAATCGAAGTAGAACACGTCCTCGGCCGGAATCGTGTTGACGTTCGGGACGTTCGCTTCCTTCTTCGTCGGCTCCATGGTCGAAACCGGGGGTGAGAACAGCTTGTCCTCCGCGTTGTACCGCTCGTGCAACTGCTTGTCGAGGCGGACCAGCAGGTTGGCGCCGGCCCGGTGCGCGTTGTTACCGTGATGCGGGGTCGAGCCGTGCGCCTGCTGACCAATGGTGGTGAACTTCACCCACGCGATTGACTTCTCCGCCACCTCCAGCAGCGTGCCCGCCTCGTTGCCGGCGTCCGGCACGACCACGAAGTCGTCGGGTCGGCACAGGTCGTGGTGTTCAAGCAGCCAGCCGACGCCGTAGTCCGAGCCGTTCTCCTCGTCCGCGACGAGCATCAGGACGACGTCGGTCGCCGGCGCCAGCCCGAGGTCAACGAGCGCCTTCACCGCGAAGCATGAGGCCACCATCTCCTGCTGGTTGTCTTCGGTGCCCCGCCCGTACATCCGGCCGTTCTCAACCCGCAGCTCGAACGGGTCGCTCTGCCAGAGGTCCCGCGGCCCGGGTGGGACAACGTCGAGGTGCGTCATCAGCCAGAGCGACGGCCGCGGTCTCCGGCCCTTGACACGGGCGGTAAGGCTGGGCCGGTATCCGGCGGGCGCGCGGTTGTCGGGCGCCCGGTACTCGGTGACCTCCAGGCCCCATGACCGCAGCAGCCCGGCGAGGTACTCGACCCTCGCTTTCTCCCCCTCGCCGCCTGATACCGGGCTGATCGCCGGCAGGGCAACGAGCCGGCGCTGCATCTCGACCATCTCCGGTTCGAGCCGGCCGATCCGCTCTTTGATTCTCGCGAAATCGCTGCTATCCCACACCGCTGCTCCTTTGACTTCGGGCACTCATCGGTCGCTTCTGCGCTGCCACTCTCTATGATTCTCGAAAACGGATATCGAGTCAAGCCGGGCACAGATTGACAGACGCCTTCCGGCAACTAACATAGACTGATGTCTCAACTGCTCCGGTCCCTCGGCCGCGACATTCCGCTCAAGGTCGTCGCCCTGCTCGTCGCCGGCTCCCTCTGGGTAATCGCCGTCCTCGACCGGACCTACGACGTCCGGGTCGCGGTTCCGGTCGCGGCGGCCGCGTCCGACACCCGGCGGGTCATAACCGAACTCGACGTGAAGAATGCGGTCGTGACGCTCGAAGGCAAGGGCCGGGACCTGCTCGGAGTAAAACCGCGGCAGCTTGCGTTCCGGCTGGAAATCCCCGACAGCAAAGTCGGCACCCGCCAACTCCAACTCTCTCCGGCCGCGCTCAAGCTCCCGCCCGACGTGCGGGTCCGGTCGCTGGACCCGGAGAAGGTGGAACTGAAGCTGAGCGCCGCCGCCTTCCGCGTGGTCGAGGTGCAGGTTCCGACCCGGGGCAAACCGGCCAGCGGCACGGCGCTCTCGGTAAACGAGCCGCCGGCCCAGGTGAGGCTGTCCGGCACCGACGAAGACGTGAAGCTGGCGCCCGCGGTCACGACCGAAACCCTCGACCTTGCCACGGTCACCGAGCCGGGCCGCCGGCGGCTGAAGGTCATCCCGCCCGAGGGTGGCGGGTATCTGGTCGAGCCGGAGTCGGTTGACGTGGTCATCGCGCTGGAGAAGGAAGCCGCGCGGATATTTCTCGGCGTGCCGGTCAAGGTCACGGCGCCCGACTCCCGCCGGGCGGAAATCGACCCGACCGAGGCGCAGATCGCCGTGGCCGGCCCGGCGTCGAGAATCAACACGCTCAAGGCGTCGGACATCACCGCCCAGGTCAGGGCATCCGGCCTGGGCCCGGGCGACTATGAACTCGCCGCGGAGATATCGCTGCCGCCTGACTTCCACCTGGTCAAGTGCGAGCCCCAGCTCTTTGATGTCACCGTGAAGTAGCTGCGCCTCCCTCTCGACCACTTGACCACTCGACCACCCGACCACTCTGCCTTCCTCTGCCTCGGCATCGAGACCTCGTGTGACGAAACGGCGGCCGGCGTCGTTGCCGGACAGGCGACCGTCCGGTCAAGCATCGTGTCGTCGCAACTGGTCCATGCCGAGTACGGCGGCGTCGTCCCGGAACTGGCGGCCCGCGCCCACATGAAGGCAATCGTCCCCGTGGTCGAAGCCGCGCTCGCGACCGCGCGGGTCGCGTGGACCGACCTTTCGCTCATCGCGGTCACGAGCACACCGGGTCTGATGGGCGCGCTGCTCGTCGGCCTGCCGTTTGCCAAAGCGCTGAGCTACAGCCTCGGTATCCCGTTTGTCGGGGTCAACCATCTCGAGGGCCATCTCTTCGCGCTCCGCCTCGAGCACCCGGAACTGGAACCGCCGTTTCTTGCCGCCGTGCTCTCCGGCGGCCACACCGAACTGCTGGTGGTTGAAGACTGGTGCCGCTACCGGGCGCTCGGCTCAACGGTTGACGACGCCTGCGGCGAGGCATTCGACAAGGTGGCGAAGCTGCTCGGTCTGCCCTATCCGGGCGGCGCCGAGGTCGAGAAGCTCAGCCGCGAGGGCCGCGCGAGCATCGACTTCCCGGTTCCCGACCCGGGCGGGTTCGACTTCAGCTTCTCCGGGCTGAAGACCGCCGTGCTCTATCACCGGCGAGACCATCCCGACGCCCCGCGTGCGGACGTCGCCGCGTCGTTCCAGCGCGCCGCCGTCGCGGCGGTCATCAACCGCATCGAACAGGCGGTGCGGAAAACGGGGTTCCGGGTAGTCGGCGTTTCAGGCGGCGTCGCCGCCAACGGCTATCTCCGCGAACGCCTCGCCGAACTGGCCCGGCGCCATGAACTCAGGCTGCTTGTGCCGCGACCGGATTACTGCACCGACAATGCGGCGATGATTGCCGCGGCCGGACTCGAACGGTTCGCCCGGTTCGGCCCCTCGCCGCTCGACCTGCCCGCCGTGGCTCGCACACCCCTCGGCTAGCGGACGGCCCCCGGTTTGACCGCCGCGGGTTTCGTCACTACAATCCCACCGGTAATGAAGCTGTATGACACCCTGACCCGCCGCAAAGACGAGTTCGTCCCGGTCGAACCGGGCAAGGTCGGCATCTACACCTGCGGCCCGACCGTCTACTTGTTCGCCCACATCGGCAACTTCCGCGCCTATGTCTTTGCCGACACCCTCCGCCGGACCCTGGAGTTTCTCGGCTACGAGGTGAAGCACGTGATGAACATCACCGACGTCGGACACCTCACGAGCGACGAGGATACCGGTGAGGACAAACTCGACAAGGAGGCCCGGCTCGAGGGCAAGCAACCGGAGGAAATCGCCCGGTTCTATGAGAAGGCCTTCTTCGATGACGCGGCCAGGCTGAACATCCTGCGCCCCCACGTTGTCTGCCGGGCCACCGACCACATTTCGGACATGATTGAGCTGGTGCGGCGCATCGAGGCAAACGGCTTTGCCTACCGCACGTCGGTCGGCCTGATATTCGACACCGGCAAGTACCCGGAGTACGCTCTGCTCTCACGGCTGAACCTTGCCGAGCAGCAGGCGGGCGCGCGCACCCAGGTTGACCCGGAACGTCGCAACCCGTCCGACTTCGCGCTCTGGATTACGAACCAGCCCAGACACCTGATGCAGTGGGACTCGCCCTGGGGCCGCGGGTTTCCGGGCTGGCACCTCGAATGCTCGGCCATGTCCATCAAGTACCTGGGCGAGCGCTTCGACATCCACACCGGCGGCATTGACCACGTGCCGGTCCACCACACCAACGAACGCGCCCAGAACTTCGCTGCCACCGGCAAAGAGGTTGTCGCACGCTGGATGCACAACGCCTTTCTCGTCATCGGCGACGCCCGGATGGGCAAGTCCGAGGGAAATCTCGTCACCATTCCGCAGTTGGAGGAAAAAGGAATATCGCCGGCCGGATTCCGCTACCTCTGCCAGACCGCTCTCTACCGGATGCCTTTGAACTTCACCGGCGAATCACTCCAGAGCGCGCAGAACTCCCTGCGCGGGCTGGTTGACTTCGGCCGCAACGCTCAAGCCTGGCCGGTCAAGGACGTTGCCTGGACCGAGCCCTTCCGGCAGGAGTTCAGAGATGCCGTCGCCGACGACCTGAACGTCCCGCAAGGGCTGGCCGCGGTCTGGAGCCTTGTGCGCGAGGGCAACCAGCGACAGGACCGCGCGGCCTGGGACGCCATCCGCGACTTCGACCGCGTCATCGGGCTGGGGCTGGAGCGGCTGGCCGGCGCGGTGGTGGATGTTCCCAATGAGGTGACGGAACTGGCGGCGGCACGGGAGGCAGCCCGGAAACGGAAGGACTGGGCCGAAGCCGACCGGCTCCGCGGCCGGATCGGCGAACTGGGCTTCGTGGTCGAGGATACGCCGCAGGGCGCGCGCGTCAAGCCGCGTCCTTGACTCGGCGGGCGGATTCCGTATGATTCTGGCAGTCAGAAGAGAGTGGTTAGGACTTAGGAGACCTCTGTCCCGTCGTCTCCTAACTGCTACCTGCTCACTGCTAACTTGTCCCGGGCCCATAGCTCAGGTGGTAGAGCACTGTGCTGATAACGCAGGGGTCAGTAGTTCGAATCTACTTGGGCCCATTCTCCCATGACCCGCAAGACCGTCGTCATTCTCGTGGTCGTCGCGGTCGTCCTGCTCGTTGTCATGACGGCCCTGTTCGTCGCCTTCATCACGGCCGGCTCCGGAACTGAGCCCGCCGGACTGAAGTCGTGGAACAAGGCCCTCGGCTACATCGAAATCGAAGGCACGATTGTTGACGCGACCGAAACCGTCCGCCAGCTCAAATCACTCGAACACAACCCGCTGGTCAAGGGCATCCTGATCCGGGTCGACAGCCCGGGCGGAGTTGTCACACCCTCGCACGAAATCTACGAGGAAATCCGGCGCGTGCGCGACGGCGGGACCCCGGTAATCGTATCGATGGGCACGCTCGCCGCATCCGGCGGCTACTACGTCTCGGCCCCGGCCAGCCTCATCGTCGCCAACCCTCAGACCCTCACCGGCTCAATCGGAGTCATCATGGAATTCCCGGTGCTCAAGGGCGTGATGGACAAGCTCGGGGTCAAGGTCGAGGTGGTCAAATCCCGCGTCAACAAAGATATCGGCTCTCCCTTCCGCGACATGACCGACCAGGACCGCGAGTTACTGCAGGGCGTCGTGACCGACGCCTATGACCAGTTTGTTACGATTGTCAGTACTGAACGACACATTCCCGAGGACAGCGTCCGCACCTTCGCCGACGGGCGGATAATGACCGGCCGGCAGGCACTTGCCCTCGGCCTGGTTGACACGCTGGGGACCTTCGAAGACGCGAAGCGTATCGCCGCCTCGCTCTGCGGCCTCAAGGGTGAGCCCCGGCTGGTCCGACCCAGCCGCCGGTTCAACCCCTGGTTACGGGACCTGCTGGAGGGAACTGCCGAGGAGCTGTTCGGCGGATTCGGGTTTCCCCGCCTCAGCTACATCTGCCGCTGAACAACCGACCCTGACCGCCCCCGCCGACGCGCCTACAGACCGTGGGGTCGCGATGCGGCTTTGGTCGCCAGTTCGACCGCCCGGCGCGCCGAGCGCAGCATCTGCCTGCTCTCAATCAGCAGCGCTTCGGCCTGCTTGAGGTCGCCGGCCTGTTTCACCTGGCCGAGCTTCTCTCGTGCCTGCGCCAGCAGCCGTTCAGCCTCTTCCAGGCCCTGGTTCGGTGTCGCACCCGGCGCAGTTGTCTTTCTCGCCTCTGCGATTCTGGCCCCGAGCCGGTCGAGCTGCATCTCGGCTTTGGCCGCCTCGCTCCGTGCCAGGTCCAGCGTGACTTTTGGTACGCGCGGCGACTTCCGGCCCGTTGCGATAAGAACCACGCCTAGAAGAACGAGAATCCCGACAATCGTCCAAATCACTATCCTGGACTTCAAACTTTCCTCCTGATGATTTCCGTCATGCCGGAAGTAGTATAGAACGAAGCCGGGCCTGGTCAAGCGCCGGACGGGCGCGTCTCCGGAGCCGGCCCCGGTCCTTCCCGGGGCCGGCCGGTTGATCGCCTACCGAACCCGCTGTCGGCGACGCGCTACTGCCCGCCCTCGTCCGGTTCTTCCTTACCGGTGATCTCCTTCAACACCTTCTTCGCCGCGTTGTAGGCCTTGTTGGCTTCCTCCACCTTCGGTCGCAGGTCCTTGTCCTCGGTCAGCGAGCCCATGTCGGCCAGGATCTGCCTGACGCCGGCGATACCAGTGGTGATACTCTGCCACTGCTCAGCCGGTGCCCCGGGGAATTCTGCCTGCGCCGCCGCGACCTTCTTGTCCAGCCGGTCCAGTTTTGAGGTCATGGTGTTGACGAACCGGTCTTTGTTGACGGGTAGCTTGTCTACGTTCTTCGGTTTCGTGATCAGCATTATCGCCGCGATCACGACCAGTATGCCGACAATCGTCCAGATGACGATACGGCTCTTGTTGCCTTGTGCCATCGCTCCTCCTTAGTGAGCTTCTATCGGACTCCACCCCGGCATCAGGGTCGCAGTCCGGTTTGCGATTACCTTCACCGGAGTCACTACTCCGGCTTGCTGCTGCCACAACACCGTTTGTACTTCTTGCCCGAACCACACGGGCAAGGGTCATTGCGTCCGACCTTCTCGGCGGAACGCCGGGCCTGAACCGGCTTCGCCGGCTCGGCCTGTTTCCCCGCGGGCGCTGCTGACGCCTCCGGCTTGTAGGCACGGACCGGCCGCCGGGCCGGCTGCCGCCGCCGTTCTTCCGCACCGCGCACCTGGGCGCGGAACAGCATGGTCAACGCGTCCTTGTACAGGTCCCGCATCATCTCCCGGAACAGGTCGAAAGACTCGCGCTTGTATTCCACCAGCGGGTCCTTCTGACCGTAGGCGCTGAGACTGATGCCCTCGCGCAGGGTATCCAGCGCGTAGAGGTGCTCGCGCCACCGGCTGTCGAGCGCGTAAAGGAACACGCCGCGGCAGAGGTCGCCAAACTGCCTGTCACCCAACTCCTGACGACGCTCATCATACCGGCGGGAAGCGATACTTGTCAAGATTTGGCGTAAAGACTCGGGAGTCGCCTCCCGGCGCTCATCTTCACTCGTCTGCAGGTCGACGAGGAAAACCATCTGCAACTCGCCCCGCAGCCCGTCCCAGTCCCACTCGTCCGCATGCTTTGCGGCGCCGACGGTCTTGTCCACGAAGTCATCAATCAGCCCCTTGGCCATGTCATCGTAGACGGCGCGGAGCCGGGCAAGGG
>Ga0116202_10002226_pt1 | contig 11537 bp, 13 predicted proteins | sample LakKivw325mmetaG_FD_94479 | JGI IMG/M metagenome (GOLD analysis project Ga0116202, IMG submission 94479) | Anoxic lake water microbial communities from Lake Kivu, Rwanda to study Microbial Dark Matter (Phase II) - Lake Kivu water 325m metaG | ecosystem: Environmental > Aquatic > Freshwater >... | reverse complement strand
TGTCTAGGCAGAGTAGTTCCATTCAGGCTGCGTCTTCAATCGAGTCGAGTCTGGTCACTAGTGCCCCTTTCTTAGTGAGTTCTATTGCTCCCACGGATAGCACGACAGCGAAAACTGCCGGAAGTGCAACGGGAACTGCGCCTAGAAGGAAAGTCAACACGAGGTTTAGCATTGATAGGATGTCGGCGTGGACTAGTGCCGCGTCAGTGACAACCATGATCAGCGCTGCGGTGCTAAGATACATCATGTACTTGACGACGGCCATCATTATTCGCTCTTGATGTGACACTGGCTTGGCTATTCTGACTAGTTGAGCTGTCTTGCCAAAGTATGTGTTCGCTCCGGTGTTAACCACGATGCACTTGGCTTCTCCTCGCTGCACGACAGAACTCGAGTAGACAATTCCCGGTTCGCGGACGCTTGCCGGAAGAGATTCCCCCGTCAGAGCTGACTGGTCGACTGAAACTCGACCGTCACCCAGAACTTTGGCATCGGCCGGTACGAGATCTCCAAGCCCTATCCCAATTATGTCCCCCGGGACCAAGTCCTTGGCATCTTGGATTTTCCATTCGCCGTTGCGTAGAACCCTTGCCTGGACCGCGAGTCTCTTCTTCAGAAGACCTAAGGCTCTCCTTGAACTGCGCGTGTGCGCGAAACCTATGATAGCATTCATGGTGAGCAGTCCGAAGACTACCGCTAGTTCCAGATAATGACCGAGAACGTATGAAAGTACGATTGCCGATTCTAGGAGCCACGGCATCGGCCCCCAGTAATGTGACAAGAAGTCAAGGACAGGATTCTTCTCTTTCTCCACCACCTCATTGCGCCCGAATCTGCCAATACGCTTCTGGGCCTCAGACTGCGTGAGACCGTTCGGTGATGTCTCCAGTAGCCTAACCGTTTCTTCGATCGAGGCTTCCTGATACTCGGATGTGTTTCTGAGCTTCATGAGTTGCAGTCTCCTGGCCGAATGCTGCCTGGCGAGCTAGTGCACCTCCTGATGTATCTTGCCCTCTGAAAAGTACGCATTGAAGCGAACTTCGAGGACTCTGCCTTAGGGTAGAAGGACATAGTGAGGGGCATTGCCGGGTTGTCCGTCTCCACCTGATAGAATCGAAAGAGTTAATTTGAATATCTATTCAATATTACTAGCCTACGAAGAACATCGGGAGTTCTACAGGAAAAGATGTCAGGCGCCATCAAACGAACCTGCGAGATGGTCAGTGAACTGAGGGCGCAGGGTAGACCTTGGCTCGAAATCCAAGACGAACTGGAAAAGGCGGGGATCAAGCAAGGTGATTATCGACCGTTGTACTTCGGGTGTGAAACCGCACCTTACAGGCTGCGTTTCATTCCCAAACGCGAACCTCGAATACTTTCGAGAGAGTTCGACGAGGAGCTTGCACGGCTTGCACGAGAGCACTCCTTGGTGGTTCAGATGCGGTGCACAGGCTACAACCTCTTCGTAGATACTGGAAAGCCAGAGGGGGTCCGGCAGGGGATTAAGAAAGTCCTTCGCCTGCGCCATAGAACAGAATGGTTGCAAGCTCTCTGGGTTGACAAGTACTGTATCGAAGTGGACCGTCCAGACCTGCCCGGCGTGCCGGAAGCCTTGGAGGACATCGGAGGCCGACTCTACGGGATGGCCGCCAGATGAGACGCTAACACTGGCATCAACTTCACGCCAGAGACTCTGGATTCATCGACGACGACAGTTCGCCGTGCATGAGATTTCATTCTTGATGACATGACCTATTCGCGTTTGTGTGGTCTTCGCACGGGCCATCCTGCGTCATTGCAAAGGTTTCTCCCTTCAAGTAGGACTCGACAGCCTCTGCTGTCGTTCCTGTTATTCCACATCTGACCTCGATCCCAAGTTCCTTGAAAGCTAAGTATGGACGCATCCCCATCCCTTCTACGAGCATCAGATTGACTCCCTTCTCTGCCAGCGCTCTCACGGGGCTAGCGCAATCTGAATGCACTCTGTTCAATATCGACTCTGTGGCTTTGATCTTCCCTTTCTCTACTGTAACTACTAAGTAGGAGTCGCATCGGCCGAAGTGAGACGAGACTCGCGCTTGGAGACTTGCCTGACCTACGCATGGTATCGCTATCTTAGTTCCGTTCACGTTCTTAGCGTTCTCCTGTCCTTCCACGTTTTCCAGTGTGTTTTCCTTCCTTAACCACATATTTCCCGCCTTCAATTCTGATTGCTTTACCGTTGACCAGGGCGTCTGCGACCTTGCTATGTGCAGATTGCAGGATCCGATGAAACGTTGGTTGGGACACATTCATCGTCCTGGCAGCTTTCTCCTGCTCCATGCCCTCGAAGTCTTTCAGTCGGAGTGCCTCCAACTCGTCTACTGCCAAGCTGATCCTATCGAGTTCGGTCAGCGGTATCCCCCTCGGTTTGAAGTAATTGACCGATGGTTCACAGCAGACCATCCGACATATCTTCGGCCTAGCCATGATAACGAATAAACATTCATAACCAAATAAGCTTTTCAGGTGATTAGAGGATCTTCAAGCAAATTAAGACTTGGGTTTCAAACCATGAGCATTCGAGCCCACTTTCCGATCTGTTGGCATCACCCTCACCCCAAGAATCAGAATCAAAGCCGGCTCGGTCAAACATGTTGGAAAGGCACCGGAGTGGGCGTGCAAGTGCAGTCTAATTGCGACTTCGATCAAGATTTCAGTTCTTTTTTGAACCTATGATCGAGAGAGAACCGTAACGCGATTGTCCCACAAAGGCGAGAGGAACCGGCCCTGGGTCTTGACGCATTACGAAGCAGAACTAGGGATGGAGCTCAAAGAGGGCCATCCTCGAAGCTACTCTGAAACTATGGTTTGGGATTGTTCTCTGATGAAGCTCAGGAGGTAGTGGGGGCCGCCTATTCCTTTGCCAGTAGCTCCGCTGCCCTTCCATCCAACGAATGTTTGAGCTCCGGGCCATGCTCCTGTTGTGGCTCCACCGCGTCTGTTGGCATAAGCTACTCCGAATTCGATCGTGTTCATGAATTTCTGAACCTCTTGTGGATCTTCTGCGAAGATGCCTGCAGTGAGACCATAGTCCGTATCGTTCGCCTTCCTCAGCGCCTCATCCAGAGTCTTGAACTCGTCAACTACAATCAGCGGCACGAACAGCTCCTCAGTGAAGAGTCGATGCTCCCTCGGAAGGCCCGTGATCACAGTAGGCTCCACATAGTAGCCTCTAGCGAGGTCTCCGTCGCTGAGAACATGACCGCCGCAAACGATCGTGCCTCCACTACGCTTTGCATCCTCGACTGCCTTAGTGAATCTCTTAACTGCGGTCTGGTTGATGAGAGGCCCGAGGAATACGTCCTTGCGTCGCGGGTCGCCCACGACGAGTTCTCTCACTCTCGTGGTGAGCATATCGAGGAACTGTGATTTCACGATGTCCTGAACGTAAACTCGTGATGTTGCGCTGCACTTCTGGCCATCGTACCCGAACGATGCTCGGATGATTCCTTCCACTGCTTTCTTGAGATCTGCGCTCGCTGTCACTATGGTCGGGTTCTTGCTCCCCATTTCTAGCACCATCGGCTTCGGGTAGGATTGATTGGCAAGGAACTCGCGACGGAGTCTCAGTCCAACATCACGCGATCCAGTGAACGCGATTCCCGCGACATCTGGATTCGACGTGAACTCTTCCTCGAACTCCGGACCTGGACCTGTGACGTAGTTCACCACTCCCTTGGGCACGCCCGCGTCACGATAGATCTTGTAGAGCATCAATCCAGTGAGGGGCGCTTCGCTTGTGGGTTTGAGAACGATAGTGTTCCCCGTGAATAGAGCTCCGAGGGCCATGCCGTTGGCGAGCATGAACGGAAAATTGAACGGTGAGATAACCACCCACACACCATACGGCTTGGAGACCACTCTGCAGTCTTCGCCGGGGGCACCCGGGCCAAGCTTCTTCGTGTAGCCGTTGTTCTCTTCCATCAGGTTTGCGTAGTATCGTATCGCGTCCACAGCTTCGGAGGCTTCAGCCGATGCCTCTAGCCTCGTCTTGCCGACCTCGTATGTTATCGAGGCGGCAATCTCAAATTTCTTCTGATCCATCAGATCCGCCGCTCGACGCATAATTCGGACACGTTCCTGCCACTGCATGCCGCTCCACGCTTCGAGAGACTTCTTCGCAGCCTCGATTGCGAGTTGTGCATGTCTTCTTGTGCCCTTTTGGAAATGTCCCACAACTATCGAGGTATCAATGGGGCTTCTATGCTCGAACTCTCCGTCATCGGACTGAACCTCCTCACCGTCAATATACATCGGATGGTACTGATCCAGATCGTGTCCAAGGCGCTCGAGCGCGGCCTCGTACTCTGCATCCATTCTCTCATCCCCTGAGAGCGTAACGTACGTAACTTTGGAAGTCAACAGAACACCCTCAGCAATTGACATAAGGACCCAATGGCTGGGATTTTAGGCTGGGTTCTTTGACAAAGCAATCCTAGGTCAGTATTTCATCTCAAGTCGACAAGAATCTCTGCGCTCACTTGTCACATTTAGCAACAAAAGAAGGTCGTCTGGGCCATATGCAAATGTCTCTTCAAATGGCCCCTGGCGTACCTTATGTTGCGTGAGGACGGTCCATGAATACCTGCCAGACTCTGAATGTTTGCTCTCGAAAGGAATGGCGGCGTTGGTTGTCAAAACACTACAAGAGCAAGAATGGCATCTGGCTGGTTTTTCACAAGAAGTCGAGTGGAGAACCAACAATCGACTACGACGAAGCCGTAGAGGAGGCAATCTGCTTCGGTTGGATCGATGGGCAGATCAGACGGGTAGATGACCACAAGCACATGCGACGCTTCACACCGCGCCGTCAGAGAAGCAATTGGTCAGACAGCAACAAGCGTCGTGCCTTGGGCATGCTGCGCCAAGGAAAGATGACTGAAGCCGGCCGATCGGTGCTGCCACTTGATGTTCTGGATGATAAGAGAAAGAGAGCGGAGATCTGAGTCTCTGTCTCTTGAGTTCTCACTGGTAGTAACCAAACGGGAGTTCTAGTCTCTCTGCAACCTTGCGTGCTGTTGCCGCGTCAAATATCAGTTCTAGCAGTCTGAGGCCGAGGTCTATCGAAGAGGAAACCCCGGCAGAAGTGACTACGTTGCCGTCAACGTGCGCTCTCCCTCCGGCAGGCTCAGCGTACCCCTCAAGTTCCTTCACGTACCACTGATGAGTCAACGCTTTCTTCCCGTCTAGTATTCCTGCTGCGCCCAGTAGCAGAGATCCTGTGCAGACCGAACAGATCACGTGGTCGTTCCCGAATTGGCGCAGTTTCTCCAGAAAACCGTCGTCCTTCATGAGCGGCCTAATGCCTCCCCCGCCTGGAATTATCAAGGCGTCATAAGGGGTGAAGTCAGATGAGACTTTGTCCGGTAAGACCTTTAGTCCGTTTGTGCATGAAACCGGAGATTCAGTGGCGAGTACATCAACGCGCAGAGGTCTGTCCAGCTTCAGCGCTCCCTCCTTCAGCATCGTGTTCGCGCTGCCAAGTACTTCGTAGACCCCTACGAAATCAAATTCTTCAACATCTGGAAAAATGAAGATGGCAAAGTATCTGATTTTCTTGAAGTCTACCATGTTTCTGATTCACGGCTCAGACATTGTGTTCCATCAGGATTATCAAATAGATATGAAAGCCTCGCTACGCAGACATCAGATAGACGAGTGATGCACGTGAAGAGGTCCGAGCTGTGAGAAAGACCCTGTCTCCTGCGTTCGTGCTATTCTTCTTGGCTCCCGTGATACCGGAACTACTCACGGGAAGCACGCCGCTGGCGAATTTCTTGAACCCATTCGGGTTCGGCTTGTTGGTCGGGCTGTATGGCAGCGGTGCCGTGGTTGTGCGTGAACTGACGTATCGCTGGGGGAAGGGCTGGCCAACTGTCTTGAGCCTTGGGGCTGCATACGGAATCATCGAAGAAGGGCTTATGGTTAGGAGTTTCTTCAGCCCCAACTGGCCTGACTTGGGCGTCTTGGCTCAGTACGGTCGCTGGGCTGGAGTCAACCTGATCTGGGCTCTACAGCTCACCGTCTTTCATGCGGTTTTCAGCATCACAATGCCGATTATGTTGGTGAACCTGATCTTCCAGACCCAGCGGTCGCGGTCCTGGGTCAAGGGACGAACCCTGTTCCTGTTAGGCGCCGTGCTGGTGATTGAGGTCATGCTGGGTTTCCTACTGTTCCCTTACAATCCGCCTCCGATCCAGTATCTTATCGCAGTCTTGACCGTGGCTGGACTGTTCTGGTTAGGAAAGCGTCTGCCCCGCTCTATTTTCGGGAGGAGAGAAACTAGAGTCAGAAGTCCGTTCATATTCGGACTTGTGGGGGCCCTAGGTACCGTCGCATTCTTCCTGGTCTTCTGGGGGCTCCCGAGCACAGGGCTTCCTGTTCCAGTGACAATTGCTGTGAGCACGGCGTATCTTGTGGTCGTTGCTTGGATCATTCTGAGAATGACAGGCAACGGGCATCTTTGGTCGGATATGCATCAACTAGGACTAGTCAGCGGAGCTGTCAGCCCGTTCATTATCTTGGCACCACTGCGGGAACTTTCCAAAACCCAGCCGAAGAACCTCGCAGGCATAACTCTGGTAGCTTTGCTCTTCGCGGTGTTGTTGGGGTTGATGGCATTACGAATCAGGCGGAGAGAATCCCGTGTTGTGCGAGCTTACTGCATGAATTGTGGGGTCGCCGTGACGCCAGAAGATATCTACTGTCGCGAATGCGGCGGAAGATTGTGAGCACTACGTCCTCTGTTCGGTTTCGTTGGCTTGTTCTGGAGATTCTCGATTCTGTATGCCGATGATGACGCCGACTCGAGTCTTCGGATCAATCCTCATGGAAACCCCGAACACCCGAGTTGAATCATCTCGAGTCAAATACCGGACCTCAACGTCGCGCACATTGTAAGTCGACATTTCGCCGGATAATTGCATCGCTGTGCCACATCGAGTACAGAATCGAGCTTGGGCATAGTCGATCGTAGAGCATCTAGGACATTGAATCAGGTTCTTGTTGAGCAAAGTAATTCTGTCGAGCAGGCCTGACAGCTGTCTCCCGTTGCCGAGCTCACTGTAAGACTGACTAGACAATGCCAGATCAGAACGTGAAGCACCGTATAGTTTCGTGCGTAAGATCCCGCGTAGTAGAACAACGGCCGCAGCCGTTCCAGAAAGCACTGAGAAGACGAGGAATGCACTCTCAGTTGCGAGTGGAGCCAAGCTCATACTGACGGCAACGGCGGATTGGATATATCAATGTTCCGCAATAGGCACATCATTGTACTCCATGAGGCTCTGACCCCACAAGAAACTCATGGGGGCTCCCTCCGGAACCTCTCTTGCTGGCCGTTCAGACTGGGATGACGAAGTGCATGAGCGAGCGCCTCGGCCTCAAGCCCGGCATAAGCTGTGGGCATCATCCGAAACAGAGACGAAATCCAAACGATGAGAGAACTATGACCTCTTTCGAAATCGTTTGAAGTTAAGCATGAATAGTCCGAGGATCACGCCGAGAAGAACCGCCTCGATTGAGAATCCCGGGATTTCTCGTTGTGCCGCAGCGGAAGAGGATTCAGAGAGGATCGATGATGAAGTCCATGCCGTTTCCGTTGTGATTGGTGGCAATGTTGTGCCAGAAGATGAAGTCGAACTGGTTGTTGTCGACATTGTCGGACTTGGCATTTCGTTGAGCAAGATCGCTGCTGAGTAGGGAGGCAGTGTGACGCTCGTCACCGCTCGGTAGCTGACCTCACCCGTCGGGTTGCCAGATGGGGATACGGGTCCACCGCCGCTGGTTTGTGCCAGGTAATAGGTTCCTCCTAGGTTGACTGTGATTGTTGTTCCGCTACTGTCCTGAGCATTGAGCAACACGAAGCCATTGTCAAATGTGCGGCGATAGACGTGTTTCACCGGGTCGTACAGGTTAGCGATGTCCGAGCCTGCGCTCTGTGTGGGGGCGCCTATCGGAATATCATACTCTGGATACCATTCCGGCCCTTCGCCCTGCATGATGTTCAGGAAGGTTTGAGTGCCTTTGACGAGCAGGTAGGTCCCTAGAACGAACGTGCGCTCCTGATCACCACTGACGTAACTTTGTCCAATGATTACTTTGTCTTGCACAACCAGTCCGAGAACTCGGTTCGTCTGCAGCTGCCAGTCGCTGTAAGGATACGGGCTTTGGTCTGCTTCTATGGCGAAGCCCTCTATCATCACCCCATCGGCTGGACTGTAGTCGGTGCGGTCACGGGAGTTGATCCAGTTCCCAACGTTTGGAAGGATGTAATAGCCTCCGATCGGTTGGGTCTGCAACCAGGATAGCCAGTCCGAAATGCGGTTTGACCACGCGTTCTCAAAAGCCTCGTCCACGGCAGGCAAGCTAGGATCGTAGTGGTCGTACCCCATATAGTTGGGCACACTGAGGCTGTCCATGAAAACGCCGTCATCATCGTTGACTTGAACTTGTCGTAGGACTTCGCCTTGCCAGTAGGTGCGCCAACCGCTTTCATCTAGATTCATCAGGTACCAGCCCCAATCACAATTGTAGACGCGGTTCGCACTTCCCTCAGGGTAGCGATAGAACCAGTTTTCCTCAGCAGAGTTCGGATATTCGCGAACCCAATCATTGCCCTCGATGATAGCAAGCCAATCACCGGTTGGTTGACACCGGCTCTCAGGAGCACGATAACCTAGCCCCAATCCTAGCCGGTAATGCAAGATGACGAAGCTCGGGTTGATACCGCGTAGGCGATCAGCGTCGATTCGTAGCATTTTCTGTGTTCCGGCGTAGTGAGTGGCGGAGAAGCCCCACTGGTCGTCACTCATTCCCGCGGAAAGTTGATCACTGAAGATGTGGACGCCGCGCGTGGTATCAGGGAGCCGACGTGCAGAGACGGCGGATAGATTGTCAAGGTCCCTGCGTGAGGTTTCATGAGCAAAGCTGCGGTCGTAGCTCCAAACGTAGGTCGGAAGTGTTAGCGCTAAGAGGATTAGAATGAATGTTGAGAACAGCAAAATCTTGGTCTTCAATGAAGCTCACGTAGTTATGCACCTTTGGCAACATAACATTATGTCACCTGATCCCAAAGCAAGTGAGCGGCATCTATCCTATGATTCGATCAACGGGAGACATGAGGGCTCTCAACAGAAGGCTCGGGCCCGGGGGAACTCTGTACCGAAGGTTGAGGAAACCGATTCTACTAGGCCAAGGTGGATGGCTTCTCGGTTTTGGGCCTGTACCGACCTTCTGTAGCGAGCATTTTGAGGGCTTCTAGTTCTCAAAAGTGACTTGCATGATGAGTTCTGCGTTGGGGCTGCCAAGTCCGGCCCTATTCAATCAGTTCTTGGATGTGTTAAATGGTCTTGCTTTCTTCGTCTCTATTGAAATCCTGTGCGTCAGAGAGGCACTCAACTCTCATCTGTCAGGATCTGGTGTCGTTATTCATGAAAGATGAGATGCTTCGCGACTGGTGAGAGATCATTCAATGAGTGAAGGCTGTTGTAGCCCGAATGGGGGGTCGTGGGCGTAGGCCGCTGATGTGTGACTCAGCTGGGATTTCTGCTTGATTTCGTACGCTTCCTCATGCCTTGCTTTTTCTTCTGCCTTTTTCGCATACCATGGTCTGACTTGCTCAATTTGTGGGTCAAGCTACTATCTCCTGCAATTGCTGGCCGACATGTGTTGCCGCCTCTACTTCAGGATACCTAGCGCCGACGTGGTTTCGGCTTAGGCTGGATTGAACTCGCTGGAGTCTTGGTTACTTCTCCGCGAGACGAGACGGTGGCTGCAAACTGCTCTTTCACGCCCGCCTCCGTGACGTAGGTTCCTTTGACTTTCCAAGCACCTTTTTCGTCCGGGCCTTCAGTTTCTTCCTCAGTGGTCAGAGAAACGATCTTGCCGTGAAAAGTTCTTGTTCCGAGGAAGTATTTTCTTACTACGCTTCTTGCGTCCTCAGCGTTTCCTATTCGCATCTTCGCCCCTACTTTGAACAAGTGAATAGGTGAAGGCACAAGATATTAGAGCATCGACTGAGGCCGCAACTGGTGATGCGTTTCATTTCACCTCTCAGCATCTTCCGATGCTGAAATAGGCAGCGTTATTAGTGTCGGTGCCATGATGACCGAACAGGTTAGCTGTACGGGCTGAAGCCAAGCGTCCTACCGTAACCATCCGTGTCGGCGTCTAAGTTTTCTCCCGAAAAACTAGCTGAACGAAACGAACGAGGTGAAACGCATGAGCTTTGAACGTTCCTTCAACAAGCCGGTTGAGGAAGGTAAGGAGTACGAGCTTGAGATCAAAGAGACTAGCCGTCGAGGAGACGGAGTAGCTCGGATCGAGGGCTTCGTAGTCTTTGTTCCACAAACCAAACCTGGCGATAAAGTGAAGGTCAAGATTAATTCTGTTGGTCCAAGATTCGCCACAGGCGAAGTCGTCCAATAGAACCCCGGGAGGATTTCCTCCCGATTTCCCTTTTTCTCTTTTTTTCTCTTCTCTTGATGTTGACTTTCCGAATAGCAACCGCTATCTTAAGCTTGATCGGAGAAATTGCGCGTCGGGCTGAACTCATGCTACTACTTCGAAGTAGTGGCGGTTTCCTTTCATATCTTCCTCGTAATCGTACTTCTTGCCCGTCTTTCGATCAACGTAGAGGCCTGAGCCGATGTGGTCTATCTGCATACCGTTGATTCGGGCCGTGTCATAATCGAGAATATTGATGTAGTTGCGGCCTTCCGTTGGCTTCCAATCCTGCATTGGTTGCGATTCGCTTGTCTCCAAGATCTGGAGAAAAGTCCGCGGTGAACTTGTTTCCTCATGGCCGTTGGGGCACTTGAATATCTTCGAGTCCATGAAGTCATTAAATTTCGTGTATGTCCCCGTGAATTGGAAGTTGGTGCCGCATTTTCGGCAAGTGCACACGAAAACTCGATCTGACATAGCCTACTACAGGACGCCCGCCTTATAGGTGTCCCTATAATTCAAGAATGATTGTTGGATCGTTGACGATGCGAGGAACTGAAAAAAGGATCGGAGATGGGTTGCGTCACCGAATGAATTGCTTCCGTCGGCGGTCAATCTCTGCAGCTAGCAACTCAGGAGTGCGTCGCTGCGCCCAATAAATGCTCTTCAAACAACCTCACCGCCCCAGAATACCACATTCTTCCACGTATAAGGAGGATCAGATGCGACATATCAACCGATAGCAAGCACTATCGAATCTAAACACCCTTGAGAGACTCGCATCCGCGAATTCACCGTAGCGACCACTTGCATATGAGAAGAGAATCCTGCTTGAATCTGACAAGTCTAGGCGTCTGGCAAGAATCCTTAGGGATCAGTTTGAAACCCACGCTTGGGACCGTCAACTGGACACTTCTTGAGGCGACTTTTCTCCGATTCAGGTTCTAGAGATGACTTGTGATACGTTTCACGGTTCCTTCCAATAACTCTCTCGTCGCTCATCATCTCCGCGTAGTCAGAAACGTAGAGACAGTTCGGATCATCTATCT
>Ga0116202_10002224_pt1 | contig 11539 bp, 7 predicted proteins | sample LakKivw325mmetaG_FD_94479 | JGI IMG/M metagenome (GOLD analysis project Ga0116202, IMG submission 94479) | Anoxic lake water microbial communities from Lake Kivu, Rwanda to study Microbial Dark Matter (Phase II) - Lake Kivu water 325m metaG | ecosystem: Environmental > Aquatic > Freshwater >... | reverse complement strand
GCGGTGGCACGGGGGGGCGGACAGGAGTCTGACGGGACCCGCCGTGTGAATGCCGCGGTCCCGGGGAGCCTGGAGGCGGTTCTTGGCGAAGCGGGGTCCCAGGGCAAGCCGGTGTTCCTGGATTTCTGGGCGACCTGGTGCAAGAACTGCGAAGCGATGGAAGCCACCACCTTCCGCAATGCGGAGGTGAAGGCCCGGCTGGGCGCCTACCTGACCGTGAAGGTGCAGGCGGAACGGCCCGGGGACCCGGCGGTCAAGGCGTTGTTGGACCGCTTCGAGGTCAGGGGATTGCCCACCTACGTGATCCTGGGCGCCCCGGTCGCGGGTTCTGTTTCCGGAGCGGGCCATGGGGAATAGGAAGAAACATCCGTGCCCCGGTTGCCGGGTGTGCCAGTGGTGCCCGGATTCCCGGTGTGCCTTGTGTCAGGGATGGAAGAACCCGAGCCGGCCGTGCGGCCGGAAGGCTTGCGGCAGGTCCAGGCGAACAGGGAAGGCGGTGCAAGATGGGTCCCGATAAAAATCCGGCAAGCGATATCCGCTCGGCATTGTGATCGTGGGGGCCTCGGGCGACCTGGCGCAGCGCAAAATCGTGCCGGCGCTGTTTGCCCTGTATTGCCAGGGGTTGCTACCGGAGGATTTTCACATCTACGGGTTGGCCCGCACGCCGATGGGGCACCGGGAATTCCGGGAGAAGCTGGCCATGCATCTCACCTGCCGGTATGTGCCGGGCGAATCCTGCGCCGCGAAGACGGAATCGTTTCTCGGCCGCTGTTACTACACCGCCGGCCAGTACGGCGCCAAGGATGCCTATCTCGACCTGTTCCAGCAGATGACGGCTGTGGAGGGGCGGGGGGCCGTCAACCGCCTCTTCTACATGGCGGTGCCGCCCTCGGTCTTCCTGGAGGTGGCCGGGGCGCTGGGGGATTCCGGGCTCGTGGCCTGCGGCTCCCGCGAGGAATGGTCGCGGGTGGTCATCGAGAAACCCTTCGGACGCGACCGCGCATCCTCCGACCACCTGGTGCGGGAGATGGGCAAGGTGTTCACGGAGGAGATGACCTACCGGATTGACCACTACCTGGGCAAGGAGATCATCCAGAACCTGATGGTGCTGCGGTTCGCGAACCTGGTGTTCGAGCCCATCTGGAACCGGGATTATGTGGAAAACATCCGCATCTCCTGGAAGGAGCCGATCGGCGTGGGGCAGCGGGGCGGCTACTTCGACCCGTTCGGCATCGTGCGGGACGTGATGCAGAATCACCTGCTGCAGATCCTGGCGCTGCTGGCGATGGAAAAGCCCTCGGCCTACAACGCGGCGGCGGTTCGCGACGCCAAGGTGAACCTGCTGCGCTGCATTGAGCCGCCGGCGCCGGAAGACGTGTGCACGGGGCAATACGCGGCCAGCGGGCGCGGGCCGGCCTACGCGGAGGAACCGTCGGTGCCCGCGGGTTCGCTGACGGCAACGTATGCGGCGGCGGTGCTCCGCATCCACCATCCCCGCTGGCAGGGGGTCCCCGTGTTCCTGGAGGCCGGGAAAGCCATGAACGAGCGGATCAACGAGGTCCGCATGCGCTTCAAGCCGGTGCCGGGGAACCTCTTCGACCACCGTGCCGATCCGGTGGCCGCCAACGAACTGGTCATCCGGATCCAGCCGGACGAAGCCATCACGCTGAAGGTGATGAACAAGACGCCGGGCCTGGATCTGAAGCTGGAACAGACGGAACTCAACCTGCGGTACCGGACGGCATTCGACGAGGAGATCCCGGACGCGTACGAGTGCCTGCTGCTGGACGTGATCGAAGGCGACAGGAATCTGTTCATCCGGTCGGACGAACTGGCGGCGGCGTGGGATATCTTCACCCCCGTGCTGAAGACGCTGGAGGAGCAGCGGGTTGTCCCGGAGCGCTACCCGTTCGGGGGTGGACGGCCGGTGGCGGCCGAGCGGCTGGCCCGCCGGAACGGGATGGAACTGGCGGGGTGATCGGACCGGCTTTTGCGGTGGAACCATGACAGCGATCCGGCAGAGGAAATTCGGCGGAACGGGCGATCTGCACGCGGCCGTGGCGACCGTGCTGGGAGAGCATGTGGGCCGCCCTTTCGGAGTGCCGCATGCGGTCATGCTCGCGGGCGGGCGGACCCCGCTGCCGATCTACGAAGCGGTTGCCTCGGGGCGGATCCGGGCGGCGGATGACTTCCTGGTGTTGTACAGCGACGAGCGCATGGTGCCCCCGGATTCCCCGGAAAGCAACTACGGCAACACGCGCGGGTTTCTCGGGAAACTGGGGGTGGGGGACGATCACATCATGCGTGTGCATACCGACCTGCCGTTGAAGAAAGCCGCGGAACAGTATGCCGCCACGCTGCACCGCTTCCTCAAGGTCGGGGGGCGGATCACGCTGGGGCTTCTGGGCCTGGGGGCCGACGGCCACACGGCATCCCTCTTTTCCCTCGAAGCCGTGCGGGCCTCGGCCGGGAGCATGGCGGTGGCGGTGCCCCGCCCCGAAAAACCCGACCGGGTGTCCGTAACCCCTGACTTGCTAAAGCGGGTCGAAACCCTTATCTTTGTCGTCACAGGCGCGGAGAAGCGGGACGCGGTGACCCGGTTGCTCACGCACCCGGAGCGCTCTCCGGCAGGTCTCGCGGTCCGCGAGGCCCGGAATGTGCAGCTCTGGACGGCGTGACCAGGAGCCTGGAGGAGAAGAAGACATGTACGACAAGAAGAAGGATTGCAGACACGCGCATGGCCATCTCGGGCACCTGTGTGTACTCGCCAGCGAAGGGCGTTTTGACGAGATCAAGCGGGTTGCCAAGGATCCCAAGTTCATCTGCTTCAACTGCGGGCGGGTGGCCGATCATGACGGCAATCTCTGCAACCCGATGCCGTTGGAAGGGTGACCCCCGGCGGCGGGACGGTGCGCGCCCATGACGGAGTCCGATGACCGGCGCCGCCTGGAAACGCTGCGTACAGCGATCGAGCGGCACAACTCCCTCTATTACGTCGAAGCCCGTCCGGAGATTTCCGACCGGGACTACGACCGGCTGTACGACGATCTCAAGCAACTGGAGGCCCGTCATCCGGAATGGGTGACGCCCGATTCGCCCACCCAGCGCGTCGGCGGCCAGCCTCTCAAGCAGTTCAGTTCCGTGCGGCATCTCAAGCCGATGATGTCGCTCGACAACACCTATTCCTTCGACGAACTGCGGGAGTTTGACCGGCGGGTCCGGAAGCTCCTTCCGGACGGGAAGGTGCGGTATGTGCTGGAGCCCAAGGTGGACGGGTGTTCCATCAGCGTGCGATACGAGCGCGGCGTGATGACGCTTGGTTCCACGCGCGGGGACGGCGCGACGGGGGATGACATCACCGCCAATCTCAGGACCATCCGCTCGCTGCCCCTGCGGCTTGACAGCGGTGGCGGCATGGCGGTTCCGGAGTTTCTCGAGGTCCGCGGCGAGGCGTACATGCCGGTGGCGGGATTCCGCAAGCTCAACGCGGAGCGCGAGCGGGCGGGCGAGGAGCCGTTTGCGAATCCGCGGAACGCCACGGCCGGTTCCCTGAAGCAACTGGATTCGCGCATCGTGGCCCGGCGGCCGCTGGCGGTGGTGTTCTATGCCGTCGGCGCCGTGGAAGGCGGCGGATTCGACAGCCAGGAGGCAACCTTGCGCGGGTTGCGCGCGCTGGGACTTCCGACGCCCGCCCACTGGTGGGTGTGCGCGGATATCGAGGACGTGATCCGCCGGTCGGAGGAATTGAGGCAGTTGGAGTCCGCCCTCGCCTACGAAATCGACGGGGCGGTGGTCAAGGTGGACGATCTCTCGCAATGGCAGAGGCTCGGCACGACCGCCAAGGCGCCGCGGTACGCGATTGCCTACAAGTATTCCCACGAGCAGGCGCAGACAGTGCTCCGGGCCATCACGGTGCAGGTGGGCCGGACGGGGGTGCTCACGCCGGTGGCCGAACTGGAGCCGGTCTTCCTGGCGGGCTCCACGATCTCCCGGGCCACGTTGCACAACGAGGAGGAAGTGCGCCGGAAGGATATCCGGGTCGGCGATCGCGTGATTGTCGAAAAGGCCGGCGAGGTGATTCCGGCGGTGGTGGGCGTGGTGCCGTCCGTCCGGAAGCCGGGGGCCGCGCCGTTCGATCTGGCCGGTCATGTGAACGGGAAGTGTCCGGCCTGCGGCGGCCCCATCAGCCGGGATCCGGAATTCGTGGCCTGGCGGTGCGACAACATCGCCTGTCCCGCCCAGCTCAAGAGGACGGTGGAGCATTTTGCCGACCGGCACGGGATGGACATCGAGGGCCTGGGCGAAGTGCTGGTCAACCAGCTTGTGGACAAGGGGCTGGTGCGGGACGTGGCGGACCTGTATGCCCTGACGGTGGAGCAGGTGGCGGCCCTGGATCGGATGGCGGAGAAATCCGCGGGCAACGTTGTCGCGGCCATTGCCGAAAGCCGGAAACAGGACTTGTGGCGGCTGGTGTACAGCCTGGGCATTCCGGAGGTGGGCGAGGGGGCCGCCCGGAAGCTTTCGGAGCATTTCGACACGCTGGACGCGCTGGCGGCGGCGGATGCCGGGGCCCTGCAGCGGATTCCCGATGTGGGCCCGGTGATGGCCGGACAGGTGGTGGATTTCTTCGCCAACAGCCGGAACCAGGCGGTGATCGCGAAACTCAAGGCGCACGGTGTGAACCTGCGGCGGCTGGAAGAGCGGCGCGCGGCGGCGGAAGGGCCGTTCGCGGGGAAGACCGTGGTCGTCACAGGCACGTTGACCCGCTACACGCGGGACCAGGTCCATGAACTCCTCCGGCAGAAGGGGGCCAAGGTCACCGACAGCGTCAGCAAGAAGACGCACTACCTGATTGCGGGCGCGGAGGCGGGTTCCAAGCTGGACAAGGCGCGCAAGCTGGGCGTGCCGGTGCTGGGCGAGGATCAGTTTGCGGAGCTGATCAGCTCATGACGGCGCCGGTTCCGGCGCTGGTCACGAGTTGCGCATAGCGCTTCAGGTACCCCGTGAGCGGCTGCGGCTGGTACGGAGCCGCCGCCGCGCGGCGCCGCGCGATCTCTTCCGCCGTCAGTTCCGCTTCCAGTGTGTGGCCCGGGATGTCCAGGCGGATCATGTCGCCGGGTTTCAGCAGCCCGATGAGGCCACCGGCGGCGGCTTCGGGCGAGACATGCCCGATACAGGCGCCGCGGGTGCCGCCGGAGAAGCGGCCGTCGGTGATCAGGGTGACGCTCTCGCCGAGGCCGTGCCCCATGATGTAGGAAGTGGGGGCCAGCATTTCCTGCATGCCCGGGCCGCCGCGGGGCCCCTCGTAGCGGATGACCACGCAATCGCCGGACTTGACCTTGCCGCTGAGGATCCCTTCGCAGGCTTCCTCCTGGGACTCGAAAATCACCGCCGGGCCGCGGAACTTGAGCATGGACGGGGCCACGCCCGCCTTCTTGACCACCGCGCCGCCCTGGGCGAGGTTGCCCCAGAGGATCGTGAGACCGCCGTCGGCGGAGTAGGGGTTGTCGAGCGGCCGGATCACCTCCGGATCGGCCACGCGGGCGCGCGAGATGTTCTGCCAGATGGTCTTGCCGGTGACCGTCGGGGCGTTCCGGTGGATCAGGCCGCGGATGGAGGCGATCTGGCGCATGATGGCGCCGATGCCGCCGGCGCGGTCCACGTCCTCCATATGGTACTTGGAGGAGGGGGAGACCTTGCAGACGTTGGGGCATTTCTGCGAGATCTTGTTGATGCGTTCCAGGTCGTAGCTGATGCCGGCCTCGTGGGCGATGGCCAGCGCGTGCAGGACGGTGTTCGAACTGCCGCCCATGGCCATGTCGGTGGCGAAGGCGTTGTCCAGGGAGTCCTGGGTCACGATCTCGCGCGGGCGGGGGCCCCCGGCCCTGGCCATTTCGACAATGCGCCGGGCGGCCTGGCGGAAGAGCTTCTTGCGGCGGGGGTCGGTCGCCAGGATGGACCCGTTGCCGGGCAGGGCGATGCCGATGGCCTCGCAAAGGCAGTTCATGGAATTGGCCGTGAACATGCCGGAGCAGGAGCCGCACCCGGGGCAGGCGCATTCCTCGAGGGTTTGCAGTTCGCCGTCGCTGATTTTGCCGCGGTTATGGGCGGCCACGCCCTCGAAGACGCTGATCAGGTCCACCTTCCTGCCGTCGGGCATATGGCCGGCGGCCATGGGGCCGCCGCTGACCATGATGGCGGGGATGTTGGCCCGCAGCGCGCCCATGAGCATGCCGGGAACGATCTTGTCGCAGTTGGGGATGCAGACCACGGCGTCGAAACAATGGGCCTTGATCATGGACTCGACGCTGTCGGCGATGAGTTCGCGGCTGGGGAGGGAGTACTTCATTCCCGTGTGGCCCATGGCGATGCCGTCGCAGATGCCGATGGTGTTGAACTCGAAGGGGATGCCGCCGGCCTTGCGGATGGCCTTCTTGATCAGGTCGGCGACCTTGTTCAGGTGGACGTGGCCGGGGATGATTTCGTCGAACGAGTTGCAGACGCCGATGAAGGGTTTGTCGAAATCCCCGGATTTCACGAGGCCCGTGGCGCGCAGGAGACTGCGGTGGGGAGCGTGTTCGGCGCCTTTCTTGATCTTGTCGCTGTTCATGGAGTTGTCCTTTCTTTGCTGACCAAAGCCTCAATATAGCGAAGCGATCGCGCAGTGTCGAGACCGGGACAGGAATCCTCGCGCAAGGGCGTTCCGGCGTGGAAGCGGCGCGCGAAACGCCCTTGCTTGGACCGGGCACATGTCGGGGTTGCCCGCACAAGACCCGGAAGCGGCATCTTTTTTGCGGCATCGCGGGTTGCGCCTGTCGGGAGGTTTGTGGTATGTAGTCGCCTCCGTTTCCTGTCTCATGCGGGAACGGGGGAGTCATTGTGGACGCGCGCCAGACGTATATCGTCTTGAACATGATGCAGGGGATCGGTCCGGTGACGGTCCGGAATCTGGAGACCGCCCTGGGGTCGGTGGAGGCCATCCTCACGGCCGACGGGGGCAGCCTCAAGCGCGTCGCGGGGGTCGGCAGCGAGATGGTCGCCCGCATCCTGGACCAGCGCGGGCGGCTGGATCCGGCGGCCGAGGAAGAGAAGGCGGTACGGCTGGGGGCGCGGATCGTGACGCGGGTGGACGCGGAGTATCCCCGGCGGCTGCTGGAGATCTACGATCCGCCGCTGGCTCTGTATGTGCGGGGCACGCTCCAGTCGCGGGACGAATGCGGCATCGCGCTGGTCGGATCGCGCCGGACAAGTCATTATGGGCTCGAAACCGCGGAACGGCTGGGTTTCCTGCTGGCGCAGAGCGGCGTCAGCGTGATCAGCGGACTGGCGCGCGGGATCGATACCGCGGCACACCGCGGCGCGCTCAAAGGGCGCGGCCGCACCGTGGCCGTCCTGGGCGGCGGACTGGATTGCCTGTTCCCGCCCGAGAACGCGGGCCTGGCCGCCGAAATCGAGCGGCAGGGTTCGGTGGTGACGGAATACCCGTTCGGGCGGCAGCCGGACAAGACGACCTTCCCAGTCCGGAACCGGATTGTGAGCGGGATTTCGCAAGGGGTGGTGGTGATCGAGGCCGACGTGACCAGCGGCGCGATGATCACGGCCAACCAGGCGATGGAGCAGGGGCGGACGGTGTTCGCGGTGCCGGGCCGGATCGACTCCGTCGGATCGCGGGGGCCCCATAAGCTGATCAAGCAGGGGGCCCGGCTGGTGGAGGGCGTCGAGGACATCCTGGAGGAACTCGAGACGCTGCTGCCGATGCCGAAGGCGGGCACGCGGGAGCGGGCCGCCGCGGCCGATCTGTCGGAGGCCGAGCGGGAAATCACGGCCCTGCTGGAAGCGGATGGCGAGGCGGAACTGGACACGCTGATCCGGCGCACCGGGAAACGGGCGGCGGAAATCAACGCGCTGGTAATGGGGCTGGAAATCAAGCGGATCGTAAAAATGCTCCCCGGCCAGCGGGTGGGGTTGCGACGGCAATAAGGAGAACGCGCATGGCATCGAAACTGGTTATCGTGGAATCGCCGGCCAAGGCCAAGACGATCAACAAGATCCTGGGCCACGATTTCGTCGTCAAGGCCTCCATGGGCCACGTGCGGGACCTGCCGGTGAAGAAGCTGGGCGTGGATCTGGAAAAGGGGTTCGCGCCCGAATACGTGGTGGCCGAGGACCGCAAGAAGGTGGTCAAGGAACTGGCCGATGCGGCCAGGTCGTGCGAGGCCGTCTACCTGGCGCCCGATCCGGACCGGGAGGGCGAAGCCATCGCGTGGCATCTGAAGGCGCTGCTGGAAAAGGCCGTGGACGAAGACAAGTTCTTCCGGGTGACCTACAACGAGATTACGCCGCGCGCGGTGCGCGAAGCGTTCGAGCACCCCAAGCACATAGACCAGCACCTGGTCGATGCGCAGCAGGCCCGCCGGGTGCTTGACCGGATTGTGGGCTACAAGGTCAGTCCCCTGTTGTGGAGCCGCGTGGCCCGCGGCCTCAGCGCCGGGCGGGTGCAATCGGTGGCGTTGCGGCTCGTATGCGAGCGGGAGCTGGCCATCCGGAACTTCGTGCCGCAGCCGTACTGGCTGTTCGGCGCCACGGTGCGCAAGCAGGCGGAGCCGCGGGACCCGTTCGCCGTCCGCCTGGCCCGCATCCGGGGCGAGAAGGCGGATATCCGGACGGCGGAGCAGGCGGACCAGGTCCTGAAAGACCTCGAAACGCGGGCGCTGCGCGTCCGGGACATCCTGACGCGGGAAATCAGCCGCCGCGCGTTCCCGCCCTACATCACGAGCTCGCTGCAGCAGGCGGCGTCGCGGGTGTTCGATTTCTCCCCAAGCCGCACGATGAAGATCGCGCAGAAGCTGTACGAGGGCGTGGATCTCGGCGAAGGCCCCGCCGGCCTGATCACCTACATGCGTACGGATTCGTTCAACCTTTCCCAGGAGGCGATCCAGTCGTGCCGGAGCCACATCGCCGCGGCGTACGGCGAAGCCTATGTGCCGGAGAAGCCGAACTACTACAAGAGCCGCGGAACGGCCCAGGAGGCACACGAGGCGATCCGGCCGACGGATGTGAACCGCACGCCCGACAGCCTGGCAAAGGACCTCACACCCGAACAACTGAAGCTGTACACCCTGGTCTGGCAGCGTTTTGTCGCCTGCCAGATGGCGCCGGCCCGGATCGAGCAGCGGACGGTGGAGGTGGAGACCGCCGGCGCGGCGGGGGATGTGCCCGACTACCTCTTCCGCGCCACCGCCTCGCAGGTCGTGTTCCCCGGGTACATGAAGGTGGCGGGCCTGCCGAAGAAGGCCAAGGACAAGGATGCCGCGGATAAGGAAGGCGGCGCCGACGAGGAGGAGGAAGTGGACCGGTTGCCGCCCCTGGAGAAGGGCGAAGCCCTGGACCTGCTGGAATGGCTGCACGAGCGCAAGGAAACACAACCGCCGGGCCGGTACAGCGAAGCCTCGCTCGTCAAGGCCCTGGAGGAGAACGGCGTCGGCCGGCCCAGCACCTATGCCTCGATCATCGCCACCCTCTACGACCGCCGCTATGTCGCCAAGGAGAAGCGCGCGATCCAGCCGACGGAGCGGGGCCTGAAGGTCAACGACCTGCTGGTGACCAACTTGAACGAGCTGTTCGATGTGACGTTCACGGCCGGAATGGAGGAGCTGCTCGACGAGGTGGAGGAAGGCAAGGTCGAGTGGACCGCCATGCTGCGCGACTTCTACGCGCGGTTCCAGCAGTGGATGGTGGCGGCCAAGGGGCCGGCGGCGCAGACCGTCCATGTGGAGCAGGTGCTGGCCGCCACGGAGAGGATCCGGGAATGGGGGCCGGAGGTCAAGCGCGGGCGGCGCACCTACAGCGACCGCAAGTTCGTGGATTCCATCCGCAAGCAGCTCGAAGAGGGCCGCAAGGCCCTGTCCCAGCGGCAACTGGAGAGCCTCGGGCGCGTGGCGATCCGGTATCGCGATCAGATCAGCGGGCTGGAGGAAGTCCTGAAGGCGTCGGGTCTGGCGGCGCTGCTGGACGAGAAGCCGCCGGAACCGCCGCAGCCTTCGACCCGCCTGAAGCTGGAATTGCTGGCCGCCGTGACGTTCCAGCCTCCCGAGAAGCGGCGCGGGCGCACCTATGACGACAAGGCGTTCGTCGAATCGCTCCGGCACCGGGTGGACCAGAACCGCGGCTTGTCGCCCGCGCAGATCCAGGTGCTGGACCGGATGGTCCTGAAGTATGCCGAACAGATTCCGGATCTGGAAGCCCTGCGCGAGCAACTGCATCTCGGCGAGGCCTCGCAGGCGGAAGATGCCGAGAGCGCGGGGCTGCTGGCCCGGCTCAAGGATGTGACCCATTGGCACAAGACCATCAGCAAGGGCGGCAAGGAGTTCGACGACAAGTCGTTCTACGAGTCGCTGGCCAGGCAGTTTGCGCACCGCAAGTCGCTCACGCCGCGGCAGAAAGGCGCCCTGAAGCGGATGGCGCGCAGATATGGCGCGGGCGGATCGGCGGCCGGCGCCGCTCCGGCAGAACCTGTCGCGGAGGCGTAGACGCGGGAGGGCGGGCATGAATGCCGGGAAGAAGCCAGCGGTGGCCGGGACGGGCGGAGCGGAGCAACTCTCCGCCGACCCGTGCGTGGCGCAGTTTCTCTCGCACCTGGAGCATGAGCGCAACGCTTCGCCCCACACGATCGCCAACTACCGGCTGGATATCGCCCAGTTCGCCCGGTTCACTTGGACGGCCGATGCGATGGCGCCCTATGCGTGGGGCGGTGTGGACCGTTTCCAGGCCAGGGCCTTTCTCGTGGATTCCCAGAAACGGGGCAGCGAGGCGGCCACCACCGGACGCAAACTGTCCAGCCTGCGGAGTTTCTTCAAGTTCATGGAACGGGAGGAAATGATCCCCGCAAGTCCGTTCACGGGCCTCAAGGCGCCGAAGCGGGCGCGGAAACTGCCGCATTTCCTTTCGGTGGACGAGGTCAACCGCCTGCTGGCGGCGCCGGCGAAGCGGTGGGACGAGGGCGAGCGGCCCAAGGGCGAACGGGAGCGGCGGATGGCGGAATACGCGGCGCGGCGCGATGCGGCGATTTTGGAGACGCTGTACAGCACGGGCGGACGGGTGAGCGAGGTGGCGGGCTTGTCGGATCCGGCCCTGGATATGTTGAGCGGGGTCGTCCGTGTCCGGGGCAAGGGCAGGAAGGAACGGCTCTGTGCCCTTGGGCGGCCGGCTGTCAGGGCGGTGAAGGAGGCGCTGAGCCTGCGCGACGCCCTCTGGCCGGCGATTGCCCGCATGCCGCGCGGAGACAAGCCCCTGTTTGTCAATACGCGGGGGGAGAGGCTGACGACCCGGTCCATCGAGCGCCTGCTGAAGAAGTACCTGCTGGCGGCGGGTCTGAATGCGGAAATATCGCCGCATGCGCTGCGCCATTCCTTTGCCACGCACATGCTGGACGCGGGCGCCGACCTGAGGAGTGTGCAGGAGCTGCTGGGCCATGCCAGTCTCTCCACCACGCAGATTTACACGCACGTGACTGTGGAAAAGCTCAAGAAAGTGTATGATG
>Ga0116202_10002223_pt1 | contig 11541 bp, 10 predicted proteins | sample LakKivw325mmetaG_FD_94479 | JGI IMG/M metagenome (GOLD analysis project Ga0116202, IMG submission 94479) | Anoxic lake water microbial communities from Lake Kivu, Rwanda to study Microbial Dark Matter (Phase II) - Lake Kivu water 325m metaG | ecosystem: Environmental > Aquatic > Freshwater >... | reverse complement strand
TGCTCGATCGCCTCGCCCGCTTCTTCCTCCAGCTTGTAACCGAATTCACCGGCCGGAACGCCATACTTGTCTGTCATGAATCCTTCGACTAGATCCAGAACGGCGGGGTCTAGCCTGGTGGTCTCGGCATTGTCCAGGTAGACGACCCCTTGTTTGTTACTCACAGAGTCAACCGGCTGTGACAAGCTGAATCGCCCGGGTTGAATGCAAAGGACGGTTAAAACCTGTCCCTTTACAATGCAGTAGATTCACCACTGCTGCAATATCTGATATCGCGGTACTGATTGCTGGGCTGTTTGGCTGACTAGCACGTAATCGGGATCAACTTCGCGGCGCTAACATCGACGACGCCTTTGTCAGTCAATCGTATCTCTGGGATCACGGCAAGTGAGAGAAATGACATGACCATGAAGGGCGACGAGAGTGTGCAACCGAGACTGTGAGCCGCTTCGGAGAGACGTTTCTCGGCTTTGTTGACTTCCTCAATCGGTCGCGTGGACATTAGCCCCGCAAAAGGCAGCGCAAGTTCGGCCAGTATCTTGCCGTCTCTGGCGGCGACCAGTCCACCTTGAATTCTAGCGATCTCATTAGCAGCTAGGGCCATGTCCGAATCGTTCGCTCCCAGAACGCAGATGTTGTGGCTATCGTGGGCGACGCTACTCGAGATCGCACCGGTCTTGAGGCCGAAGCCCTTCACGAACCCGCGGCCAGTGTTGCCCGTTCGCTTGTGTCTCTCTATCACAGCGATCTTCAGAGTGTCTTGCTCGATATTGCTTTGGATCTGGGAGTCCCTGACCGTAATCTCTTGGCACGTCTTCTTTGTCAGTATCTCTCCTGACGTGTCGATCACTACGATCCGGGCCGTGCCGTCCTTCATGCTTGACCTGACTATGAAATCTGAGGGCTTGAGCTGTCGCGTCAGCCGGACCGTTCTAAGTGATCGTGGAGCAAAAGGAGGTGAGTTGATCTTTGTGGCGAGAACTCCGTCCTTGGCCACTATTCGTCCGTCTGCGATCACCGTTTCAACTTCCATGTTGGAGAGGTGTCTGGTCAGGACGATATCAGCCCGCTTTCCAGGTGCTATTCCGCCGATCTCATCATCTACTCTGAAATGCTCCGCTGTGTTCAACGTGGCCATCGTGATGGCGTCAATTGGATCCATGCCCTCCTCGATCGCTCTTCTTACGTTGTGGTCCATGTGACCCAGACTCATGAGATCGCTTGCATGCCGATCGTCGGAGACCAAGATCGCCCGTCTTGAACTCAGACTGTGACTCTTGATGGCGTGAATGAGCGCCGACAGATTGTGCGAAGTGGATCCCTCTCTGATTTCCACTACGCATCCGAGACGAATCTTCTCAACAAGTTCTTGCTCGGTTGTGCTTTCGTGATCCCCACTGATTCCTGCAGAGAGATATCCGCTCAGTTCCCTGCCTAACAAACCCGGTGCATGTCCTTCCACAATCTTTCGCGCATGTTGGGTCTCTTCGATCATTAGTCGAAGGTTAGGCTCTCCTGCGAGAATGCCAGGGTAATTCATGACCTCGCCAAGGCCAACGATCCTTGGCCATTTGAGCATCTTCTTGACTTCTTTAGGTCCGATCCTCGCGCCTGCCGTTTCTAGATTCTTCGTCGATGGAACGCATGATGGCGCTTGGACGTAGACCTTCAATGGGATCTTCTGGGTTCGTGTTATCATAAGCCGGACACCGTCTACTCCAAGGACATTTGCGATCTCGTGTGGATCGATCATGACGGCAGTCGTTCCTCTTGGAAGTACGACCCGGGCAAATTCCACCGGGTCGAGCATCGTGCTTTCTATGTGAATATGCCCGTCAATCAACCCTGGAAGTGCATAGCGCTGATCTGCCTCAACCACCACGGACTTGGGTCCGACCAGCGGCTCATAGTCGCCGACGGCGGCAATTCTCGTACCTTTCACTACAATCGTTGTATTGGGACAGAACTCCCGCGAGTAGACGTTGACAAGTGTAGCTCCCCTGATTACAAGATCCGCCGGAGCTCTGCCTGTCGATGCATCGACCGACTCAGTGCGGTTCATCAAGACTAACAGCCCAATTCAGTTCTGTTTCCCTCATATTTCACACACGCGCAAGTGGCAACCTTTTTCTTGCCGCTGAACTGCCTACTCCCTGTCTGTCATATGACAAGGAAGTTGTTCTGGGAAGACGCATACGTCAGGGAGTTTGATGCCACAGTTAGCTCTGTCGATGGCAATCAGGTTGTGCTGGATCAGACCGCATTCAATCCCCGAGGCGGAGGTCTAGTTGGCGACCTGGGAACGTTAGACGGGGTGCGAGTTCTCGACACGATCAAAGCAGGCGCAGATTCCATCGCACACGTCTTGGAGGGAACGCACTCGCTATCAGCTGGAAATACAGTCCACGGCGTGCTCGATTGGAACAGAAGGCACAGGATAATGAGGATGCACACTTCAGCCCACCTGTTGAGCGCCATTTTCAACAAGGAGACCGGTGCGCTCATCACGGGAAACCAGATAGAGCCAGAAAAGTCCAGGATCGATTTCAGCCTAGACGATTTTGACAGAGAGAAGATGCTCGTCTATTGCACTCAGGCAAACGAAGCGATCACTGAGAATCCGCCTGTGAAGACGTACTTCATGAAAAGGGAGGAGGCACTCAAGATACCGGGCATAACCAAACTCGCCAGTGTGATGCCACCTGACGTTAAGGACCTTCGAATAGTAGAGATCGAAGGACGTGATCTGCAAGCTGACGGTGGAGTGCACGTGAAGAACTTGGGCGAAGTCGGCAAGATAGAACCGCTGAAATTCGAGAACAAGGGCAAGAGCAACAGACGAATGTACTTCACAATCCCTTGATTGTGGTGGAGACTGACAAGCTAGACGTGACGTAGATGGGCCGCGTTCCTCGAAGAGAACGCCTCACGTCGCGAGAACGCGTACTGGCCGCAATATCGCTTCACAAGCCCGATAGAGTTCCCATGGCGCTCTCTTTCTATCCGACTATGCTTCCTCAGACGGGAGGTAAAGACGCCGATGAACAACTCGGGACGGATATTCGATTCGTCGAGTTTGAACCACCAAGCGAACAAGACAAGTTTCTACAATACTTGGAACGCCTACCCACTCATATGACCGTCGGGAATCTTAGGACGCTAAGAACATACTCCGAATGGGGGTATCACCCAGAAACCCCCGGATCTGAGCCTCTCGCAGGTGCTCGTACACTCGCTGATGTGAAATCATTCTCTTTCCCGAATCTTCTCGAGAAACGGCGCTATCAACATTTGAAAGAGAAGGTCCGGAAGATCCATTCAAGAGGAATAGCCGTGGCGGGTCTTCCTCCACACATGGGAGGAGAAATCTTCGAGGCGGCTCAGCGGTTGAGGGGATTCGAGCAGTTGATGTCGGATTTCTTTCGCAATCCGCAGTTTGTCGAGTATCTCTTCGACCAACTTGCCAGCATCGCCTCGCAAAGCGTGGCAATCCTTGCGGGCGCCGGGGTTGACGTGATCTGTCTGGATGATGATGTAGGTGAACCGAGTCGCATGATGATTGGTCCTGATCTGTGGCGGCGCTTCTTGAAAAGTCATCTTTCCCGAATAATCAAGACAGCAAGCACCGAGAATCCTGCAGTGCGTATCCTCTATCACAGCGATGGCTACATTGAGCCGATAATCCCTGACTTGATTGAGATTGGAGTCAACGTGATAAACCCCGTCCAACCCGACGTCATGGACCCAGCCGCACTAAAGGAGAAGTATGGAAACAGACTCGCGTTCTGGGGAACCGTCGGAACCGCCTCAGACTGGCTTTACGGCTCGCCCAGAGCGATCGAAGATGAAGTGAAGGAACGTATTGGAACAATTGGGAAGAAGAAGGGTCTCGTAATAGCTCCAGCCTATGATCTGGAACCTAAGGTGAAATGGGAAAACGTGCTAGCGTTCGTGAGGGCCGTGCGCAAGTACGCCTAAGGATAGAATCCTCAACAGACCCTAACGGCCGGACGCTGATAGGCATATGCCTGGGCAGGAAACTGCTGGAAGTAGTACTCAGTCGGAGGCTGGTAGCAGTAGTACTGAGGCGGAGGCTGATAGGTATACATCTGTGCAGGAGGCTGGTAGCAATAGTACTGAGGCGGAGGCTGATAGAAGACCTCGGGAGGCTGGGGGGCTAGACGTTGCTCAGCCGTGTAGCATAGCTGGGGCATGTAGACTGTGTATGGAACCGGCGGTCTTGGGACATAGTAATACGACATTCTGACTCACTTGCGACAAGAACCGGAGCACCCAGAATAAACCTTGCGTGTCGTATTCCACTGACCATGACAAACTCCTCCTTGGAGAATTTTGGGTTTCGCAGGAGATTGTACATGTCGATTCGGTGAGGAATATCCTCCTGACTGATTGTGATTGTCGTCCTGGAAAGTCAGGTTAGTAAACGGCTAGGGGATTATTTCGCAGCTGTTGTATCGAGGATACTCGAATTGCTCCATGCGGATCTTTCCCTTGGCGATTAGAGCTCTGACTTGAGGGAGCGCATCATACAAGGAGCTCATCATATTCCTGACCGTGCCACAGACTTGGTTGAATCCTTCGTCCCCCCAAAGTTTGGTGGCGTTCGCGTAGAGGCACCGCCCTCCGCAGATTTGATAGATCTCGCATCCGGTGCAGGGTTCTGACACAGACACGGCATCTTTTAGGCTCCCGGGAGAAGTTCCTCGGATGTTTCCCAAGTAGAAGTCTTTCATACCTGCCATGACTGGGCATGGGGTTATGTTTCCATCCGTTTGAATGTTGAACATGATCCACCCAGCGCCGCAGCGGAGTCGGGTTGATTCACCCATCAGGAACGAGTGCATAACCCCTACCAACGGGTAGAGTCTCAAGACTTCTCCATTCTTCTCCATGTGCTCGACCCAAGCACGAATGAGTCTCCTCAATCGAGGATCGTAACTTCCTGTGGCCCATTCTGCGAATCGTCGTTTTGGGAAATCGTTCTGCCAAAACAATGCGTCAAGTTGCCAGTGAACTGACGATACAGGCAATTCGTTGCTTTGGATCAATCCGAGGACTTGGCGGTCGATCTCGGTCTCCTCTCCGACCGTCATCCGCGCGACTATCTCGCCTTTGAAACCGTTCTCGCGAATCCTAAGGACGTTCTCTGCAACATTACGATAGGTTCCTCTTCCTCTATAGTAGTCCGTCAACACTTCATCACCATCGACCGAGACGAGGATTGTTTCAAACTTGTTCACATATTCGGGTTCCAGTTTGCTGAGCAAGAGCCCGTTAGTCTGAATCATGAATCTACAGGTCGTCAGCTGATCCATGATTTCTCTCAGCTTGTCCATCTGAAGCAACGGTTCGCCGCCGTAGAATACGATTGCAGGGTCTCGGTCTCTTTTCATGAATTTCTGCAGTGTTTCTGTATCATACGCTATCGAGCTGGGGAGGGAGTAGTCGATTGCGAGGTCACGGAAATCACTGCCGAAATCTTCGCAGGCCTTCCCGTAGCAGTACCTGCACTTCATATTGCAGTTATTCGTCAACGTCACGTAGAAGTGCACCGTGAACCTCCCCCAGCATATGCATGCAGAGATTGCCCTGTAGCATACTCGCATTTGACTGTCACGGAAACGATTATTGGAGGATACCTTGGAGGGACTAGCTGAGGATTGCACGAGGCATGGCGATCACTAAGAAGAAGTTAGCGCTGCTGCACACGGTGGCCGGACTCACAACCACCTTTCAGCAACTGTGCACCGAACTGATGCCGAACGTTGAGATATACCACATCGTTGACGAAAGTCTGCTCAAGAATACGATTCGAGAAGGCGCGCCCAGTCCCGCTACGTACAGGCGGCTCGCGAGCTATTTGCGGGGAGCCGAAGAGGCTGGCGCCGATGCCGTGCTGGTTACCTGTTCTTCGATGGGACCGTGTGTCGAGGCAGCTCGTCCCATGATCGGGATCCCAGTGATTCGTGTTGATGAACCAATGGCTGAGAAAGCAGTTCAGACGGGTGCGAGGATCGGCGTCGCCGCAACTCTTGCGACAACCCTCAAACCCACTACCGAACTGATCGAGCGAAAGGCTGCACTAACCGGGGAAAAGCACACGGTCACGTCCAGGCTCTGTGAAGGCGCGTTTGAGGCTGTTGTTGGAGGAGACACATCGACTCATGATCGCATAGTCAGTCAGTCCTTGCGTGAACTCGATGCGAAGACTGACGTGATAGTGCTGGCTCAAGCCTCGATGGCAAGAGTTCTGGATACGATGAAACCTAGCGAGTTGCATGTGCCAGTCTTGTCGAGTCCGCGTCTAGGAGTCCAGTACATGGCAGATTTCATGAGCCGTCTGCCCAAGCGGGCCTAGCGGATCTGCACACCCTATGCGGGCTTGACAAACTTCTCAGGGTTTCTGTCAAACTTCTGTTTGCATATGGGCGAACAGAAGTAGTAGGTCCTCGCCTTGTAGTCAGATCTCCACTTCGCGGTCCTTTCCTCTACTTCCATGTTGCATACTACGTCTCTGGTCAATCGGAGCCCTCGTCAGACCTTCAGCTAACGAGACAGATCAGGCTTACCGTTGACAATTAGGAAGATACTATCGGCGACTCTCTAGTTCTTTGGCACGCGTTTCGATGAACTCCACGACTTTCTGTTCAGTGTACTTTCCTGCTTCCTGCTGTTTCTTCAGATGCTCCTTGATCATGGTTAGAAGCTCACCCATCTTGATCGGTTTGACTATGTATCCGTCTGCCCCTTTGTTCACGGCTTCTACAGCGTTCTGCAACGAAGGATAGCCTGTGATGATTATCTTGACCATCTTGGGAGCGGTTTCTTTCAACGCGGTCAATAGTTGCACGCCATCCATGTCCGGGAGCCGTATGTCAATCAAGGCCAACTTGTAGACCTCTTTCTCCGATTTTCCAATTGCTGCTCGTCCATTCTCAGCGGTATCGGCAAGGTATCCTTTCTCCTCTAGGACAGTTGTGATGGATTTGCGTACCGTCTCGTCATCATCCACGATGAGGATCCTCACCCGTTCTGTATCCGTCATCCCTTCTCCATCTCCTCAGTCTTCGGCGTGATTGGAAGCGTTACTGTGAAGGCTGAGCCTCTCCTGGCTGACTTTCGACCCTGCCTAAGCTCTCGTGTCCTTCCACGAACCGTTTTCCAGCCGACAGACCTAGCACCATCCCCTTCGCCTTGGTCGTGAACAGTGGGTTGCAAAGATTCTTCACTATCTCTTTCTTCATGCCCACGACTGAGTCCACGAAGCTAATCTGAAGGTTACCGTTCGATTTCTGGTTTGCGATCGTGCGTGTGCCTCCTTGAGGCATGGCGTCGAAGGCGTTCTGCATTAGGTTGAGGAATACTCGCCCCATCTTCTCCGCGTCGACCTCTATCTTGTCTGAATATCCAATGCTCTTCTCGATGATAGCAAGCATCTCCTTCTCTCTAGTCCCAAGCTTGGGACCTAGCTTCGTGTTGAAATAATATGCTGCGCCTGTGATACTTGTCAAGGGATTGCTCAAGTCATGTCCAGCCATCACAGTCAACTCGCCGAAGGCAGCTAGATCTCATAGTTCTCCGCGATCTGCTTCGATGCGTGTCCTAGTTTAACTTCTGAGAGAGTACTTGTGGTCGGTACACCGTCGGCTGTCCATCCTCTGAGCCTGTAGTACTCGTCGAGCATGGGATCCAGCGCGACGGTTGTGTTCTTCGAATGCCCCTCCGGCAACGGTGTCTCCAAGAGCCTCATTGGGAGTGAATCGTCCTTTCGACTGAAGCCGTCTCTCGCGTTGAAGATGCGTTCAAGGTTGTAGATTCTCTCGCCGATACTGATCAGGTCCATCGCTGTGAAGGGTACGCCTGTAGCAGTCTGAAGTAGGTGTGCGTAGTGGCCCGGATTCATAGCGAACTGCGAGAATCGACAGAGAACCATCGAGTCCGTTGCGGCTGAGATATCTTGGAGGAGTATTGTGAGGCTGGCTTTTCCGTCTGTCTTGAATCTGTCGACAAGGCAGGGGTTTCCTAAGACTTCCGCGGAGATCATGTATCCGCGAAGGTGGCATGCTCCTCTGTTCGAAGTGGCGAACGCTAATCCCATTCCCTGGATGCCTCGAGGATCATATCCTGGCATCTCAAGCCCTTTGACGTTCATCGAGCACTCTGGGTGTCCGTGTCTTCGGGCAAGTCTAAGCGAGCCTTCAGCGAGCTCGTTCCCAATCCCTGATCGCTCACCAATTAGTCTGACACAATTCACCATAGCCTCAGCGTCCCCGAACCTAGGACCGCCTGAGAGATGACCTGAGGCAGAGAGTTCCATCGCACATGCAATCGTGCTGCCGGTTGAGATCGTGTCGAGCCCATACTCGTTGCAGAGGTAGTTTGCTTCTGCAATGCCTTCTAGATCGCGCACGCCACAAGCGGCGCCGAAAGCCCACACCGTCTCGTATTCCGGTCCCTCACCCTGTCTATCACTTCCCGGAATTTTCGTTGCCCTTCCGCAGGCAATTGTACAAGCATCGCATGCGACTCGCTTCTCTAGCAATCGCTCTCTGATGGTCTCTCCGGAAATTGCGTCGGCGTCTTCATAGTATCCTCTCTGAAAGTTGAATGTCGGGAGCGCTCCGATCTCATTCATTATGTTCACGAGGACTGCCGTACCGTAATTCGGCAGCGAATCCTTCGTAACAGGATTCTTGGAAATCGCTTCGAGACTCATCCGTGCTGCAACAGTGAATTCCTCTTTGTTCGCCATCGTTGGTTCGCGGTTTCCGAGGACAGCGATTGCCTTGAGGTTTTTTGAGCCCATGACAGCTCCAACGCCGCCTCTGCCGGCCGCCCTGTGTTTGTCATTGATTATGGAACTGATCAGAACCTGTCGTTCGCCCGCTGGTCCGATGTAGGCTACCTTGGCATCTTTGTGGGTCTCGGACTTGACGGTGTCTTCTGTTGCGTGAGTGTCGAGCCCCCAAATGTGATCGGCATTCCGAATCTCGGTCGCGTCATCATGGATCCATATGTAGCTTGGTCTGTCTGCTCTGCCGTCGAGCACCACGGCATCCCAGCCGGTGCGTTTGAGCTGAACTCCGAAATGTCCGCCTGAGTTGGAGTCAAAGATCGTTCCAGTGAGGGGGGATCTGGTTGTGACTGAATACCGGCCAGATGTGGGCGCCCCGCTCCCGGTCAGCGGGCCAGTTGCAAAGATGTGCTTGTTCTCTGGTGAGAGCGGGCCGATTCCACGTGGGAGTTCGCGAAACAGTATCTCGGCACCTAGGCCTCGACCGCCTAGGAAGAGCTCCGCTTGTTCGTTCGTCAGAGGCTGTGATGAGATTTTCTTCTTAGTGAGGTCTATTCTGAGAATTCTTCCCATCCATCCATGCAAGATTCCATCGCCTTCCTCTAGAAGTCCTTGAATTTCCTGTACGCGTTGTCAGGGCAAGTCTTGCACTTCTTCACGTACACGGTTTGGACTTCCAATGGTTGTTTGGTAACGTAGTTGCTCGGGCAGATCTTGCACGGAACTTCTTCTACAAACCAAGAACCGTCGTACCTCGCCCAGTTCAACGAGTTGATTATGTTGATTCCGTTGCTAGTGCCGATCCGGAATCTGTCCGGCCGGAGAAGACTCGGCGAGTTCGCAGCGGCGTATATGCTTCTGATTGCTTCTAGGAAGTTGGTCACGCCCCCGGCTGCCTTCACACCAAGTCTGTCGCCGACCCAGTCACGCATCAGCTTCAAGTGGGCGGGGTAAGCTCCCATCGGTCCAAATCCAGTGGAGGTCTTGACAAAAGCTGCGCCTGCTTCCTCGGATATCCGACAGGCTTGCACAATTTCCTCGTCCGTGAGGTATCCGGTCTCAAGGATGACTTTCACTGGCGCTCCATCCGCCTTCTTCACCACCGCTCCGATGTCGTCTCTGACGAGCGTTCGCATCTGTCGGCCTTCGTCTCCCGAGGATACCGTCATGTCTCGAATGGCGCCCACATTGATCACCATGTCAACCTCGGTCGCGCCGTTTGCGATCGCGTCTGACGTCTCAAAGGCCTTCGACTCAGTTGACATTTGGCCAAGCGGAAAACCTACAACGCTTGCGACGCCCACACGACTCGATTTGGATTTCAAGTACTGGGATGCTTCGCGCACCCACCATGAGTTGATGCAGACAGTCGCGAATCTGTGAGCATCAGCCTCATCGCACAGCGATCTGATCTTCTTTCTGAGAACGTGGGGCTTCAGCTCTGTGTGATCGATCAGACCAGCCATCTGTTCCTCGTCTAGGCGCTCAGCGACTTCGCGAAGCGACTGGGCGGGAATTCTCAAGATCGTTCTCCAATCTAAGAAGGGAGGTTAGGATGGGATGAATCTTCCTGCGTCTAGGCGCATCTAACCAGCCATCTGACCAATAGGGAAGCTCGGTTTCAAGCTCGAAAACGCGATTCTTGTTGTTTGTCCTATACCAGTAGCTTTTTACCTGAGGCGGCCATCTGCGTGCTGGAGAAGCGCTCACAGCTGCGTGGACATCCACGAGACTTAGAGCTCTTCCGAGATGAACGAAAGCCAAAGCAGCAATATCGTGGAAGTCTGAGAGAACCGAATCCTAATTCGCGTAACTGCTCATAGTCTGACAGAACGGCGGATGGAGTTTTCGGCGATTATCACGGCCCTACGGGTTAGCCGCTGAGGCTAAGGAGAAATAGAAAATGAGTAGTTTCGAAGAACTGGGCCTTAGCCCAGAGATATTAAGCGCTGTCAAAGCGCTCGGATTCGACGTCCCGTTTCCCATCCAGGAAGCAATCATTCCGCTTCTCTGGAGCGGAAGCGATGTCATTGGTCAAGCTCACACAGGTACTGGAAAGACCGCTGCGTTTGGCCTACCGATCTTGGAGATCGTCGATGAGAAGAATTTGAACATACAAGCGTTGGTGCTCGTTCCGACACGCGAACTTGCGATGCAAGTCGCCGGCGACATCAACTCATATGCGAAGAACACACGCAAGCACGCCTTAGCGATATACGGCGGTCAGTCAATCCATGCGCAGATCGATGCTCTAGAGGATTGTCCGCAAATCATAGCTGGAACACCCGGCCGTATCCTCGACCATCTTGAACGCGGATCTCTGAACTTAAAGAACGTTCAGTGTGTCGTGCTTGACGAGGCCGACAGAATGCTCGACATGGGCTTCATAGATGATGTTGAGCGCATTCTGCAACAGACCGGAAGGCGTCAGATTGCGTTCTTCTCTGCAACTATGCCGGATGAAGTGCGCAAGCTGGCTCGCAGACACATGAAGAACCCGCGCGAAGTTCTAATCGAATCGGAGGACCTCAATGTCAAAGAAATCAAACAGTACTTCTGCCAAGCAGACCGCGATACGAAACTTGACGCACTTCTGAAGATTCTACATGATAAGAGCGTGCAACGCGCCATAGTATTCTGCAGGACGAAGCGTACAACGTTTTGGCTCAGCGAGTCGCTCAGGAGAAGACATGAGAATGCCACGGCGATAAACGGCGACCTCTCGC
>Ga0116202_10002222_pt1 | contig 11542 bp, 8 predicted proteins | sample LakKivw325mmetaG_FD_94479 | JGI IMG/M metagenome (GOLD analysis project Ga0116202, IMG submission 94479) | Anoxic lake water microbial communities from Lake Kivu, Rwanda to study Microbial Dark Matter (Phase II) - Lake Kivu water 325m metaG | ecosystem: Environmental > Aquatic > Freshwater >... | reverse complement strand
GTATTGGAGGTGGTCGCCTGGCAACTGGCGCGCGAGCGCGAGCGCCTTCGGGCCCATGTGCCCGTGCCAGCGGCTTCGTCCAGTCTGAAGGCTTCCCCTGGTACGGCGCTGCCGTGACCTGCCGGATGTACACGCACCTGGCTGGGCGTTAACCTCTTTCCTCAGGCCTCTTGGCTTCAATCCACCGCGCAGCCTCTTTTGGCAAGTCCTTCAGAGATCCCGTGAAACGGGTGCATTCCGGCAGAGAGTCCAGGAACGACACGCCGTACTTTTTGCTGACGACGCGCTTATCGAGGACCACCACAACTCCCCGGTCCGTGCAACTTCGTATCAGGCGCCCAAAACCCTGCCGGAACCGCAGGACTGCCTCAGGCACTGCGTATTCGCCAAACGGATCGTCGAACATGCGGCTGCGAGCAGCGAAAACGGGGTCGGATGGCACAGAAAAGGGAAGGTGCACGATGATCAAGCAGCTTAGTGCTGGTCCGACCACGTCAACTCCCTCCCAGAAGCTGCGCGTGCCCAGCAGCACAGAATTCGGGGTGTTCTTGAAATTCTCCAGCAATTGGCGTCGTGATCCCCCCAGTCCCTGCCCGAAGACCGCTATGCCTGCTTCCTCCATCTCTCTGCTGACTATGTTGTAGGTTGCCTTGAGCTGCTGGTACGAGGTGAAAAGCACCAGGGCGCGTCCTCTGGTCTCCAGACACAGATCGGCGATGGCCCGATTCAAGGCTTTCTGATAGGTCCCGTAGTTCGGCTGGCCTGGATGAGCTGGTTCAGGCATGTCGTCTGGCAGGCAGAGCAGGGTGGACGTGGGATAGTCAAACGGCGAATTGACCACGAGCTCATCCGCGTCGGGCAGGGTTAGCCGCTCGCGCAGATAACTGAAATCCTTGGTGGTACGCAGGGTTGCAGACGTGAATATCACGGTTTCCAGTTTCGGGAAGAGGCTCTTCTCCAGCAAGGGTCCCACCTGCAATGGTGCAGAGTGTAACGCCACCTCACCGTTCTTGGACCCAATGCGAAACCAGTAGATGCCACCCTCCTGTGGTTCGCAAACGATAGCCTTCAACTGCTCGCGCAACTCGCGCACGTGTTCCAAACGCGACCAGAGCTCCTGGAGCAGGTCATCGTATTGCAGAATGCCCTGATCCTCCAGCTCGCTGAACCCTTTGTGGAGACCCTCTATTCCCGCCTCCACTCTGCGTAGATCGTCGTCCAGTTCGTCCGCAAGCACTTCGAGATCTGACCAGGCCGGCTGAGCCCGGACGCCTCTAGTCAATTCGATCTGGCGGTCATAGGCGGTGCTGGTGCGCGTATCGGCGGGGCAGAAATCGTTCACAAAGGCCTGCAGAGCGTCGAAGAAGCGATCCGCCCCGCTTTGAGCGCTCTCAATCTGGGGCTGCAGCTTCGTCAGGTAGACGGCCACCTGTCTCTGGGTGTCTGTGCTCACGGAGCTGCCCCGAAAGTACTGCGGGAGCGAGGGCAGAAATCCTCGTGTCTGACCACTTTCCGAGCGTTGGGCGAGGCCAGACAAGATGGACTGTGTCTGATGGCGGCTCACGGCAAAGCCCAGTTGCTCCGTGGCCCGCGCCTCAAGATGGTGGGCCTCATCGATGACGAGATGATGGTACTCTGGCAAGACTCTGTTGGCCACGGTCATGTCCGAGAGTAACAGGGCGTGATTGACTACAATGACGTGCGCTGCCTCCGCCTCGCTGCGGGCGCGGTAGAGAAAACAACGTCCCTTGCGCAAGTGTGGGCACTTGTCTCCCAGGCAGGCCTCCTGCTCCGACTGCACTCTCCCCCAGATGGCAAATTCCTGCTCACGCAGGGCCAACTCGGCCGAGTCTCCAGTCTCCGTGACTGGAAGCCAGGCCAGGATCTTGGCCAACACCTGAGCTTCCTGGTCTTGCAGTGAGTCGCTGCGTCTGAAGATGCCCAACCGCCGCAGGCAGAGGTAATTGCTGCGGCCTTTGAGCAGAGCCGCCTTGAACTCGATCGGCAGGACCTTGCGTAGGTCAGGGATATCTTTGGTGCAAAGCTGATCCTGCAGATTGATAGTGTTGGTTGATACCACGACCCGGCGACCGTTGCGCACGGCGAAATGGATGGCCGGCAGCAGATAGGCTAACGACTTGCCGATGCCGGTCCCGGCTTCGATCAGGGCCTGTCCTCCGTTGTTGAAGGCGCGCACCACGGCCCTGAGCATCTCAATCTGTTGGGGGCGATACTCGTAGCCTGGAAAACGCTTTGCGAACAGGCCGTCCGGACTCAGTAGATCGGCCAACTCATGCTCGTCCAGAGCAATCTCCCTGTCCGTGGGGCGCAACGGCTCCCGCAATTGCCTGCGATCGAGCACCAACCCCAGCGCGGCTTCATCCAGGTGGCCCTTGGCCAGGAGCTGCTCACGGATGTTGCTGGCAAAGGCTGTACGAGCACGCTCGCCTTCGAGATCCAAGAAGATCTGGCGCAGCCGCCACTGGCTGTGCGCGGCCATACGGTTGATTTCCTGCAGCACGGCCAGATCCATTTGTCGCGCGTGCTCCATCAGGGCCAGGAACAAGTCCTTGGCCGCGGTGGCATCGGGCAGAGCCCGGTGATGGTCGTGCAGCTTGATGCCCAGGTATTTGGCGAGATCTGCCAGGCTGTAACTGGGGACCTGAGGCAAAAGGATGCTGGCCAGCTGAAAGGTGTCGATGGGAGGGTTGTTCAGCAGGAGGTCATGGCGTTGCAGGAAGGAGTACTCAAAGTCCACGTTGTGTCCAACGATGGGATGATCGCCGACAAAGCGCACGAATTGCGGAATGACCGTGACCAGGGCCGGCGCGTCTCGTACATCCTCGGGAGTGATGTGCGTTAGTCTCTGCACGTTGTAGGGAATGGGACGTTTTGGGTTCACCAACGTGGACCAGGTATCCAGTACTCGGTCATCTCGGAACCTGATGGCGGCGATTTCCGTGATAGCGTCGCGCGCCGGGTCCAAGCCGGTGGTTTCGATGTCCAAAGCTATGAAAACCCGACCCATTGGCCTCCGATCTAGCGGCTAGAGATCTCCCAGGTGGTACAAGACCATAGTGGTGGCCACCAGCCCTGCCGTCTCAGCGCGCAGGATGCGTGGCCCCAGACTAACTGGGGTGAGCCCATAACGACGTGCTTGATCGATCTCGCGCGCTGTGAACCCACCTTCGGGACCGATGAAAATGTGGATCGAGAAGGGCCTGCGTGCACTGCTGCGCTGGCGATCCGAAGAAAGCTGGGGCAGCGGGCCTGTCTCCCAGCGCACCGACTGCCCCCTAGCACGCACCACCGGCTGCGACTCACACGTGTGCGACAGCATAGAATGCAGAGTGCAGACGCTTTCTTGCTCCCAGGCTATGACAGCCAGGTCCGCGCCCCGGCCCCGCTCGCAGGCCTGTGGAAACAGCATGGGCGCTTGAAGGCGTGGCAGACGCCCACGCTGAGACTGTTCTGCTGCTTCTCGTATAATGCGCTGCCATCGCTCGAATCTGGACTGGCTGACGTCTTCCAGGCTGGAAACCACACATCGATCTGAAACCAGGGGTACAAACTCAACGATTCCAAGTTCGGTACCCTTTTGCAGCACCCATTCAAAGTGGTGCCCCTTGAGCATGCTTTGGTAGAGCGTGAGCTTGGCCCTCGGCTCGCTGCGCGAAAGCGACTTCCGGTCTACCAGGCCGCTGGCTACATCATGTTCAACCCGCGTCAGATGCAGGCTGTATTCCCAGCCAGAATCGTCGAGTACCACGATGGCATCATCAGGCCGCAGGCGCAGTACATCCCGCAACTGATGCACCAGTGCTCCTGTCAGTGTGACTTCGTTGCCTTGAATCCAGTCCGGAGGGATGAAGAAACGATGCATGCTCGGACGGCAGAGGGGACCCTATGGTGCTGGGGGTTCAGAGTCGCCCTGCCCACGCTCCTTTCCACCAATTAGTGCGACCCAGTCCCTGCGCCCAAGGCGCTGTGACACGCATAGCCCTGCTGTGGCGAGCGCCGCGCGTACATCGTCTTCGCGCGCCTTGATGATGCCCGAAACCACGAATAGCCCCTCAGGGCGGAGACAGCTCTCCATGGCCCCGGCTGATGCGGCGATCACCTCGGGTAGTATGTTCATCAGGATCAGGTCGAAGCCACGCCGCCATTCTCCGCCCGAGTCGAAGAGTGGCACTGGCCCGGCGCACACGGGCCAACTGGTCGGCTCGGCCGCGCTTAGGGAGGACTTGAACAGCGAAACAGTCTCCTGCACGTGATTGCGTGAGACATTCTCCTTGGCGACATGCAGTGCCAGGTCGTCGATGTCCAGCGCGACCACACGGCTGGCACCCAACTTGGCTGCAGCGATGGCCAGGATGCCCGATCCGGTGCCCACATCCAAGACGCAGAATCCTGGTTTCAGGCAGTCCTCCAGGGCCAACAGACACAAGCGAGTGGACGGATGCAGCCCAGTGCCAAATGCCAAGCCGGGGTCCATCTGGACGATGACCCGATCAGAGCCTTTCCTGTGCTGTTGCCAGGACGGATGGATCAGCAGGCGACGCCCGATGCGCTGAGCTCGATACCCTGCCTTCCAGGCGTCCTGCCACTCTGCCTCGGAAATCCAACGCGTAGTGGGAGGGGGCATTGGGTAGATCTGACTGAGGTGCCAAAGTGCAACTTCGATCTTGGCGAAGCGAGCGTTGTCTTCAGCCGTTAGGAACGTCTTTGCCACCACCTGCGACGGCAGAGAGGGATCCTCAGGGAGCTCCTCGATCACAGCCCCTCCCCAGCCATGCTGGTTGAAGACGCTGCTGACCGCTTCGGCGGCCTCGCCATCCACACGTATGCTGATTTCGAGGAGCTTCACATCCTGTTCCTGACTAGCGCAAGGCATCCATGATTCGCTCAAAGAAGCCGCGTTCGTCTTGCGGGATGGCCTCTCTGCCGAGGGTCTTGGACAAGTCGCGCAGCAGCTTTTTCTGTTCCGCGCTGAGGTTTGTTGGAGTGGATACGAATAGGTTGACAATCTCGTTCCCGCGACCGTCGCGGCGAAGCCTTGGAACGCCCTGTTCTTTGATGATGAAGCTCTGGCCTGTCTGCGTGCCAGCAGGTATCACCAGTTCCGTTTCCCCGTTCAGGGTCGGGACCTTGATCTTGTCGCCCAGTGCAGCTTGGGCCACATTGATGTTGATGTTGAGATAGATGTCGTTGTCCTTGCGCTTAAAGTACTTGTGCGGTTTGACGGCAAGGAAGACGTAGAGATGGCCAGCAGGGCCGCCATTCGTGCCGGCATTGCCTTCACTGGCCAAACGAATGCGTGTGCCGTCATCCACGCCCGGCGGGATGTTAACGGCAATGCGCCGCTTGGCGTGAACCCTCTGTTGCCCTCTGCATTCCCCGCACGGGCTGGAAACGATCTCGCCTTCACCGCGGCAGCGCGGACAAACCGAGACATTGACGAATGAGCCGAAGATGGAGGAGCGCACCCTGCGCACCTGACCCGTGCCAGCGCATTCCGGGCAGCGTGTGGGTTGTGAACCTGCTTCAGCACCACTGCCTCGGCACTGTGGGCAGGTCTCGAGGCGCTCTACCTCAATTTCCTTCTCCACGCCAAACACAGCCTCTTCGAAGCTTAGAGTGAGGTCAGCGCGCAAGTCCTCACCTGCGTGGGGGCCTCTCTGGCTGCGCACGCCGGCAAAGCCGCCGAAAAAGCTGTCGAAGACTTCGCTCAGGTCGGTAAATCCGGAGAAGCCACCGAGGTTGCCCTCCACCCCAGCATGGCCAAAGCGATCGTAGGCCGCGCGTTTCTGATCATCGCTCAGCACCTCGTAGGCTTCGTTGATCTCCTTGAAGTGACTGTCTGCGTCGGCGCTCTTGTTGACGTCGGGATGATACTGACGTGCCAGCCCACGATAGGCTTTGCGGATCTGATCCGCGTCGGCTTGCCGGCTGACGCCCAGCACGTCGTAGTAGTCACGCTTGTTGGACATTCGGGTCGCTCAGAACTCCCATTCTATCTGCGTACAGAGAGATAGTATATATCCAAACGCGTCAGGGACCAATTCCTTCTAGCGCTGGCCGGATCGCGGCGTGCAAGTAGACGCTCAGTCACTGGTGTCAGTGAGTCGCCCTGTTCAGAGAAGGTCTCTCGATGAGGGTTGGGGAGGCAAGGTTCTGGAGCAGTAGGCGAGGAGATAACAGAGGGAGACTGATTGGTCCCAATCCCCCTCTGCCTAAACGCGTGCGTTGCCTGCTCTGTCTATACTTCGCGGAACTCGCCTTCGACGGTGCCCTCTTCGGGCGGTGTCTGCGGGCCCTGGCCTGCCTGGCCTTCGGCTCCCGGAGGCGGCGTGGGTCCAGCCTGTTGGTACATGCTGGCGCCCATCTTCTGCAGCGCCTCGCCAAGCTCCTGAGCAGTGCTGCGCATGCGTTGCACGTCCTGGCCCTGCAATGCTGAGCGGACGGCTGCGACTTTGCCCTCGATTTCGCTCCTGACATCCGCTGGCACCTTGTCGCCGAGCTCTCGCAGTGACTTCTCAGCGCTGTAGGCTACCGAGTCCGCCTGGTTGCGCACCTCGACCTCCTCCTTGCGGCGCCGGTCCTCCTCAGCGTGCTTCTCGCCTTCCTTCACCATGCGCTCCACCTCCTCTTTGGAGAGGCCGCTGGAGGCGGTGATAGTGATCTTCTGCTCACGGCCCGTCGCTTTGTCCTGGGCACCCACGTGCATGATGCCGTCAGCGTCGATGTCAAAGGTTACCTCGATCTGAGGAATGCCGCGCGGCGCGGGCGGGATGCCGTCCAGGTTGAAGCGTCCCAGAGTCTTGTTGTCGCCAGCCATGGGGCGCTCGCCCTGCACCACATGGATCTCGACGCTGGTCTGGCCGTCAGAGGCAGTTGAGAAGATCTGGCTCTTCTTGGTCGGAATGGTCGTGTTGCGCTCGATAATGGGTGTGGCCACGCCTCCCAACGTCTCGATACCCAAGGTCAGCGGGGTGACGTCGAGAAGCAGCACGTCGCGCACGTCGCCGGCCAGCACTGCGGCCTGGATGGCCGCACCCATAGACACGATCTCCTTTGGGTCGAGGCTGATGTATGGATCCCTGCCGAAGAACTTGCGCACGGTGTCTTGCACGAACGGCATGCGCGTCTGGCTACCGGCCAGAACGACCTCATTGATGTCTGCCGGAGTCAGCTTGGCATCCTTGAGAGCCAATTCGACTGGCCCCATGCTCCGCTCGACCAGCTCACTCACCAATTGCTCCAGTTTCGAACGTGTGAGCGACATTACCAGGTGCTTGGGGCCACTCTGGTCAGCCGTGATGAACGGCAGGTTGATTTCCGTCTGCATCACGGAAGACAGTTCCTTTTTGGCCTTCTCGGCAGCCTCCTTAAGACGCTGCAGCGCCATGCGGTCTTGGCGCAGATCGATGCCTTGCTCTTTCTTGAACTCATCGGCGATCCAGTCGATGACGCGCATGTCAAAGTCGTCGCCGCCCAAGAAGGTGTCGCCATTGGTGGACTTGACCTCGAACACACCCTCACCAATGCTCAGAATGGAGATATCAAAGGTGCCACCGCCCAGGTCATAGACCGCGATCTGCTCGTCTTTCTTCTTATCCAGTCCGTAGGACAGCGAGGCTGCCGTTGGCTCGTTGATGATGCGCAGCACTTCGAGGCCCGCGATCTTGCCCGCGTCTTTGGTCGCCTGACGCTGCGAGTCGTTGAAGTAGGCCGGCACGGTGATGACTGCCTGCGTTACGGGCTCTCCGAGGTGAGCCTCGGCGTCCGTCTTGAGCTTCTGAAGAATCATGGCCGAGATCTCGGGTGGTGAATAGGACTTGCCACCCATCCAGACCCAGGCGTCGCCGTTGGGCGCGGCCGTGATCTTGTATGGCAAACGCTTCATGGCCTTTTGCACCATGGGGTCATTGAACTTGCGGCCCATCAAGCGCTTGATCGAGAAAACAGTGTTCTCAGGGTTTGTGACTGCCTGGCGGCGGGCAACCCATCCCACCATGCGCTCGCCAGTCTTGGGGTTCACTGCCACGACCGAAGGACAAACCCGCTCTCCCTCTGCCGTAGGGATCACCACAGGCTCGCCGCCTTCCATCACGGCAACCACAGAGAATGTGGTACCCAGATCGATTCCGATAATCTTGCCCATTGCTATCCTCCCAGAATTGGTTACTTTTCTGTCTGTTGTGCTTCGTCCTGCTTCGGCTCACCTGCCGGCGAGCTGTTCTGCAAGGGTCCCGAGGCTGCCGCCGGCCTGCCCTTGGCCACTTGGACCATGGCTGGCCGTAGCACCCTGTCATGCAGCATGTAGCCCTTTTGCAGCACGGCACTCACGTGGCCTTCAGGGAAGGCCGCAGTCTCTTCCTGTGCCAGCGCCTCATGCACGGATGGATCGAAAGGCTTGCCCAACGCTTCGATCTCCTTCAACCCCTCCTGTTCCAGGGCCAGGTGTAGCTTGCGCTCAATCAGAAACATGCCCTCAGCCCAGGTCAGCCGGTGACAGGCTTCCGGAAGAGTCTGCAACGCACGTTCTAGATCGTCCAGCGTAGGAAGAAGTGCCTTGATCAGACCAGCCGTGCCGAACTTGAGCAATTCGCTGCGCTCTTTCTCCACGCGCTTGCGATAGTTCTGCAGGTCCGCCTCTGCGCGCTTCCACTGGTCCAGATTGTGCTCAGCTCTCTGCCTTTGCTGTTGGAGCTCCTTCTGCATCGCCTCGGCATCTATCGTCGCCTTGGTCTCGCTCACCTCAGGCGCCTCGTCGTGCGCTGCCTTGGTCTGCTCCGCTGGATCCACGCGCTCGCTTGACATCGTTGCATCAACTCCCAGGTTCTTCTCCATACAGGCGGTGCATCATGTCACTCATCAGATCCGCGACGTAGCGCACCGCGGATATGGCGCGACCGTAGGGCATGCGCATGGGACCCAGCACGCCAAGCACGCCATCGGCTTCCCCGGGCAAGCCGTAGCCCGACAAGACCATGCTGCAATCGTGGATCTCGTCCCACTTGCCCTCGCTGCCAATGATGACCTGCACGCCGTTGACCAGGTGCGCCTGCTGGAAGATGCCCTCCAGCACGCTGTTCTGCTCCAGGACCTGCACGATTTGGCGCGCCCGGGCGATCTCGTCGAACTCCGGTTGGCGCAGGATGTGCACCAAACCGTCGCGGTAGATGGGGCGCCTCGCCTGCATCTCATGCGAATGCATGACATCCGCCACCTGCTTGGCCACTTCGTTCTCGAGCGGACTGGGTTCGCCCTCTCGCCGCAACTCTGACTGAGCGGAGGCCTGTTCCGCCGTGCAGTTGGCCAATTCCGCATTCAGCCTATTGGAGACCCTGGTCAGCTCTTCCTGACCGATGGGACTGCTAAACATCATGACCTGTTGGTGCACCGAGCTGTCTTGCAGCACCAGGATCATCAGACCGGTGCGCTCGCTGATGGAAACGAGTTCGACGTGTCTGAAGCGCACCTCGCGCGCCTGGGGCGCGGCGATCAAGGCCGCGCTCTGAGAAACGTGCGCCAGCACGGCCGCAGCCAGTTTCATCCACTGTTCCAGGTCCAGGCTGACCTGATGGAATTGGTGCCGGATCAGCAATTGCTCCGATACGCTCAGCTCCGAACCTTCCATCAGTTTCTCCACAAAGTAGCGATAACCTGCTGCAGTGGGCACACGTCCAGCCGAAGTATGCGGCTGCATCAGGTACCCCATCTCCGTGAGGTCAGCCAGTTCGGCCCGAATCGTAGCAGGGCTCACCGACAGCCCATAGCCTGCACGGATTGTGTCCGAGCCGACCGGCTTGGCGGTGGCAATGTAGTCGCGCACCACGACGCTCAGAATCTCCTGTTGTCTGCGGGTCAGTGGTTCCATAGCCATTTCACTTGCAGCATGCCAGTCTCGATTAGCACTCTGGCCAAACGAGTGCCAACATGATATCACGATACGGGGTTCTTGTCAATATGCTTGAGCGAACTCATATAAATGTCTAACGAGGAGGCGCCTTGGAGTGGTCGTACCCACCGCTCCTACGTGCCGTGCCGGGCTGAGCGGTGTGATCAGTAGGCGTTTCGGTCCCGGAACAAGCGCAGCGCCGTCTTGATCATGATCTTGAGGTCAAGCAGCAGCGACCAGTTCTCGATGTACCACAGGTCGTATTTGGTGCGCTCCACGATGGATGTATCGCCGCGCAACCCGTTGACCTGGGCCCAGCCTGTGAGGCCGGCCTTTTCTTTGTGGCGCTCCATGTAGCGGGGAACGATCTGGCGGAACTGCTCGACAAACACCGGGCGTTCTGGGCGCGGCCCGACCAGGCTCATGTCGCCGTGCAGCACGTTGATGAACTGAGGCAGCTCGTCCAGCGAATAACGCCGCAGCAAGGTGCCCAGGCGCGTCTTGCGGGTGTCGTTCGCCGTGGCCCATACCGGTCCGGTGTCCTTCTCGGCATCGGCGCGCATTGAACGGAACTTGAGCATCGGGAACGGCTTGGCGTCCAGGCCCATGCGTTCCTGTGCGTAGAAAACCGGACCGGGCGAGTCGAGCTTGACCAGAAGGGCTATCAAGAGCATGAAGGGCGACAATACCACCAGGGTCGCGGCACTGCCAACCACATCCACCCAACGCTTCATCGTCAGACGCCAACCGCGCAGGGCCACGTCGCGCACCGTTAGCAGGGGCAGACCGTTTAGGTCATCGATGCTGATCTCGGAGGCAATGATCTGGAACAGGTTGGGGAAGACACGTACGGTTGCATGCTCCTGTTCGCACTGGGAGATGAGGTCAAGCAGCTCTTCCTGACTGGCTTCGGGAAGCCCGATGATGACCTCCCGCACGTGCTGGTCGCGGATGATGGAAGACAACTGGTTGGTCTTGCCGAGCACTGGCACACCGGCGACCTCGCGTCTTCCTGGCAAGTCATCCACAAACCCGATTGGGCGGTAGCCAAGATTCGGTGATTGGTTGACTTTCTGCAGGATCATGCGTCCCACGTCGCCCGCGCCCACGATGAGCACACTTCTGGGGCTGGCCCGGCGGAAGTGCGCCCGGAGTTGATCGGTGAACAGCCGGCCAACCATCACGAATATGATGCTGAGGATCCAAGCGTAGATGATCATGATGCGCGGGTAGTCCAATTCGTTCTTGTAGAGGAACGAAGTAACGGCAATGCTGGAGATGGTGCCAACGGAGACGGCTGCCATAATGGTGTAGGACTTGTCGACGCGGGACAGCCCGCTCTTGACGTGGTACAGACGGTAGAAGAAGAAGGTGACGATCAGGGTGACTTCCTGAATCAGCAGCATGCCGGCATAATCGGTGAAAGGACGCGGATTGAGCAAGGGCGGATACTCGGTGCGCCGGCGCAGCACGTAGGCGAAGAAGAAGGCGACGGCAATCATGGCCGCATCCACCACAACGGTAAAGACGCCTAGCACCCAGTTAGTACGTCGCCGCATACGGCACTCTCCACAGGGGAACCTTCAGATGCTTCTGCACTATTGTAACGCACTGTGAGACCAAGTCAACCGTCATGGC
>Ga0116202_10002220_pt1 | contig 11544 bp, 9 predicted proteins | sample LakKivw325mmetaG_FD_94479 | JGI IMG/M metagenome (GOLD analysis project Ga0116202, IMG submission 94479) | Anoxic lake water microbial communities from Lake Kivu, Rwanda to study Microbial Dark Matter (Phase II) - Lake Kivu water 325m metaG | ecosystem: Environmental > Aquatic > Freshwater >... | reverse complement strand
CCCTTCGACCCGCCCCTGGCCTGGTTCGAGCGCTTCGCCAACGCGGAACTGCCTGATCCGCCCGTCGGCGACTGGGCCACGGAGGGCGGCCACCCCGCCACGACGATCGACGCCTACGGCGGCCAGGTTCCGAAGAAGACCTTCGACCGCAACCGCCGCGCCTACTACGCGCAGCTCGCGCATCTCGACAACCAGTTCTGCCGCCTCTGGCGCTTCCTCAAGGGGCGCAAGCTGCTCGCCAACACGTGGATCTTCTTCATGTCGGACCACGGCGAATTCCTGGGCGACCACCACCTCTTCCGCAAGACGGCGCCATTCGAGGGAGCCGCGCACATCCCCCTGCTCGTGAAGGCGCCGGACGGCGCCGACGTGCCGCGCGACGTCGCCTGCGACGTGCCGCTCACGGTGGCGGACCTCGCCCCGACGTTCCTCGACATCGCCGGCATCCCCGCCCCCGCCGCGATGGAAGGGCGCTCGCTGCTCCCGCACGTCTCCGCGCCCGACGCCGCGCCGCCGCCCCATGAATTCGTCCACATCGAGCACGCGCCCAAATGGCAGGCCGTCACCAACGGCAAGGCCAAGTTCGTCTGGGATTCGCAGCAGGGCCGCGAATGGTTCTTCGATCTCGTGGCGGATCCGCAGGAGCGCCACGACCTGAGCCGCGACCCCGACGCCGCGCCGCGCGTCTCCGTCTGGCGCGACCGCCTCGTCGCCATTCTCGCGCGGCGGCCCGAAGACGGGCTGGTCGAGGACGGTCGCCTCGTTCCGGGCAAGACCTTCGCCGCCGTCAAACCTGGACTGGCCGGATCCGTCTGAGCCGCATCGCCCGGGGGCTTGGCCGCCGCGGCGCCGAAAGTTCCTTTACATCCAGCGCCTTCGGCGGAAGTACGCGAGCAGCCCCGCGGTCACGCCCAGCATGACCACCCACACCACCAGGTAGCCGTAGCGCCACGACAGCTCCGGCATGTGGGCGAAGTTCATCCCGTACACGCCGACGATGAAGGTCAGCGGGATGAAGAACGCCGACATCACCGTCAGCACCCGCATCGTCTCGTTGAGCCGGTTGCCGTTGCCGGTGAGGTGGATGTCCAGTGCGCTCGTCCGGAACCAGACCCGGTGCCTGCCCGAAAGTGTGTGGAGCGTAGTGAGCAGTGAGGAGTTGTGGCTGGGGACACCCCAGACCCCGTTGAACCTGATTGAACCGGGGCCTGGGGCAGAGCCCCAGCGGAAACTGCTCACTTCTCACCTCTCTCTACTCACTGGTATTCGGTCTGTCATCCCCTCGCCTACATTTCCCGACCCCGTCGACTGACCGAATACTGCAGGGGTTTCATCGGTGAGCGGGCGTCTCAACCGGTTGCTGCGGAGCGGGGTGGGGCGACGCCGTCCCGGCGAGCCGACATTCGGGTGCAACGCGCCCGCTTCGGCGTGGACGCGGCGTCTCGCCGCGTCAGTGCCCGCAAGCCCGATTGCGAAGACAAGGCGGGGCGACCCGACACCAGTACCGACGCGGCTACGACGCGTCGCCCACTCGAAGGGCTTCGCCGTTCGTCCCGGGATTCACACACCCTGCGGCGGCGCGAAAGGCGCGCAGTTCGTCCATCAGCTCGGCGATCAGCTCGTCCACCTTGCGGATGCGGTCGACGCGGAACGCATTGGCGCCGCAGAAGAAGAGTCCGTCCTCGCGCCGGCCCTTCACGGCGTTCACGAGCGCCTGGGTGATGCAGTAGGGCGCGTCCGCCGGGGCGCAGCCCCGCAGGCAGCGCACGCACTTGACGATGCGTTCGCGCACGCCCGAGGCGACGCGCTTGACGAACGGGGACTGGATCGCGCGCGCGGGCATGCCGACGGGACTCACGACGATGCCGATGTCCTCCTCGCGGGACTCGATGATGGCCTGCTTGAAGCCGTCGTCCGCGTCGCACTCCTCGGTGGCGATGAAGCGCGTGGCCATCTGGACGCCGTCCGCGCCGCAGGCCATCAGCTCGCCGATGTCCTTGCCCGTGAAGACGCCGCCGGCGGCGAAGACGGGAATCTTGCGCCCGACCGTCTCGGCGAACGGTTTCACCGCCGCGACGACGTCTCGCACGAGATCCGCGAGCGGACGCGCCGTCTTCCCGACGAGCTCGTTCGCGGAGAAACCCAGATGTCCGCCCGCCTCGGCGCCTTCCACGACGACGAAGTCCGGGAACCGGTTGTACCGGGTCTGCCAGGAGCGGCAGATGAGCTTCACGGCCTTGGCCGAGGAGACGATCGGGGCGAGCAGCACGTCGCGCCCCTCGGCGAACGACGGCAGCTCCAGCGGAAGCCCCGCGCCCGAGATGATGGCGTCGGCGCCCGCCTCGACGCTGGTCTTGACGTAGCGCGCGTAGTCCTGGCAGGCGACCATCACGTTGACCCCGATCAAGCCGACGCCGCGCGCGATCTGTCTGGCGCGCGCGATGGCGGTGCCGAGCTCGCGCATGTTGGCCTCGACCGGACGGGCGCCGAAATCCTCGGCGCGGTAGCCGGCGTGCGCGGCCGAGAGCACGCCCATCCCACCGCAGGCGGCGACGGCGCCCGCCAGCCGCTCCAGCGACACGCCGATTCCCATTCCGCCCTGGATGATCGGGACGGACATTCTCCGCCGTCCAAACTCGACCTCGTACATCAGCACACCGCCCTCTGGAGACGGTCGTAGGCCTGCTCGTATTCCGCGAAAAGGGATCGGATGATCTCCGCGCAGGGGAGGATCTGCTTGCACATCCCCGCCACCTGGCCGGCCATCACCGAGCCGGAGTCGACATCGCCTTCGAAGACGGCGCGCCGCAGCGAACCCAGCGTGAAGTGCTCGAGCTCCTCCTTGGTGGCGCCTTCCTTCTCCCGCTTGATGTAGTTCATCGCCATCTTGTTCTTGATGATCCGGACCGGAACGCCGTTGATGCGTCCGGTGACCGTCGTGGCGGTGTCGGTGGCGCCCACGACCGCGCGCTTGTAGTTCTCGTGGACCGGGCACTCCTCCGCGACGAGCAGGCACGTCCCCACCTGCACACCGCTGGCGCCCAGCGCGAAGGCCGCCAGGACCTGCCGACCGCTGGCGATGCCGCCGGCCGCGACCACCGGGATCCCGACCGCGTCGACGACCTGGGGCACCAGGGACATCGTGGTGAGCTCGCCGATGTGGCCGCCCGCTTCGCACCCTTCGACGATGACCGCGTCCGCGCCGAAGCGCTCCATTCGCTTGGCCAGCGCCGCCGAAGGCACCACCGGCACGATGGTGATCCCCGCCGCCTTCCACGCCTCCATGTACTTGGCCGGGTTCCCCGCCCCGGTCGTCACGAACTTCACGCCCTCCTCGACGACGGCCTGGGCCATCTCGTCGATCATCGGGTGCATCAGCATCAAGTTCACGCCGAAGACGTTCGGCGTCATTTCGCGGCACTTGCGGATGTTGTCCCGCAGCATGTCCGTCGTCATCCCGCCCGCGCCGACGAGTCCGAGCCCGCCGGCGTTCGAGACGGCGGCGGCGAGCTGCGCGGTGGCGATGTTCGCCATGCCGCCCTGGATCAAGGGATACCGCATCCCAAATTGTGTTGCTATCGTCATGTGATGCCTCCAAACTGTTGTAAATTTCTGAATCGGGGTCGCCGCGCCTTGGCCGGAGGCATGCGCCCCCCCGCCCGCGGCCCGTGCGTCAACCGACCGGACCTCGTTGTCGCGGGAGCCCCCCGAAAAAACGAGCCGGCAGTCTCTCATACCCGGACTCGCGAATCAAGAAAATTTAAAAAAACAGCGTGAAAACATTAAAACATTCATTTTAAATGCAATATTCAACCTGGCTCGAATCGTCCAGATCTCTTTCGCGCGACTTCAGAATCTCCGCCAGCGTGGTTTCCGAAAGCGCCACGCGGATCTTGGCGTTCACGCCGGCCCAGGCCTTCCGGGCGGGACACGTGGGGACCTTGGAGCAAAGCCCCGGTTTCTGCACGCAGGCGACCAGACTGATCTGGCCCTCCATCGCCTCGACGACGTCCAGCAGCGTGATCGATTCCGGAAAACGTCCCAGACGGTATCCTCCCTTGGCGCCCCGCACGGAAACCACCAGTCCCGCGCGGCGCAGCGCGATCAGCAGCCGGGAGATGTACTTTTCCGAGATCCCCTGCGAGGCGGCGATCTCGCGAGCCAGCCGCGGCGCTTCGCCGCCATGCAACGCCACGTCCAGCAGGATGCGCAGGCCGTAACGCCCTTTTGTCGACAGTTTCATCGCCTATTCTCCTTTCCGTTTTGCTTTCAATTCGATCCGCTCTTTTCGCGTTATTTAATTACTACAAAATAGCTCATAATTCAAACAATGTCAACTCATCAACGCGAGACGCGCCGCGTCAATTGCGCCGGATCCCTAGACATGTCGTTGACCTGTAAGTCATTATTAAAATTCTGCTCTTTTCAAAACAGGGGCCAGGCCCGTAAAAAAAGTCGCGTGAAGAAGTAGGGATTATGAAATCATCCCCTTGACAGGCACCGACGGCTTCGATAAAGTAAGCGACATTTCCTACCACGAAGGTAGTGAATTGAAGGTGAAAAGACAAGGAGACGGGACAATGGAAAAGATCTACAACAACGTCGGCGAGCTGATTGGCAACACGCCGCTCGTGCGAATCAACAAGATGAACGACGGCGGCGCGGAAGTCGTGGTCAAGGTCGAGTCCTTCAATCCCGCCTCGTGCGTCAAGGAGCGCATCGCCCAGTCCATGATCGAAGCCGCCGAGCGCGAAGGCAAGCTCAAGCCGGGCGGACTCATCGTCGAGCCCACCAGCGGAAACACCGGCATCGGGCTGGCCCTCATCGCCGCGATCAAGGGCTACAGGCTCATTCTCACCATGCCCGAGACGATGAGCGTCGAGCGGCGCCAGATCCTCCAGGTCTACGGCGCCGAGCTCGTCCTCACGCCCGGTCCCCTGGGCATGCAGGGCGCCGTCGACAAAGCCGTCGAGATCCAGGCGAACACGCCCGGCTCGTTCATCCCGCAGCAGTTCGACAACCCCGCGAACGTCGAAGTCCATCGCAGGACCACGGCGCGTGAGATCCTCCGGGACACGGAGGGTCGAGTGGACGTGTTCGTGGCCGGCGTCGGCACGGGCGGGACGGTCTCCGGCGTGGGCGAAGTGCTCAAGGCCGAAGTTCCGGGCGTGAAGATCGTCGCGGTCGAGCCGGACGCCTCGCCGTTGCTTTCCGGAGGCAAGGCCGGTCCGCACAAGATCCAGGGCATCGGCGCGAATTTCATCCCGAAGAACTACAACCCCGCCGTCGTCGATCAGGTCGAGACCGTCTCCGCCGAGGAGTCGGGCGCCGTCGCCCGGCAGGCCGCGAAGGTGGAGGGGCTGCTCGTCGGCATCTCCTCCGGCGCCGCCCTCGCCGTCGCCCTGCGCCTCAGCCGCAAGCCTGAATACAAGGGCAAGCGGATCGTCGCCCTGCTCCCCGACACGGGCGAGCGGTATCTGTCGACCTGGCTCTTTGACGCTCAATAATACGTTGATGGCGCTGTCTCCAAGCTTTGTCGTGAGCTTTGTCGATTCTTAGTCTTAATCCTAATCCTAATCGTAATCGAGTACGTGTACCAGTACGTGAACGTGAACGACGCGAACCATTCGGACTGGAGTCAGTTCAGCCGAGAAATGCGATCCTGTGCGGTGAAAATGGGGTCGACAAAGCTCGCGACAAAGGAAGTTACACGCACTTCCCGAAGAACCGAAAGTCCATAGAAAGGATGTCACTATGACGAATAAACAATACCGACTTGAAACATTGGCGTTGCATGCGGGGCAGAGTCCGGACCCCGCCACGAACGCCTTCGCCGTGCCGATCTACCGGACCACGGCCTATCAGTTCCGGGATTCGAAGCACGGCGCGGACCTCTTCGCGCTGAAGGAGCTGGGCAACATCTACTCGCGCCTGATGAACCCCACGAACGACGTCCTCGAGAAGCGCCTCGCCGCCCTCGACGGGGGCGCCGCGGCGGTTTCGATGGCCAGCGGCACGGCGGCGATCTACTTCGCGATCACCAACCTGCTGCGCGCCGGCGACGAGATCGTCTCGACCTCCAACCTCTACGGCGGCACGTACACGCAGTTCGACGCCATCCTCCCGCAGGGCGGCATCCAGGTGCGGTTCACGCCGGTCAACGACTTCGCCGCCGTCGAGGCCGCCATCAACGGGCGGACGCGCGCGATCTTCCTGGAGACGCTCGGCAACCCGCTCCTCGACATGGCCGACCTCGCGCGCTACGCCGAGATCGCGCACCGCCACCGCCTGCCGCTCATCGTCGACGCCACCTTCACGCCGCCGACGCTCCTGCGGCCGATCGAGCACGGCGCGGACATCGTGATCCACTCCCTCTCGAAGTGGATCGGCGGCCACGGCACGGGCATCGGCGGCGTGGTGGTCGACTCGGGCCGGTTCGACTGGACCGAGCCGAAGTTCGCGCTCTTCAACGAGCCCGACCGCGGCTACCACGGACTGCGCTTCGCGCACGACCTCGGCCCCCTCAACCCCGTCGCCTTCGCCCTGCGTCTGCGCATCGTGGGCCTTCGCAACCAGGGCCCGACGCTCGCACCCGACGCCGCCTGGCAGTTCATCCAGGGCGTCGAGACGCTCCCGCTTCGCATGGCGCGCCACTCCGAAAACGCCCTGCGCGTGGCGGAGCACTTGAAGCGCCACCCCAAGGTCGCCTGGGTGCGCTATCCGGGACTGGCGGACGACCCCTCCCACGCGCTCGCCGCGCGCTACCTCTCCGGCGGATTCGGCGGGATGGTGGTGGTCGGCGTCAAGGGCGGACGCGAGGCGGGCGTGAAGCTCGTGGACAACATCGCGCTCTTCGGCCACATGGCGAACGTGGGCGATGCGAAGAGCCTGATCATCCATCCGGCCAGCACGACGCATTCGCAGCTCGGCCCGAAGGAGCAGGCCGCCGTCGGCATCTCGCCCGAACTGCTGCGCATCTCCGTCGGCCTCGAGCACATCGACGACATCCTCGGCGCCCTCGACGACGCGCTTGCGCTGATTTGATCCTGTCGGGATCGCCAAAAAAAGTGGTGCTTCCGGGTTTTGCGTGTGATTTTTTCGGCTCTTCCACGATTTGCGGAAAAGTCAGAGACATTTCTTGATGTTCAATCCTTCCTTTGAAGCGTCAGGGCGCACACGGCGTGTGGTTTTATATAGCGGGTTAAGCGTCTCTCGGCGCAAAAGTTGGCCTGCACCCATTTGGTGCAACGCGAAGAGATTTGCGTGTACGAGTACGTGTACGAGTACGAGTACGGCACGAAATCGTCATGAAACCGGCTCTATTCGCACTTTTACACGCACTCGTACACGCCGATCTCCCCATCGCCAGGGTTCCAACTGCTCTTTTTAGGCTTAAGCTAGCGCCATTCGGGGCTGCCCGCAAGAAGAGAGTAAAACCTGCGGGGTTCCGCCTGGAGAGCTTTGCCGCCCCCATTTTCAAGGGTTGAGAATCGACAAAGCGACAAAGCTTGTTTCCTGAATCGGGTATTCATCACTCATCACTCATCATTCATCACTTCTTCCCTGCCCGTCCTGTCCCCGATAGGTGTCGCGGACGACGCCGGCATCGGGCTGGAGGCTCTCGGGAAGGCCGCTGATGCGGTTCGTGTAGGCGATGAGCTGGTTCACGCGCTCCATGCCTTCGAAGGCGAGGTGGATGAGTTCCTTCTGGGAGGAAGAGAGATCGCCGCACCGGCCGGAGAGCAGGAGGTCGAGCGCGCCGGCGGAGACGGTGACGGGCTGCAGGATCTCCTGGTTGATTTCGGCGTACTGCACGAGGAGATCCTTGCGGGTGAGGTTGAAGCCGATGCCGCGGCGGCGCGCGGCGGATTCGATGCTGGCGATCGTCTGCCGGTCGGCCTCGACCTGTCCGGCAAGCCGGTTGATTTGCTTCCGGACTTCGACCGAGGAGGACTCGAGGTGGTGGAGGATGCGTTTGATCGCAGAGAGGATCTGCCGCTGCTCGATCTCCGGCGGAAGGGCGCCGGAGTTCTCGAGAAGAGCCGCAGTGGCGCGCAGCAGATCCGCCATCTTCTTGGCGTTCTCGCGGCGACGGCGCTTCGCCGCGTCCTCCGCGCCGGCTTCGTCGGCTGAAGAAGGCGGTGCGAACGACTGGGGTGTGCCGCCGATCTCGGAGGAAAGGTCGAGCACCCCGCCCGAAGCGCCGGCGCCAAGCGAGAAGACCTTGTTGTCGGTGGCCTTGCTGTCGGTGGGCGCGGGCGGCGGCGCAGGCTCCCCTTCGGGCACCTTCCGGTATTCGGTGTTGACGAGTTTGACGTAGCGCAGTCCAGCATCTTCGATCGCCTGGCGGAGCCCGCCGAGATTGGCGATGGCGGCGGGCGAAGAGGTCATGAGCCGGATGAAGATGGAGAACTCCGCATGGTCGATCGCGGGCAGGAAGAGAATTCCGCCAAGCTTGTGCTGCTCGATGCGCGAGGCCATGCTCGCGATGGAAGGATCCTTCGAGGCGAGCGTGGAGCCGTTCACGAGAAGATCGGAGCCGCTCACGGCGAATTCGATCGGGCCGTGCAAGGCGAGCGTCGTCTCCAGTCGCGCGAAAGCCTCCTGCAGCGCGAGTTGCGCGACGTTGTGGCCCATGCCGTACATGCCGGCCTGCTGGAGGAGCAGGCCGATCGAATGGAGCAGCGCGGTGGCGGCCGGGTCGGGTATCGGATTGTAGCGGTTTGAGTTGTTCATGCGTGACCTCCTGCCATCGAGCCCTTGACGCTCATGCGGGCGGCGTTCATGTCCTTGAGGCACTGGCGCAGGTCGAGCACGGCGGCGTAGCACATGTCCTCGACCTGGCGACGGGATTCGGCGTCGATGTTCGGCGTGTCTTTGAGCACTTCGATGCTCGTCAGCAGAACCGTGGCCGGCTGGCCGATGGCGTGGCAGGCCTCGGAAAGGCTCTCCATCATCACGCGGTCGCGCTCAAGCTGGTATTCGGCCAGATCCGCCCTGCGCCGGTCGGTCACGTCGACCACGGAGATCACCATCCCCAGGAGCTGGTCGTCCTCGTTGATGTCCGGAACGACCGAGAGTCGCAGATAATTGGCGCCGCCTGCCTCGCCGACTTTCATCTCGGTCGTCCATTTTTCGCCTTTCATGACGGCTTCAAGCATCGGCTTGATGACCTCCTCCTCGTCGAACCAGGTGGCCAGCTGACGCCCCACCACCCTCGACTCGTCGCCATCCCCGAGCATCGAGATCATCTTGCGGTTGGCATACGTGATCTTGCCGTCGAGATCGACGATGCCGATGCTCGAATCCGTGTTGTCCATGGCGTGGAACGCGGAAAGCAGCGTCTGCTCGGCATGATGCCTTGCCTGGATGTCGCGGATCATGTAGCATATCGCGTCGGACGCCTCCTTGCGCGTGCCCATGACGACGATCTCGACGGCGCAGAACGTCTCGTCCTTGCGGATCGCGAAGGCCTGCATCCGCATGTAGCGACGCTCCTGGACGACGGCGGCGACGTTGCCGAGAAGCGAATCGGTCATGCCCGCGATCAAGGCGTGGAGGGTCAGTTTGTCGAACTCGGCGGCATCGACGTACCCGAAGAACGACAACGCCCGCTCGTTGTACGCCTGGATGTTGCCCGCCTTGCCCGCCACGACGACCGCGTCGTAGGAGTTTTCAAACATGTAACGGTAGTCCAGCCCCTCGAAAGCCGGATTCTCGCCGGACTTGCGATTGCGTGTGCCGGGATCGTATCCGAGAGCTCGGATGTCGATCTTCAAAGTTCGCGCGTTGTCAGTTTTCATGTGGGAGGCGATGATGACCGGAAACAGCATTTCACGTGCCGATGTGGGCGTCGCCAGCTTGACGATCGTCGGGGCATTTGAAACCCACGGCGAATCGCTTCTTGCTTTCTCGTTCTTGATTATGCCATAAGCAACCGCGCCTTGTTAAGCCCCAAATGCCGTCCAGCCGACAGTTTGAAACGATGGATTGGAGCATCTCCTCCTCGCCCGCGACCGGGCTCCTCAGCCTTCAGCGGCCACGCGCGATGATGCCCCTTGAGCGGGTTGGCGGCATTTTTTCAGGGTCGAGCCCTCGACCCAGGTGCCTTTGATCAGCAGAACGTTGTCGAAGGCGGGGAGGCCGCGCTGGTTGTGGTTGAGCATCGTGACCAGCAAGTCGATGGCGGCCGCCCCGACCCGCTCGGACTCCCGCTCGATCCCGCTGGCGCCTGGCGTCCGCTCGGTCACCTCCAGATAGGCGAGACCGACATCCTTCGGCACCCGCTTGCCGAGGGCGCGAAGCCAGGTTTCGACGACGGGCATGCGCGTGTGCGGGGATCCCTCGGCAACTACGCGATCACCGTCGGCGGACAGCCACCCCAGGCGACCGATCTCCCGAAGACCGGGCGTACCGTCCGTTCATCGACCCGTACGGACAGTTCGTCCACGACGATTGGCCAGAGAAGGTCAAGGACGATGCGGCGCTTCAGGCCGACCTCGCCGAGGAATGCGCCGCCCTGCTCCCGCCGCCGAAGACGTGGGATGAATACGGCGGATGGAAGGACGGCCCGCAACTCGCCGCCACAGGACACTTCCGCACCGAGAAAGTCGACGGCAAATGGTACCTCGTGACGCCGTCGGGCCACCTCTTCTTCTCGACCGGCATCGACGTGATTCGCAATGTGACCGATGCCTCCGATGGCGGGAAGAACCCCGACTGGTATGTGCAGGACGTGCAGCCCGGCATGCGAATGGCCTTCTCCGACTGGAACATCGCGAAGAAATTCGGGAAGCAGGATTATCTGTCCGAGTACTACGCCTTCGTCCAGGACCGCCTCGCCTCCTGGGGAATGAACACGATCGGAAACTGGAGCGCGCGCGAGCTGCTGCTGGAGAGCCGGACGCCCTACGTCGCCACCGTCTTCGAACGCGACCCCTCGATCCCCTCGATCCCGGGATTGAAGCACTACGACTGCTTCGACGAGACGTTCGCGTCCGCGTTGCAAGCCGCCGTCCGCCGCCGCTTCGCCGAAGACCCCGCGCTCGCGAAGTCCCGGACGGACCCGCGCTGCATCGGCTTCTTCATCGACAACGAACTCAACTTCAACGGCGTCGTGAACGGGGCCTTGGTCGCCGACTACGACACCTGCGCCGCCAAGCGCGCGCTGCTCGCCTACGCCTGGAAGCAGTACGGGGCGATCGAGAAGCTCAACGCGGCGTGGGAGACGGCCTTCACGACGTTCGCGGAACTCAAGACCCTCCAGAAGCCCCCCAGCGGACCGGGGTTCCGGAACGACGCCACCGCCTTCGCCACCGCGTGGTACGAACGCTACTTCCGCGCCTGTCGCGACGCCCTCGCGGAAGCCGCGCCCGGCAAGCTCTATCTGGGCGCGCGCTTTGTCGGCTTCCGGCAATCGCCGCACCTCTGGAACACGGCCGCGAAGTACTGCGACGTCGTGACGGTGAACACCTACGCCAACAGCATCTTCAACATCTCGCAGAACATCTACCGCGACAGTCCCGTGGAGAAGCCGATCCTCGT
>Ga0116202_10002217_pt1 | contig 11547 bp, 9 predicted proteins | sample LakKivw325mmetaG_FD_94479 | JGI IMG/M metagenome (GOLD analysis project Ga0116202, IMG submission 94479) | Anoxic lake water microbial communities from Lake Kivu, Rwanda to study Microbial Dark Matter (Phase II) - Lake Kivu water 325m metaG | ecosystem: Environmental > Aquatic > Freshwater >... | reverse complement strand
GTAGAGTAAAAGATACGAACAAAGCAACAGGCCCACCCCCCATAATGCTCCAAAGATCAGGGCTTTGGCTTTTTCCACGCTGCCCACCGAGCCGGCTAACATATATTGAATGCCGCCTAAGGCAATCGTACCGACCGCCAGAAACCCAACAATGGAGATGCCAAAGATGAGAAAAGTCCTGACATATTGGGCCGGGTCAGAAATGGCGGTGCCTGGGGGCAGGCCAGGCAGGCCGATCTCGGTCTTATACTCGGCTAGGGCCGGCCCAGCCAGAATATTTAAAAAATAAAAACAACCAACCAACAGAACCAAAGTTTTAATAAAAAGACGATTCAATTTTTATTGTATTTTTAACCTTAAATTAACAGAAATTTGTTGGAGCTCGTCGGTTTTATGAACGACCGCTAAAAGAAGATCTTTGACGAACCCTTCATTAAGTTCGCCGGCGGGTATCTGAATCAGGAGTTTGTTAAGATTTTTTTCATCCGGCGAGGCAAGTTGTTGGTCGTCAATTTTCCAGGCAAAATTCAGATCGGCTAAGCTTTGCGCGTGGAAGAAAAAAGGCGTAGCGGTCAGCAACAGATCACGACCAGTTCTCAGAGAATAGGTGTCGGAAATAGCGTAGTCGTTGCTGGGCTCTTTTAGGGTTATTGACGGGGCCACCACCGTGAGATTGAGCGTTCGGGAAAATACTATCTGCCCCTCTGCGCCATTTAGGATTTGCGATTCAATGGTATGGGTATCATTGGTCCATTTGGTGACCTTGAATCGGAAAGAAGACTTGCCAACGCCGCTGGCCCAACCCATCACATTTCCGTCAAGCAACCAGCGATAGTAAAGGGCGTCGGGATTAGCAGATAGCTTTTTGGTTGGCAGGGCAACGACTTTAACATAACTGCCGCGGGTCGGCAGGGCCCGGCCGGCAAACTCGTCGGGAACAAAAGAGTTAGTTGTCCAGGCTAAAAGAAAATTCTCTGCCGAGGCAGCGGAAGTCGCCGCCGGGTTTTTGCCCAGCGTCAAGCAGCCCAAAACAAGCAAGCCGGCGACTAAAATAAGTTTTAGAGATTTTTTAAAATTAAGCATTTAAGTTTCTTGAGCGGTTAATTGTTGGGCTGAGTGTCCAATGGGGTGTTTGATTGTTTCAATAACTCGCCTTTTCAAATAAGCCCGAAAAACCAAGAAAAAGTTTGATGGTAGTACGCCAACTATCACTAAATCAAAAATTTTAGTCAGACCGGCATTGATAAAGATATTGGTTAATTCCCACTGCTGGACATATCTTTTTTGCCACCAACAAAAGGTTATGTAAAAAACAATAGCTGATGGCGGGAAAAAAAATTCAATGGCGTCGCAAATCAGGGCGGCAAAAAGAATAAGCCAAGGGAAGCTAACAGTAGCATTGGTTGGTCCCGCTTCCCCTTCAAATTCGCCGGCTTTTTCTTGTTCCGGCTCTTGTTCTGGGTTGGGCGCGCTGATATTGGAAGCCGTTTCTTCGGGCATAAAAGTTATTTTTGTTGTTGAGCCAGTTCCTCTTTGGCTTTTTCAATTTCTAAAAGCTGCCGCGGGTCGGAGGTGATGATCTGGTCTTCGGTGTAGGAGGCAATGACCTTGATGGCGGCGTGCTGCAGTCCCGCAAAGAATATCCCCTCCCCCACGCTGCATTCCAATAACAGATATTTTTCCTGTTCGGTGATATTGAAGGTTTTTTGAATAATATCAATGGTGGCCGGCGACTGGCGCAGCAGAATTTGCAGGGAGGAGTTGGTGACAATTGGTTTGCCGTAGGGCGAGTTCATAAAATCAGCTACGTCCTGGGTAATAGTGGTCAGTCCTAAGTAATATTTGCGGCAGCGCTTGGCAATGCCAAAAAGGAAGGAAGCAGCGTCATCGTGGCGCATCATGACCCAGGCTTCGTCCACCACCAAGATCCGGCGTTTAAGTTCGGAGCGGATAATATTCCAGATATAATGGAGCACTACATACATGGCAATCGGGCGCAACTCCTCTTCCATGTCGCGGATGGAAAAACAAACTAGTTTGTTTTTTAATTCAACATTAGTTTGGTGATTGAAAAACCCAGAGTAGGAGCCAGTGACAAATTTTTCCAGACGAGCCGCCAGAGCCTCACCGCCAGCCATATTTTTTAAAATAGTGTAGAGGTCAGAAAGCAGAGGCGGGGTAATTTTGGAAAAATCAGACTGGGGCGTGATGTCGCGGTAAGCGTAGGTTTCGCTGATGGCTTTATCCAGCACAGAGTCTTCTTGCGGGGTCAGCCCCCCCAGCATAATGCGCATGAGCCCCACCAGGTTTATAACGTTGGAGCGGAGCACGTCGCCGGGCTGCTCGCCTTTGGGCGGAACCGGCAGGTCAAAAGGGTTTAAGTGATGAGGCGAAGTCAGGGAAATTTTGACGAAAGAACCGCCGACCGTTTCGGCCAGATACTGATATTCGTTTTCCGGGTCAATAATAATCACTTCCGTGCCCATCATCAAAGAACGCAGCACTTCCAGCTTTACGGTGTAGCTTTTACCCGAACCGGATTTGGCAAAAACAACGGAGTTGGCGTTTTCCAGTGAGAAACGGTCAAAGATTATCAAGGAGTTGTTGTGGCGGTTGATGCCGTAAAGGATGCCTTTGTTATCGGATAGATTGACCGAAATAAAAGGAAAGGAACTGGAAACCGGGCCGGTGTTCATCGAGGTGTGAATTTCCAACTCATCTTTGGCTAAAGGCAGGGTGGAGTTTAGGCCCTGTTCTTGTTGGAAGGTGGCGGGTTTGGTATAGACCATGCGGCCTTCAAAAATAGAGCGCAGTTCATTCTCAATATCATCTAACTCTTTTTCGTTGTCGCCAAAAATTGTCAGATACAGACCGAATTTGAAGAATTTTTCGTTACCTTGTAATAAATTATCGCGCAAGGACTCAATGTCTTGAAGGGCCGTTTCCAACATCGGGTCGCGCACCTGACCTTTTTCTTGGCGGTCAGCGATCTGGGCTTGAACTTGCGCCACCTTTTTTTTCAGCTGGTTCATTATCCAGGGAGTTTCCACCGGATGAACGAACATGGCCACGTTCATTTCTTTGTCCATAGACAGCACCGGCGAAAGCCAGTTGGTGACCAAAAACCTCGGATAGGTAAAAACAAAAATGGTCCGGCCGAGTTTGTCGCCCAGCTGCACGCTATTGGAATTGATCTTCAGTCCCGGCGGCGCGATCAGATCCTTAACTGACGGACCGGCGATTTGGCTCGGGCCGCCCAGGATCTGGTGGCTGTCTAGCGCTTCAGCGCCAGACGGGGCAGGTTTTTTACCGAATAAATTAAATTCCATAAAAGACTACTTTTTAGGCGACTCGTTAGTTAAGGATGGTTTTTCTTTGGCGCCCATATTGTAAAGCCGGAAAAAAAGCTCTACCACCTCCTCGGTTTTAAGCGGCGTGGATTTTATGCCAACGCCGGCCAGGCCGGCCGTGACGTATTCCACGCGCTGCCAAAGCTGGGCTTTTAGTTCCTCGGCGGTTTTTTCGGCCTGTTGACTGGTTGGTTTTTGAAATAACCCTAGCTTTTCAATGATATTGGCTTCCTTTTTTTCCACCGGCGCCAGCGGCACGACCACGTAGAAGGTTTGGTTCATAATGTTGCTTATCTGGACTAGGTTTTGGATAAAATCTTCGTATTCGGCGATTTGGATGCGCAATAGTTCATTGGGTTGTTCGCGGCGCTTTTGCTCAATCGCGGTCAAATAATCAGTGATATTCAGGTGCCGGGAGACCATTAGTATTTGGACCGGAAAATCCAAGGAGTTCAAAAAGCTTTGGTATTTATAGATAATGGCATCTTGTTCTTCGGTGGATTTTAAGGAAAAGTTGACCGAAGAGGTCATTAAAATCGCGCGCAAGCTCTTGCCCTTGAGAAAAACGACGCCGTCTTGAATATCCTCAATATTGATTTTTTGTTGGACTGGAGCAGGCATAGATTATTTTTTCCAGATATAAAAACGGGGTTTTAGCCAATAATTGACCCAGGCCATAAAAACATCCGGCAATGGCCGGCCGCCAACCTTGATAAAAATTGCGGCGGCAATCGCTAAAATTATCGGCCCGCCCACCAATATCACAAACCAGAGTTTGAACATATACCATAAAAGAATGATCAAGACCCCGCCCGCCAGCAATATCATAAACTGCTTAAGCGTCAGCGGGCCTAAGATAGTATCTTCCACGTCAACGAATTGGGGAACATTAAAGCGCATAATTTTAGCGATTGTCCAAATCCTTTAAGTCAATAATATTGCCGCTAAGTCTCGGGGCTGGCCGGGCAATCGGCTTTTGTGGGCCAGTTAAGTCTTTTTCTTCGATGGGTTCTTTGTAGGTGTCGGCTGGCTTGAGAGTTGGGGCTGGGGCAGGCGAAACAACTGGTGTTGGGGTTGGTAGTGGGGTTGGGATTGAGGATTGAGAGCCGAAGGTATCTTCGCGGGGGACAAGGGGCATAATGGGTGGCCTCTCAACTGTTGGCCCGACAGGGATAGTTGGAACAGCGGCTTGTTCGGGGGTTTCTTCTTGCGGCGCGCCGGTTGGTTCGGCTTGAGTAAAATATTTATCAATCTCGGCCAATGAAAAAGGTTTTAAGTTGTCATAAAACTGGAAAACCTTAGCTAAGATGTCTTTTTCTGGCGGGTTAAGAGTTTTCACGTTATTGTTTTGCGCCAAATACTGCTGTCGTTGAAGGTCGGTTTGTTTTTCTGGGCCAAGCGTCCGGTCATAATCGGCCAACCAGTATTTAAGTAGTGGCGCGACCGGCTGGGTATCGCCCTTTAACACAATTGGTTGGGAACCAAGTTTTTGATTATTTTCTTTTATGGCATCAAGGAGGTGCAGGCGCTCTTCTTCAAAAACAGTATCAGGGAGAAAATACATTCTTCCGGTCATTCGCTCATTTAGGTCAATGTTATTGGAAAAAGCATCCAATAAATGGAAGCGAAAAAGCTTGATCAATGAAGCTTCGTCTAAAGTAATCAATGAAATAAACTTTAAGAGAACGATAATCCGCTGGTATTTTTGGTAAAGATCGGGATTTAATGACTGAAAAGACGGCCCGATTTTTTTATCCAAAAGGTCGGCAAAGCGGCGTGATTCAGGGACTAATAATTGGTCTACGCAATCAAAATAAGCTGTCCGGACTTTTTCGTAGTTTTCCGGCAGCGCCAATTCTTTTTCGGTTAATTCAGCTAAGGATGGCATAATAATTTTTAGCTGCTACTCTTTTGTTTCCCCTCCGCTCTTTTTTTGGGGAGGAAGTTTGTGGCCATCAATAGTCATTTTATTCTTTTTAGCAATAGCCGCTACTCCATCTTCATATTTAACGGTAAGGTCTTGGAGGTGTTGGGTTAATTTTTTGTAGCGCTCAGCCTGGATTGCGTCAGTTGCCTTTCTAGCTGACTCCATATAATTCTTTATTTCTTCTTGGATGGAATTTTTCACAGCTTTTTGGACTTCAGTGTTGAGTGTTTGGCTTAGGCTACGTCCCTGCAGGCGGTTTGATTGTTCGTAGTGAAGGGGGTTCATCATATCAAATAATATCTTGCCGCTGCCGCTTAAGCCGGTTATTTTGGCGGTTATCTGGCCGTCGTGAGTGACGGTAAACTTTTTCTGAAAAAGAGAGTCTGGATGCATACCCCGCATTAAATCTTGAGGCTCTGCTTCACCAAATTTTTGTCTGACAATAGCTTCCCTTTCGGCATTATTAGTAACTGCCACCGCCGCTCCTTTTTCGCCATCCCATTTATAGGAGCCGGTATAAGAATAATTTTTAATACCAGTGCTTATATTTGCCAAATCGTTGCCGACGCGGTCGGCTTTCTTACCGAAGTTTTGTCGCATTAAGTTTTGGAAAGCGGCAACTGTCTTTTCTCCGGTGAAGTCTTCGCCGATAGCATACTTATCCTGGAGAGCCGTTATGCCTTTATCATCCGCCTCTTTTTTCAGGTCTTCTTTTGAAAATTCAGGCGGACTATTTTTTATCTCGAGGAGATTTGTTAGTTTATCGGTAAAGTCAGCTCTGTTCATTTTCCCGGCATTAAAATCGTCATGCAACTGAGTAATATTTTTATCAACATTTCCATATTCTTCTAATAGAAGCTCTTTTTTAGAAATAGTTTGCCAATCCCCCTTTAGGCCTGAGGCCTCCAGTGCGCGCTTGAAGCCTTCTTCTTGTAGGGTGTTGATGCCGTTGGTCGCTGCCATGATGCGGCCGATAGCTTCCTTCTCTTGTGGATTTTTAGTTTCATAGAAGTATTGTGCTCGTTGTTTTTCATCGGGCATGGCGGCCGAGATTTCTTGTTGGTATTGAGCGATAACCTTATTTCTTTCAATGTTTTCATAAAAACCAGGCGCTTCGCCTTTTATGGATTTCCAGGTAGCCTTGCCCGAAATAACATCCTGCAGGCGGCCGCTGGCTTGGGCAAAAGAACGATTTTCAGCCCTAGCCTTTCTGGCGGCCCAGGCCTTGCGCCAGACATCCGGCGACGCCAAAGGGGCCAGCATCCTTACGGGTGCGCCAGCGGTCTTTAGCGCCTTACCCACTGTTCTATCCCAAAATGCAGCTTGTTTGGTCAGGCCCATTTTTTGGAGCGCCGGGGCTATAAATTTTGGCGTAGGCGCTCCTCTCGCCGCCCAGCGGCTGAGGGTGTGGCCGGTGCCTTTGTACATAGACTTCAACCAGCCATAGACCTTGCTGGCGCCGGTGACGCCGGCTTTTTCGGCGGTGTGCAGTCCGCCCAGCAGAATCATAATAATCACGATGTATTGGAGAATGACGCCGGGCGTTTGAAAAAAGGAAGAAGCAAATGGTCTGGCTACGCCCGGTTCTAACATGGAGGCGTTGGTAGAAACGCCAAGGCCGTGTTGGGCAATGTACAAGGCCAAGTAGAGAAAGAAGGCATAGACTGGCGCAAAGAACACCCATTTGAAAAACTGCGACCACCAATTATCCCAACCGCCGCCGAGGCTTTTGGCAAGACTTGGCGTAATTAGAGAAACCCAGGCCAACGGCGCGATAATTAACAAAAACCAGATCCAAACAACCCGGGCTAATAAGAAAAAAGCCATGGCAAAGAAAGAAAAAGCGGCTACAATGAATAGCACAACGGCCATTAGCATTTCCACTATCATCTGCAACGTCGGGCCAAAGACGACGCCTTTAAAAAATTCCCAGACGCCCGCGTCAAAGGTGTAAACGCGTTGTACTTGTAAGCCGTTCATTAAATTAGCCGCCAAACCTTTGTCGCCAACGGCCGCTCGAATGAAGTAGTCGGTCACCACCTGGGCAAAATCAATGATAATGCCGGCAAAGACCAAGCTGAAGTTGATCAGCAGGGCGGCCATCACCAGGCGGCCGAGCAGTTTTTTTGCGCCGAACGTTTCAATCTGCAAGACCGTGGAAATGGACATGATCAGCAAAATCACGGCAAAAAGCATATTGCAGAGGCCGCGGCTTATCTGCCAGCCGATCACCACTACCGGCGCTTTGGTAAAAACAGTAATGCTCAAGACCACTTCGGCTAGTTTGGCGCCCAGCCACACAACCTTATTTAAAATAAATAGTGCCACATAAAGAACGCCGCCAATAATATGAAAGACAACCGGTAAGCGCATATTCCATTCAAAGGGTTCGTTGGTTTTGGTGGTGACGGTTTGGCCGGCGACGTTAGCCTGTTCTTGATCGGTTTGGGGCGCGGCGGTGTTCATGGAATTGTTTACGTCAGTTGCGGCAGTAGCTTTTTCAGTTGTCTCCTCAGCGGCCAGAGAAGTCTGCCAGCTCAAAAACATTCCTGAAAGCAGAACGGCCAACAGGGCGAATACAATGATTTTTTTGATTTTGGTTCCTGAAAAATTCATTAATTGATCTTAAATGCCTGGCTGCGGATGTAAGCAGTTATCAAGAGCAGTTTGCAGATCTTTTTGTTTTTGTTGAGCGGCGCAAATGTCGCCATAGTAGGTGCCGGCAATCGCTTGCGGGCAAACAATAATAACTCCTCTTTTTGACTGGATGGTGCTGACCTTTCTGACCGCTTGCTGGGAAAGGTCTTTAATTCCTTGAGTCAAGGTTGGGATGTCTTGATAGGAAGAACCAAGGATTCCTTGGGTTGAAGAAATCGCTTTTTGTTTGGCGCTAAGCGCGTCAGACTCGGCTTTGGTCAAGGCTACTTTGCTGGGCTGATCGTTAGGACTGCGTTGGGCTGCGTCATAGGCTTTTTTATAGTTTTCCAGAGCCGTCTGATAGGCGGTTACGTCGGTGATGGCTTGAGTTGTTTTATTGATCTGGTTTTGGATAGAGGTGATTTCGTTCTGGGTTTGGGCTATTTCGTTATTGGTGTTGTTCAGTTTGGCGCTTTCCGAAGCGACGGTAGTGCCGGCTGGCAGAGAGCAGTTGTTTCCCTGGCCAAATTGTTGAGCTAAAGACAAGGCGCTTTCTTGGTTGGATTTGACGGTATTTAAAATACTCAAATTAGTTTGATAATTATTTAAAGTGGTGCCTAAATTAGTTTTAAGAAGTTTTTCTTGCTCGGTTAGGTTGGCCGAATAACCGGTGTCTTTAGTGGCCGATTCATAGGAGGAGAGATTGGCGGTTAAATTAGGAGGACTGGTAATGCCAGCACCGCTTTGACCGGCGCTGCCGCTGGAAGTTTGCATGGCGGTGATACCTTCCCGAATGGTCCTATTGATGACGGCATTAAAGATTTGAGAGATATATTCATACCATTCGTCAGAAATTTCCAGCACTTTAATGTCGGAATTCAGCGCCTCATCCATGGCGGCGGCGACTGAATGGCCGGGGGTGGTATTTGTCCACTTGGTGCATCTTTCGCCTTCGCTAAGATCTTCAGCCGACATGTCGTCCCGCGCCGTGTAGGTCTTTTTTTCACCATTTTTCATTGACTCCACACAAACCTTGACCGGCAGAAAGCCGGAGGAAGATAAGGCTTCATTAACGCCGGCTTTTTCGGCTATTTCTTCCATTGACCACTTTTTGTCTTGGGCGTAAAGATACATCCCATAAAGATTATTCTCTGTTTCTTGAACAGACAACCAACCAGACCAGCCGCCGTTGGTGAAGTTTTTTATAAAATCCTCCAAGTTGCTGACCACTTTAGATATGGTGCAGGTAGCAGCTTTATCAAAAGTAGGGGGTTTGGCTAATAAAATAGACAAACTAACGTTGAAATTTTTACACAAAAACCCGGCATTTAAATAATCTTCGATGAACATGCCGCCCACCTGGTCGGCCGCGCTTTTTAGGTAGCCCTGCCAGTCAGTCACAATGCGCGGTGAGCCGCCGCCCTGGACCCATTTGATAATATCGTCAACCAGCATATCCAGTAGTTTCTTTTTGAGTTGTGTCCAGGCCCAATTAAGGGCGTCTTTATATTTTTTGTCTAATTCTTGCCATAAAGTAGAGGCGGCGGTTTGCCAACTAGCCACACCAGTTTGGACCTCTTCTGCGTAGCTTAGGGCCCAGTTCCATTTGTCTTCAGCCCAGGCGGCCGCATCTTTAGCTATTTGCGAAAGGGTGAAGGGGTCAGAAGTTATTTCTGCGGGATAAGCTTGAGCTTTTTTAAAAGGCAACAAAACCCCGCCAATTATCAGTTGGGTCAGAACTACTGAAAGCAGTAAACCGGACAAGCTCTTATTAATAATATTGAGTTTTTGGCCGGAAGCCATTGATGGTTATTTTAGGGGATGATTTTTGACGAATTCACCAAGCTTCAAAAACCAGTTGGTTAGGTCGTTGTTGAGTGCTTTATAGTATTGTAAGGCTAAACTGGCCTTGAGCGGGTCATTGTTGATTTCTTTGATGCCTTGATAAACCTTAATTAAACTGGAAGCGATATTTAGGATTTCTTTATGCAACGGGGCTAGCTCGGTGGGCACGGTCAGCTGTTTGGAGTTGTCATAAATTGTCTGATAGCGTTGGAGATGATAATCCAGCTCTGAAAAGTCATTGGATTGTAGCGCTCTTAAGAACATTTCAGTTTCTGACTGCGAGCCGGTGGCGGCGCTTTGTTTTGGCGGAAAACATTTTTGCGCGTCAGCCAGGTATTTTTTAATGGCGAGAGGGCTGTTGTCGCTAGTGGTTTTTATTTGGGAGTCGGCCAGCGGCTCTGGCGCAAAGAGTTGGCCGGCGTCAAATAAAATTTCCTGGACGCTTTGTTGCAGGGCCGGGTAATTTTCCAGTTCGCTGGCGGAGAGAACTTGCCCGTCTTTATTGAAAGACTCAATTTTGCCTTCGGACAGATTTTTGGCCAACAAGCTGCTGAGAGCTTGGGTCAGGTTGCTGGGCAGGGGCCGCGGGGTTTTGGGAATAGTGCCGGGTAATTCGTCGCCCGGCGCTTTTTGAGTGGGGCTATAACCGGAAGCCACCTCTTCCCCGTCCAAGTATCCGTCGCCGTCAGTATCCGGTTTGCAAGGGTCGGAATTGTAAAGCTGAATTTCCTGCCAATCTTTTAAGCCGTCATTGTCAGAGTCCAGCGTTGAGTCGCCGGCATTGGGTTGGCAATTTTTTAGATTGGCAGTTGAGCCATTTAAAATGTCATCCAGTTGGCTCGCACCGGTTGAGCCGCTTTTTAGCACCAAGTAGCCGCCGATAAAGACGCCCAGCACCAATATAAAAACCGCCACGACGATGCTTAATTTTCGCGATGTTTTTTGGGAGGTTTTCATTTGCTTAAATTATATAATATTTTAAGCTTGTCAACAACGAAAAACCCAATTTTCTTATCCACAAAAAACAAGGTTAATAAACCTTAATAGAAAACACCCCGCCTAGGCGGGGTGTTTTATTTAAAAATCAGCTTGGTTAGTTTAAGCCAGTCGTCCAAGGTTAACGTTCCGGCGCGCTGTTGGGGATTAAGGCCGGCCTGGGCCAAAAAATCGGCGATTTGGGGTCGGGGTATTTTTAGGCCAGCGCTTAAATTGTTCAACAACTGTTTGCGGGGCTGGGAAAAGCCGGCTTTGGCCACTTTGAAAAACTGCTTGGCGTCTATTTTGGCGCGCTTAGATTGCGGCGTAATTTTAATAATAGCCGAATCTACCTTGGGTTGCGGCCAAAAAGCGCCCTTGGGCACTTTGGCGATGATTTGGGGCTGGGCATAAAACTGGACGGAGATCGCCAGGAGCGACATTTTCGGTGGCTGGGCGCAAATTCGCTGCGCTACCTCTCGCTGAACCAGTAAAACTATGTCTTGGGGCGGGTTGGGCAATTCCAGCAGCAGCCGGATCAAGTGCGACGTCAGATAATACGGGATGTTGGCGACAACCTTATAATTTTTAATTTTTAATTTTAAATTTTTAAATAAATGATCAATGCCTAAATCCAAAATTTTTAAAATATCGTCGGAGACAATTTTTACGTTTGGCGCGGCGGCAAATTTTTCTTGAAGAAGCTTGGCGAGATTTTTGTCTTTTTCAACGGCCACCACTCGACCGGCGTGTTTAGCCAGCTCCTCGGTGAGCGCGCCCAGCCCCGGCCCAACTTCCAAGACTCGCTCCCCT